>Ga0306925_10003791_pt1 | contig 13487 bp, 14 predicted proteins | sample flu12Cox44000176_FD_203755 | JGI IMG/M metagenome (GOLD analysis project Ga0306925, IMG submission 203755) | Lab enrichment of tropical soil microbial communities from Luquillo Experimental Forest, Puerto Rico - flux8day.12C.oxic.44.000.176 (v2)... | ecosystem: Environmental > Terrestrial >... | reverse complement strand
CGTGGCGTAATTCACTCCGCCGAGCAGCACGAGCGCGATCTGAGGGCCGTCGCGTTCAAGGAGGGCATCGATATCTTCCGGCCGGATGTTGGCTTCGCCCGCGCGCGGCGCGAGTTCGATCAGCGAGATCGCTGGTTCGAATCCGTGAAACCGTATCTGCGACGCGAAAGCGTACTGGTCGGAAGGGAAGGCTCCGGCCTCGACCACGAGCTTGTGACGCTTTGCCGTGGGACGGTAGAACGACACCATCATCAGGTGCAGGTTCACCGTGAGCGAATTCATGACCACAACTTCGAGTGCGTTCGCGCCGATGACGCCGGCCATGTCGTCAGTCAGCAAGCGATGATAGGGCATCCAGGGATGGCGACCATGGAAATGAGCTTCCACTCCAAGCTTCTCCCAGACCTCAAATTCTTGCTCGGTGTACTCGCGTGAACGCTTTGGCTGAAGGCCGAGCGAGTGTCCGCAGAGATAGAGCGAGGGGCTGCCATCCGGTCCGAGTGGAATGTGGAACTGCTGCCGAAAGCTGGCCAATGGATCGCGCGCGTCCATCTCGGCGGCGAAACCGGCGGAAGTGTCGAAAGAGATCGTTCCCATCTAGACTCCCGGCAGCGGAGTCAGCTTCTGCTGCACCAGCACCTCGGCCTTCGCCCAATCGATGTCCTCCAGCCGCTGCACCGAGTCGCAGAGCTCGCCCAGCATGCGGTCCTGAACAGCCCCCCGCTGGGCCGCTACAGAATACGGCGTGCGGTGAAAAGTTACCATTGCGTACTTAGGCACAAAGCGGTCGGGATATTTCTTTTCCAGTTCCAGCTCAACCTTCTTCCTGAACAGGAATCGCGGGTCGGCAACGCGGTCGCGCATCTCGACAAAGTTCTCAATGGCGAGGTCGGCGATCGCATCGGTGTCGGCTTTCCGCGATTGCTCGAATGCGGAAAAGAGCAAAGCTCGCTTCGCCTCATGCCGATCCAGTAGCTCAAGGAAGTACGTGCAGTCCTCAAATGCGCAATTCATGCCTTGGCCGAAGAACGGCACGATAGCGTGTGCTGCGTCGCCCAGCAGTAGTGCCTTGCCATCTACGTGCCAGGGAGAGCATTTGATTGTCACCATCGCGCCGGTTGGATTCTGGAAATAATTCTCGACCAGGTTCGGCATGAGCCGAAGAGCGTCAGGGAACTGTGCTTCGAAGAACGACAGCACCTTCGCCTCCGTATCGAGCGCTTCAAAACTGACGCCGCTATCTTCAAAAGGGAGGAACAGGATGCATCCGAAGGTACCGTCGATGTTTGGCAGCGCAATCAGCATGAACGTTCCGCGCGGCCAGATGTGAAGCGCATGGGTTTCGAAAACGTGCCGGCCGTCAGACCCAGCCGGGATCGTCAACTCTTTGTAGCCGTAGTCGAGATATTGCTGCGAGAAATTGAAACGCGGAAGCTTGAGCATCTCAGTGCGAACCGCAGAGGTGGCACCGTCGGTTCCAATCACGACATTGGAATCGACAGCTGACTCGGCTCCCGTGTCCTCATTCCGCAGATGAACCGCGCCGCTGCGGAGATCGAACCCGGTGCAGCATTCATTGAAGTGAATGGTGACCCCGGCTTTCTCTGCGGCATTCATCAGCGCAATATTCAGCTCGGCGCGCGACACCGAGTTGATGAACTCGGTCTCATCCTTGCCGTAGGGCATGAATGTCAACTCGCCGGCAACGGAGTGCATCATGCGTCCGCGCATAGGGATGAGGATCTCTACGATTTCGCTCCACACGCCTGCCTCACGAAGCGCATGAATGCCACGCGTGGAAAGCGCCAAGTTGATAGAGCGACCGGCGCTGATTCGCACACGGCGCATGTCGGGTCGGCGCTCATAGAGCCGGACCGCGAACTCACGCTGGACCAGCGAAACAGCGAGCAACGGACCAGTGAGTCCTGAACCAATTATGGTGATGTTGTCGCGCTCGGATTTCATGCCACGGTGGGGTTTGTCTCCGGCTGGTGAAGCATGGTGCGCGCTTCCCAGAGTTCTGGAAAGAGTCGCTTGCCCAGTGTAGTGCGCAAGTATGACGCCCCTTCGCTGCCGCCTGTGCCGCGACGTGCACCAATGATCCGCTCCACCACCTGAATGTGGCGCAGCCGCCAGGCTACCATCAACTCGTCGAACTCGGTCATCCGTTCGCAAAGATCGATCCAGTCGCGGTAGTGGTGCTCGTCTTCGTAAACATTGCGTACCGCCTCTGCACGTTGCTGGAAGCGCTCCGGTTCCGTAGGACTGCCCGGTGCTTCGGGCATCTTGCCAATGGTGGCGAGCGCGTCGAAGAAGACATCGTGCAGCGAAGGCGAATGGAGTTTTCGCTCCAGGCGGGCATGGGCTTCCGGATCGCCCGCGTGCTGATGAAGGAGCTTCTCGTCCTTCAAACCGCAAAGGAATTCGATCTCGCGAAACTGCTCCGACTGGAATCCGCTGGCGGGCTCCAGCTTTCCGCGGAATGCCATGAAGTGGGTTGGCAGCATAGTTTCGAGAATCGTGAACTGTGTCACCAGCACCCGCATGATTTCGGTACAGCGGCGCAAGAGGCGTGCTGCTTCATAAACCTGATCGCGCCATTGCCGCGAAGCTACCCGAGCGAGGCTCTCGACGACCGCGTCGAGATCGTGCAGCAGTTCCCTGAACCACAACTCATAAGTCTGATGAATGATGATGAATAGCAGCTCGTCGTGTGTGGACGGCGAGGAGAGCTGATTCTGCAACTTCAGCAAATCAGGAACTCGCAGGTAGGAGCTGTAATTTAGCAGAGAGTCTGAAGAGTGCTGCGCGACATTATCGCGGTCGGCCCCTCGCCCGAAAGCAGAACCAGCGATTATGGGTGGCTCCTGGCGGGCGGACTCGGCCCGTTCCTGCGGTATCGAGCCGAGCCCAAAGAACTCGGCGGCATTGCCGGCAAGCATCTTCTGTTTCGCTTCAGCCGAGAACTGGCTCTCGCGTATCAGCTCGCCGATGTGCTCCTCTCCTAAAGGATAGGGATAGTCAGAGCCCAGCATGACGTGGTCCTCGCCCATGACATCGACAAGTAGCTTCAGCGAGCGCTGGTCGAAGATGGCGGAATCGACGTAGAAGCGATCCAGGTATTGCACGGGCGGGCGCTGGGCTCCTCCCCTGGCCAAGGGTTGATGTTCCCAGGCATTCTGCATTCGGCCGAGCAGATAGGCGAAGCTTCCGCCGCCATGAGCGAAGCAAATGCGTAGACTCTTCGGCAACCGATCGAAAGCGCCGCTGAGGATGAGCGCCGAAACTGCGAGCTGCGTTTCCGCCGGCATCGCGACGGTCCAAGGCATCATGTATTTGGGCATGCGATCCTGCGCCATCATGTCCCAAGGATGCACCAGAACAGGAGCCCCGATATCAGCGCAGTGGTGCAAGAAAGTTACGAAATCGGGATCGTCGAGGTTCTTTGGACCGACGTGATTTCCGATCTGTACGCCGATGTGCCCAGCCTGCATGCATCGGCTCACCTCGGCGCACGAGGCATCGATGTCCTGCAAAGGCACCTGACAAAGTGCCTTGAGGCGGCCATTTGTGCGCGCGCACATTTCCAGCGCAGCATCGTTGAAGACCCGTGCAACTTCCAGCGCGTGGTCCGCAGGCCGGTGGTAGGAAAACAGCACCGGGGTTGCGGAAATCACCTGCAGGTCTACCCTCTGCCGCTCACTTGCTTGATGCGACGAAACTCACGGTTCCCCTGCATGATCATCGCTTCGCCGTCGCCAAGGGACTTAATCCATGGCCAGTCCGGTGAGCCGAAGCGAGCCGCGAAGTCGGGCCATGATTCCGGAAAGAAGTGCGCATGAATATCAATGGTCTGCACGCTTATGTTCTCCCGGGGTGAACGGTGCCGCAGTTTCTGCATCGGCGCGTTTCTTCGTTGCCGTAGAACTTCTCGAAGATTGGAGGAAGATCACGCACGATGCTCTTGAGCCTTACCTCCGCTCGATGCATCAGGCGGTGGCAGTTAGGGCAGTACCACTCAAAGGCATCCATTGCGCCCTCAGGACGAGGCATTTCGATGACAAGTCCGATGGTGTCGACTTGGCGCTGCGGCGAGTGGCGAACATGCTTGGGAAGAAGGAACACCTCGCCTTCCTTGATAGGTATATCCTTCGGAGGCTTGCCCGGCTCATCGATGACGCGCAAAACAATGTCGCCCTTGAGCTGGTAGAAAAACTCCTCCGTTGGATCGTCATGATAGTCGCGGCGCTGGTTCGGGCCACCGACAACCGTCACCATAAACTCGCCGTCTTCCCATACTTGGGCGTTGCCAACGGGGGGCTTCAACTTGTCCCGGTTTTCGTTTATCCAGCCTTGCAGGTTGAAGGCCTTCAAGGAAGTGATGGACGCCATCCTTAGACCTCTTTTCTATTCTTATCGACAGGCTTGTAAGCGACCGCCTTCATTTCAATCAACAGGTAGGGATGCGGTAACTGATGCACGGCGACGGTGGTTCGCGCCGGGCCCTGATGGTCGAAATACTCGCTGTAGACCTCATTGTATCCGGCGAAGTCATTCATATTTACGAGAAAAATCGATATCTCGGCGATGTCGCTCAAACCCGCCCCGGCACTGGCGAGAATGTCGCGCACATTCTCGATTGCGGCACGAGTCTGCATACGGATGTCGAGACGTGTTGTGCCCAACTCGTCCACGTCGGCTCCGGCGATGGAATTGTCGGGACGTCGGGCACTCGTCCCCGAGACGAACAGGAAATCCCCGGTGCGCTTCATGTGCGGATACGCGCCGCGGGGCTTCGCTTTGCTCTCCAGCACGGTCGCTTTCATTACGCTGCGCGGTTGCATCACTTCTCCTACGATGTCAGAGTCGAATACAAATGTTGTTCAGCTCGGAATAGAAGTTTAGTGAATGCATGCCGCCTTCGCGGCCAATACCCGAAAGTCCTACTCCTCCGAACGGCGTGCGCAGGTCGCGCAAGAACCAGCAATTCACCCAGGTGATCCCCGTTTCCATCTGGCGTGCCACCCGATGCGCACGCTTCAAGTCTCGGGTCCAGATTGAGGATGCCAGACCATATTCTGTGTCATTGGCCAGCGCAATGGCCTCCTCCTCCGAGTCGAAGGGAGCAACATGACACACCGGACCGAAAATCTCTTCCTTAACGCAACAGGACGACTCAGGCAGGCCGGTCAGGATTGTGGGCTGCACGTAAAAGCCATTATCGCGGGCATCGCCAAAGGTCGGAACTCCGCCGCCGGTCACGATGTTGGCTCCCGACTCGCGCGCCTTGCAGAAGTACGATAGCACCTTTTCCCGGTGGGCGGCGGAGATGAGTGGGCCGAGGGAGGTCGTAGTATCCGCTGGCCAGCCGATGTGCAGGCTCTCGGCTTGCTGCTTCATGGCAAAAGTGAACCAGTCGAAAATTGACCGCTCGACATAGACTCTTTCCGCGCCCAGGCAAACCTGACCAGTATTAAGGAACACGGCGTTGCTCATCTGCTGAATAGTTTCATCGCGCTCGCAATCAGCAAATACGATGGCGGGATTTTTGCCGCCCAGTTCAAACGAAACCGGCTTCACGCCCGCAGCACAAGCCTTCATGATGGCAGCACCGGTGCGCGATTCGCCAGTGAACGTAACGGCGTCGATGTCCGGGTGGCTCACAAGGTATTCGCCGGTCGAACCTTCTCCGAATCCATGAACAAGGTTAAACACGCCGTTCGGCACCCCGGCATCGTGCATGACTTCCGCCAGCAAGGTGGCGCTGGCAGGGGTTTCCTCGGATGGCTTCACGACGACCGCATTGCCGCAGGCCAAGGCTGGCGCGACCTTCCACGTTAGCAGCAGGAGCGGAAGGTTCCACGGTGTGACAATACCAACTACACCGACAGGCTTACGCACTGCATAATTCAGCGCGTGTTTGCCATCTGGGGTTTCGGTCTCGAATGCCTCGAGTGAGGCGGTCTTTATGAGATCGGCGAAAACTCTGAAATTTGCGGCAGCGCGCGGTACGTCAAGCCGCGACGCAAGCGCAACCGGCTTTCCCGTATCAGCCGATTCGGCCTGCACAAACTCATCGAAACGTGCCTGAATGCCATCGGCGATCGTATAGAGGAGAGCTGCGCGTTGGCGAACTCCGGCGCTTCCCCATTCACCACACAGTGCCTCGCGTGCGGCCTTAATAGCAGCATCGATAATGGCTCGCCCTGCTTCCGAGACTCGCGCGATGACGGTTCCGTCTGCGGGATTCAGATCGTCGAAGAAACGGTCACCACGAACAAACTCTCCGCCTACGAAGTTTCTGAGCTCCCGAACAACAGCGGCGCCGGCGAGCACGGCGCGCGGCGTTACTCCGTCTTCAACCGACATAGCCACTTTGCATTCTACCCCTTTGTGTTGTGCCACCCCCCGCAATCGGCAACCGTTCCTTCCGTCATCAGTCCTGCCAAGGGCTTCTAAGGGCTCAGCGGTCAGCTCGACACCCTGCAATCCTTCGAATCCAATGGCATCTATGACCCTGTGTTCATCTTTAAGGAGTCGCACCGCGACTCCGGTCTCGCGGTCTCGCGAGTTCCGGCGCCGGATAAAGACGCCGCGCGCGTCTGATCTGCCAAATGGTGGGGCGAGCCCCCGTCGATTTGAAGCTGCGCGTCGCGCTGTCGAACCGACATACCGCACTGAGATTGAATCGAAGCCTAAACGGTCGTAGCAGGCCCTCTTCTACGGACGCGTCGGAACCGAAGCGAGCAGTTTGTCCCTGATAAGACGCGACATCTGTGTGCAGCACGACTCGTTTCACGGGAGAATCCCATGTCAACCTGTCGCCAAATCGAAGCTTTCATCCTCCCAGCCTTCCACTCCGCCGATTATCTTCCTTACCTCCTCCCGAGCCGCGCCAGCTTGGCGGCCGCCCGATCGGCCTCTTGTCCCACGAGGGATCGTTCGAGGCCGGCTGCGTCGCCGACCAGTGCGACTGCGTCGCGATGTGGGTGTTCGACCCAGACATTGCGCTCTCAAACGACGCCAATGGCTCAGCGCCGGTTGCGGGTCGCCAAGAGGAACGGCGCCACCGGCAGTGCGGTTGAATTTCTGGCGAAAGCGCGGGAAGTCAACCTCACCTTGCATGCCGCACGCAGACCTGTGGATGGAAACCAAAATACGCGCGGGCCCTACTACTTGATTGGGGAAACAAAGTTGCTAGAGACCCGCCTCCTACGACAACGAGATCGTATGTCATGACTCCCCGCAGCGGCTCTCGCTCCAGGTTAAGCGTGTTTCTATCTCACTCGCTCGCAGCACGACAATTTCGCGATATTCCAGAGGATGTTGTGGGCTATCCGTTGTAAGCTGACCGCGACAGATGTTGCCGTCAGAGCTGTTCGTCGCGGGTTTCGCGCGAGGCGAAGAGTCCGAGCAGCGTCAACGCGGCGACGGCAGAGAGGTAATAGCCTACGTACTGCAGACCCCGGCTCTCTGCGAGTGTGGTCGCGAAGTAGGGCGTGAGCGAGGCCCCGAAGATGCCCGCGAAGTTGAACGTGAGTGAACTGCCGGTGTAGCGCACGGCGGTCGGAAAGAGTTCCGAGAGCACCGTTCCCAGGGGCCCGTAGGTTAAGCCCATCAGCGACAGTCCCACGGCCATCATGAGCATGGTTCCGGTCTTGCCGGAGAGAAACATGGGAGCCATGACGAGACCAAAGCCACCGATGGCCAACGTGACCCAGATCAATGTCGAGCGACGACCCCGCTCCGCCAGCCAGCCGCCAATTGGAATGGTGAGAGCGAAGAACACCACACCAAACAACTGCATCACCAGAAACTGCTCCCGGTTGTAACCCAGTGCGGTCGTCCCCCACGACAGCGCGAAGACGGTCACGAGATAGAACAGCACGAAGGTCGCCAGGGCCATCATTGTACCGATCAGAAGAGTGAAAGGGTGTTGGCGGAAGACCACCCAAAGCGGCACTCGCTCTTTTCGCACCACGGCTTCGCGGAAGATGGGTGTCTCGGTAATCGTCAGTCGAACGTAGAGCCCGACCAACACCAGCACGACACTGGCCAGGAAGGGAATGCGCCAGCCAAAAGAGAAGAACTGGTCGTCGGTGAGCGATGTCGAGAGCAGAAGGAAGACACCGCCTGACAACAGGAATCCCACAGGAGCGCCGAGTTGCGGAAACATGCCGTACCACGCCCGCTTGCCAGGCGGCGCATTCTCGATAGCCAGCAGCACAGCGCCACCCCATTCGCCGCCGAGGCCGATGCCCTGGCCGAAACGGCACAGCGCCAGCAGCAGCGGCGCGGCGATTCCGATGGTGGCGTAGGTGGGCAAGGCTCCGATCGCTACAGTCGAAAGGCCCATGGTGAGCAGCGCGGCAACCAGCGTCGTTTTGCGGCCAATGCGATCGCCGAAATGCCCAAAGAACGCCGAACCAATTGGCCGCGCCAAAAATGCAATGGCAAAGGTAGCCAGTGACGCAAGCGTGGCTGAGGTCGGATCGGAGGCAGGAAAGAACAGCCGCGGGAACACCAGCACGGCCGCGGTTGCGTAAATGTAGAAGTCAAAGAACTCGATGGTGGTGCCGACCAGGCTGGCAAACAGAACTTTGCCCGGGGTATTTACAGTAGACGTTGCGTGCGCACGGTTTTGGCCGACAAATTCCGGAGTCTGGTTGTATGTAGCCACGCAGCTTCCACCCGCAGAATGGTTGTCTAGGGAGTATAGCGGAGTACCGTAGTGACGTGCGATTCTTGCTCGGACGAGCCGGCAGGTTTCGTGGTTGGCCTGGGCAAACGGCGCGCGTATTCTCGTCGGTCATGCCCGAGCCCACACGACACCAAGGTTCACATTTAAGTGCCCCGTTTTTCGTGTGTTTCGGAAAAGCGTGCGACGGAGTCGGTGCTACTCCGAGTTCTCTCCGTCAGCCAACAGGCCGCATCCTGATCCTCTTTCGGCTGGTTTCTTCATCCGTCTCGGTAGCGCAAACGAACGAGTCGCAGCAACCAGTCGGTTTGGTCCTATCGGAGCCGCTCTTCATCCACAAATTCCTGCAGTTTCGCATGCTCAGTCTTGGCTTGCTTCAGGATAGGGATGTCGGGATCGGCATCCTTCCAGGAGGAGAGGAACGTCTCGTAGGCTTGCCGGCTGTGGGCCTTGTCTTCCATCAGAGCATAGGACCTCGCAAGGCCCAAACGTGCCAGGGAAAGCCGAGGAAAAAGCATCGCGATACCCGGGTGATCCAATAGCTTTTGAAATTTGCCGGCCGCTTGCCTACCTCGTCTTGCTGGCAGGTAAGCCAGACCACCAATCCAGACCACGAATGTAGACAGGGGCAAGACTCGAAAACTCGCTGAAATCGTTCAGCAAGTTCTTTTGCCTTCCTGAAGTCCCCACAAAGAGCCAACCCCTCGGCGACCGTTTCTCGCGCATATATTGCGGTTCGATCGAGCCCCAATGATGAACGTTCAAAGCTGGATAACGCACCGGGTAACAACCTCGCCTAAATCTGCCTGCCTGTGACTACGAAAATGGCCGCTCTCCAAAACCGATCGTTGTGCATCAGTGTTGATGGAATACGGGCAACAGCGGGACAGAACATCAACCAACAGCGCATCCAAAAATGATCGGAGAATGATCCAAGTGGGCAGTATGACCCCACTGCTACAATGTCGACCTCTGGAGGCAGTCTTGCCCGCATATGTTCCTCGCGTGGTTATTGTTGGCGGCGGTTTCGGCGAACTTTATGCCGTGCGCGCTCTGGCCGGCGCTCGCGTGAGTATCACGCTCGTTGACAGGCGCAACTACCATCCCTTTCGCCCCATGTTGTATCAGGTGCCATTGTCATGTCCGCAGTCGTGAGTAAACTGCGACACAGACTTTCGCATGATCGTGGGGATGATCAAAAACAGCTGAAATCGGGACATGGTTACAAGGCTGGGGCAGAACAGACGCAAACAGGCCGATAGGCTCAGAGAAGCTAAGTATGGCTGGCATCTCGAATATTGCTTCGAACCCGATTGAAAGGCCCACGATCCGCAAGCTCAGGATCAGACTGCTGCCGTTCTTGTTCGCACTCTACGTGATCCCCTTCATCGACCGAATCAATCTGGGGTTTGCGGCGCTGACAATGAATCGGGAGCTGGCGATTCCAGCCAGCAGTTCGGATTTGCGGCGGGAGTTTTCTTCCGGGGTTACTTCCTGTTTGAGGTCCCCAGCAACCTCATCCTTCACAAAATCGGTGCGCGCGTCTGGATCGCCCGCATTCTGATCACGTGGGGCGCGGTGGCGACTCCGACTGGGTTTGTGCAGTCGGCCCATCAACTCTACGTCGCTCGTTTTTTGCTCGGGCTCGCAGAAGCAGGATATTTCCCCGGAATCATTCTGTACTTGGGCTACTGGTTTCGGCAACGAGAAAAGCCACAGCCTCTTGCGCTGATTCTGAAGGCATTCCGCTGGCCAGCGTGCTCGGTGCCCCAATTTCAGGCCTTATTCTGGATCATGTGCATTGGCTCGGTCTCAGCAGTTGGCGATGGCTGCTCATTCTGGAGGGGCTGCCAGCCGTCAGTTGCGCATTCGTGACGAAGCTGTTCTTGCCGAACGGGCCTGACAAAGCCAGGTTTCCCACGGAGCAACAAAAAGGCATGGATCGCGGACCAATTGGAGCAGGAAGACTGGCAGAAGCCAGGCGCAAAGAGACAATCCATTTCTGTGGCACGAACTCTGGTTAGCCCTAGAGTTTGGCATCTGGGATGTATTGGTTTCGCCCACGGCTTTGCGGGTTACACATTCAGCTTCTGGTTACCCAGATCATGAAGTCCGTCTTAAGCAGGCAATCCAATACAACTCGTCGGGCTGGTTGTGATGGCTCCCAATCTCGTCGGTCTGATCGCAATGATCTTGGTGTCTCGCCACTCCGAGCGCACACTGGAGAGGCGATGCGACCTTGCAGCGTCGGTCGCTTTGGTCGCTTACCTGTTACTCGGCGCACCACGCTCGCCATTCATTTCGGTTGTTCTTTTTCCGCTGTGGCTATCAGGCCGTACAGCTTTTTGCCTGTTTTCTTCTCGCTGCCCAGCGAATTCCTTATCGGCTTCTCGGCCGCTGCAGGAATTGCCCTTGTGACATCGGTCGCCAACTTAGGCGGGTTCGTTGGCCCTTACACCGTTGGTCTTATTCGGCAAAGAACCGGCAGTTCCTACTACGGCCTGATCTGCGCGGGAGTTTTCTCTTTCTTATTTCAGCGGGCCTGGCCTTGCTTCTCCCCAAGCGTGCTCCCCCTGGCCCGGATTCACAACCCGCAGACACCGGCTTAGCCTTCGCAACAAACCCTGAACAAACCCTGAAGCACTCCAGGATGGATTATGAGGCTCATTCCTAAGCCGATTCGCATCAAGCCCGCATTCGATGATCGCAAGCAGATCCGCTCGATGTATGCGCGGTATGCTCCGTATCGGGCCGTGGCCTCTTACGCTCCGGAGGGCATTCAGGACGAAACCCATAAGGAAGCGAAGCCCGTTCTACCGTGGTTTCGGGGAGACTGGGCTTTGGCCGGGGAACCGCTTGTCGAGGGCGCCGATAGGATCCTGCACAACCGGAAGTTTATTGAAGCCGCCAGAACCGCCTTCGGCACCGCACTCGTCTACCCGGAATTCGTTTGCGTCAACCTTAATGGTCCTATGCCCGCGTGCACAACGCACGTGGACAACCCGTCCTTTTACGGAGCAACGCGCGTAGATTATCCGCTGCCGTTTCTGAGAGTGATAGGCACTTCCCGCCTGTTCGAAGCCTGGCGCGTGCTTCGCGCCAGCACGCTTTCGTGGTTTTATGGCGGTGTGGGTGGCAACTTCGATTACTGGCCGGAGGGGAAGGATGGTCCAATGTGGAGCGAGCAGCCGCCGCTTGGCAACGCTGCCCTGTGCGCAGATACCGATCGGATCTACCACCGTATCGGTCCCATTGGAGACGGCAAGGCGGAATTGCCACAGATCTCAGCCGCAGCACAGATCCAACCGGATGGCGAGGGCAACTGGACCGTTCTAGAGAATGGCGAAGTGCGCGCCATTCACCCAAGTCATGCGATTCGCTTTTCCATTCTTTAGAAGGCCGAAGTTCGCGATAGAGGCTCGAGACCCGACAACCTAACTCTTGATCTTTTTCGTGGCGGACCTTCATCATCGGGGCATCGACTTCCAGATTCCTTCCGATCCGTTGGCCGATACCGCATGGATCCTGCTCTTGCAGCGGACTTACGCCGACCCAACCGATTCTGCTGAGAAGCCATCAGACATCACGAGTCGAAGCGCCTGAAAACGCGGCTGCGCGTGGGCAACTGGGAACCTCTGGCGTTGACTCAGTCGGGGTGAGGGGTAACCCGGAGAGAACCAGATTGGGGAAGTATGGCCGACAATCCACTCGGAACTATCTTCACTTCCCTGAAACCGTTTTCCAAACTGCGAAGGGCGGAAGTGATTCATCCAAAGAGAACAAGATGCTTGGAACATCCGCCTATGGGGAATTGCTCACCGCCGGTGCACCATTGAGCGTAAGCGGCCAAGTTCTTGGCACTGAAGAATAATGTCCGCTGAGAGGATCGAGAAGGCAAGACAAGCCCAAACGATGATTTCGTTCGCATGGACGTCGAGATTCTCCCATCCAGTTACACCGCCGATCACTCGCCCCTCAAGAAAAACTAGTGCGACCGCAAAGCTGCGAGTCATCCATTGCCGGTGTTCCTTTACCTTCCCTTTGACAATGAAGACCAGCGCAATCCCGGTAGTAATCATCCACAACGAGGCATCCACCGCTGCGGCGATGCTGAAGGATCGTGGATCGCCCATACGCTCCTGAAAGTACTGGATGTAAAAGCCGAGTGGCGCGGCCACGAATACACCTGCGACATAGATCCGGCCGACTACACGATGAAGCTGCCTGAAACGTGCCCGAAGGTGGTCAGAGAACTGCATTGGACCAAGCAACAGAGCGCACGCCCCGGCGATTCCATGTGGCAGCAGCCACCACTTAAAGGGTTCGTAGTGCTGCCACAGCGGATCGTTCGGATGCACCAGAAAACTCTCATCGTGACCAAGGACATAGACGAACATCAATCCGAGGACGCCAAACAGCAAGTACTTTGGGCGTAACCGTGGAACAGGCCTTACTCCAGTCGCCAAAGTTGCCATACGCATGCCATCCGTCCGTTGCCACAGACGGTCGGTCAGGGCAACACGATCACTTTGCCCTCCATCCCGAGATTGTCGTGAAAGGCGCAGACATAGGGATAGGTTTCTGCCGCTGTGAAGGTGATGCGGAAGCGTGTGGGTGGCCAGACCGGCAATTGCGGGACACCGGGCTCATCTTCGAGTAGAGCCGCGATCAGCCCCGAATGTACGTTTTGCTCCGTGCTGGTGATCCTAGCGTGGGGCGTACCGTCTGGATCCGTGCTGACCACACAGCCGGGGCTGCAGGATGGATCAATAACATCCTGCGGTACCGT
>Ga0306925_10003782_pt1 | contig 13506 bp, 8 predicted proteins | sample flu12Cox44000176_FD_203755 | JGI IMG/M metagenome (GOLD analysis project Ga0306925, IMG submission 203755) | Lab enrichment of tropical soil microbial communities from Luquillo Experimental Forest, Puerto Rico - flux8day.12C.oxic.44.000.176 (v2)... | ecosystem: Environmental > Terrestrial > Soil... | reverse complement strand
GGGTGAGCCTTCGCTCGTGCTCTCGATTCCGGCGCAGCCGTCCGATCGCGACGATGGCCTGCTGACCGCAAGCGAGATCGCGCAATTAAAGCTCAACGCCGACTGGGTGGTGCTCTCCGCCTGCAATACCGCCGCAGGCGACCGCCCCGGTGCCGAGGCGCTCTCGGGCCTGGCCAGCGCATTCTTCTATGCGGGCAGCCGCTCACTCCTGGTCTCGCATTGGCCGGTCGAGGTCGCAAGCCCGGTGCAGCTCATGGGGGGCACCTTCGCCGCCATCGCTGGCGATGCCAAGCTGTCGCATGGCGAGGCGCTGCGCAAATCGATGCTCGCCATGATCGATGATCCGGAGCGGCCGGAATGGGCGGAGCCGAAATTCTGGGCGCCGTTCGTGGTCGTCGGCGAACCGGCAAAGCCGCACTAGTGTGGCGGTTCAGAAGTCCGCATCATTCTTGCAGCGAGTCCGAGATGCGGACTTCTGAACCAAAGCCACACTATATCAATAAGTTGCTAGCGGCTCACGCATCATTCGTGGACGCGAGCGGCGTCCGGCGTTCTCGGGGCTTGTAGGACCGGGTTTGAAACCCGCCCCTACCGAAGGCATGCACGGTGGATGTTTGAAGTGAGGAGAAACCATGCCCGATTTTGATGCGATCGTCATCGGTACCGGACAATCCGGGCCGGCGCTCGCGCGCCGCCTGGTCGCTGCCGGCCAGAAGGTGGCCGTCATCGAGCGCAAATATTTCGGCGGCACCTGCGTCAATACCGGATGCACGCCGACCAAGACGCTCATTGCGAGCGCCTATGTGGCGCAACTCGCGCGCCGCGCAGGCGAATACGGCGTGACCATCGGCGGATCGGTAGGCATCGACATGAAGGCGGTGAAAGCGCGCAAGGACGCCATTGCGGGTGCTTCGCGGCGCGGAGTCGAGCGCTCGCTCAAGTCGCTTCAAGGCTGCACGGTCTACGAAGGCCACGGCCGCTTTGTCGGCGAGCGGAAAGTGGCGGTGAACGGTAGCGAGCTCGCTGCCGGGCGCGTGTTCGTCAATGTGGGGGCGCGCGCGTCGATCCCGCCGATCCCCGGGCTCGACCAGGTGTCGTACCTCACCAACAGCTCCATGATGGATGTCGATTTTCTCCCCGCCCACCTCCTCATCCTGGGCGGCAGCTATATCGGCCTCGAGTTCGCGCAGATGTACCGCCGCTTTGGAAGCGAGGTGACGGTGATCGAGCTCGCGCCGCGGCTGATCCCGCGTGAGGACGAGGACGTCTCGCGCGCCATCGCCGATTTCCTCAAGGAGGAAGGCATTGATGTGCGCGTCGGCAGCAAGGTGGTGCGCGTGGGGAAAGAGGGCAACTCCATTGCCGTGACGGTCGAATCCGCCGGCACGACCGCGCAGGTCCTGGGAACGCACCTCCTGGTTGCCATCGGCCGGCGGCCGAACACCGACGACCTCGGGCTCGAGGCGGCCGGCATCGCCGCCGATGCGCGCGGCTATATTCAGGTGGACGATGAGCTCCGCACCAATGTAGCCGGCGTGTGGGCGATGGGCGACTGCAACGGTCGCGGCGCATTCACCCACACCTCGTGGAACGATTTCGAGATCGTGGCCGGCAACCTTCTGGACAACGAGCAAAGGCGGGTGAGCGACCGCATCACCGCCTACGCGCTCTACACCGATCCTCCGCTCGGCCGCGCCGGCATGACGGAGGCCGAGGTGCGCAAGAGCGGCAAGCCCGCGCTGATTGCGACCATCGCCATGGAGGATGTGAGCCGCGCCTATGAGAAAGGCGAGACCAAGGGCTTCATGAAGATCCTGGTCGACCGCGACAGCAAGCAGTTCCTCGGCGCCTCGCTGCTCGGGCTCGCGGGCGACGAGGTCATCCACTCGATCCTCGATCTCATGTACGCCAAGGCGCCGTACACGGTCATGCAGCGCGCCATGCACATTCACCCCACGGTCTCGGAATTCCTTCCCACCATGCTGGGCGATCTCAAGCCGCTGCACTGACCGCCTTTGTCTGGTAGGGCGGATTAGCGTTAGCGTAATCCGCCGCGCGGTAATCCGCCGCCCCCGGCGGGTTACGCTGACGCTAACCCGCCCTACGAGTTACGAGCTCAGATGCGGTCGATCCCGCCGCGCTCGATCACACGTTTCCACTTGGCGATCTCGGCCTTGATGTAGGCTGTGAAATCCGCAGTGGAGGAGCCCTCCGGGATAATGCCGGCCTCGAGCAGCCGCGAGCTGATGTCGGGCATCCGCACGATGGCAGAGATTTCCTTGGCCAGCAGCTCCACCACATCTTGTGACGTTCCGGCCGGAACGAACACGCCGGTCATGGTTTCGGCCTCCTGGTCCTTGATTCCGAGCTCGTCCAATGTCGGCACGTCGGGAAGCGTTACCAGCCGCTTCCTGCTGGTGACGGCAAGCGCGCGGATTTTGCCCTGCTTGATCAAAGGTACCGAGTTGGCGATGGCTGCGCAGGCGATGGGGGTAAAGCCGCCCAGCAGCGACTGGATCAGCGGGCCGCCGCCGGCGAACGGCACGGTGACGAAGTGCACGTCGACGCTTTGCCTGAGCATCTCGATCGAAAGCGAGGGCGTGGTGCCGGCGCCCGGCGAAGCGACGCTCAGCTTGCCGGGTTGCGCCCGCATTGCCTCGATCAGCTCGGGCATGGTCGCGGCCGGGAAATCGTTGTTGACCAGCCACGAGTTCGGCGAGGCGCCGGCCTTGGTGACCGGTGCGAAGTCTTTCTCCGCATCGAACGGGATGTGCCTGTACAGGCTTGGGTTCACGACAATGCTCGACGATGCGAACAGGACGGTGTAGCCGTCCACGGCCGCGCGGGCCGCATTTGCCATGCCGAGATTGCCGCCGGCGCCGCTGATGTTCTCGATATAGAACTGCTGCCCGAGCCGTTCCGAGAGCCTCTGCGTGATCAGGCGCGCGGCGATGTCGGTCACCCCGCCTGCCGGAAATGGCACGATCACCTTGACCGCGCGGTCGGGATAGGCGGCGCCATGCGCCGCTGACGTGACCAGCGCGGCAAGCAGCGAGAGGAGGAGAGGGGCTTTCCTCATGTGGGCCATCGCAGTGCGGTGGGTTACTAGACCATACATTTGCGGGCGCGCGAACGTGACGCAGTGTCGTAGGGCGGATTAGCGTCAGCGTAATCCGCCGCATGGCGGTTGGGTTACGGCACGAAAGACGCGTGCCTAACGCAGCCTGCGAAATCAGAGATTTTCTGGCGCGCGGACGTGACGCAGGTGGCCTTCCTTCACCCAGATGCGACAGCCCGCGCGACCGGCGCGCGCGCGCAGCGGCGTCCCGACCGGCAGCCGCAGCCATGACTGCGGCGCGAAGCTCTCGCCGGCCTCGCGGAAACCGCCCTCCAGCACCAGCAGCTCGAGGCCGCCCTTTGGTTCAAGCTCGATCGGCGCATCGTTGTCCCAATGCTCCAGGCGAACCTCCTCGTTGTCATCGTTGAAGAGGGCAACGAGCCGCACGCCGGCGCGCCCGGCTGCCTCCCTTGGCGACATGCGGGCCGTATCGAGCCGCATCTGCACGCGGTCCTCGGGATCGAACTGCCAGAGCTTCACGAACATGGTGCAGCCCGGCCGCGAGCTGGGCGTATGGCGGGACTGCGGAGGATTGCGAACATAGAAGCCGGCCGGATATTCGCCGCCCTCGTCCTCGAAGACGCCGTCGAGCACGAGGAACTCCTCGCCCCCGCCATGGACGTGGGGCGAGAACGAGCTGCCGGGCGCATAGCGCACGATACTGGTGGCGCGGGCGATCTCGCCCCCGATGCGGTCGAGCATGCGCCGCTCCACGCCAGGGATGGGGGAGGGCGTCCACGGCAGCGCCGCCGCATGCACCGCGACCCGCGCGCTGAAGTCAGCATTCAGCCTGGTGGTGCTCATGCCAGATCAATCCGGCGGTGGATGCGGCTACCGCAGCCTTTTATTGGCCAAAGTCGGGGCAATAATCCGGCCGGATCCTCTTGAACCAGGGGGGTGGGCATGGGACTCAAGGGTAGCGTTCTGGCGTCGGCCTTTGCTTTCGCCACCGCGACAGCCGCATTCGCTCAGAATTCCGATGACGCTGCAATAAGCAGGATCCTCGATACTGCGCGGTCGGGGAGCGCCGCCAAGACAAAATATGTGGTCGACGGTCTCGTGCTCGGAAGCGCGCTCAAGACCGACGGCGCCGCCTATCGCGAGTATAAGTGCAGCCCGAGCGAGCAGTTCGAGGGGCTGACCTGGTGCCAGAGCCGGCGCAGCGATCGGGCGCGCCGCGGCAGCTTCACCGCAACCTATTCCGTGCTGCATGCGCCCGATGGAACGATCGTTTACGTCAATCGTCACCAGGAGCCTTCGTTCCTCGATCGCGCCGAGGCCGACAAGGAGATTCAGGAATATTCGCGCCGGCTCGGGGAGCAGGCGCGTATCATGAAGGCGCCTCCCCGAGCGGGTGTTTCCAATGGCGTCATCGCGCTGTGGGGAGGAACAACGCTCGAGCCGCTCGACCCCGACAGCATGAAGGTGGTGGCGGAGGGCAGGAGCCCGAAAAAGGGATTGCTGGTCGATTTTCTCGGCAACTTCGCGCGCTCGGCCAAGGAGGGCCTGCCGGTCTATCGCGTCAGCGGCGCGGCAGGCTTCTTGTGGGCGACGGGCTTCGAGGTCGGTGGACGCGGTACGCTGCGGTTTGCAGCGGTCGATGCTTCCGCTCTGCCTTCCAGCTCGGCTCCGCCGTCGCAGCCGCCTGTGGCGGTACAGGCTCCTGTGCTTGCGGCGGATGCCACAGAGCCGGCGCTTGTGCCGGCGCAGGTTGTGACGCTGGAGGCTCCGGAAGCGACCGCGCCCGAGCCTGAGCAAACGATTGAGTCGCATCGGACCTTGGGCTTGCCCGAGGTCCGCACCATGGGCACCTTGGGCTTGCCCGAGGCCCGCACTACACCAACCGCTGAACCATCGCGGTCGGTTGCGGAGCTTGAGGCCATGGTCGCACAGCTCAAGGCCGAGAAGGCTGCGCTCGAGGCGACAAATCGTACCTGGACCGTTGCCGCACTCGGAGCAATCCTCGGATCCGTCGTGCTGATGGTCCTGCTCGTTCCGGGAAGCTTCATGCGCTCGCGCAAGCGCGAAAAGCCCCAGCAGGATGTTGTTGCGCCAGCACAAGCAGGCAAGCCCGGCAAGATCGATGAGGGCAACTTGATCCATCATCTTGCCGAGACGCTCGGGGTCGAGGAGGCGACCGCATTGCCGGAGCTCGCGGCCGCCCCTGCGCAGTCGCTGGTTCCCTCCGAGCCGGTATCCGCCGCGCCGGCCGAGGTCGTGCCGGTGAAAAGCGCGCAGGCCGATCTAAGCACCAAAGAGGCGGTCGTCGCTGCGGTTGCCGAGCCCAAGCCGGTGCCGGCTGCTGCGCCTGCGAGCGCTCCGGAAAATCAGGCCGCGTAGACGTAGTAACCCGGATTGAACGCAGAGGCTGGCTCGATTGCCGGCCTCTTGCGTGAAATCCGGGAAAGGCGCGCTTTCGTCCCCGCATTTCGCTGGCGCTCAATGCGGGCTACGCCCATTGCAGTGGACGGCGCGCTCTGAAATTCCCATATGGTCGCCATCGCTTTCGTTCCTCGCGAGGGGAGCATGGCCGATCCTGCGCAGATCGTTCGAACACGTCTTGCCTATGGCTTGCGCCAGCTGCCGCGCTTTGCGTGGTATGCCGGCCACGGCGCCATCATGCGCCGGCTCTCGCACGAGGCGCAGCGGCGCGCGGGACCGCGCACACGGGCGTCCCATACCGATCTGCCCGTTCCCGAACGCCGGCAGCTCTACGCGGATATGGCGCGCCTGTTCCGGCAGGACCTCGCCAATGTCGAGGCTGGCATCTATCCGCTGCCGGCTGATCACGATGGCGCACTGCCGGCGCTGATTGAGCGCTCGCGCCTGTTCTTTGAGGACCTGCCCGCCGTACATCAGCGCCGCCGGCGCGGGGGCTCGCACGAGGTGCGAAGCCCGGAAACGAAGGGCAAACGGCCCGACTACTATCTGCAGAATTTTCACTTCCAGTCGGGCGGCTGGATGACGCGCGAGTCCGCCGAGCGCTACGACGTCCAGGTCGAGGTGCTGTTCAAGGGCACCGCCAACGCAATCCGCCGCCAGGCGATTCCCCCATTGCATGAGCTGTTTGCCGGGCGCGACCAGCGCCGCCTGCGGCTCGTTGACGTCGCCTGCGGCACCGGGCGGTTTCTCGATTTCATCAAGCAGGCATGGCCGCGGCTGCCGGCGCTCGGGCTCGATCTCTCCGAGCCCTATATTGCCGAGGCGAGGCGACACCTGCGCAACTGGTGCTGGCTCGATCTGATAATCGGCAATGGCGAAGCGCTGCCGCTCCTGGACGCGAGCCAGGACGCGGTGACCAGCATCTTCACGTTCCACGAGCTGCCGCCGAAGGTGCGCCGCGCCGTGCTCGGCGAGATGGCGCGCGTGCTCAAGCCTGGCGGCCGCCTCGTGCTGCTCGATTCGCTGCAGCTTGGCGACGAGCCCGGCTACGACGGCATGCTTGAGCTGTTTCCGCAGAGCTATCATGAGCCCTATTACGCAAGCTATCTGCGCGAGGATTTTCGCGCTCTCGCGCAAGCCTGCGGCCTGCGCCACGTGCGGCAGGCAAACGCCTTCGTCTCCAAGGTGATGGTGTTCGACAAGGCTTGAGACGTAGTCCGGATTGAACGCAGAGGCCGGCAAGAATTGCCGTCCGAGTGAGGACATTTGGCTTGGCGTTCACAGCCGCAGAGCCAATGTAGCGGCGTTAACTTCTGCCCCGCTGGACACGCCGCAAGGACTCCGGCGGGGTCTTGCTTTTTAGGGCAGCGCTCTGTTGCAGATACTTTTCGATCTGCACTTGCGAAACTCGATTACCTGAATAGTTGTGGATGTCGCGCGTCCTCAAACGTACAGCGAAGGCGGCACGGAGTTTTTGGCGAAGTGAGAGCTCGAGGTTCCGTGAGGCGAATTTTGGCCAAACGAACCCAACAGATTCAGTTGTCGAGGCGACGCATGCCAGCCCCCTGCCGGGAGGTGATGCGAAAGAGTTTTTTGGCCAAACGAACCCGATCATGAAAACTCCAGACGAGGCGTCTGCCCCGTCACCGCATTTCATCGAAGTCTCAAATTGTACTTCAAGCGGGCGATTGGAATTAAGCCATGCTGCAAGGTATATCTGTTAATAGACTGACATCTTTGAAGTTTTTAAAACAGGGAGCAATCTCACCCCTCCGGCTTGCCGTATCCGCCAGCGGTCGGGGTCTGGATGATCACCGCCTCGTCGGCCCCGATCACGGTCGCATCGCAGCCCTCGAGCCGCTCCATCCGGCCATCCTTCCGCCGCGCCCAGTTCTCCCCCACCTGGCCCGCTTCGCCGCCGGCGAGCGCGAACGGGCGCACGTGGCGGTGGCCTGACAGGATGGTGCAATCCATTGTCTCCAGAAACCGGATGGTGCGCCGCACGCCGTCGCCCGCATGCCATTTGCCGCGCCCGCCCGAGCGACCGCGGATGTGAAAGTCCTCGAGCACCACGGGATAGCGGAACTCGAGCACCTCAGGGTCGGTCAACCGGGTGTTGGTCATGTGGGTGTGCACGGCATCGGTGCCGTCAAATCCCGGACCCGCGGGGGAGCCCGAGCAGATGGTCTCGTAATACTGATACCTGGCATTGCCGAAATTGAGATTGTTCATGGTACCCTGCGCGGCGGAGAGCGCCCCCAGTGCGCCGAACAGACAGTTGGTCACCGCCTGCGAGGTCTCGACGTTGCCCGCCACCACGGCCGCGGGATATTGCGGCGAGAGCATCGAGCCCTTGGGGATGATGATGTTGATCGGACGCAGGCAGCCGGCGTTCATCGGGATGTCGTCGTCCACCATGACGCGGAAGACGTAGAGCACGGCGGCGCGCGTCACCGGCTCCGGGGCGTTGAAATTCGTTGCCTGCTGCGGCGAGGTGCCGGTGAAATCCACCGTCGCCTCGCGCCTGTCCTTATCGACGGTGATCCTCACCCTGATCGAGGTGCCCTGGTCCATCTCGTATTCGAACGATGAATCATGCAGGCGATCGATGACGCGGCGCACGCTTTCGGCTGCGTTGTCCTGCACGTGTGCCATGTAGGCCTCGACCACCGGCAGCGTGAACTCGGCCACCATCTTGTGCAGCTCGTGGACGCCCTTCTCGTTGGCGGCGATCTGCGCCTTCATGTCGTTGACATCCTGCAGCGCATTGCGCGCAGGATATTTGGCGCCGTTCAGCAGATCGTAGAGCTCACGCTCGCGGAAGCGGCCGCGCTCGACCAGCTTGAAATTGTCGATGTAGACGCCTTCCTCCTCAATGGTCGTGGCATTGGGCGACATCGAGCCCGGCGAGATGCCGCCCACATCGGCGTGATGCCCGCGTGAGGCGACCCAGAACAGGATGCGCTGCTCGGTCGCGTCGAATACGGGCGTGCACACCGTGATATCGGGCAGATGCGTGCCGCCGTTGTAGGGCGCATTGATGACGTAGACGTCGCCCGGCGCGATGCGGCCCGCATTCTCGCGGATCACGGTCTCCACCGCCCGATCCATGGAGCCGAGATGCACCGGCATGTGCGGCGCATTCGCCACCAGCGTGCCATCGGCGGCAAAGATCGCGCATGAGAAGTCGAGCCGCTCCTTGATGTTGACGGAGTAGGCGGTGTTCTGCAGCGACACCCCCATCTGTTCGGCAATCGACATGAACAGATTGTTGAACACTTCGAGCATCACCGGATCGGCTGCGGTGCCGATGGCGCTCTGGCGCCTGAGCGGCACGATGCGCTCGAGCACGAGGTGGTTCCTCGCGGTGATGGAGGCGGCCCAGCCGTCCTCGATCACCACGGTCTGATGCGGCTCGATGATAATGGCGGGCCCCGCCACCTTGTGGCCGGGCACAAGCGTCTCGCGCAGGAGGATGGGTGCCTGGTGCCAGCTGCCGCCGGAATAGAAGCGCGTCGTCTTGGCCGGCGGCGGCAGCGGCGCCGAGGTAAGCGCGTGCACGGGCTCGCTGAATTTTGCACCGCCCCCGATCGCCTCGATCGACACCGCCTCCACGACGAGCTCCTTGCTCGCGTCGATGAAGCCGAAGCGTGCCTTGTGCGCGGCTTCGAAGGCGGACTGGATCTCTGTTTGTACGGGCGTGGCATCAGCGCGTTTACGCGCGTCTTCCGACGCGCTATGCCTCGCCCCTACGGAGGGCCCGCCAGCCGCCGCCGAAAACGCAGGCACCACCAGCGCGGTGTCGGTGCCGGCATAGCGGATGTGCGCGCGCACATGCACCGTGACCGCGTCGGCGGGCACGCCCTGGCCGACCACCTCGTTGCGGGCTTCCTCCCCAAGCCGCGTGCCGGTCGCGGCAATGGCGGCGAGCGCTTGCTCGCCGAGCGGCTCTTCGACCGCCTGCTGGCGCGTGGCGCGAATGTCAGCCAGCCCCATGCCATAGGCGGAAAGCAGCGACGAGTATGGATGGATGAGCACGCGCGTCATGCCGAGCGCGTCGGCAACCAGACAGGCGTGCTGGCCGCCCGCGCCACCGAAGCAGTTCAGCACGTAGCGCGTCACATCATAGCCGCGCTGCACCGAGATCTTCTTGATCGCGTTGGCCATGTTCTCGACCGCGATCTTGATGAAGCCGTCGGCGGCAGCTTCAGGTGAACGCCCGTCGCCGATTCGGTTTGCAAGCTGGGTGAAGGCGAGGCGGACAGCATCCGCGTCGAGCGGCTGATCCTGGGCAGGTCCGAAGATCCTCGGGAAGAACTCGGGGATCAGCTTGCCCGTCATGACATTGGCATCGGTGAGGGCGAGGACCCCGCCGCGGCGATAGCACATGGGTCCCGGATTGGCGCCGGCGCTGTCGGGGCCGACCCGAAAGCGCGCGCCGTCAAAATGCAGGATCGAGCCGCCACCGGCGGCCACGGCGTGGATCAGCATCATGGGCGCGCGCATGCGCACGCCGGCGATCTCGGTCTCGAACGCGCGCTCATATTCCCCGTCGAAATGCGAGACATCGGTCGAGGTGCCGCCCATGTCGAAACCGATGAGGCGGGCAAATCCCGCCTCGCGCCCGGTCTCGGCCATGCCGACGACGCCGCCGGCGGGACCGGAGAGGATCGCGTCCTTACCCTGGAACAGGTCGGCCATGGTGAGCCCGCCCGACGACATCATGAACATCAGGAGCGGGGAGGGGGAGCCTGCCGCGCCGGCCACGGCGCTTGCGCGGGCACCGGCAACCGCAATCTCGCCTGCCACTCTGCCGACGTAGCCGCGGATGATGGGGGAGAGATAGGCGTCGACCACGGTGGTGTCGCCGCGGCCGACAAGCTTGATCAGCGGCGAGATCTCGTGGCTCACCGAGACCTGAGGGAAGCCGAGCTCGCGCGCGAGCGCGGCGAGGCGGCGCTCGTGCTCGGGATAGCGGTAAGAATGCAGGAGCACGATCGCGACCGCCCCGATGCCGCGCGCAAGCGCAGCGGCAAGGATCGCGCGTATCGGGTCGAGGTCGGGCGCGCGCTCGACGGTGCCGTCCGCGCGCACCCGCTCGTCGACCTCGACCACCTCCTCGTAGAGCATGGCGGGCTTGATGATGTGGCGTGCGAAGATTTTGGGACGCGCCTGGTAGCCGATGCGCAGCGCATCGCGGAAGCCTCTCGTGATCAGAAGGAGCGTGCGCTCGCCCTTGCGCTCAAGCAGCGCGTTGGTCGCAACCGTGGTTCCCATCTTGACCGAGCGGATGCGCTCCTGCGGGATGGGCGCGCCGGCTGCTACGCCGAGGAGATCGCGGATGCCCTGTACGGCGGCATCGCGATTGGCATGGGGCTGCTCGGAGAGAAGCTTGTGGGCGACGAGCGTATTGTCGGGCCGGCGCCCGATCACGTCGGTGAAGGTGCCGCCGCGATCGATCCAGAACTCCCATTTGCCATCAGGTTTGCCGTCCCTTGTGCCTTCGGTCGCCATTCGAGCCGTGTCTCCCTGACCCCTCGCTCGCACTCTATACGGGAAAATTGGCGGGGCCCGGCGGTTTGCCGCCGGGCCCTCTAAGCATCAGCCGGCCTGTAAGCCGGGTTCTGTAGGGCAGGACAGCGTCCCGCGCGGCGGCCATTCCTCTGCGACGCCGGTTGCCCGGCGCCTTGAGCAACCTACCCGGACGGCTCGGATCCGGACACCGATCCCGGGGCCAAGCCGTTACCGGCTTGGGCCCGCGCCGCCCCTATTCGGTCTTGCTCCCGGTGGGGTTTGCCGTGCCGCCTGCGTTGCCGCAGGCGCGGTGCGCTCTTACCGCACCGTTTCACCCTTGCCGCCTTTCGGCGGCGGTCTGCTCTCTGTTGCACTTTCCCTGGGCTTGCGCCCGCCGGACGTTATCCGGCACCGCGTGTCCATGGAGCCCGGACTTTCCTCCCGCGCCGCCTTTCGGCCGCTGGCGCAGGCGGCCGCCCGGCCGACTGACTCCACAGGGATGGGGGTGGGAGGGGGCCGCGTCAAGTCCCGCCGTCAACTGGTCGCGTTGGCTTTGCGCAATGCTTCACGCTTGGCGAGCAGCGCCTTCAATGTCGCTGTGGTCGAAACGTCCACGACACCATCCACGCGGGCGGGGCGGAAATGGCGCTGGAAGGCGGCAACCGCATCGCGGGTCGTGCCGTCGAGATACCCGGTGGGGGCAACATTGTATCCGTAGCGCGCGAGCAGGCGCTGGATCTCCTCGATTGCCGGATTGGTTTCGCCCAGCACGTATATTGGTCCGGTGGAAGAAAGCGGAGCAGGATTGACCCAGAGGCCGATCCCGGACTCGGCCAAAAGCTTCCAGGGAAATTTCTCGCCTGGATCCACCTTTCGTGCCGGAGCGACGTCGGAATGCGCCAGCACGCGATCGGCCGGAATCTGGTGCCGGGTTGCGATACTGCGGCAGAGCGCAGTCACGGCGGCAATCTGCCGTCTGGGAAAATCCGGATAGCCGTTGTCGTGCCCCGGATTGGCGATCTCGATCCCGATCGAATGCGAGTTGATGTCGTTCTCGCCTGACCACGTGGAGACACCGGCGTGCCAGGCGCGGCGCGACTCCGACACCAGCTGAACGATATGCCCCTCCTGGAGAACGACATAGTGCGCGGACACGTCCGACGCTGGGCTGCAGAGGTGGCGGATTGCAGCCTCGTTGTCGCGGGTTCCAGTGTAATGCAGGACGATCATGTCCGGCAGCACGTTGCCCCTGCGCTCGCTGTGGTTCGGCGATGGCTTCACCTCTGCGACGATGCAGGAATCCGGGCGCAGCTCGGACACAAGCGTAGCCATGCGCGAGACGATGGACGGGTTTGTTAAAGAGTTCATGAAGTGGACAACCAAATCGGCAGTGCAATTGCGAATTGTGCAGAAAGGACCGCACGAAACAAGTTGAACTACGCCATTACCGGCTGTTTGCAGCTGGATTATCCACGAGTGTGGCATTGCGGCCGCAAAAAGGCGGCCGCGTTACAAAAAGCCGGACCGGCCTTCGCCGGTCCGGGTGGTGAAAAGCGCGCAACTAGGCACAATTGCCGACACTATTCCTACTGACGCGGCGCCATAGGTCCCGGGGACGGACGCGGCGCCATGCCGGTGGTCGGCGAGGACCCCGACGTGCGGGCAGGCGGCCGGTAGTACTGGAAGTCCGGGGCCGCCTTGAGCTCGTCCTTCGTCCACGACACCTTCAGGTTCACACGCGTGGGGTCGTCATTGGCAGTGTTGGAACCCGCGGAAGCGGATCGGTACGGCACCACCTCGAACGCAGTCATGTCGATTGCCACGTTCTTCTCGCCCATGCCGAGGAACCCGCCGACCCCGACAATGAGCCCGTCGATCTTGCCGTTCTTGTCGAACAGAAGATCAGATACGCTGCCGACCTTCGCATTGTCCGGGCCCAGCACGTCGGTGCCCTTGAATTTCGAGAACACCCATTTGTCCGTCCCCTGAGCGGGAATGAATTTCGGGCTCTTGGTCTCGGCGGCAACCTTGGCAGGGGATGAGCTTGCCGGAGGGTTGGCCTGGGCCAGGGCGCCCGAGACCATCAGCGCGCTGATGGCTGCGGACATCACCAGTGTTTTGAGCATTTTGGCCTCCACAGAGAGGTGAAAGAGCCCAGGGAAACAGTCGTTTTCCTGGTCCAGATCAACGCCCGCACCAAGGGCCGCGTTCCGAGTGTGGAACCGATTGTCGGATGCAGGACAGCCTGCCCCCCTCCTTTGTCGAGTTCCTCAATCATTCCTTAAGCGTGCCGGGACGTAATGGGGCGCACTCGCGGGTTCATTGCCGTCGATTGACGCCCACCGTATCCCATGTTATCCCATTTTCTCCCAATAAGGGCCTGGAGCCTGGCTGGCCAAGTCTCAGCCGCTTTCGCTGCAGCGTCGAGAGCGCAGCCACAATCCAGGGAGACGCCACTGGGGGGTCATGGACCGGTTTGTCTCCCACTTCAC
>Ga0306925_10003781_pt1 | contig 13507 bp, 9 predicted proteins | sample flu12Cox44000176_FD_203755 | JGI IMG/M metagenome (GOLD analysis project Ga0306925, IMG submission 203755) | Lab enrichment of tropical soil microbial communities from Luquillo Experimental Forest, Puerto Rico - flux8day.12C.oxic.44.000.176 (v2)... | ecosystem: Environmental > Terrestrial > Soil... | reverse complement strand
ATTGAAACGCTGCTGGTTGGGAAGATAGGTAAATGCGGGAGGCAGGCAGTGGAGGGTCCCGGTGAACGCGTTACCGGCGTTCAGGGTCGAGACAATGCCGCCGGGGCTGGCATCGCAGACGACTGGCGAAGCGCCCCCCAGCAGGACCTGCGGGGCCTGGGTGCCGTCGGCCACCACCGAGTCGAACACCAGCGCCAGCAAGGGGTGGTCGAAGAAGATGCCATAGGAGCCACGCACAACCGTTTTGCCATCTCCATACATGTCGTAGGCAAGGCCGACGCGGGGCGCGAAGTTGTAGGGAGAGACGGGAACGCCTCTCGTGAGTCCGAAGGTCTTGTAAGTTGCGGCGCCGAGGGCTGTCGACGGGGCGAAGTTGGGCAGCCACTCGATGTCGTAGCGCAAACCGTAATTGACAGTCAGCCTGGGCGTCATGCGCCATGAATCCTGCGCGAAAAAGCCGATGCTGTTGTTGTTGAACGCCAGGTGCGGATTGCCCAGGCCTTGCACGAGGTATTGCGGTACGCCCGCGCCGTAGGCCTGGATCGGGCTCAAGCCAGGGGTGTCGGCGATGGCGATCGCACCGAAGTCGTAAATGCCGCCGAAATTCACCGTGAAGTTCGCGGTCGCCGGAATCAGGTTGTAATCCACGCCGAACTTGATGTTGTGCGTGCCCTTGATGATGGAGAAGTTGTCAACCAACTGCCAGCGCTGCTCGACGCGCTGGACGTAAGAGAACGGCTCACGGCCGAAGAAAGCGAATCCCGGGATGTTGACGGCGACATCGCTGCCGCCCGGAGCGTTGGAATACGAATAGTTCAGACTGCGGCGCGCATACTGAAAGCGGAATTCGTTGACCTTGTTGTTGCCGAGCGTCCAGGTGTGCTGGGCGATGATGCTCCAGTCGTGGAAATTGTTGATCGAGGTGCGCGACCAGGCGTTCTGGCCGACAACCTGCGGACCTTGCGCATTGACCTCGATGCCGTCCTGGATGTCGGGGGAAACGCTGCCGCGCAGCATCAGCTGCTGGCTGTTGTTGATCTTATGGTCGAGGCGAAGCGAATAGATATCGCCCAATTCGTGCACAGGAAAGTTGCCGGTAATGCTACCCATGGGCACAAACGACGGCGGTAGCGGGATGAATCCACTGCCGGTGTTTGCGAAGTAGTGTGGTCCCAGGCCGAGGGCGGTGGTCAGGGGGTTCTGACCGGCGATGGCGACCGGACCGGATGTGCCGACCAGCAGAGCGTAATTGACTGTGGCTGGCGTGATCGGAACCGCCCCGAGAAAAGCTGCCTGGTTCGACGTGACTGGGACGACGACCGTGTTGGGCGGCAAGGGCTGACCAATGGCCGCTGACACAAAACGCGAAATATCAGCCTGAGAGTCAAGTCCAAAGTTTCCGGCACCGATGTCGTTGAAGCCGGTCTCGTGGCGGTCGGTCCCCTCATAGGCGAAGAACCAGTAGGTCCTGTCTTTCTTGATGGGGCCGCCGGCGGCAATGCCGTACTGGGCCCGAGTGTAGGCCGGCTGGTTCACGTTGCTGAAGGGATTGGTCGCCTGAATGTAGCGGTTGCGCAGATATCCAAAGGCGCTGCCGTGGAATTCGTCGGAGCCTGACTTGGAGATGATGTTGATTACGCCGCCCGAGGCGCGTCCGTACTCGGCCGCATAACCGTTGGTGATGATCTGGAACTCCTGTACCGCATCCTGGGAGACCGTGGAGCGAATTCCGTTCACCGAGTCGTCGGTGGCATCGGTGCCGTCGATATTCACCAGGTTGGAGCGGCCGCGCTGGCCTCCAATGTTGAGGCCCGAGGTGGGGGCTGCGCCGATGCTGGGCGTGGTGTCACGCGCGAGCTGGGAGTTGGTGAGGGCGAAGTTGACGTAATTTCGGCCGTTGATGGGCAGATTCTCAATGCGCGTCTGGTCGATGGTGGTTCCTGAAGAGGTTTGCTGGGTCTCGACCAGTGCCGCCTCCGAGGAGACGGTCACAGTCTCCGTCGCGGCCGCCACCGACAACTCGACTGCCAGTTCCGCAACTTGGCCGATGGTAAGATGCACGGAGCTTTGTACCAGCTTGGCGAAGCCCGGCGCTTCCACGCTGACCGCGTACAGGCCGGGGGGCAGCAACAAGAGAATGGCGATGCCTTCAGCGTTCGTGGTGGCAGTGCGCGACACGCCTTTGCCAGGCGCGGCCGCCGTGACCGAGGCGCCGCTCACCACAGCGCCCTTGGCGTCTTTCACCACGACGTGCAACTCCGAAGTCTGCACCTGCGCCATGGCCCCGGCCAGCAAGCATGCGATTGCGACGAGTACGCACAAGAGTCTGCGCGAAACAGTCATGGTGCCCCCTTCTGATCAAAGATTTCGCCCTGGTTTGGGTCCTGCCTCGTGAGCGATACTACGGAATGCAGGTGCGCGAACCGTCGCGTGGACGTGCGGTAGGGATGGTGACTCATGGGCCGAATCGCTTGCGTCTGACGCTGAAAAACTAACCCCGACAAGCGTTTGGTTTTATAACAATAGCGGGTGTTTGCGCAAGTAGGAAATGAGGAGCGCAGTCTTTATTACGTTTCGAACTTAATGCCGGAAGAGGTGGACTCCTGCGAAACCAGGGCCCACGCCATGCGCGGCGTGTTGTGGGCAACGCCGACCCGGCCCTTACTGTCGAGCAGAATGATGCCACCGTGCCCGTTGAGCCGCGCCTTCAAATAGTAGAGAGCCCTCTGGGCGGCGTCCTGAGGCGCGAGCCCCTGCTCGACATGGTCAGCGGTCCACTTGCTGAGCACGAGTTTCATCATCGGCTCACCCCATCCCGTGGTGGATACAGCGGCACTACGGTTGTCGGCGTAGCAGCCACAACCGATGAGCGATGAGTCGCCCACGCGTCCGGGCGCCTTGTTGAGCGTACCGCCGGTTGAAGTACCGGCGGCGATATTACCGTCCAGGTCAAGCGCGACGGCCCCCACGGTGTCGTGCGAGCGCATGGGGCCGAATTCGTCGGGCATTTCGAGGTAGCCCTGCTGCCTGGCCTCGCGCAAGCGCTCGACCTCGCGCTCGATGATGAGATCGTCGTTGGAGCAAAGTTTGAGGCTGTGTTCCTGGGCGAAGCGTTCGGCACCGGTGCCCACGAAGTAGACGTGCGGACTGTCGGTGAGAATCTTTTTGGCGGCACGAATCGGATTGCGGATGTGCTCGACGCATCCCACGCCACCGGCGCGCAAAGTCGCGCCGTCCATCATGCAGGCGTCCAGTTGCACCCGGCCGTCCATGTTCAGGAAGGAGCCGCGACCGGCGTCGAAGGTCTCGTCGTCTTCCAGAGTGACCACGGCCGCTTCGACAGCGTCAAGACAGCTTCCACCGCGTAGCAGGACCTGCCAGCCCGCACCCGCTGCGGCCTGAACGCCTTGCAGGTGCGGCTCGATTACGTCGTCGGGAATCGCCCAGGCTCCGCCGTGGACCAGCATTACAGGATTCGCAGCCAACATAGACCTTCCAGGAGGGAACTCGGCCCGACAAGCCAGGCAAACTCGACAGCATACCAGAACGCGCGGGCACCAATGCGCGGTCCAGTTAGACAGTATGCTGAAAAGCTCGCCTCTTGGATCTTGCCGACCTAGGGCAGTGCTGGCCTTCACAGGCTGCTAAAAAAATCGCTTTCGGCGGCGTTTTGAATGGGCACGGCTTCAGCCGTGCCGTAAAAGTCCGGTATTTTTGACGTTCCGCGCGGACTTCAGTGTGTGCGTGAGAACTCATTTTCGAATTTGCGGTGGGAGAACATCGTGATATTCGCCCACCAACCAGCCCCGGAGGGGCGAAAGATTCATAGCTCTTCAGCGCTGGGTCAAGTGGGAAATGAACCCGAGTCCCGTAGGGACGGCATATGTCCTTCAGGCACACCCGTCAGTCCGCGCGCCACCTCGCCTCCGGAGTTTTTCGGCTGCCCCTTGCGGGAGTAAACTGACCGCATGGGCGACCTGGGGCGCATGCTCGTGTTGCTGGGTGGACTCTTGCTGGGATTAGGTCTGGTGCTGATCTTCGCCGGCAAGATCAACCTACCCATCGGACGCCTGCCGGGAGACATCGTGGTTCGCGGTAAGACCACGACCTTTTATTTTCCCTTGGTGACGTCGATCGTGTTGAGCGTGCTGCTGACGCTGCTGCTGTATGTGGTGAATCGGCTGCGGCGGTGAACAGAAGGCTGCCGGTATGAGTAATTGGTGGTTAGCAGGGCAAAGCTGCAAGCGCATTCGTCGCCGATTACCAATGACCAATTACAAATGGCTAATAACCAGTTACCGGTTACCAGCTACCAATCACACCTTCAAATTCCGCATATATTGCGCATCGGCCTTGATGGCTTCCAGCGGAGGGATGTCGAATTCCTCCTGCTCCACAAAGTAGTGCGTAATACGCGCTTTCTTCGCGGCCTCGAAGATAGGGCGGTAATCGATTGTTCCGCGCCCGAGTTCGGTGGACTGGAGATGCGCTGTACCTTTCTTTAAGTCGAAGTCCTTCACGTGCAGCATCGAAATACGGGTGGGATACTTTTCCAGGTATTGTGCCGGGTTGTAGCCCGCGACGGCCACCCATCCGCAATCCATCTCAAACGTGACCAGGTCGGGGTCGGTTAGCCGCATCAGCTCGTCGTAAGGTACCCTATTGCCCACCTTGCGGAATTCGGTGGTGTGATTGTGGTAGCCGAAATGCATTCCCCGGTCCTTGACTTTGCTTCCGATCTGGTTGAACTGTTGGACGTTCCACTTCCAATCATCGAGGGTGAAAGCTTGTACCCATGCTTCGTGATATCCCGATTCCTTAGGCGAAAGCTTTACACGCGAAGGATCTTGCAGCGAGGGTGACGAGCACACTACGTACTGCAGCCCCAACTGCTTCGCGTAATCGAGAATGGAGTCCAACTGCGGTTGCAGCATCGACAATGGATAATGCGCACTTACACACCGCAAGCCCGCCGCGTCCATCGCCTGCTTGAACTCCTGCGCACTCATGGCGTAGAAACCGGCGGCTTCCACGTCCTGGTATCCAGCGGCGGCGACTGCCTTCAGCGTGCCGTCGAAGTCCTTCGGCAACAACTCGCGCAGAGAATAAAGCTGCAAGCCGAGCGGCAAGCCCAGCGGGTTCGCGGCTAATGGTATCGCATCTCGGAAAGCAACAGCGGCAACTGAGGCGGCGCTGGCGAGCTTCAGGAAGGTCCTTCGCGACGTGGTGGTCATGGATGATTGCCTTTCGAGTAAGCCAGCATTCGGGTCAAACTCGGGTAACCTTATACCAACTCGTGCAGGAGCATATCAGAACGCCTTCATGCGACTTCCCGGGCGATGTTTCCTCCTGCCGTTCCTCGTTCCGATCTCGGCAACACCCGCCGCAGCCAGCACACACAGCTGTGGAATTGCGGGCACGCGAAATCGCGAGTGGCCCAGTGGAGCGGCAGCGGGGAGCAAGACACAAACCACCGAAGCCATGAGCAGGACTCGAGTTTCCAGGCGCAGAAAACCGGCGGCAAAGCAGGCATAGATCGCTAGGGCCCAAAGAAGGCAAGTTTGCACAAGGGGCAGTATACTCAGAAGAACCTGCGAGACGCGTCCGGGCGGCGGGTTCATCGAGTCCGCGGCCGTAATAGATGCCGTGCCCAGCGAAGTACGAGCGAATCCGATGGTCGATTGCCGGAAAACCGCTGGCCAGTGATGAGCGATCAAGGCTATCGCTTGCTGTTTCATGATGCGGCTGCGTTCCCGTGGACTGAGTGGTTGTGTTCGCCAGCTGCGATCCAGGGCGTTCACATCGTTGGTAATCTGATTCCCCTTCAGGTCGCGCAGAGGGTAAGAATGCAGGCTTCCCTGTGCGTTGTAGAAGTAGAGGGTCGCCGTGCCGATTTCGGAGAGCGTAAAAACACCATACTTATTCTCATTACGTACCATCCATGGTAGGACGCAACCCAGGTATGTCACCAGAAACAGCAGACCTGACAACCTTTTGGGCCTTTGCGACAGCCATCCAATCAGAAACGCCAAGATGACCAGTTGTGCTGCTGGTTTCACCAGGGCCGCATAGCCTAGGAGCAGACCAGCCAAGAGATAGAGAGCGTTGCTATGCCGGGAAAGCGCCAGTGCATAGATCAAAACGGCCGTACCCAGCACGATGGTGAAGGCAGTTTCTGAGATAACCATCGGTGTATGCACGATACTTACCCAATCGGTAGCGTAGAAGCATCCCGCCAGAATTCCAATCCACGGGTGGGTGAGGCTCGTAGCGAGCCATGCCAACCATGATGCGAAGGCCGCCGCGAGAATGCACTGTGCAATAGAGATGCGATGTTTGCTGATCCCGGCCTCGGCCCCGAAAGGAAAGTTGATTACCGCCAGCAACGCAGGGTAACCCGGAGGCCGCTGCATATCTGACGGGAATCCGCCCGGACCCGCACTCTGGTCAGTCTGGTACGGTTGCTGATGGATGATTTTCGCGGCAAGGTCTTCATAGGCTGCGGAGTCGGCATTCCCCAGCGGGCCGTTCCAGACGAAAATTTCGTAGCCCAAACGCAACCCTAGGGCCAACAAGAAAACAGCGAAATAGGCGGGCCAACCGTGACCAAGGCTTCGCATCATCGGCATCAGCATTGCTGAATCCATCTTAAGAATCAACCGAGAAGTTCGCGACGCGCCTAAATGTGCTGCTGCTATTGCAACATTGCTCCAAATCGTTCCAAAGAGCCGACTAGGCGACTCCGCGATTGTTGTTTCTAACACGGTAAACAGGCCGCTGAAAAAGTTGCTTTCGGCACTGGTTTGAAAGGGCACAGCTTCAGCTGTGCCCTTCAAGCCCTTTATTTTTGTCTTCCCGAGCGGTTTTCAGTACGCGAGGGACACGCGGTTCAGACTTTTTCAGCAGCCTCTAAGACTGCTGCAGCAGGGTTCCAGGATTCGACCGGAGTACGTCCCCTGAGGCTGAAGCATGGGGCGCGTTAAACTGCTCCATACATGGCCGACAGCGAACAACTCGGGCTGATGTTTGCGGCGCCGCAGCGCAAGATATATGCGGTGCGCGAACTCGTGGCGGCGCTGCGCACGCAGGTTGAGCGCGCCTTCACCGACATCTACGTGGAAGGCGAGATCTCGAACTACCGACCGGCGGAGTCGGGACATGTGTACTTCACGCTGAAAGACGGCTCGGCGCAGTTGCGCGTGGTGGTGTGGCGCGCACAGGCCCGGCTGTTGCGGTTTCGTCCGGAGAACGGCATGGCGGTGATTGCCCGCGGACGCGTAACGATCTACGACGAGCGCGGCGACTTGCAGTTGCAGGCGGAGATGCTGGAGCCCCAGGGCGCCGGCGCATTGCAGCTTGCCTTCGAACAACTCAAGGCCAAGCTGGCAACCGAGGGGCTGTTCGAGGCGGCTCGCAAGAAGCCGATTCCCGCGCTGCCGCGACGCGTCGGCGTCGTCACCTCCGCCCGAGGGGCGGCGCTGCGGGACATCCTGAACATTCTGCGGCGGCGGCATGAATCGGTGTCGGTGCTGATTTACGACGCCCGGGTGCAGGGCGACAGTGCCGCGAGCGAAGTCAGCGCGGGGGTGCGGCATTTCAGTCGCAGCCGCAACGTGGACGTGATCGTGGTGGCGCGCGGCGGCGGCTCGTTCGAAGACCTGTTCGCCTTCAATGACGAAGCTCTGGCGCGCACGATTGCAGCTTCGAAGATTCCCGTGATCTCGGCAGTCGGGCATGAGACCGACTTCACGATTTGCGATTTCGTGGCTGACTTGCGGGCGCCAACACCTTCGGCTGCGGCTGAGCTTGTCATCCAGTCGAAGCAAGAGCTTGCGGGCAAGCTGGGTGCGCGGCGCGATCGGCTGCGACAGGCGATGAACTACAAGCTGCTGCGCTCGCACAATGCTTTATCGCGGCTGGTGCAGCACCCGGCGTTTGTGAGAATGCCGGATGCGGTAGCGCGACGCCAGCAGCGTGTCGACGATCTGCTCTACCGCATGGCCCAGGCCACGGGTCGCAGCTTGAATAACCTGCGGCGTCAGTGCGAGTCGCTCGACACTCGCCTGCGGCACCAGGACATGCGTGTCCGCTTGAGTGCCATTCGACGCCAGTTAGAGGCACGGTCGATCGAATTGCGGGCACAATCGGAACGCCTGCTGGCGGCAAGGGCGTCGCAGGTCGACCAGCTTTCTATCGCATTGGGCCGCGCCACCGAAACCATTTTGTTACGACGGCTCTCCCACTGGGAACGGGTCCACAGCAGCCTGAGCGGGCTTTCACCCAAGGCCATCCTCGCCCGAGGATATGCGTTAGTGTTTGATGCCGCAGGCAACCTGGTAAAAGACGCTTCGCACTTGAAGCTGGGCGACGCGGTGCGCACACAAATTGCCCGCGGCGAGTTCACTTCCACGGTGGACAAGATCAAAGTCGACTCTGATACGGAGTAGGACATGCCCGGTTTCGCTAAGCAATCCGCCGAAGCCACTAGGCACTGCATTAGAATGAAGACAAACCCAAGCCGGGCCACGGAAAGGACCGCTAATGCTGCAGAGCCTGGGTCGCATACCGCAGATTTCGGTGACGTCGGTCATCGATATCCTGTTTGTGGCGCTCGTGGTTTACGGATTCCTCAAGCTCTTGAAGTGGACCCACGCCATGCCCGCGCTGCTGGGAGTAGCGGCGGTCGCAGTTGTGTTGTACGCCGCGCATATTCGAGGGCTGAACACCATTGACTGGCTGGTGACGGCCCTCGTGCCGCTCATCATCTTCGCGCTGATCGTGGTGTTCGCTGCCGAAATCCGTCACGGTCTGGGCCGCTTGGGGCGGAGTTTCTCGATGACTGGACTGGGCGGGCGCAGGGTCGAAACTTACGACGACATCGTGCTGGCGGCCAACCTCTTTTCACAGAACAAAACGGGCGCGCTGATCGTAATCGAGCGCCAGGATGATTTAGGCAACTACATCGATAGCGGTGTGGCGCTGGATGCCAATCTTTCCTACGATCTGCTGGCGACCATCTTTCTCCACAAGACTCCTCTGCATGATGGTGCCGTGATCGTGCAAAAAGACCGCATCGCCGCCGCCGCTTGCTTCCTGCCGCTGGCAACGGATCCGCGGTTATCAACCCAGTTGGGAACGCGGCACCGCGCCGGTATTGGAGTCACCCAGGAGACGGATGCGATTGCCGTGATTGTGTCGGAGGAGACCGGCCACATCAGCATTGCATTCGGCGGGGAGATTGAGCGCCAAGTGACCGTGGAGCGGCTTCGCGAGCGCATCAGCGAATTACTGCGCCGCTATATTCCACACACGACGTTGCCTACTGCGGCCACGGATCGTGACCTCGCGCCTGCAGAAACCATTCCCAATCGCGTGACTCAGGACCGGGGCATGACTGGCGGGGCAGATCTCTGAGCATGCGCGAACTCTTTCGCAAATACGTCGTCAATGACCTGGGCCTGAAAATTCTGGCGTTGGCGATTTCCGTGGGACTATGGCTGGTCGTGGGACGCGATCCGACCGTGGAGTCGATTGTAACCGCGCCTATTGAGTTTCATCACGCGCCCGACAAGCTGCTGATGAGCTCCGATAGTCCGTTCGAGGTGAGCGTGATGGTGAATGGCCCGGAGCGCACCATCCGCGCCATGAAGCCGTCCGACATCAACGCCATCATCGACCTGGCAGGAGTTAAGCCGGGCGAGCGGACATTTGACCTTTTGCCCAAGCAAATCCAAGTGCCGCGCGGCGTGACGGTGGAGCGCGTGGTGCCGTCGCAAATGCACATTGACTTTAGTCCCAGCGCCACCCGAACCGTGGATGTGCGCCCGCGGGTAATTGGTACCTTTGTCACTCCATACGGCATAACCGACGTAACCGCGCAGCCGGCGACCATCGTGATCGAGGGGCCGGAAAACAGGGTGAAAGCAATCGATACGGCGATTACCGATCCGGTGGACGCCTCGGGTGTGGTCGGCAGGGCGACGTTTACCACGCACTGCTACGTGCCCGATCCGCTGGTGCGGATTCAGCATCCCGTACCGATTCACGTCACCGTAACCACAGGCAAAACACCCCGGGGAGCAGGCCAGCCTTGAGCACTACGCCGCAACAAAACTTCAAACGGCAATTATTCGGGACCGATGGAATTCGCGGGGTGGCCGGAGAGTACCCGCTCAATCGCGCCACCGTGTACGCGATTGGCCGTGCCCTCGGGCAGCGACTGGCGGAGCGCGACCAAAACGCTCGTGTGGTGATTGGGCAGGACACGCGCGAGTCCAGCGCCTGGATCAGCCAGGTGCTGGCCACGGGTCTGGAAGCCTCGCGAACAAAAGTTGTCAGCGCCGGCGTCATCACCACGCCGGGCGTGGCCTACCTCACGCGCGAGAACGAATTTTCCGCCGGCATCGTGATCTCGGCGTCTCACAATCCTTGGGAAGACAATGGCATCAAGGTCTTTGGTGCGGATGGCTACAAGCTCTCCGACGAATTAGAACATGCTATCGAAGCCGATATCTTTTCCCACATCGAGCAGTTGGCGGCAGGCGCCTCACAGGCCGACACCGGGGGCTACAGCATGTTGCCGGGCGAGGCGAAACTACGCGCGCAATACGCCGAGTGGCTGGCGTCGCTGGTCGGTCCGGGCAGCTTCGGCAAGCTGCGCGTGCTGGTCGACTGCGCCAATGGAGCGGCCAGTAGCGTAGTTCCCATGGTGTTCAAAGACTGCGACATCGATGCCGACTTCCTGCACATCGATCCCAATGGCCGCAACATCAACGCCAACTGCGGCGCCCTGCATCCCGAGCACGTCGCTGCGGAATTGGCCAAAGCCAACGGCAAGTACGATCTGGGCATCACGTTTGATGGCGACGCCGATCGCGCCATGTTCTCGGACGCGGCGGGAAACGTGGTGAACGGCGACGCGGTTCTGTTGCTGGCGGCCCGCGACATGAAGGCGCACGTGCTGCTGCATAACGACACCGTGGTGGCCACCACCATGTCGAACATGGGACTGGAGGCGGCGCTCAAGCGCAGCGGCATTCGCTTGCTGCGCACGGCCGTGGGCGACAAATACGTGCTGGAGGAGATGCTCAAGACCGGGGCGACGCTGGGCGGCGAGCAGTCCGGCCACATCCTCTTCCGCGACATGGACACCACGACCGGCGACGGCATCCTGACCGCGCTGCGCGTGATGGAAGTGATGGCGCGTGCCGGCAAGTCGCTGGCCGAACTGGTCGGCGACATGAAGGTCTTTCCCCAGCGTATCGAAAACGTCAAAGTGCGCGAGAAGCTTCCCATGGATGAGTTGCCGTCGGTGAGGGAAGCCATCCGTGCGGCTGAACGCGAACTCGACGGCAATGGCCGCGTAGTCGTCCGTTACTCAGGCACCGAAAAACTCGCGCGCGTGATGGTCGAAGCCGAGTCAGTAGAGGCGATGGAACGCCACGTCAAGACAATTGCCAGCGCTCTGCAGCAGGCCATCGGGGCGTAAGGGTAGAGCGGCGCTTCAGCGCCGCGTCTAGGCGCTCCCCGATGTGAAACGGCGCGGCTTCAGCCGCGCAGCAATAGCTCCCTCTATTAATGTGTCATTCTGAGGCAGCGACGGCAGAGAGCGCAGTCGAAGGACCGCGCCCCCCCAACAGCTTTGGTTCAGGCGGCTTCGCCCTCCCGTCATCATCCGCCCTGAGCGTCTTGCTCACGTTCTCCACCTGCGCCTCGAACTTCTGCGCGTCCAGATCCCAACCCGTAAAATCCGCCGCCAGCCGCGACCGCACCGGCTTGGCCTTGCCGCTCCTCCACTCCGCGGCCCGACTCCGAGTCAACGTCAGGCAAATTGGGCCACCAGCCCGGATTTATTCCTGGAAGAGTTGCATTAGCCCATAATTCGCCGACGAGAGGAAAATGTGAGCACCCGCGGAAATTTGTGATTCCAGCTTCGGACAAAGACCCCACAATTGCCAAAATCAGGCAATTGTAGGCCACGGGATATGTGGGCCACCAGCCGGCGCGGGGCGGGGAGCCGGGGCACACGGCAGCAGGAGTCGAAAATCCCCACCCCGCCAACCGAAGGCGGGATGGGGCACCCGTCTCAGCGCACGCTGCCGCGCAGAAAGACTCCAATGATGCCTGCGGCCACGATCAGAACGGGTTCGGGGATTTTCTTTGTTTGCGTTAGTATCAGGAAGGTCACAACCGCGACCAGCACGGTTGCAACATCAATGAGTGAACGTCGCGCCAGGATAAAGGCGGCCCCAGCGATGGCTCCCACAGCCGCGGCGCTCACGCCCTGGACGAAGGCTTTGACCTGTGGAACGCTGGAGAAGCGGCGATAATACGGCGCTCCCAGCAATACAAAAAAATACGGTGGAGCAAAGACTGCGAACGCCGCCGCTACTGCGCCTACTACCCCGGCAACCAGATATCCGATGAAGCCCGCCGTGATCACGATGGGTCCCGGCGTAATCATGGCCACGGCCACGGCATCGACAAATTGCCGCTCGCTCAGCCAGTGAAAGTTCTTTACCACTCCCCCGTATAGGAACGGAACGATGGCCAGTCCGCTGCCAAAAACGAATGCCCCTGCCTTAGCGAAGAACAGGAAGAGAACGCCCACCGTCCCCAGAGCCGCCACGCCGTGTACTCCAGTCATCAGCTTACCGAAGCCAGGCAACGCTATCGCCACGGACTGGCGCGCAGTCAATTTGGGTGGCGCCTTCGCCAACATCGCAATCACGCCGCACAGAACGAACAGCCAGACAATCTCACTCTCCTTCCAGGCGGTCGTGACCGCCATGGCGCAGAAGACGGTCCACAGAAGCCAGTCGCGCCCGATCGTGACACCAATAAGTTTCACCGCGCTCTTAGCTATGATCGCGATTACCGCAGCGCCGATCCCGTAGAAGGCACCTTGTATCCAAGCCAAGCTGCCGAAGCGCACATAGAGTCCAGCGAGCCCCACGACCATCAGAAAAGAAGGAAGGATGAATGCGATACCGGTCAGCGACCCGCCTGGTACTCCCGCCTCCAGCCAGCCCAGATAGATGGCAAGCTGCGCAGCCAGCGGCCCCGGTGAGAGTTGGCAGAAGGCAAGGCCCTGCAGGTAGTCCTCTTGCGAGAACCAGTGGAGGTCCTCGACGAGATCCTTCTGCATGTGTCCAACCAGGGCGATTGGGCCACCAAAACCAAAGGTGCCGAGGCGCAGGAAATAGCGCGCGAGCTCAAGCAGGCGAGCTCGCGAGGCATGATTTCCGCGGTTGCTGCGCGGCGTGTTCTGACGGCCGCGTGGTGGCATCATCGCGGTGGCCTATTGACCGCCTGTGCCCAACTGGTCGATGGCTGCTTTGAAACCGGCGGCCAGCATGCCTGCCGGACCGCGTCCCCCATAGTGCAGGAAGATCACCACCGGCTGGGTTTCGATCATGTGGTGATGAATTGCGACCACATCAAGCCCATGCGCTCGCAACGCCTTCAGCGTAGGAGCCACCTCGCTCTCCAGCACGGCGACGTCACC
>Ga0306925_10003779_pt1 | contig 13512 bp, 10 predicted proteins | sample flu12Cox44000176_FD_203755 | JGI IMG/M metagenome (GOLD analysis project Ga0306925, IMG submission 203755) | Lab enrichment of tropical soil microbial communities from Luquillo Experimental Forest, Puerto Rico - flux8day.12C.oxic.44.000.176 (v2)... | ecosystem: Environmental > Terrestrial >... | reverse complement strand
GGATACTTTATCCCCGAAGTTCGCCTTCATGAACTCCTGAATTTTTTTCTGGAGCTCATCCGGCGACGGAAATGGTGTTTCTGCCATCGATCAAGCTAATGCCGTTGGGGAGTAGGGGCAATGTTTTCACGCTCCTCGCTTCTCCCACTTCCACTCACGCTCGCACTCACTGACACTTTCTTACTGACACTGACACTCTCTTCCTGACACTTTGTCCCTCACACTCTCTTGCGACTAACCGGAAAACTCGCTGTGATTACTGCCGCGGCGCGCGGCATTGGGCGCGCGACGGCGGAAGCCTTGGTCAAGGAAGGCGCTGAAGTCGTGGGAACCGACATCGACGAATCGGCGCTGCGGGGGTTGTCCGGATGCCAAACCCGGCGGCTCGATGTCACCGACGCTGCCTCTATCGAATCCTTCGCTAGAGATCTGGGTTCAATCGATATTCTCTTTAATTGCGCCGGCTACGTGCACGCGGGAACCATCCTCGATTGCACCGAGACCGACTGGGATTTTGCTTTCACGCTCAATGCGCGGTCGATTTTCCGAATGATCAAAGCTTTTCTTCCGGCGATGCTGGAGAAAGGCGGCGGCTCGATCATCAACGTATCCTCGGTCGCTTCGAGCGTGAAGGGCGTCCCGAATCGCTTCGTCTATGGAGCCAGCAAGGCCGCCGTTATCGGGATCACAAGATCGGTTGCAGCCGATTTCGTAGGGCGAGGCATCCGCTGCAATGCGATTTGTCCCGGAACCGTAGATTCCCCCTCCCTGGCGGATCGAATTGCCAGGCAGGCGGCAGCGCAGGCCCTACCGGAGCAAGACGTGCGCCAGGCGTTCATCGCTCGACAGCCGATGGGCAGACTGGGCAAACCGGCGGAAATCGCGGCTCTTGCCGTTTATCTTGCCTCGGACGAGTCCGCATTCACGACCGGCCAGATCCACCTGATTGACGGTGGAATGACTATCTGAGAAGTGAAAAGCAGAAAGTGGGAAAGTAGACAGTGGAACTGCCGGACCCGGAACCGCGAAACCCACTATCTCTTGCTCTTATCCACCCTTTACTCTCTCGGATGGCTCGGATTCGTTTCCGGCTTTGACTTCATTCCAAAGTTGGTCCATTGCCGTCAGGTCTAGCGACCCCAGATCCAGCCCGCGCTCCCGGGCAAGCCGTTCCATAGACTGGAACCGGCGGCGAAACTTCGCGTTGGCCGCCTCAAGCAACTGCTCTGCGTCCAGGCGGTTTTTACGCGCGAAATTGACTACGGCAAATAGCAGGTCGCCAATTTCTTCGCCAACGGCGTGAGGGGCTGCCTGATGAATCTCCTCGACTTCCTCGCGCACCTTGACCAGCGCTTCTACAGCCTTGTCCCAATCAAATCCGATTCTAGCTGCTCTGGTCTGCAATTTCTGCGCTCGCGCCAGTGCCGGAAGCGCCTTGGGAATGCCGTCCAGGATTGACTCGCGTTCCTGTTTTTCCTCGCGTTTGATGACATCCCACTGTTTCAGGACCGCCTCGCTGTTGGGAAGGCGATTGGGTCCGAACACGTGCGGATGGCGCCGAACCAGTTTATTGGCAACGACTTCGGCAACGCTATCGAGATCGAACCGGCCTTCCTCCGAGGCCATCTGCGAGTGGAGCGCAACCTGGAGCAAAAGATCGCCAAGCTCCTCCTGCAGGTCTGCGTCGTTTCCAGCGTCAATTGCATCCATCAGCTCGTGGCACTCTTCCAGGAGATGAGCCTTGAGGGTCTGGTGGGTTTGCTCGCGATCCCATGGGCAGCCGTCGGGAGCGCGCAGCCTCGCCACAATCTCACGAAGCCGATCAATCGAAGTCGCCATTACTTCTGGTCGTTCTCCAGAAGTTTCTCTCGGGCCCGTTCCAGCGCGGCGCGTTCCTGGTAGGTAAGGCTGGCCAGGCCATGCTTGGAGATTTTCTCCAACAGCGAGTCCAATTCGGTCGAGTCGCTCTGGCGCAGCTCAGCCGCTGGAGGCGAACTCCGGCCTTTCGTCTTGGAAACAACGCGAAATTTGGGACGGCGTCGGAACAAATTGGGCATTCGTGGCAGCTCGCCGCCATGCTGCAGGAAACGAATGTACCCGAAGGAAGATCCACTGACCACCCAAAGCAATAGCAGAGAAGGCCATTGCCGTTGGCTCAAATAAACCAATGAGCCCAGCGCCAGACTGGCCAGCGCGAGCCATTTCAAGTGGATCACTCCGAACCACTGCAGGTGCGGGTAAAGCGTGCAAAAGGCGATGAAGAAGCCGGCAGCAACAATCGCATTCCCAAAGTATGGATAAGTGGGGCCGGATACGAGCGTCCACACCGTAAGCGTGAGAAGCGGCAAGAGGAGGAGCATCCCATACAGCACCAGGAATCGGACAGTGCCTATGTATTTTTCGATCTCAACCGCCGCCAGATAGATGAAGAGCAGGCCGAAGATCGAGAAAAATCCGGGCTCATTCGCAAAAGTGCAGGTGACGATCTGCCAGATCTGGCCGCCCAGGATTGAGCGCTCGGGAGTAAACACGAATGGTTCCAGCGAGAGACCAGCTGCTCCGAAAATCGCAGTGAGTACGACTCCCAGGCCGTAGGCGATCGTCAGAATCGTGGCGTAATATATCGGGTAGCCGCGAAAATAGGACACCGGGCGATTCTCGTTAAAACTGGAGATCAGAGCCATAACCCGAATTTCAGTGAACGGACTCGTTGACTTTAAAAGAATTCTCGCCACGCGGCAAGGAAAGGCGCAATCTTCGTTAGCCGTTTTAAAAGGAAAGAGCGCACCTTGTTGCGTCTCTCTCCCGAAGAAGCTAACCTCGGGGAGGCGATGGCTCAAGCACTTGATGTATCACCCGCGCTGAAGCGCCCGATCGGGAGGAAAGCGCGCGCAATTGTCTTGACGACCTGGCGGCGCCTGGCTCGCCGGCACCGGGCCAAGTCGGAAAATCGCAATCTCCTGCCGCTCCTGATCCAGGTGCTGGCCGGCTTTTCCAAGGTCGACGGGCGGATCCTGGAAGAAGAGATCGATTCAAGCCTTGGTTTTCTTCGCTACGATTACCCGGAGGCAGTTTACTCGGAGCTGCGCGCTCTCTTTCAGAAGGCTTTAAATGAGCCTCAAGATCTCGCGGCGATGGCGAAGCGCCTTGCTGAAGAGTTGAGTCAGGACCGGAAGATCATGTTGGGCGTTCAGCTCTACGATCTGATTTCAAGAGCCGGGATGCAGCAGGAGCAGGTGATTGCCTACTACTCCTTCATGTCGCAGCTAGGGATGGCGGCGCAGGCGATCGATATTGTCTATCAACTCAACGCTGCCGACACGGCAGATTCGTCGGTCTATCAACGTGGCACTTCGCCTTTGGAATCGATTGTCTTCGGTGATTTGCCAACAGCAGAGGTGCCGATCAAGGAACTGGGCCCAAGCGAACGACTGATGGCCTATCGCTACCATGAACTGATCCTCTTCAAAAACCTGAGCTCGAGGCCGGTCACAGTGCGGGGCCGGACGTTGGCGCCGGGAGAGTTTTGCCGGATCTATCCTGGCCAGCGAATCATCGTCGCCGAGCAGGTCATCACCTACCAGGACCTCGTCTTTTACTTCAATGCGAAGAAGAATGTATCGCTACCGCATGTCTTCGTCGCAGTGAACTCAAACGACGAAGTCCTGCTCGAAAAATCGAGAAGCCGGGACAGCCGCCTCGAAGTCGAGTTCGGGTTGAAAGTGAAGGTAAGCGCCCTGAAAGATGTCGCGGCATCGTTAAACGGCACGGATCTGAAGACCGGCACCATCGTCGAGGCTGGTTTGGAGGATCGGATCATCTTCGAAAACCTCACCGGGCTGCCCTTGCTCGATTTACGCCGGCGCGCTCGGGCGATGAGCGGCCGATTCCACCTTAAGGCCTCAAAGTCGGAATACCGGGTTTCAAATAACCCGGCCTTACTCGAGGCAGACGATATTTTGTTGAGCCCGGGCACCAGCGGCGACGTGCTCTTGAAGATCTTGTGCGATTACGATCGCAGGGTGGGCACTCTGGAGGTTGTGCAGGCCGACCGTCCTATCATGGTGGGCGAAACCATCGTTCGCAATTCGGCGACTCTGGTGGACGGGGACATCATCCGTATCGATACGGGCCAGGTGCTCAGGTGTGATTTCTCCGAGCGGATCATCGAGGAAGAGCGGAACATCATTCGGCAACTCGAGGTCAGAGACCTGTCACTCCGGTTCCGGGGAGGAAAACTCGCGCTGGACGGGATCTCACTCACGGTCAATCGCGGTGAGATGGTATGCGTAATGGGCGCCAGCGGCTCCGGGAAAAGCACTCTGCTCAAGGCCATCTGCGGCCAGAACGTGCCAACCGACGGCGCGGTATTGCTTAACGGCAGATCGCTCTACGACAACCTGGAAGCGCTGCGGTCTTACGTCGCCTACATCCCGCAGGATGACGCTTTCGACGAGCACCTGACGATCCAGGAGAATCTCAACTACGCCGCTGCCATCCGTTCGCCACATCTGTCTCCGAAGGATCGGATGCGCCGGATCGACAGTAAACTGATCGAGCTTGGGCTGTCGGAGCGGCGCGACAGCATGGTCGGCAGCTCGGTGAAAAAATACCTCAGCGGCGGGGAACGCAAACGCCTGAACATCGGCCTGGACATGATCAGCTCCGCCGACGTTTACCTCTTTGACGAACCGACTTCAGGGCTCTCCTCGAAAGACTCCGAGCACGTCATTGAAATCATTCGCAGCCTTTCGCACAACAAAATCGTGCTAGTGACCATTCACACTCCCACGTCGAAGATTTTCCAGATGTTCCATAAGGCGGCTTTGCTGGACAAGGGCGGCCACCTCGTTTTCTTCGGGACGCCGCCGGAGATGCTGCAATATTTTGCGACCGCCGAACATCAGCAGCAGTTTGGCACCGAGCTGGGGAGCTGCCCTTCCTGCGGAACTACTCGTCCCGAGTTTATTTTTGACGTGTTGGAAACCCCGTTGCGCGATCTAAGCGGCGACATCATTTACGAAGAAAATTCGCAAGGCCAGTTTGTCCCATCCCGGCGCTATTCGCCTGACTACTGGCGCGACAAATACGAGTCTTTTCGCCTGATCCAGGAAATGCGACAGGTAGCGGTCAAGCAACCGCCGGCGACGCTGCTTCCAGTGCCAAGCGCCAAAAAGCATCCGCCCCGCTGGCGCGACGAGTGGGTCCGGTTCAGCACCATTTTCCAACGGGCCTTTGTCAGCAAACTGCGAAACCGAGCCAATCTCTGGACGACAATCTTTGAGGCACCACTCCTGGCTGCGCTTATCGCCTTCGTGCTCCGTTATGCGGAGGATAGCAGGTACGACTTCGCGGCTGCGTATCATATTCCGACCTATCTTTTTCTGTCGCTGGTCGTGGCTATGTTTCTGGGCCTCACCAATAGCGCCGATGACATCATCCGGGACCGCGCTATTTTGCAGCGGGAGCGGAATCTGAACATCCATCTCCCCTACTACGTACTCTCCAAGTTTATTACCCTGGCACTTTTTGGCATCGTCCAAAGCGTTCTCTTCATCCTCATCGGTAATGCGATTCTGGAGATCCGCGGGATGTTCTGGCCTTACCTCTGGTTCATCGCCACAACGGCGATCGGTGGCGTAGCTGGAGGGCTGCTGATCTCTTCGCTGGCGAATGACGCCAAGACGGCTGCCAACATCGTTCCACTGGTGTTGATCCCTCAGATCATTCTTGGCGGAGCTCTGATTAAGTACGAGGAGATGAATCGCAACCTCGACTTCCTCTATACGCTCACTCGCGATCAGGCAGCAAAAAGCCAGCAACAGCCGGGCGAGAAGGCCAAAGGCTCTGACGTGGAAGTGCCATTTATCTGCCAATTGATCCCGATGCGTTGGTCGTATGAAGCGCTCATCGATGCCCAAGCCAGGCTTAACCCCTACACGGTGCGCCAGGAGTACTTGACGCGAAAGATTGAAGAGCTAGCCCGCATGCCGCACCTGACCGATACGCAGCTTGACCGCCTGGATGATCTGAAAGAGACGCTGGCGACCCTGTCCGGGCTCGGCGGGAAAAGTTCCGGCGAGGTTGAGGGAAGGCTGCGTGAAATCGATCGCATCATCGGCGGGGCGCAGCTCGACAAATCCAAGTTTAACCGGAAGGCAAACACCGTCACGGCCGAGCAATTGTTCCAGAATCGGAAAATTGCCGATATGCTCACCGATGCCCAGATGAAGCAGCGGGACTACACGGCAAGACCGCACAACGTGTTTTTTGGCCCCGAGAAGCACTACCTGGGTCAAACATTCAACGTTTTCTTTTTCAATTCGCTGATCATCAACGGCTTTACCGTCATGTTTCTCCTGCTCCTGCTCTGGAGCCTCCATCGGCAACTGAGGACGGAGAAGTGAGAGGGGGCAGCGCTGGAATACGAAAAATGCTTGGGTGAGGAACCAAGCCTGCAAAACTAACGAATCAGCTGCCCGGGTGTTTGTTACACCGCTTGGATTCGAGCGGTCCTTCAGACTGCAACGACCCTTTTTCCGAATCCTAGGGCTTCGCCCTAGGCTTTGCTTGGCTCGCACCTTTGGTGCTTTTGAGGAGCCTTTCGATCAAATGCGTGAAACCATGCCTCGCCTCGTCCTCAAATCCGAGCTGAGAAAACGTAACAAGAAAGATTACAGTGTTACCGATGTATTGAACCAAAAGTGTTACCGATGTTCTGACTGCGCCCTGCACCCTCTCACCTCTGATCTCTCAGCTCTCAGTGGCCCATGGAGGGCTTCTGCGCAGGACCGTGCCCCTTCTTAAGCAACAGCACCAGTGGGGCACAACAGAGGCAGGCAATCACAAGCATCCGGAACTGGTCCACATAGGAGAAGAGTTGAGCTTGATCCTGCAAGGTTTGGGCAATCACGCCATAGGCCTGGTGCTGCGCCGTCGTCGCGTCAGATTGAGATCCTAGCGCAGTTTGCAGCATGTGGAGCTTCTCCCGATAAGGAGCGTCATAAGGGGTCAGATGCCCAACCAATAGCGCCTGATGCGCTGCCGAGCCTCGGTAAACAAGCGTGGTCACCAGTGAAATACCGATGCTTCCGCCGAGATTCCTCAGGAGACTCGTGAGACCGGTCGCATCACCCGTGTATTCGCGCTTGATCGTCGTCATCGAAAAAGTGCTCATCGGCACGAAGATCGATGTGACGGCAAAACCGCTCAGGATGATCGGCCAGATCACATTCGCCGGAGCAGCCTCAAGCGTGAGTCCGCCGAACAAAAACATCGAATAACTCAGGAGCATGACCCCGCCCACCATCCAGGCGCGGCCGTCGATCTTTGCCATGATTCGCCCGGAGACAATACTTCCAATGATCGCTCCGATGCCCCGCGGACTCATCACCAGGCCGGACTGGAACGCAGGGTAGCCTAGCAGGTTCTGCAGAAACTGTGGCAACATCGCAGTCGTACTGTAGAGAATTGCCCCGATTGCAAGGTTCAGGCCGGCGCCCACGGCAAGATTGCGATCCGTCAACACGCGGAGATTAACGATCGGGTGCTTTTCTCGCATTTCCCAGACTAAGAACGCAATAAAACCAACAAACGCGCCGACGGCGAGCCAGCGAATGAAATTGGAAGAAAACCAATCCTCGTCCTGGCCCTTATCCAGCAGGATCTGCAGGCACGCGATCCAGAGCGTGAGCAGACCAAAGCCGACGTAGTCTATCGAGCCGGCTTTCTGCTTTTTCAGGTAGGGAGGATCCTCGAGAAAGAGCAAACAGAGAACAACCGCGAGAATACCGATGGGGAGGTTGATGTAAAAGGCCCATCGCCAGGAATAGTCGTCTGTCAACCAGCCGCCCACGGTCGGCCCCAGTATCGGCGCGACCACAACTCCCATTGCGTAGAAGGACATCGCTGTGCCACGTTTCTCGGCTGGAAAGCTTTCGAACAAAACCGCTTGGGCAATCGGCTGGAGAGCCCCGCCCCCAGCTCCCTGCAAAATTCTGGCAAGGATCAGAAAACCGAGACTGTTCGCCATTCCACAAAGCGCGGATGCGAGCGTGAAGATGATCATGCAACAGATCAGGAAGCGGCGCCGCCCAAAGTATCGGCTCAACCAGCCCGTTGCCGGCAGAATGACGGCGTTGGACACAAGATAACTGGTAAGAACCCAGGTCGCCTCGTCGACGCTGGCGGATAAATTCCCGGCAATATGAGGCAGGGCGACGTTAGCAATAGAAGTATCCAACACTTCCATGAACGTGCCGAGCATAACTGCGCTGGAAATCAGCCAGGGATTGGCTTTAGGGCGCCAATCCAAAGTGCCTGACGTATTATTCATGTGCCCTGTTGCCATCGGCGTGACGAAGTACCCGTAGCGTTCGCTTGCCCGGAAGTGGCGCGACGCGCTGATCCCGCCCCGGTTTACCGGTCGCCAGAGCGACCAATTGTCCGTAGTTGCAAGGTCGTCTTCACGACCAGCGTAGAGACCCCGATCAAGATCGCGGCCACAAGCAGCAACTGAGCCAGCGAGTAGTGAAAGTCTTCGACTTTCACCGTCGGCAAGACCGACTCGCCTGGTCCCAGCGGCAAGCCGACGTTCGGTACCGAATTAAACAGAATCTTGACCGGCACTCGTTGAACGACCTTTACGTAGTTGCCTGTAGCGTTTTCAGGCGGGAGCAAGCTGAATCGCGCTCCGCTGCCGGATTGAATACTATCGATGTGGCCTTTAAACTTCAGTCCGCGCAATGCGTCGACTTCGATTTCGACCGGCTGGCCTGGCCGCATCCTGCCAATCTGATTCTCCTTAAAGTTCGCGGTCACCCAGACGTTCTCCGGCACCAAGGCAAGAATCGTCTGGCCGGTCTGAACATAATCGCCGGGCTCCACAGCTTTTCGAGTCACCCGGCCATCCTCCGGTGCCAGGACTTCGGTGTAGGACTCGTTTAATTGTGCGCTCTGGACGTTCGCATCGGCTTCAGCGATCTGAGCCTGGAGGCTCTGGTAGAGCGCCAGATAGGTATTGACCTGGGCGAGCGCTTCCGAAACCTGGGCCTGATCGCTGGCGACTTTTTTCAATCCGGCCTCCAGCGTTGCCTGTGACCCCTTTGCTGTAGCCCGGAACTGATCAACGTCCGAAGGCGATACGACCTTGTTCTTGTATAAATCCTCGTACCTGCGCCAGTCGCTCTGGGCCTTGCCATTCTGCGCCCGGTCGGCCTCAGCTGTCGCCTGATCCGAATCCACCGTCGCTTGCAAGGTCTTCACATGCGCCTGTGCCTGCTGGATGGTTGCCTGAACAGCGGCTGCTTGCGCCCGGGTACCCTGAAGAGCCGCGTCTTTCTGTCGGAGCGCAGCGTCGAAATCCCGAGGATCAATTCCGATCAGAGGGTCTCCCTTCTTCACGTGCTGGTTGTCATTGACGAACACCTGATCCACACGCCCGGCAACCTTCGGAGCGATCTGGACGATTTGCCCATCGATAAAGGCGTCATCGGTAGACTCGTAGGACTGAGTCAGGGTAAACCAGTGCAGGCCGGTCAGCGTAAGTGCACCCAGGCCCGTCAGAGCCAGAATCATAAAAACTACTTGCCGCCCCAGCCGGGGAAGAGCGCGAGGTCGGACCGGGATCGCGCGTCGTTCATCAAGCGCCGAAGCAAGGCCGTCTTCCAGTTTGTTAGCCATCGCATCCATTTCAGTTTTGGCGGTCATTCACCTCGGTTCCGCGGACAAAGGTATCGATCAGAGTATCGAGGTAATCCTCCACCGAATAGGGGCGCCCGCCCCAGCCCGTTCGGGCGAGCATCCCGGAGTGAAGCGCGTCACGAAGGATGTCGACCGCACAAGCGAGGTTGACGTCCTTGCGGACCACACCGGCGTCCTGGGCCTCGGCAAGACGGGCAATAAGCTGTTCCTTCAATGGCTTGACCAGTTCCAGGATCATCTCGCGGACTGATTCCGGTAGCAGTCGAGCCTCGGCAATCAGCGCGCGAGAAAGGGCCTCTTTCTTTTCGAGCAGCGCGTTATATTCGCGAACGTAGCTTCTGATTCCGCTTCGGAGGTCCTCCTTCCAGGTGCTATGTTTTTCGATCGCAGCCAACTCGGCCGCCAAACCGCCTTCCAGCGTGGCTATGAGCAGATCCGTGCGGGTCCGAAAGTGCCGGAACAGGGTCACTTCGTTCACATTTGCTTCGCGGGCAATTTCGCGGGTGGTTGCCGCCTGGAACCCGTCTCTGCAGAACACCTTGGCCGCAGCGCACAGCAAGCTCTGCCGGGTTTGATCGACCGAGGCGCTTCGTGGGCGATCCGGAGTTGGTCGAGGTGACTCTGAACTCATGCAAGTACATACTTGCAAATTGAGAGCATGCAAGTGAATACTTGCAAAGAGGAACACGGCGCCTAGGCCCAGGCGTCCTAGTTAAGCTGTAAGCTGTCGTCTCTAATTAGTGATCTCCGACCGGGGAACCGGTCGCGTTTCATTGCTCTACCCCTTACTGCTTCACCGCTTACTGACGACAGATTACAGATTACAGATTACAGATTACTGGCTACAATCTACTGTCTACCTGGGCTAACTATGACCAAGCGCTGCGCCTCCATAAGCCGCGAGACCTCTGAAACTTCGATCACGATTGATCTCGTTCTGGATGGCTCCGGGATATCATCGATCAAGACGGGGATTCCATTCTTCGACCACATGCTGACGCTCCTCAGCAAGCACAGCTTGTTCGACCTGCGGATCGAAGCGCGCGGCGACCTGGAAGTGGATCATCATCACACAGTCGAAGACACCGGCATTGTCCTGGGAAAATGTCTCAACGAGGCGCTTGGCGAGAAGGCGGGCATCAAGCGGTATGGCTGGGCGCTCCTGCCGATGGATGACGCCTTGGTGCAGGTGGCCGTCGACCTCAGCGGACGCGCCGTCTTGGAATATCGAGTTCCCTCGAGTATTCTGTGGACAGCTAACTTCGATTTCCAACTCGTGGAGGAATTTCTTCGCGCGCTGGCAACAAACGCCGGTCTGAATCTGCACGTCGAGCTCCGCTACGGTCATAATGGCCATCACATAGTGGAAGCGGTTTTCAAGGGCTTTGCCAAAGCACTGGACCAGGCGTGCCAATTTGATTCGCGCGTCACTGGCATTCCGAGCTCAAAGGGCTCGCTATAAGCTGCGTTCCTCTTTCCTTTTCTCCAGGTATGCAAAAAATAGCTCTGATCGATTACGGCTCGGGCAACTTGCGCAGCGTAACCAAGGCGTTGCAATTCGCCGGCGCACAGGTTGAGCGAATCGCGGGCAAGCCCCTTCCAGACGATGCCGCCGCGGTGGTGTTACCCGGAGTCGGCTCCTTTGGCGACTCGGTAAGACAGCTCAGAGATCGTGAACTGTTCGATCCGGTTCGGAACTGGGTTAACGAAGGCCGTCGATTTCTCGGGATCTGCTTAGGTTATCAGTTGCTTTTCGAGTCCAGCGAAGAATCTCCGGGCGTAGAAGGTTTTGGGATTCTCAAAGGTAGGGTACGCCGATTTCCTGTGAATGGATTGAAGGTGCCCCATATTGGCTGGAACCAGATCCATTGGGGAGCGGAAACCCGTACCCTTCTCGCGGGGTTGCCCGACGATCCCTTTGTTTACTTCGTGCATTCCTACTATCCGGAACCGGCAGAAGCCTCTGAGATCGCGGCAACCGCGTTTTACGGAGTCCGGTTCGCCGCGGCTGTTGCCACCCAAACCTTGCTCGCGACTCAATTCCATCCGGAAAAGAGCCAAGAGAGCGGTCTTGCCATTCTGCGCCAGTTTGTTAGCTCACTAACATGATCATTTTGCCTGCAATCGATTTGCTGGACGGCAAAGTTGTGCGCCTGCGCCAAGGCAAGCTGGATCAGAAGACCGTTTACTCGGACGACCCGCTCGGATTTGCGCGGCGATGGGAGGAGGAGGGCGGCAACTGCCTCCATGTTGTCGATCTGGATGCGGCGTTCACCGGTGAGCAACGAAATCTGAGAATCGTCGAGAAGTTGGTGACGTCCCTGAACATTCCGGTCCAGGTAGGCGGTGGAATCCGGTCGATCAAGGCCGCCAAGGAACTCTTAGGTGTGGGCGCGGAGCGGGTGGTGGTTGGCACAAAAGCCATCGAAGAGCCGGAATTCCTCAATCAACTCATTAGTACCTTCGGGGGCGGCAAAATAGCGATGAGTGTCGACGCCAAGGATGGGAAAGTGGCAGTAAAAGGATGGACGGACGTGACCGAATTAGACGCCATCGAATTCATCCGAAAGGTAGATAATCAGGGCGTCGGCACGATCGTCTTCACCGACATTGCGACAGACGGGATGTTGTCGGGTCCCAATCTTCCGGCGCTGGAGAAGATTCTCGCGTGCACGCGATGCCGCATCATCTCCAGCGGCGGCGTCGCAAATCTCGACCAGATCAGGCACCTTTCTGCCATGCCCCGGCTTTACGGAGTCATCATCGGGAAGGCCCTTTTCGACGGAACTGTTGACCTCGGGGAAGCCGTTGCAGCCGCAAACGCCGCGGCAGACGCGCGTGGAGCGGTCTGAGGAGAGTGCGAGGGCGAGTGTGAGTTTGGAGGGCGAAATTTCCCCTGCTAATCGTTCTAGAGCGAACCTCAAAGAACTCGGTGGAGCGGCGACCTATCCTGCGCCTGTAGACTCGCACTCACACTCTCACTCCGACCTTAGCCTCTCCGTTAGCGCCCTGCGGTTCGCGGCGATTTGCTCAGGTCAACGAGATCGGCGAGAATATTAACCGTTTCCCGTTTCTGGGCGTCGAACACATCTGGTTCGCCACCGTTGTTATCATCCTCCAGGTCTGAACTATCCGGGTCCTCGCCGGGCTTTGCGATTTTTGGCTTGCCGTCTTTAGGGGCCGGCGATGCTGACACCTGGGCAGCCTTATCCATGAGGCGCAATTGCGGTTTGTCGACATCCCCTAAAGGCAACTCGTAAATCTTGTCGTGGTCATTGGCTTCAGCTTTCTTGCCGTCCGCTTCCTCCTTTTGACGTCCCGCCGTTTCCTCATCAATTTCCGCCCGTCGAGTTTTCTCGTTCAAGGAGAGCCGGTTATTTTTTATCCGGTCATTCATCACTTTGACATCCTGGACGATGTCCTGGAATTGAGCCTCCTGGCCCACGCGATTCGCTGAGCGTCGCCTCAGTTCCTCTACGAAGAGAGGCTTACGGTTAGTGGCCACATCGATAGGGGCCGGCTCCACTTCGTCATAAGGGAGTGGATGCTCCAACGCCGACTCTCCGAATTCGGAGTTATCGGTCAGCGACGGCAGCGGAATCTCTGAGACTACGCCACGCAATTGCGTCGAGCCGCCGGCGACCCGATAGAACTTCTGAACCGTCAGTTTTAGTGCTCCTGCGTCGTTCGGCGAACCGCCCAGCATCGGCATAAACCGGCCCAGTTCCAGCATTGTCTGGACGGTGCCTTTTCCAAACGTACTCGAATCACCCACAATCACTGCCCGGCCGTAGTCTTGCATGGCTGCTG
>Ga0306925_10003777_pt1 | contig 13516 bp, 10 predicted proteins | sample flu12Cox44000176_FD_203755 | JGI IMG/M metagenome (GOLD analysis project Ga0306925, IMG submission 203755) | Lab enrichment of tropical soil microbial communities from Luquillo Experimental Forest, Puerto Rico - flux8day.12C.oxic.44.000.176 (v2)... | ecosystem: Environmental > Terrestrial >... | reverse complement strand
CGCAGCCTGAATAACGGGATGCACCTCACCCTCGCGATTGACAAAACCTCCGGGATGGCGAGTGAACGGATGCGCCAGGATGTCGCCCTCCCGCAATAGCGGAATTACCCGCTTGAGGATGGTGTCGGCATCTTCACCGTTGGCGCCGCTCGCAGGCAGGCCCCAGAGCTGGCCGAAATGCACGTAGACCGGCAGATCGGCGCGGCGGCCGATTTCGGCTGCCATTTCGATGACGCGAATGCCCCAGCGTGCGAATCCACCGATCTCGGCATGCGCCTTGATTCCGCGCACGATATCCGAATTGGCTTTCGCTGCCTTCACTGTGGCGTCGATATCGACGCCGTCGGGGCTGTAGAGCTGCGGATAGTAATGGCCTTCGAGGCCGCCCACGAGGTAGGCCGAGAGGAACGCATAGACACGCGACTTCGCCGGCTCGGCGATGAAGTGCCGAAAACCCGGCAACGTCATGCAGGATGATCCACCCTGATCGACCAGGGTGGTCACGCCCGATTCGACGCCCACCATATCGGCATTCATGCCGAAACGGCCGGTGACGTATTGATAGACATGCGCATGCGTATCGATCAGGCCCGGCAGCACCAGCTGGCCCGCGACGTCGACGACCTCCCTGGCACTGGCAGGCAGGATATCCGCCTGCACGGCTGCGATCTTGCCGTTGCGGACCGCGACGTCCCTTACCCCGTCGATACCGGATGCCGGGCAAATCACGCGCCCGCCGCGCAGAAGCAGGTCGAAGCTTGCACTGACCGACATGGATGTTTCTCCTCTGGCTTTCGCGGAGCGGTTTTGCCCAGCCCTCGCTAGGCTGGGAAGCATACTTCGTTCCTGAAAAAAGCAAAGTCCATGCCATGATCCCAAGGAGGCGCGATGATGCCGCGGACGTGGGAAATGATGGAGTGGTGACCCCTCCGGAACCAATAAGTGCCGCGTTCCGTCCGGTGCGGTTTACAGGCCCGTTTCAGTTCAGGAAGTTGGAAATGATGTCGGCTGAAACCTTTGCGCTGGTCAGGAGAAACAGGTGACCATCGTCGATGGTCACGAAACGCGCGTCGGGAATGAGTTTGGCAAGAATGCGCCCGTTGACGGCAGGCACGATCGGGTCGTCGGTGCCGGCCATGACCAGCGTTGGTTGCCGCAGGAAGGGAAGCCACGGCAGGCTGCTCCAGCCGAAGCCGGCGGCGAGCTGCAGATAATAGCCGTAATCGCTCGACCACCTGATATGCCCAAGATGTTTGCCGAGCAGATCGGGCGAATGACGCAGCGCACCACCATAGAGGTCGCCCGCGATTCGTCTGAGGTAATCGGCATCGCTGTAGCGCCGTGGCGTCACCATTTTGAACAGCGCGGCGGGTTTTCCCGGCACCATCAGATGACCGGGGGAGGTGGCCGCGAGAACGAGCCGCCGGCAACGCTTCCCCTGTTGAAAGGCGAATTGTTGCGCCAACGCACCACCCCACGAAACACCCAACACGTCGACCTCTGCATAACCGAGCTGATCGAGCAACCGCGCGCTCAGCCGCGCCAACGTTGAGAGCCGGTAGGGCAAACGCGGGGCGGGCGAACCGCCGACGCCAGGCATGTCGAACACGATCGCCTCCACTCGTTCGAAGGCGTGAAGAAACGGCTCGATCAACTCGATGTTCGCACCGATGCCGTTGAAGAGCAGAAGCGGGAGCCGAGCCTTGTCGCCACGCCTGATGCCAACGCGCAACGTCTGCCCGCCGACATCGTGAAGGTCGATATGCAACTCAATTCTCCCGGACATAGGAGCCGGGGGCATCGCCGAGCACCGGAAGCTCTGCGCCGCCGAGCGTGGCTGGTGAGGGCCTGGTCTCGCCGGATCGCGCCTTGATCCATTCCAGCCAGTGCGGCCACCAGCTGCCTGAGCTCTTGACCGCCTGCGCGAGCCAGGTCTCGGCATTGTCCCGCTGCGTCGGCCCGGCCCAGAAGAACGCCTTGCGATTGTCGGGCGGGTTGATGAGGCTCTGAATGTGGCCGCTGTTGGCGAGCACGAAGGTGCTGCGTTCGCCGTACAGCTTTGCCGTCTCGTAGCATCCTTGCCAGGGCGTAATGTGATCGGTGACGCCGGCGACGACATAGCTTTCGATGTCGATCTTGCGCATGTCGAGTGGCCGACCGCCGATCGTCATCCGCTCCGGCTCCACATAGGGGTTGTTTTCGATCAGGCCGAGAAAGTCGGCGTGCAGCCGGGCCGGCAGACGCGTCGAGTCGTTATTCCAGTACAGGATGTCGTAGGCCGGCGGGTCGTTGCCGAGCAAATAATTGTTCACCCAGTAGTTCCAGATCAGGTCGTTGGGTCGCATCCAGGCGAACATGCGCGCCAACTCGCGTCCCTCCAGCACCCCCTGGGCCTGCGAGGCATTCTTCGCCGCCACGATCGATGCAGGGGTGGCGAAAAGGCCCGCGGTGGTGGTCCTGGCGGCGTCCATGTCGAGCACACAAACCGCAACCGTCGCCGAATGGACCTTGCGCTCGCCGCGGGCGGCGAGATTGGCAAGGAACGCCGACATCGTAATGCCTCCGGAGCAGGAGCCCCAGATATTGACGTCGTCGCTTCCGGTAATTTCGCGCATGACGTCGACGGCTTGCTCAACTGCGGCGACATAGGTCTCGAGCCCAAAATGGCCTTCCGCCGCGGTCGGGTTCTTCCAGCTGATTGCAAATGTCTGCAGACCGCCTTTCAACGCATACTGGATGATGCTTTTCTCCGGCACCAGGTCGAAAACGTAGAATTTGTTGATCTGGGGAGGCGCGATGAGAAGCGGACGCGCATGCACCTCGTCGGTCATGGGCGTGTATTGAATGAGCTCCATCACCGGGCAGCGGTAGACGACAGCGCCCGGCGTCGTCGCAAGATTTTCGCCGACGGAAAATTTCGTTGTGTCGACCTGCGCCGGCAGGCCGCCATTGCGCGCGAGGTCGGCAGCGAAGTTCTGAAAGCCGCGCATCAGGCTCGCCCCGCCGGTCTCGACGAATTTCCTCACCGCCGCGGGGTTGCCTGTGACCGTGTTGGTCGGAGCCATCGCGTCGACGAACAGGGAAGCGATGAAGCGGGACCGTTCGGTGTCGAGCCTTTCCATTTTGGCTTCGTCGATGAAGTCGAAGAGTGCCCTACTCCATGCAAGGTAGGTTTGCGCCAACGTCCGATAGGAGGCGCTGTCCTTCCACGCCGGATCGGCAAAGCGTTTGTCCCTGGCATCGGGTGCAAGCGCGCAGTCGCCGCCCGCGATGCGCCCGAGCTCGCCCAGGTACGACAAATAATGTTTCGCGGCGAGCGCCGGATTGGTCGCGACCTGCTCGAATAGCTTCTGCGCCGAATCCAGTATCTCCTGGGGACGAATGCCGACCAGGGGATTGGCGGCGAGCGTATGCTCGAGCGCCTGCTCGTGAAGGCCAGCCTCGGGAAGTTCGTCTGCGATCGCCACGGTGATTCTCCTCTCTAACTCGGGAAACGAGCGCCAGGTGCTCATTGTGATGGGTTGCGATTTCCGATCAGCATGCACAGCACCTCGGCAATCACGGCAGGCTTGGCCTCGCCCTCGATTTCGAGCCGGCAGTCGAGCTTGACGAGCAGGCGACCGCCTTCCTGCGGTTGGGCCGAGATCATGGTCGCGCGGGTGCGGACCCTTGCACCGGCCTTCACGGGGGTAAGAAAGCGCACCTTGTCGAGGCCATAATTCAGCCCTGCCGCCGCATCGTGCGGGATGATTCCGATCTCGATCAGCATCGCAGCAACCAGCGAGAGCGTGAGGTAGCCATGCGCGACGGTCCCGCCGAACGGACTTTCGCGCCGCGCCCGCTCCTGATCGACATGGATCCACTGCCGGTCGCCGGTGCAGGAAGCGAATTGATCGATGCAAGGCTGGTCGACAATCACCCAGGCCGAGGTCCCGAGCTCGCGGCCGATAAAATCAGGCGCGGTCGCCATGGTGTAGTTCGGTAATGCGGCGGCTGTGTTGGTCATGTTGGTGCCTCAATTGAGTTCGCGCAAATCCTTGCGCAGGATTTTTCCGACGTTCGATTTCGGCAGCGCCTCGAGGAAGCGCACCTCCTTTGGAACCTTGTAGGCGGTGAGCTCGCGCCGGCAGTGCGCGATCACGTCAGCTTCGGTAATCGTCGCGCCCGGCGCGCGGGAGACGAACAGGGCGATGGCTTCGCCGGTCTTCTCGTCCGGCCTGCCGATGCAGGCACATTCGGCAACGCCAGAGCAGGCGGCGGCGACGGCCTCGACTTCATTTGGGTAGACGTTGAAGCCGGAGACGATGATCATGTCCTTCTTGCGGTCGACGATCTTCAAGTAGCCGCGAGGATCGAACACGCCGACATCGCCGGTGCGGAAATAGCCGTCCTTCGTGAAAGCTTGCGCATTGGCGTCCGGCTTCTGCCAGTAACCCTTCATCACTTGCGGGCCCCTGGCGCAGATCTCGCCGGCTTCGCCGAGCGCAACCGGCGCGTCATCTTCGCCAAGCAGCTTGATGTCGGTAGAAGGAAGCGGCAGGCCAACGGTGCCCGAGAAGCCATCGCCCGTCATCGGGTTAAGCGTCAGGACCGGCGATGTCTCCGACAGGCCATAACCTTCGAGGATGTTCCGGCCCGTCAGCTTCTTCCATTTCTGCGATGTGACGGGCAGTACCGCGGCGCCGCCGCCGATCGCCACGCGAAGGTTGGAGAAATCCACCTCGCCAATATTCGGCTGCATCAACAGCCCGCTGAACAGGGTGTTGACGCCGGTGAAGACGGTGCAGCGAGCCTGCTTCAATGTCTCGACAAAGCTTCCCATCTCGCGTGGATTTGGTACCAGCCAGTTCTCCGCGCCGATCGAGAAATAGGTGATGAAATTCACCATCAGCGCGAAGATATGGTAGAGCGGCAGCGCCGTCACCACGATCTCCTGACCCGGACGCAAGGCGTCGGGCGTGAAAGCCTTGAACTGCTCGGTATTGGCGACAAGGTTGCGATGCGTCAGAGCGGCGCCCTTTGAAAGGCCCGTCGTGCCGCCGGTATATTGCAGGAACAGGATATCATCGCCGTTCAGGGACGGAGACGACCAGGGGAGCCCTGCTCCTTGCGCGAGCGCGTCGGCAAATGCGACTGCATCCGCAAGCCTCGTATCCGCGGGCAGGCCTGGCAGCGTTGCATCGGTTCCATCACCGGGATTGACGGTGATGACGTGCTCGATCTCGGTATGGCCGATGATCTCGGCAAGGGTCGCCGAAACTCCGTTGAAGACGACGATCGCCTTGGCGCCGGAGTCCGCCAGTTGATGCTCGAGCTCGCGCGGCGTGTAGAGCGGGTTGACATTGACCTGGATGGCGCCGGCGCGGATGATTCCGAGCATCGCAAGCGGGAAGGCGGGCAGGTTCGGAAGCATTACCGCGATCCGGTCGCCTTTCTTGATGCCGAGTCGATGTTGCAGGAAGGCCGCAAAGGCGCGCGAGAGCCGATCGGTGTCGGCATAGGTGAGCGTCTGGCCGAAGCAGCGGAACGCAGGATTTTCCGCGTAGCGCGTCATGGCGCTCTCGAGCATTTCCAATACCGAGCCGTAAGCGTCGGGATTGATCTCGGTCGGGATCCGCTTGCCGTAACTGGTGAGCCAGTGCCTGTCCATTGAAGCCCACTCCCTCGGTTCTGCGCGCCTCCGCTCGTCTGGCGAGGCATGCGGTTTCGTGTCATATTTCAGGCAAACTGGTAGCTTGGCGGCCTTCCCTTGTCAGTGACCGGGAGAGCCAATGTAATTGCCTGCAAAGCCAACAGCGTGGAGGACGCCTGAGGGATGGCGAAGCGGACGACAGCCGCCGTTTGGGTGAAGGGCATTGCGGAGATGCTCGCCGCCGAAGGCCTGGATGCTGCCGGTCTCTACGCTGCGGCGGGTATCGATGCTGCCGCACTGGAAGGTCCGAGCGCACGGGTTGCGACCGAAAAGATCAGTCGTCTTTGGGAGCTTGCGGTGGAACGATCCCGCAATCCGGCGATCGCGCTCGCCCAGCACCAGGTGGTACGGCCGGCAAGCTTCGACGTCGTTGGCTACACAATGATGTCATGCGCCGACCTGCGCGGAGCGTTTGATCGGCTGATCCGTTATCTGCTGATTCTCAGCGATGCCCTGACGATGACCACTTCCGAAACGGACGATGGTTACAGGATCGACTTCTTCCTGTTCGGCGGCGAACGGCCAATCCCGCGCCAGCGTATTGAGTTCATCTTCGTCACGGTGATCAGCTTCTGCCGCTGGATATGCCGAAGCGAGATTTACCCTCGCGCGGTCGGACTGGCCTATCCCGCGCCGGCCGCTCTTGCGCCCTACGCTTCCGTGTTTCGTTGCCCGGTGTCTTTCGACGCCGAGCGCAACAGCCTCACCTTCGCCCGTGCCGACATGAACCTGGCACTCCCAACATTCAATCCGCAATTGGCCGAGCTGCATGAGCGATTTGCCGGCGAATATCTGCGGCACTTCGATCATGCGCAAACCAGCTATCGGGTGCGCGAGGCCATCGTCAAACGGCTTCCCGATGGCGAGCCGCGGCGTGACGAGGTTGCGGTCGAGCTGGCCATGAGCGAGCGGACGCTGCAGCGACGATTGGAGGAAGAAAAGACCTCATTCGTCCAGCTGCTGGACGACACCCGCCGCGAGCTGGCGGACCAGTATCTCGGCCGTTTGCATTTGTCGCTGGGCCAAGCAGCCTATCTGTTGGGCTTTGCCGATCAGAGCAGTTTCTTCCGCGCCTGCCGGCGATGGTTCAAGGTTTCGCCAGGGCAGTATCGCGATCAACTGCTGCACGGCGCAGCTGCGACGGCCGGTCATTAGTGGAGTGGATTTGACATTCGCTACCCTCATCACCGCGGGTTCGTAAGCGAATGTCAAATCCTGCACTCCACCAGAATCTTGTATTTGCCAGCGGTCCTTTGATTCCAACATTCGCAAAAGTCTCCGCGGCAATGGGAAGCGAATGTTAGAATCGGACCGCTAGCACCTGCCGCAGGCGTTCGTGCAGTGTGTCACTTGAACGGAATCGCGTACATCAAGCCGCCCTTGATCCAGGTCGCGTTCAGCCCGCGCTCGAGTTTGAGCGGGCTCGTCGCGCCGACGTTGCGTTCAAAGATTTCGCCATAATTGCCGCTGGCCTTGATCGCCTGCAGCAGCCATTTGTTGTCGAGCCCGAGCCGCGATCCGAGTTCGCCGGAAGTCCCGAGCAGTCGCTGGACCGAAGGCGAGGGACTGGATTTTGCCATTTGCTCGGCATTGGCCATGGTGACGCCGAGTTCTTCGCCCTCGATCAGGCCGTAATGAAGCCAGGTGATGATGTCGCTCCACACCTCGTCGCCGTTTCGGGTAAACGGCCCCAGCGGCTCCTTGCTGATGGTTTGTGGCAGCACGACGTAGTCGGCCGGGTTCGGCGCCGCGGTCGCTACCGCACCGGCGAGCGCGGAGGCATCTTGAGTCATGGCATCGCAGCGGCCGCCGAAAAACGTCTGGTACATGGTGTCGACGCGGTCGAACACCAGCGGTTTCCAGTCGATATTGTTGGCGCGGCCGTAGTCGCCGAGCGTCACTTCGTGGGTGGTGCCTTGCGCGACGCAGACGGTGGCGCCGTTGAGGCCCTTGAGGTCCTTGACGCCGGCGTCACGCCTGACCACAAAACCCTGGCCGTCGTAGAAATTGACCGGACCCTGGCGCAGGCCGAGCGTCACGCCGCGCAGAAAGGTTTGGGTCGAATTGCGGTAGAGAACGTCGATTTCGCCGGACTGAAGCGCGGTGAAGCGATTTTGGGCGGTGAGTGCGACATAGCGGACCTTGTTTGCGTCGCCGAGCACGCCGGCGGCCAAGGCGCGGCAATAGTCGACATCCAGTCCCTTGTAGTTGCCTTGGGAGTCCGGTGCCGAGAAACCGGCAAAGCCGGCACTGACGCCGCACACCAGCGTGCCGCGCTGCTTGACCGTATCGAGCGTCGCAGCCTGCGCGCCGGAAACCAGCGCAACAAGCAAGGCCGTCACTGCGATCCTATTCATCCCTTTCCTCCCTGTACTGATGCCTAGTCAGATCGTCGATCCTATTGTACGAGCTCGGCCGCCATCGAGGCGACCTTTAGACCTGTCCCGGTAAGGATCACAATTGTAATGTCGCTTGCCTTGACGAAGCCTGCAACGCACAGCTTTTCTAACGCCGCGGCCGCGCTGGCGCTGGTGGGCTCAGCGAACAGTCCCTGTCGTGCGAGCCTGCGCAGCGCGACGACGATCTCCTCCTCCGTGAGCGCAATGGTATCGCCGCCGCTCTCACGCACCGCGCCGATGATTTCCCGCAAACGCCTCGGATGCTTGATGGCCGTGCCTTCTGCGATGGTCTTGCGAACTTCGCGCAGCACGGGCGTGTCGACGCCGGCCCGGAAACTCGCGTCGATGGGCGAACAGTTGAGCGGTTGACACACGAACAAGCGAGGCAATCTTTCAATTTGGCCCGCTTTTAGCAGTTCGCGGAATCCGAAAGCGCAGCCAAGCAGACCGCTGCCAGCGCCAACCGGGATAACGATATTGTCGGGCGCTCGGAATCCAAGGTCTTCCCACAGTTCGTAGGCAAGCGATTTGGTGCCCTCCAGGAAGAATGGTTGCCAGTTATGGCTGGCGTAGAAGGTCCGGTTCGATTGCCGGATTGCTTCTGCTTCGGTTTCCTCGCGCGGTCCTTCGACAAGTTGCACCTCGGCACCGTAAGCGCGGACCTGCGCGATCTTGGCCGGCGACGTGGAAGCGGGCGCCAGGATTTTTACGCGCATCCCGCCGGCAGCGCCGAAGCCCGCCACAGAGGATCCACCGTTGCCCGAACTATCCTCTAACACGGCTTCGATGCCGATCTGCCGGAGAAAGGATAGCATGACCGCGGAGCCTCGATCCTTGAAACTACCGGTCGGGTTAAACCATTCGAGCTTGAAGAACGGGCGAAGGTCTCCCCAAGTCTGCTGAACCAGCGGCGTGCAGCCTTCGCCCAGCGTGATCGGCTTTGCAATATCGACTGGTAACGCCGCGCGATAACGCCACAGCGAGCGGTTGCGGCTGTCAATCTCTTCTCGCGACAGACCTTTCCCCGGGGTTATGAGGAGCGGCGTGCATTCGTCGGAGCACCAGCGCGGAATGTCGAGCGGATAGAGCTTACCACTGCCCGGATCGATGTAACTGGCGGTAGCCATGGGCATGTCACGACATTGCAACGTTCTCAGCACGTTATTTCTGATTATGCACCATTTGTCTATTTAGACGGCTGCTGTGTGCCTGGATTGCTCAGCCCGGCTAGAGGCCTCCCTGTACCGATGCTTAGTGATTGATGCTTCGCAAGGCGCCGTCCACGGCACTCCCGAGGCGGTCGACGATCATGTCGATTTCATCTTTGGTCGTGATGTAGGGCGGCGCCAGCAGCACGTGGTCGCCGCTGCGGCCGTCCACGGTGCCACCGGCCGGATAACAGGCAAGGCCGCCTTCGAACGCCGCAGCCTTTATCTTGTGGTTGAGTTTAAGGGTGGGATCGAAGGGTTTTCGGGTTGCGCGATCCTCCACCAGTTCGATCGCCTGGAACAGGCCGCGACCGCGGATGTCGCCGACGTGACGGTGATTTCCGAAGCGCTCGATGAGCCGTCGCTCGAGGTGGCGGCCATGCTCTTTCACCTGGTCGAGCAGCTTCTCCTCGGCAATCACGCGCTGCACTTCCAGAGCCGCAGCGCAGGCCATCGGGTGGGCCAGATAGGTGTGTCCGTGCTGAAAGGCGCCGGAGCCGTGGCGGATGGTCTCGATGATTTTTCCGCTCGCGAGCATCGCGCCGATCGGCTGGTAACCGCCGCCCAGTCCCTTGGCGATCGCCTGGATGTCGGGCGCGACACCTTCCTGCTCCCACGCGTGCGTGGTCCCGGTGCGGCCCATGCCGCACATGACCTCGTCCAGAATGAGAAGAGCGCCGTGCCGGTTGCAGATCTCGCGCACGGCTCGGAAATAACCTTCCGGCGCCGGCACGGCTCCGGCGGTCGCGCCCACTACCGGCTCGGCGATGAAGGCGGCCACCGTGTCGGGGCCGAGCCTTTGGAATTCGGCTTCGAGTTCTGATGCAAGGCGGGCGACGAAATCGCTTTCGGATTCGTCGTCGCGTTTTTCATGATAGGCGAAAGCTGGCGTCACATGGCTGAAGGCCGGGGACAGCAGCGGCGCATAGGGCGCGCGGCGCCAGGCATTGCCGCCCGCAGCCAGCGCTCCCAGCGTATTGCCGTGATAGCTCTGGCGGCGCGCGATGAAATGATGCCGCTGGGGCTCGCCGCGCTCGACGAAATATTGCCGGGCCAGCTTGATGGAGGCTTCGACTGCCTCCGATCCGCCGCTGACGAAATAGGCGTAGGCCAGTCCGCCCGGCTCGTGCCCGACGAGATGATCAGCCAGCGCCTCGGCGGACTCGGAAGAAAAGAATGCGGTGTGGGCATAGGCCAGTTTCGAGGCCTGTTTTGTCATGGCCTGAACAATTCGCGGATGCTGATGTCCGAGGCAGGAGACCGCCGCTCCGCCCGATGCGTCGAGAACGCGGCGGCCATCCTCGGCAATCAGCCACACGCCTTCGCCGCCGATGGCCTTGGGCGGGGTTTCGCGCAGGCTTCGATGCAGCACGCGGCTGTTGCGGACGGCCATGATCATAAACCTTTCACTGTCACATATTGGGAAGTCGATTAGTTAACATGCACAAAAGCGAGGCGAGCCTCGGCCTCTTCCAGACGTTTCTTCGCGCCCGCGCCGCCGAGGATGAAAGTCGCAGCCGCCAGTGACTGCGCGATGGCGACCGCGCCGGTCAGGCTCGGGAAAAAACCCGGCGAGGCAGCAGACTCAAACAGCAGCGAATGATCGGCGCCTTCGGCAACCGGTGCTGCGGCCATATCCGCAATCGCGATCAGTCGCGCGCCGGCACGCCGTGCCTCGCGCGCCGACAGCACGCTTGCGCGCGAATAGGGCGCAAAGCCGATCACCACGACGGCTTCGCCTGATCGGAAAGCGCCAAGGTCGAGGTCTTCGGGGCCCGAGCCGCCGACGAGTTGCACCTCGTTCGGACGGAACAGGCGAAGCTCGTAGTTGAGCAGCTCGGCGACCCCGCGACAGCTTCGAAAGCCCGCGACCCAGATACGTTGCGCCGCGTGCAGTGCTTTGGCGGCGGCGGCTATCGAATTCGACGAGATGCGCCTAAGCCCGAGCGCTTCGGCCTCGAGCTTTTCCGAGACAAGCGAAATGTCGGAATGGGGACCTCGGCGTCGTTCCTTGGCGCGGTCCGAAAACGGCGAGGATTGCGGCGGCCGGCGCGCCTCGGTGAGCGCGGCGCGCAATTCTTCCCAGCCGGAATAGCCGAGCGCTTTTGCCAGCCGGGTGAAGGAAGCGGGATCGGCGCCGGCGACGGAGGCCAGTTCCCGCATCGAGCGCGTCGTCGCGTCATAGTCGTTGGCGGCCACAAAACGCCCGACTTCCCGCAGTCGCATCGGCAGCGACGGCAGGGCGCTGCGCAGTTCGCTCAACGGGGAGGCTCTGGACGGTTCGGCCATGAAACAAATGTTGCATGTTTTTGGTTTTGGTGCAACATATGAAACGCGCTCCGCAGACGCGCGGCCAGGATCGCCAGGACTGGCGTACAAGGATTGATGTGCCGTGACGACATCCACATCGAAGCCCCGTCCCCGCAAGCAGCTCCGTTTTTCGCTGCGCGATGACAAGATCAAGGGCTTGATCTGGCAAGTTGTTGTCGTCGGCATTGCGGTTGCGGTCGTCGCCTGGCTGTGGTCGAACACCAGTCACAATCTCGCGGTGCGGCGGATCTCAACCGGATTTGCCTTCCTCGGCCGCGAGGCCGGAATGCCGATCGTCGACACCTGGCTGCCCTACAGTCCGAGGGACACTTATTTCTGGGCTTTCATCGTCGGAATCGTCAATACGCTCCGCGTCGCCGTCATCGGCATCGTGCTCGCAACTGTGCTCGGCACCGTCGTCGGCATCGCGCGACTGTCTTCCAACTGGCTGCTGTCCCGCCTTGCCGCGGTCTATGTCGAAGTTCTGCGCGACATTCCGCTGCTGCTGCAGCTTCTGTTCTGGTACGTGCTGATGCAGGGACTTCCCAGCGCCCGCGCCGCGTGGAAACCGGTCGAAGGCGTGTTCCTTTCAAACCGCGGCCTGGTTCTGCCCTCGGTCCCGATCGGAACGGGGCAGTTGTGGGTGCTCTTGACGCTGGTGCTTGCGCTGATCGCATTTTACGTGGTGCGGCGGCGCCTGATCGCACGGCAGATACAGGACGGCCGGGTGCGGCACGCCTGGCCTTACGCGTTGGCACTGGCGGCAATTCCCGTGGCCACCTCGTGGTCGCTCGGCGTTTCCTGGACCGTGACGATGCCCGAACTCCGCGGCTTCAATTTCGTCGGCGGATGGACGCTGTCGCCGGAATATTTTTCGCTGCTGATCGCGCTCGTGACCTACACCTCGGCGTTCATCGCCGAGATCGTGCGCAGCGGTATCCAGGCTGTTTCGAGAGGCCAGTGGGACGCCGCGCTGGCGCTTGGCTTGAGCCGGAGTTTCGTGCTGCGGCAGATCGTTCTGCCTCAGGCACTTCGGGTCATCATTCCGCCGATGACGAGCCAATATCTCAATCTGACGAAGAACTCTTCACTCGCGGTTGCGATCGGTTACCAGGATATCGTCTCGATCGCCAACACGACGCTGAACCAGACCGGTCAGGCGATCGACGCAATTGCACTGATCATGCTGGTGTTCCTGACCATCAGCCTGAGCATCAGCCTGTTCATGAACTGGTACAACGCACACATTGCGCTGGTGGAGCGATGACGTCAGCGACAGATACGCCACAAAGCCTGCGCGCCCTCCTCTTGAGCCCCGACCGCGGCGTCGTCGGCCGCGCGCTGCGCTGGCTGCGCGCCAACCTGTTCTCCTCGATTTTCTCATCGATCATTACGCTGGTCCTGATCGTCCTGCTGGCGAAGATGCTATTCAGCCTTGTGCAATGGGGGATATGGGACGCGATCTGGAGCGTGCCCGGCAACAACACCAGCGCGTGCCGCGCGATTCGCGGAATCGGCGCGTGCTGGGCTGTGATCCCAGAGAAAATCCGCTTCATCCTGTTCGGCAGCTACACCTACGACCAGCAGTGGCGGCCTGCGGCCGCGACGCTGATCTTTATCGCCTTGTTCTATTTGTCGAGCCGTCGAACCTGGTGGCGGCGGGAGCTGGTGTTGGTCTGGATCGCGGCGCTCGCGCTGATCAGCGTGTTGATGTGGGGTGGCATTTTCGGCCTGAGCTTTGTGCCGCAGGATCGCTGGGGCGGATTGCCGGTGACCCTGATCCTTGCGACCTTCGGGCTCGCCTTCGGCTTTCCGCTTGGAATTTTCGTGGCGCTCGGCCGCCGATCGAAATTGCCGGCGATTCGCTCGCTCTGCGTGCTCTATGTCGAACTGATCCGCGGCGTCCC
>Ga0306925_10003775_pt1 | contig 13520 bp, 9 predicted proteins | sample flu12Cox44000176_FD_203755 | JGI IMG/M metagenome (GOLD analysis project Ga0306925, IMG submission 203755) | Lab enrichment of tropical soil microbial communities from Luquillo Experimental Forest, Puerto Rico - flux8day.12C.oxic.44.000.176 (v2)... | ecosystem: Environmental > Terrestrial > Soil... | reverse complement strand
CGCCGATTGCTGGGGGGTGAGCGAGAGCTTTTTCATTCTCGGCGCGATGATGTTGCTGCTTTGCCTGCCGCTCGCATGGATCATCCGGCGCGCCAAGCGGAGTGGGGCGTCGGAGAAGGCCGAGCCGACGCTGGCCGACTGACTGGCCCGGCCTTTCCCATGCGGCCCGCTGCGACGGTATGCTGTTGTCCCGATGAACCTGGAGCAAAGCCATGACACGCGACTTCGTCGGCTACGGCGCCGAGCCGCCGCATGCCGGATGGCCCGGCGACGCCCGCATAGCCGTCAATTTCGTAATCAATTTCGAGGAGGGCTCCGAGCTGTCCTATCCGGCCGGCGACGGCGTGTCCGAGACCGGGTTGACCGAGATGCTCGGCAGCGATCTCGGGGTCAGAGGGCGCGACCTCGGCGCCGAGAGCATGTTCGAATATGGCGCGCGGGTCGGCTTCTGGCGCCTCCATCGGATCTTCACGCGCTTCCGTCTGCCCGTGACAATTTTCGGGTGCGCCCGGGCTTTCGAAGCCAATCCGCCAGCAGCCGCAGCGATCGCCGCCAGCGACTGGGACATCTGCAGCCACGGCTATCGTTGGACCAACCACCCCGGCCTTGCCGAAGATGAGGAGCGGCGCCAGATCGCAGCGGCCGTCGAGCTGATCCGCCTAACGACTGGCAAGAGCCCTGTAGGCTGGTATTGCCGCTATGCGCCATCGGAAAATACCCGGCGACTGCTGGTCGAGCATGGGGGCTTTCTTTACGACAGCGACACCTATAATGACGAGCTGCCCTACTGGGTGCGGGTGGGCGACAGGCCGCACCTCGTCGTGCCCTACTCGCTGACCACCAACGATTCGAAGTTCGGCCGCGGCGTTTTCGGCTCCGGCGAGGAATTCTTTACCTTCCTGCGCGACAGCTTTGACCTGCTATACGAGGAAGGGGCCGAACGGCCGCGCATGATGTCGGTCGGTCTGCACATGCGCCTGACCGGCCACCCTGGCCGGGCCAAGGCGCTGATCCGTTTCATCGAGCACATTCTCGGCCACAGCCACGTCTGGGTCTGCCGCCGCGAGGATGTCGCCCGGCACTGGATCGCCCGGTTCCCGCCACCGAGCTGAACGGCGGTGAAGGCTCTACAGCACCGATTCGACCCACTCGTAGAGCTTGCTCTTGGGCAGCGCGCCGATTTTGGTCGCGGCCACCTGCCCGTCTTTGAACAGGATCATCGTCGGGATCCCGCGCACCCCGTATTTCATCGGGGTCTGCGGGTTCTCGTCGATGTTGACCTTGGCTACGGTCAGCTTGCCGGCCATGTCGGTCGCTAGATCTTCGAGAAACGGACCGATCATGCGGCAAGGGCCGCACCACTCTGCCCAGAAATCGACGAGAACGGGCTCGCTCGCGCGGAGGACGGCGGCGTCGAAATTGCTGTCGGTGACGGCGTTCGGCTTCATCGGGTCGTCCTTGCGTTGATCGCCGCAAAGATTAAGGGACGCAAAAAAGCGGCGTCAAGCCGGGTACCCTGCGAGGCGCTCGGGGCTGATCGGCATCAGACGCGGGCCTTCGGTCCATAACAGCGCGCAGCGGATCTCACGCCCGGGATAGATCCGGCGGAGGGCTGCCCGGTAGAGGGCGAGCTGGCGAAGATAGACCGGCGCGACCTCGGCCTCGCTGGCGGGTGGCGGGCGCAAGGTCTTGAAATCGACAACCAGAACCCGGTTTTCCTCGACGACAAGACGATCGATCTGTCCTGATAACGCATGACCATCGACCAAGCCGACCAACGGGACTTCGGCTTGTGAACCCGGCCCGAAAATGGTGGCGAAATCGGGGTGATCGAGCACCGCCAAGGTTTCGCGCCGGATCTCGTGCTGCTCCTCGATACCAAGTCCGTGCGCCGGCAAAGCGAGAAACCGGCGTGCTGCGTTCTCGCGCTCACCGGCCGGGAGCTCAGGCAGCCTCTGGAGCAGCCGATGAACGAGTATCCCACGCTTGAAGCGGTCGTGCCCGCCCGTTCCGAGCGGCCCGAAGGCGGAAGGCTCGGCCTCGCCGGGGCGCGACGGGAAGAGCGGCTTCGGCGGGTCGGGTTCGGCGGGTGGCGGCTTCCTGATCCAATCCGGTAGCGGCAGCGTTGGACGCCCGATCTCTGCCGGAGCTTCCACAATGGGCGGAGCAGCCTGTGTACGGGCGAGCCGCAGTCCTTCGCCCGACCACCCGTAGGGCTCGATCTGCGCCCTCGTGTCGAAGGCGAACGGGGTCGCGATCCCGGCAAGACCGGTATGGCACAGGCTATGCCAGCAGCCCTGCTGCGGCGCCTCGCGGGTCCGCCAGCCGCACACATAGAGTCGGTCCTGGGCCCGGCTAAGGCCGACATAGAGAAGCCGCCGATATTCCTGCAGGTTTCGCTGCGTCACTGCCTCTCTTTCGGCGGCGTAGAACGGAACCGTGAACTCTGCGCGCGGGCGCCACAACGGCAGCGCTTCGCTCTCGGTCCACAACAGCGTTTCCGATGGCTTTGGCAGCTGCATGGTATCAGGCAGAAAGACGATCGGAGCTTCGAGCCCCTTGGCGCCGTGCACCGTCAGGATGCGGACCTCGTCGCGTGGGCGTGCCCCGAAATCGCGCTTAACTTCGGTGCTGCCGGCGGCGAGCCAGCGCAGGAAGCCCTGCAGCGAAGGCGCGTGCTCGCGCTCATAGGCGAGGGTCAGCGCGAGGAACTCTTCTACCGTGTCTTCCGCCTCTGGCCCGAGGCGCTCGAGCAAGGCGCGGCGCCCGCCTTCGGCACCGAGGATCTCGGCATAGAGCTCGTAAGGCGGGACGAAATCGGCACGGGCGAGCCAAACAGCTAGGCGCTCCGCCGCTTGCCACAATCCCGGGTTCGTCGCGGCATGGCCGCGCAGCCGATCCCATAAATGAGTGTCGCCGCGCCCATGGGCGAGATCGAACAAGGTCTCTTCATCGACCGCGAAGAGCGGACCTTTGAGTACCGCGGCTAACGTCAGATCGTCGTCGGGAAACAACAGAAACCGGCCGAGCGCGGTCAAATCCTGCACGACGAGCTGGTCGATCAGGATCAGCCGGTCGGCGCCGGAGACGGGTACGCCGCGCTGTTTCAACGCACGCAACAGATCGCCGACAAACTCGTTGCGCCGCCGCACCAGGACCATCACGTCGCCGGGCCGGATCGGGCGGCCGCGTGCCTCCAGCGTTTCGCCGCGGTCGATCCAGCTCTTGATCGTCGCCGAAATCGCCTCGGCGAGGCGGGTGCGGGGCTCGGCGATGCGGCAGCGGGTGACCGGCAGTGCTGCCGGATCGACCTTCTCGTCAGGGAGTGGTTCCACCGGCGGCCACAGCTCGACAAGCCCCGCCTGGCCGGTGCGCGAGGCGACATGATGGATCCGGCCGCCGTCGAGCGCTACGCCGTCACGCGCGGCGTCGTGCCGAAAGATCGCATCTATCGCCTGCAATATCGGCTCAGTTGAGCGAAAGGAGATCTCCAGTGGCACGACCCGCCACTCCTGCTCGGCGGCGGTGGTGCGCGCTTCGAAATGCCGCCGCATGCGCAGGAAGGCGTAGGGATTGGCGCGCTGGAAGCTGTAAATCGACTGCTTTGCATCGCCGACGGCAAAGATCGTCCGGGTCCGGTCGCGCGCGCTGTCGCCGGCAAAGAACTCCTCGGCGAGTGTCGCTACGATTCCCCACTGGTCGGGGTTGGTGTCCTGCGCCTCGTCCAGCAGAATGTGGTCGAGCCCGCCGTCGAGCTTGAACAATACCCACGGTGCCACGCTCGGGCGGCGCAGCAGTTCGAGCGCTTTTACCACGAGATCCTCGTAATCGAGCGCCCCCCGCGCTCGCTTGCGCTCGTCATAGGCCCGAAGCAGCGCGTCGCCGAGCCGGGTCAGGGCGCAGGTCGCCTCAACCAGCACGGCCGATGAATGCGCCTTGCGGAACTTTGCAACCCGCTCTGCCTCGGCCATGAGAATGGCACAGAAGTCGCACGCGACTGACGTGGCGGCACCCTGGGTTATCAGGGTCTTCCGGATCTCGCCTTTATCGGTGAGGTACAACCTAGCATAGGCTTCGAGCATTAGCCGCCGCTGTTCCGGTGCTGCGCACCAGGCGGCGAGAACTTCGCCGCGCCGCTGATCCCCGGTGGATCCAGCGGCGAGCGCTGATGCGGCGGCGCGCAATCCGGTCTCGTCACCGGCACCATCGGCGCAAAAGGCGGCGATGAGGTCTTCCGGAGCGGTTGCGTAGGGGAGCGAGAGCGCCGCGCAGAGCTTTTCGTGCAATGCCGCATGGCCGCCTTCGACCGCGCTGCGGAGCTTGCCGCGTTCGCCGACGAGTGCAGCCATCAGCGTGCCGAAGCGCTCCTCGCCGACATGACTAGCCACCACTGCGAGCGCCGCGGCGAGCTCCCCCCGGTCACCGGCGTCGCGCGCTCCAACGATGACGCTTTCGGCGGCCTCGAGCAGCGCCTCGGCCGCGCCGCGCTCGTCGAGCACGGCAAACTCGGGCGAGACATTGGCCTCCAACGGAAAGCGGTGCAGCAGCGCCTGGCAGAACGCGTGGATCGTGGCGATCTTGACGCCACCCGGGGTGTCAAGAACGCGAGCAAAAAGCTGCCGCGCCTGCGCCATCATAGCGTCGTTCGGTTCTCGCCCGGTCAGCTCGTGCAGCTCCTCGAGGAACACCGATTGCGCCACGGTCATCCACTTGGCAAGCTGCTCGTTCAGCCGGTTGGCCATCTCCGCGGCGGCCGCACGGGTAAAGGTCAGGCAAAGGACCCGCGCGGGATCGCAGCCCTCCAGCATCAGCCTGAGAAGGCGGTCGGTCAGCACCTTGGTCTTCCCGGTACCAGCCGAGGCCGAAACCCACGCCGAAGCCCCAGGTGCGGCCGCCCGCCGCTGCGCCGCGTGCGCGTCTACCTCCCCGATCATTCCTCGTCCTCTCGCGCGGTGACCCGCTCGAGGTGGCGGTAATCGGAAAAGCGCGGCGCCCATCGCGGCGCCGGCTCTGCCAGATAGGGTGTCGCGGGGTCGTCGAAGCGCTCGATCAGTGATTTGACCCGATTGAGCACGGATTGGATGAGATCGCTGGGATCGTCGTCGCCAATCGGCCAGCGCTGGCCGGCCGGTACCCCGCCGCTCAGCCGCCAGTATTCGAGCGCCGCAGGAATGCCGGCGATTGCCCCGAAGCTGCCGTCCCGGAGGATCGCTCCTTCCAGCGGCAGCTGCGGCGCAAAGCCCCATCTGACTTCTTTTTTCGAGGGCAGCGACCCGGTCTTGTAGTCGACCAGCAAAAAACCCCCGGCCGCCAGGCGATCGATCCGATCAGCCGTAGCGGTCAAGGTGAACGGCCCACCGGGTGCGGGCAAGGTCAAGCTGCCCTTGCGCTCGCTCAAGCTCTCGGCGATTTCCGACCGACGCGCCCGATCCACGGCGACGAGCCAGTGGGCGATCCGCTCGAAACGCGGCCACCAAAAGGCCCAGGCGCCTGGGCGCGACAGGATCGCCCCAAAATACTCACGGCCGATCGTCAACAGTTCCGCCTCCGCCTCGGGCGGCAATTCGCGAGGGTAACGACGGACAAATTTGTCGAGTGCGGCATGGATCGCGACGCCGAGATCGGCGCGGTCGGGGTCGGCGTCGAGATCATCCAGTGGCTTGAGCTCGAGGATGTGGCGGGCGTAAATCGCATAGGGGTCACGCAGCCAGGCCTCGATCTGCGTTACCGAGAGCCGGCGCGGGCGCGCGGTTAGCGGCGGCCGCGGCGCCGGCGACGGCAAGGGCCGGTAATGTTCGGGCTCGTCGATCCGCTCCGCTGCGGCCTTGATCGCCTCGTCCGGCAGGAGCGCCTGAGCCAATCCGGCGCCGCGCAATACCGTGTCGAGCCGCAGCAGCCAGCGCGACGGCACGGTCGGTACCCCTTCCCGACGCGCGGCGCGGGTCAGCGCCACCTCCGGCGCTCCGAAGGCTTGTACAAAATCATGCGCGGCGATGCCGACCAAGCGTTCGGGGACCGCAATATGGAAGTCGCGACGCATCTGCCGCGACATCCACGGGTCGTACTCGGCAGAACCCGGCCAGCCGCCTTCGTTGAGCCCGCCCATCACAACCAAGTCGGCCTGTTGCAGGCGCGCCTCCACGAGGCCCCAGATCGCCAACCGAGGATGGCGGCCGAAGGCCGGATGAACAGCCAGACCTGCGGCGAGCGCTTCGAATAGTGCAGGATAATCACGGCCGGAGAGCGGCGGGGAGTCGCGCGCGGCGTCGATCAGGTCATGGCAGAAACGCGCGGCGCTCTCACCCGCCTCGCCGGCCCAGAGCCGCTCGTGGCCGGCCTCGGTGGCACTCGCCGCGAGCCGCTCGGCAGCCTCGATATGGGGTATCACGAGGCGGGCGAGCGGCACGGCGCCGGCGTCGAGCAGGTCGGGCAGCCTGCCGAGGCAGGCATCGAGCCGATCGACAAACCGATGCAACCCGATGTCTTGATTGCGCAGCGCCCCTCTGAGCCCGGCAAAGCCCGGGGCCGGGCGCGGCCCGAGGATCTCCTTCTCGAGCCGGCGTACGAGGCGCCGGAAGACGGCCGGGTCGAGCCCGCCGGCGGCCAGTGGGTGCTTGAGCGCGGCGAGCAATGGCACCGGGGCGAGCCTGCTCGCGGCGAGTTCGAGCACCAGACGCAAAAAGGCGCCGGGCGGCGTGCGGTTCAATGGCAGGCCGGCCGAATCGTCTATTTCGATCCCCCAGCGACGCAGCTCGACGGCGACCCGGCGAGCGAGCTCGCGGTCAGGGGTGACGAGCGCCGCGGTCTCCCCCGGCGTCTCGAGCTTGCGGCGCAGCAGGAGCGCGATCGTCACCGCCTCCTGCTGTGCGCTCGCGCAGTCGAAGCGGCTGACCCCGTCGAAGGTGTCGGCCGCCTGCGGCGGCAACCGGTGCCACGCGTCGGTAGTGGCCGCCGGCCGCAATGCCTCCCCGACCAGCCGCAGCCGCCGCGCCCGCGCCGACAGTAGTCGTCCTGTCTTAACCGCTGCGGCGAAAAGCGGCAGATTGGCGCAATCGTGAAGCTCCTGCCCATCCCTCGCTCCGCTTGCGGGGAGAGGGTCAGGGCAAGGGGGCCAATCCCGTACCTCGGTTGGCGCTACCCCGAGCGCCCGTAACAGCAGGGCTAGCAGATATTGGGGATGGGCCTCGTCGCGCTCGATCGCCCGCCACTCAGCTTCATCGGCGCGGCGATCGAGACCTGGCAGGATCACCGCGCCCCGGTCGAGCTTGGCGACGACCGAAAGCAGCCCGGTCATCACCGGGATGCCACCGGTGAGCCCGGCGGCGATGACCGGGTCGCTCGGCGGCGAGCGGCGCCAGATAGCGGCTTGGCGCTCGAGCAGACGGTTGCGCCGCTCCGCCGGGTCGAGCGCGCCTTCGGCGGCGAGGATGTGCGGCCACTGGCTCGGCAGAATTTCCAAGAATTTGTAAACGGTCTGCCAATGCGCGGCGAGGTCTTGGGGGACGAGATCTGCGAGGCGCGCGAAGGTGGCGCCCTCGGTCCCGACAGTGTCGAGAAACCGGGCGAGGCTCGCGGCGAGTGCGGCGGCTTGGCCGGGCAATAGCGGGGCCTGACCGCGCAGCCGGCCCCATCGCATGACCAACTGCGTCAGCAGTAGGCGGCGACGCAGCTCGGGAATTGCCGGCGGCACCGCCAGCGCGTCGCCATTCGCCGCCCCGTCCGTCAAAGTCAATTCGTCCGAATCGAGGTCGCCGACCGGCCGCAGGCGAGGCAGCAGCAGCGGCGTTCCGGCCTCGTGCCCTTCGGGTGCCGCGCGCAGAAACGCCTCGCGCAATGCGCGCACCGCACGCCGGGTCGGCAGCAGGATGGTGGCGCGCGGCAGCCGCATCGGATCGCCGACGGTCATCCCGAGCAGTCCGTCCGCCAAGGTCGCGAGAAAGGGCCGCTCGGGCCCGATCGTGTAGACCTTGGGCCGGACCCTCTCCGTCACGCGCGTGCCCGCATCTGTGGCTTGGCCTCGCGCGTGGTCATCCCTGCTTCATTCGGCTGTGTGCACGCTTTGCAGTCGATCTCGGCATTCAATGCAAGCTGACGTTGTCGGACGAGCAAAAGCACAGACTTATTCTAGCCCTTGCTGGGAATATCACACCGCCTTCGGCTCGTGAGCCGTCTCTCCAGCAACCGCTCGGGCGATTGGCGCGCCGGCTGGGACATCGCTATAAGGACCAAATGGAGCACCTGGTTCAGCCGACCCTCGACTTCATCGCGGCGCATTCGAGCTGGGGGGTGGCGGTCATGTTCGTCACCTCGTTCGGCGAGTCGTTCGCCTTTGTCAGCCTGCTGTTCCCCGGCACCTCGCTCCTGATCGCCGCCGGCGCGTTAATGGCGGCGGGCTCGCTGCCCTATATGCCGATCGTGTTGGGAGCCGTAACCGGTGCGGTGCTCGGTGACACAGTCTCGTACTGGATCGGTCGCCGCTTCGGGGGCGGAATCGCCCGGGTCTGGCCGTTCACCCGCAACCCCGAGCTACTGCCCAGCGGCATCTGGTTTTTTGCCAGGCACGGCGGCAAGAGCGTCTTCATCGGCCGCTTCTTCGGCCCGATGCGCGCCGTGATACCGCTTGCTGCCGGGGTCATGCGCATGCCGCGCGACCGCTTCTGGTTTGCCAACGTCACCTCGGCGATTGTGTGGGCGCCGATGCTGCTCTTCGTTGGCGACGCGGTAGGCGATGTCGGCGACAGCCTCTTCGGCTCCGCCAACACTGTGCTTCTGGTCTTTGCCGGTCTTACCCTTTTCGGCATCGTCGGTGTCGTCTGGGCGGCACTGAAGTCGGCGCGATCGAAGACCTGAGCCTGCCCCTTACCGGAGGCTGCCCGGCTGCCCAGATTGATGCGAGCAGCGATCGAGCGCGGAGCCGAATGTCGCCGTTTTTTTCGCCCTACCGCCACCAGTTCATTCGGGTCGGCGCTTGTGTGCCGCAGGTCGCGGTCACCGAGCCGCGGCGCAACGCCCAAAATGTCCTGGGCCTCCTGGCCGAGGGCGACAAAGCGCGCGTCGCGCTAATGGTGTTCCCGGAACTCTGTCTTTCGGCCTATGCGATCGACGATCTCTTATTTCAGGACGCGGTGCTCGATGAGGTGGCACGGCAGATCGATCGGCTGATCCGCGCAAGCGCCGAGCTCTTCCCGATTTTTGTCGTCGGAGCGCCGCTCGTCTCCCAAGGGCAGCTCTATAATTGCGGCGTCGTGATCCAACGCGGCGCCCTTCTGGGCGCCGTTCCCAAGGTGTTTCTGCCGAACTACCGCGAGTTTTACGAGCGCCGGCACTTCACCTCGGGCGACGGTGTCGTCGGCCGGTCTATTGCGATCGCCGGGCACGAAGCTCCGTTCGGTAGCGATCTCTTGTTTACCGCCCGCGGCGAGGCCGGTTTCACATTTCATGTCGAGATCTGCGAGGATCTCTGGGTCCCGCAGCCGCCGAGCACTTCTGCGGCGCTTGCCGGCGCAGAGATCCTGCTCAACCTCTCCGCCAGCAACATTACGATCGGCAAGGCGCAAATGCGCCGCCTGTTGTGCGCCTCGCAATCGGCCCGCTGCGTTGCGGCCTATGCCTACTCCGCGGCCGGCGCCGGTGAATCGACGACCGACCTCGCCTGGGACGGCCAGGCCGGGATCTTTGAATGCGGCGACGACCTCGGCGAGACCGAACGTTTTTCTACCGAGCCGGAGGTCGCGGTCGCCGATGTCGATCTCGGGCGCATCCGCCAGGAGCGGATGCGGACCAATACCTTCGGTGACTGCGTGCGCGCCGCCGGCGACACGCGCGCGCAGTTCCGCACTATCGGCTTCGATTTCGCGCCACCAGGGGAACCACTCGACCTGCATCGCCGAGTCGAACGCTTTCCGTATGTGCCGTCCGATCCGGCGATGCTGCGCGAGAATTGCTATGAAGCCTACAACATCCAGGTCCAAGGGCTGGCGCAGCGGGTTGCAGCGACGGGATTGAAAAAGCTCGTCATTGGCGTGTCCGGTGGGCTCGACTCGACGCAGGCGCTGATCGTTTCGGCGCGGGCGATGGATCGGCTGGGGATGCCGCGCAGCGACATCCTCGCCTATACCTTGCCCGGTTTTGCGACGAGCGCTGCGACCAAGGCCAACGCGTGGCGGCTGATGCAGGCACTCGGCGTCAGCGGTGCGGAGATCGACATCCGTCCGGCGGCGCGGCAGATGCTCGGCGACATCGGGCATGCCTCGGCCACCGGCAAAGCGTTCTACGACGTGACCTTTGAAAATGTGCAGGCCGGGTTGCGCACTGATTACCTGTTTCGGCTGGCAAACCATAACGCAGCGCTGGTGGTCGGAACCGGCGACCTCTCGGAGCTCGGTCTGGGCTGGTGCACCTACGGGGTCGGCGACCAGATGTCGCATTACAACCCGAACGCATCGGTGGCCAAGACCTTGATCCAGCACCTCATTCGTTTTGTCGCAGCCTCCGGGGAACTCGGCAAGGAAACCGTGCAGGCCCTCAACGACGTCCTGGCGACCGAGATCTCCCCCGAGTTGGTGCCGCCGGGCGCTGATGGAGCGATCCAGTCGACCGAGAGCGTCGTCGGGCCGTATGCGTTGCAGGACTTCAATCTTTACTACGCGACGCGCTATGGCTTCCGGCCCTCCAAAATCGCGTACCTGTCATGGAATGCTTGGCACGATGCCGGGTGTGGCGGATGGCCCGCCAACACGCCGGACACAGCGCGGCGTGCCTATGCCCTCGCCGAGATTAAGCAGTGGCTGCGCGTCTTCCTCTACCGCTTTTTCCAACTGAGCCAGTTCAAGCGCTCGGCGCTGCCCAACGGACCGAAAATCTCGTCCGGCGGCTCATTGTCGCCGCGCGGCGACTGGCGCGCGCCCTCGGACGCAAACGCCAAGGTGTGGCTTGAGGAGCTCGAGGCCGGTGTGCCCGATAGCGAGTAAGGGTGATCGAGGCTCGCGACCATGGCGCGGAAAGTGGCTTCGCGTTCGGCGACCGCATTGGCGAAGGCGTCGAGCGTGCTGCAGGCCACAGCGGCACCCGACCGACTTCGCCTGCGGGATCTGATTTCAGCGTTGCGCGCATAATGGGCGTCTTCGATGCGACGATAGGCGTACCCATGGCTTAGCCCCTCTCCTGGGATCCACAAGTCGAAGGCGTAGCATCCCTCCCTCATCAGGATGGGTCCGACAACGGCAAGCATGAGAGGCTCCAAGTCAGCTACGGGCATTTTCGGCTTGGGGTGGCAACAAGGCCGCGTGCTCGTGACCGGTCGAGCCAGTGGCGGGGGGTGGTATCGTCAACGCCGGGATGCATTTGACGACCAAAACGGCCAGATCGAGCATGCCGAGCCCAATCGCAATCACGAGCAGCCAGCCATTCATTTGCCCGGCAATCCGGTCGAGGCGAAGCAGGCGTTGTCTCATCGGGACCTCACACGGATGAAGATGGACCAAATTATGCTGCGCCGCAGCATAAAACCCAGGACCTTATTGCAAACGTTCTATGAGATTCTGCCGAGCCGCGAGGGCAGCGGCAGCCGCTCTAAGCGCCGCTGTAAACCGGGATGACAGCGCCGCGCGTCACGCGATTGGCCGGCGACGCAAGAAAGGCGACGATCTCGGCAAGGTCTGCCGGAGAAACCCAACGACGATAGTCGGCATCCGGCATCGCCGCCCGGTTCGCCGGCGTGTCGAGGACCGAGGGGGCGACTGCATTGACCCAAATCTGTTCGTCGGTCGTCTCTTGCCCCAGCGCCTGGGTCAGCGCCGCGACGGCGGATTTGGACGCAGTGTAGGCGATCATGCCGGCACCCAGGCGGGGCTCAAGCGCCGGCCTGGCGGCGACGTTGACGATCCGCCCGCCCGGCATGCCGGCCGGACCAGGTTCCTTGCGCGCGCGGAATGCTGCGACGGCCGCTGCCGAGCACAAGAAGCATGACAGCGCATTCATCCGGAACTGCGCCATGAAATCCGCTGCGGACATCTCACTGATCGGCGCCATCGCGAAACCGCCCGCAAGATGAACCGATGCCCATAACGGCGGCAGCGACTGATAAAAGCGGCGAACCGCCGCTTCATCTTCGAGATCCACGCCACGCGCGATGTGGACCCCGGGATCTGAGATGTACGGAAAGTGGTCGAGCTCTGCAGCTACCAGATTCGGCACGTGGCAGACGGCGCCCGCCGCGCGCAACGCCCCGACCACCGCGCGGCCAAGAGCGCCGGTGCCGCCGCTGACGACGACGTGGCTGCCGGCAAAATCTACCATCACGATGTCCCTGCAATTTGGCCTAAGTTACATACACCGGGGCCCGTCAATCGGGCGTCACCTGTAGACGCGGCGATAGAGTTCAATGATCTCGTCGCGCGTCGGGATGCGCGGATTGTTGGCGGGCGAGCCGGAGCCGAGCGCTTGGTTCACCATTACCGGCAACAGCTCCTCATAGCGCGCGGCATCGATCCCCCAGGCGCGCGGTGTCGGCACCTTCAGATCGTCGTTGAGCGCGCGCAGCTCGTCGAGCAGGCGGGTGACTGCAGCCTGGCTGCCTTCGCTATCGTCGGCGACCCCCATCGCTCGGGCGCACTCGGCATAGCGCTCGAGCGCGGCCGGCACCGAGAAGGCGGTGATCTCCGGCAGCAGCATTGCATTGGACAAGCCGTGGGGAACGTGGAAGAAGGCGCCGATCGGTCGGCTCATGCCGTGCACAAGGCACACGCTTGCATTAGAGAACGCCATTCCCGCCGTTGTTGCTCCGAGCATCATCGCCTCCCGCGCCGCCCGGTTCTCGGGTTCGGCGCAGGCGGTCCGGATGTGGCGCGCGATCAGGCCCATCGCACTCTTAGCGAGGCCGTCGGTAAAGGGATTGGCCCGGCGGCTGACATAGGCCTCGATCGCATGGGTCAGACTGTCGAGTCCGGTATCGGCAGTCAGCCGAAGGGGCATAGAGAGCGTCAGCTCGTAATCGACGATCGCCGCCAGCGGACAGCAGGCAAGCCCGGCGATCAGCATTTTTTCGTCGGTCGCGGTGTCGCTGATCACGGTGAACCGCGTCACCTCGGAGCCGGTGCCGGCGGTCGTCGGGATGGCCACAAGCGGAGGTCCGGACTTCGGGATTTCGGCCGGGACCTTGTAATTGCGCATCTGTCCGCCATTGGCGACGAGTACGCTCATCGCCTTGGCGGTATCGATCGAGCTGCCGCCGCCGATCGCGACGAGGCTGTCGAAACCGCCCGCCGCGAGACGGCGCGCACCGGTGTCGACGACCGCGGTAGTCGGGTCGGCGACGGTGTCGGAGAACACCGTCCATGGGATACCGGCGTGGTCAAGATGAGAGGTTGCCCGCTCGAGATGTCCCGAGCGGGCAAGAAATGGATCGGTGACGATCAGCGGGTTGGCGAGCCCGAGACGACGCAACATACCCGGCAGCTCGGCGAGCGCCCCGCCGCCCACTGCCATCAGCCGCGGCGTCGTTATGATCGGCACCATTGGCA
>Ga0306925_10003770_pt1 | contig 13530 bp, 24 predicted proteins | sample flu12Cox44000176_FD_203755 | JGI IMG/M metagenome (GOLD analysis project Ga0306925, IMG submission 203755) | Lab enrichment of tropical soil microbial communities from Luquillo Experimental Forest, Puerto Rico - flux8day.12C.oxic.44.000.176 (v2)... | ecosystem: Environmental > Terrestrial >... | reverse complement strand
GAGCCACGAACCAGCCGGTGAGCCGCGTGTCGACGGGCTCGTTGGAGCTCGACTACGCCACGGGAGGCGGCGTGCCCATCGGCCGCATCTCCCACTTCTGGGGCGGGTGGTCGTCGGGCAAGTCGCTGACGTGCTGGCGGACCGTGAGAGAGTGCCAGCGGATGGGGATGCTCGGCGCCTACTTCAACGTCGAGAAGCAGTACGATCCCGTGTACGTGCAGAAGATGGGCGTGGACACGAAGAAGCTGATGGTCGTGGACGAGGGCACGATCGAGGGAGTGGGCAAGGTGCTCGAGTCCCTCGTCGGCGTGATGCACTACTTCGTGATCGACAGCATCAACGCCGCCGTCTCGATCGACGAGCTCGGAGCCAAGCTCGAGGACTGGCAGATGGCGCTCGCGCCCAGGGCGTGGGGCAAGGTGTTCCGACGAGTCCTCGAGCGCTTCGACTCGAACGAGAACTTGCTGATCATGGTGAACCACGCCTCGGGCTTCGGCCCCGTGGAGAAGCCGCCTGGCGGCCGCTTCATCGAGCACCTCTCGTCGTGCACCGTGCACTTCAAGCGCGGGCCGTGGCTGTTCCGAGACGCCCACGGCCACCTCAGCCCGGACAACCGTGGCGGTTCCGTCGCATCGCTCGCTGGCGACGTCGAGCCCGACGGCTTCGAGATCGTCTGCCGCTGCGAGAAGAGCCGAGTGAGCAGGCCGCTACGCCCAGCAAGGATGCGATACGACTTCTCGACGACGAGCCTCGACGAGGCGTTCGAGTACGCCAAGGCAGCCAAGTACCTGGACGTCGCGAAGACGACGTCGGCCGGCCGCTACGAGATGCCTGACGGGACGAAGCTCCACGGCGAGGGCAAGCTCCGGGCTCACATCGAGGCGGACGCTGCGCTTCGTGACGACATCCGCTCCAAGCTGCTCCAGCAAGCCTAGCAGCAGCTGGACATGGTATAATGACATGGTCCGCTGCGCGATGGGCGCGGCGGCAGACCAGAACGGAGGGGCTGTGAAGAGGAACATCGAGGTACCGGAGGGCATCGACCCTGAGGGGCTGATGTACGACGTCGACCGCGCTCGCAGGGAGGGCCTCCACGAGGAGCTCCGCGTCCACGTCGTCACGGGCGTGTACGGCGACGCGCTCGGGGTGCAGGCCAACGAGAAGGGCATCAATGCCGAGGAGCTCGAGATGCTGCAGTCGATGCTGGACTTCGGCGTGAACGTCGAGCCTGGCCAGGAGCAGACGGTCACGATCGTGCTGAAGTACCGCTACAGCTACGGCACCGCCGAGGGCGCGCCGTCGGTCACCGAGGTCGCGTGATGCGCGTCCTCATCTGGCAGCGGAACAGCCGGCCGCCGGTGATCCACTCGCGGAAGGGCTGCCCGAGGCTGATGCACTCTGACGTCCCGAAGAAGTCTGTGAAGTTCGCCGGGAAGGGCACGGCAGGGTGGCTCAAGGAGAAGAAGGCGCGGAAGCTCGACGGCGCCGACTACTGCCACTTCTGCTGGAACGTGGTCGACGCATGAACGTCCTCGTCGTAGACGGCTACAACCTCTACGCCGCGTGCAACGCCACGAGCGGGAAGCTGTGCAGGTCCGACGGCTTCCCGACAGGAGCCCTCTACGGGGTGATCCGCAGCATCGAGTCGCAGGTGAACAAGCGCTCGATCGACCGCGTGTGGTTCGCCCTCGAGGGCGGTGGCCAGAGCGTGCGGCAGAAGTTCGCGCCGGACGTGTACAAGGCCAACCGCGACCCGGACGCTCCTAGCGTGGCGCGGTGGCACGAGCAGCACCACGACCTGCTCTTCGAGTGGGCCAAGGCTCGCGGAGTTCGCGTGATCTGGGGCGAGGGCCTCGAAGCGGACGACGCGATCGCCTTCGTGCACATGAGGGAACGGGGCCACAGGCAGTTCATCCTCAGCCGCGACCACGACTTCCGCTCGCTGCTCGACTCGAGGACTGAGCTGGTGTGGGGCGACAAGCGCTTCGGCGAAGACGACTTCGTCTCGATGTTCGGCTTCAAGCCGTCGCTGTACGAGATCTACCTCGCGGTGGCCGGCGACCCGTCGGACAACGTCCCCCGGGTGCTGATGCCGGCGAAGGCGAAGAAGCTGATGCAGAGCATGCCCCCGAACGGGCGTGCTCTTGCGCACGTGCAGGCCAACTTATCGGTCGAGCAGTACCACGAGGCGCTGAGGAACCTGGCGCTCGTGAAGAAGCGCACTGACGAGTCGTTCTTCGTCTGCGAGCCGACGGTCGACAGAGACGCGCTGCGGTCACTCTACGACACGCTCGAGTTCCGCTCGCTGGCGAAGGTGCTCGACTCTGCAGGAGCCCTACGATGACTGAGGAGGAGACGTTGGACCCGAGCGTTGCGATCAGAGCCTTCGAGGAGGCAGAGGTGGAGCTCCGCCGAGTAGCTGGGCTGGCGGAAGAAGCGTTCGCCGAGTACGAGAAGGCGAGAGCCGACCTGGCGGGAGTGGGCATCGAGGTGAAGATGAAGATGCCGGCTCCGCTCGACGCGGGCTACGTGGACTGGGACCGCGACAGGGCTCGCGGCAGGGTGATCAGCCTCGTAGTCGAGCACGAGCCCATCGCGTCGAGGAAGGCGTGATGAGCCACATCGAGCTGGGCCTCGCGGTCGCCATCGCTGGCCAGGTGTCGTTGGGCCTCACTCCAGGCGATGGCCAGGAAGAACGCATGGCTGGCGCGCTGATGGTGATCGGCCTCATGGTGAAGAAAGCGGCCGACGACACGACCGTCAACGACGTCCTCGATCTCACAGCATCGACGAGGATCGAGCGGCTCAAGGACGGAGACGGCTGGCGGATCAGCGTCGTCGAGGGGCTCGAATGAGCAACAGCTTCGAGGCCGGCCGCGCCTTCGAGCGGCGGTTCGAGGAGCTCACGGGAGCGAAGCCGACGCCCGCGTCAGGCAACCAGTGGTTCGCGACGATGGACTTCGAGGGCGGTCGCATCCTTTGGTCGCTGAAGTGGACCGGGCGCTCGAGCTTCAGCGTCACGACGACGACGATGGTCGAGGCCGTCGAGGCCGTCGAGGCGCCGGGCGGCCGCGGAGGCGACACGATCCCGGCCCTGTGCTTCGAGCTCGCGGGGGACCTCTACGCGACCATGCGATTGAGCGACCTGATGATCGCCGTGCAGGAGCGCGTCCCGATCACGGTGAAGCGCGAGTCTTCCAAGACGGCCCAGAAGATAGCTCGATCGTCGCAGCCACAGCTGCTAAGAGATACGATGGAGCATGCAAACTCACAGGAGCTCCAGGGAGGCCACGAGAGGTGAGCAAAGGATACCCCATTGGTGAACGGTCGCCGGACCAACAGGAGTCAACTGGAGAGCCCTTGTGGCTCACCACTGACCCGGACCTGATCGACTGGGTGCGTGTCCTCGAGCTGTTGACCGACACGAGCTGGGGAGACGACTACGGTCCAGGCGACGTGAAGCTGAGGCAGATGAACACTCGGCTGCACCTCGCGGGCTTCGTGATCGGCGAGCTGAAGGACACGCTAGTGTGCTACCTCCGCGTGGTCACGGACGACACGACCGTGGCGTACCTCGCCGACGTCGTGGTCGACCCGGCGTTCAGGGGCAAGGGCATCGGGACGATGCTGGTGCAGACGGCCCTCGACATGAAGCCGAGGTGCGACTGGCTTCTGCACACGGTCGACGCTCACGCGTTCTACGAGAAGCTCGGCTTCGAGAGGCGCGGCGAGCTGCTGATGGAGAGGAGGCGCAAGCGTGGGCATCAGTCGTAAGCAGCTGTGGATCGCGCTCGGCTTCCTGAAGCCCGGCTCTCCGACGATGGGCTTCGACCTCGACAAGCTCACGGACGAGGCGTACGACGACCTCTCGTGGGAGATGCTGAAGACGGGAAGCGACGACAGCCCGCACGGCCAACCGTGGCACACGTCGTTCCACGCCTCCGGCTTCCCGTCCGAGAAGCGAGCCTGCGCCCGCAAGGCGATGTACGAGATGATGGGCGTGCCGCCTGAGAAGCCGGCGCAGCCGTGGCTCGTGGCGGTGGCGGACGCGGGCAAGGACATCGAGACCCAGATCGTCCGCCGCTGGGAGAGGATGGGCTGGCTGCTCACCGCCGCGCCCGACTCTCCGCTGCAGACGAACTTCGAGGACAGGCAGCACTGGCTCACCTGTAGCCTCGACTCAGCGCTCGACCTCCGCGACGCCTCGGGTTACGCGAAAGTGCTGCCCGTCGACGTGAAGGGCAAGGACCACGACGTGGTGACCCAGATCAGCTACGGGAAGCGCGAACCCGACGAAGGGCACGTGAGGCAGGTGCTCGTGCAGACGATGTTCTGCCGCACGTTCCACGCTGAGATGGGCTGGAAGCAGATGGGCCTGGAGATGGCCGACGGCGCGGTGCTGCTCTACGTGAGCCGCCAGCGCCCGGGCCACCGGGCAGTGGTGTGGGTCCCGTGGGACGAGGAGCGCATGAAGCGCGGGCTGGCAGTGCTCGGCGCTTGGAAGGCGCACTTCCTCGACGGCACGCTCCCTGCACGGCCTCGGTCGTGGCAGTGGACGCAAGAGCCGTGCAAGTGGTGCGACCACGCGGACGTGTGCAAGTTCGACCTCCGCAACGAGGTCACGAGGCTCGAGGACAGCGCAGGGATCGCGAAGGCACAGTCGGTCCGCCCCGGCTACGACTTCGCGAAGGCCCGTGAGGCCGTCCTCGGGAGGTGGAACAAACGACCGAAAGGAGCCACCTGATGGAAGCAGCGACTGCTCCCAAGAGCAACACGACGACCACCACGAAGAAGAAGGCGTCCGCGAAGCCGAACCACCTCGCGGAGATCGTCACGACGCAGGGCAACACCATCGGCGTGATGCAGGGCTTCTCGACGGCGCGGCGGTACGTCGAGAAGGCGATCGAGGCCAACGGCCTGGCAGTGTTCACGGTCGACGACCGCGGCTACCGCGTCGCCGTTCCGCACGCCAGCGTGGACCACATCGTCGAGGTGGGCCGCTCCGAGCGGGCGAGCAGCGGAGACGAGTAGAGTGCCGGCGGCCAGGGCCAGCTGGTCACTGCCGCCGGACGTCGTCGGTCAGATCCTGGAGCGCGCTCGAGAGATGGGCGTGCTCCAGGAGCCCGACCCCGAGGAAGAGGGCGCGAGGCACGACGAGGCAGTGAAGTTGCTGCTGATGGCTGAGCACCTCCCATCGGACGACCGCGTCCCAGAGGCCGAAGCCCTGTTGCGGCTGGCCGAGGGCTTCCGCGGAGAGCCGGCTCCACCGCTCGACGACGAGCCGGCGGGCGACGGAGCGGTGGCAGAGATGATGGCGAGGGAGCGTTTCCCGATCCCGCCCGCCATCGAGGGCGATCCGCCGGAGATGCCGCGAGACCTCACCAGCATCGGCGACCGCCAGTGCCGGCGGCTGCACAGCGAGTTCAACGCGTGGCTGGCGAGGGTGCAGTACCTCATCGGCGTGGAGAGGAGCGACCAGGCAGCGGCGGACGCCCTGGCCGAGAGGCACACGTCGATGGCGTACAAGCAGCTCGACCGCACGGGAGGGGACGGCAAAGCCAAGCCCGCGACCGTGCTTCGAGCCGAGGCAGAGGCAGACGTCGAGGCGATGGAGTGGAAGAGGCGCGCAGCAGAGCACGGTAGCAAGCTCGTGATGCTGCAGGCCCTCCGCGAGATCTACGCCGGGAACGTCGAGCGGCTGAGCCGCGACTGGCGGATGAGGCGAGACGAGTTCGACATGTCTGGAGGTGGCAGGTGAACAACGAAGAGCTTCGACTGGCGAACGATGAAGATCGCCGTATGGACGTCGAGTGGGCAGCGTACATGATGCTGCTGAAGTTCCACAAGGAGACGGACTGCGGAGACGAAGGGATGCACTGGCACGAGTGCGACCAGCTCGTCACAGCTCTCGGCTTCTCGTCGTGGGAGGTATGGCACACGGTCGTCAGCGACCTCGGTCCGCTGGACGGTCGAAGATGAAGAGCCGCGAGCAGATCGTTCTCGGGTTCATCGAGCTCAGAGCTGTCGTCGCGATCGCGATCATGCCGAAGAGGTTGCGGAGGTGCGTGGCCGACGCGCTTGCCGAGGAGACGAGACGGCTGAACGCGGGCGAGGACTACCTGCCGCCGTGGGCGAAACCGAACGGGGGCAAGAAGTGATCACGATGGGGGTGGACCCGGCCAGCTACGTCACCGGGCTCGCCGTGATCAACGACGGGTTCCTCGTGCACGCAGAGGCGTGGAGGCGAGACAGAAAGGCCGAGCTCGAGGAGAACCTCTTCAGCCTCTCGTCGCTGGTGAACAACGTCTGCCACGAGCACGACGTCGAACAGGTGTGCATCGAGCGCGTGTCCGTGTCGTACAGCATGAAGACCGTTCGCCTCATCGCGTACTTCGAGGCAGCGGCAGCCATCGGCGCCTCGCTGTGTGGGATACCGTGTACCTGGATGACACCGTCCGAGGCACGCAAGCTGGCGACCGGGTTCGGCGGCAACAAGGAGCAGGCGCTCGAGTGGGCGAAGCTCACGCTGAAGGGCCAGAGCGTCGACATGGTGGAAGACGAGCTCGAGGCGTTCGTGATGGCGAGGGCGCTGGAGGCGAGGCTCACGTGAGGGCGATCGTCGCATTGCTGCTCGCCACGGTCATCGCGACGCTGGGCATCCACGCCATGAGCTGGCACATCGTGCCGGTCCTCGCGGGCGTAATCGTCGCGTACTGCTTCGGTCTCATCTCCGGCGAGACCCGCGAGGCGAGGCGAAGCTTCGAGGAGATGAGGATGCAGCCGACCACGATCCCGGCCGTGGGTGGGCCGATGGACGGCGTCGACATCCCGGTGCCGCCGTTCGCCCTCCACGCCGGCAGCCTCGGCGTGGTGGTGCACGACCACGAAGAGGGCACGTACCGCTACGACCCGATGATCGACCGGCTGGTGTGGGAGGAGTTCGATGAAGACCGAGCTTGAACAGCGCTACGAGCTCGTGTCGATCTTCCTCCGCGTGCAGCTCGGAACGTGCCCCATGCTCAGCCGCACCGGCGAACTCTGCGGGCTCTGCCAGGAAGCGGTCGACGCGCTAGGCTTCGAGCAGCACGACAGGTTGTTCTCAGACCCGTACCTTCGCAGTGAAGACGCTCCTACCGTACAGTAGCTTCGCGGGCACTGCGCGTTGCCTCGACGGGAAGCGTCTGCGGACACAACGGACCGAGGGCTTGCGGCTGCTGAGGGTGCTGGTCGGTGCCGAGCCGGACGAGGGCTGGCCCGCCACGAGGATGTGGCGCGGACACGAGGCGCTGCTCTCGGCGTACTGCTTCGCCATCGGGATGGAGTGCCGCACCCGCGGCTACAGCGACAAGTCCGCAGACGAGGCCGTGATGCTGATCTCGCCGGAGGAGTTCGCCCGTACCGTGCTCAACCCGACCACGCCGCGGTGGCTCGGCGATGAGGCTCTTCACCGCTCGCACCGATCGTACCTCGTGAAGCAGGCTCCGGACGTGTATCAGGCCATGTGGCCCGACGTCCCGCCAGACTTGCCATTCGTCTGGCCCCTGGCCTAAGCGCGAGGCTGCCCGTTAGACAACAGCCTGGGCCCTGTGGTATAATGACACTGTCCGGTAGGGATGAGCCCGGCCGGATCAGAGACCCAGGAGGGGAAAGGAATGGCCAAGCTACTCATTCGTGAGCCCAAGCGCGGACGTCGTCGTGCTTCGGCTCCGGTCTCGCTCGAGGTGGAGCGGCTCGCGAACAACGAGGTCGTGGAGGTCACGAACACGGCCAACGGCGAGAAGCTGTTCGAGCTCTCCATCGAGCCGTACTCCCGCGAAGTGGTGCTCTCGGTGAACACCCGTGCCCACGTCAAGGTCAACGACGAGGGGAAGCAGCAGATGTTCGCTCCCCGCGTGGACGCCTCCACGGTGGCGGCCGCTGGCAAGGCCTCGTGGAAGGTGGAGGACGGCAAGCTCAAGGTCTGGTCGTCCAAGGGAACGGTCGTGGAGCTGGAGATCGCCCCGCAGCCCGGCCCGCTCACGCCGACCGAGGAGCCCCACGCTGTGTACGGCCAGCAGGACGTCGTGTTCGCGGTCGCCATGGCCCTGAAGCTCGGACGGCACTCGCTGCTCTCCGGTCCCACGGGCACGGCGAAGACCACGCTGTACCGCTGGTTCGCGTACCAGCTCAACTGGAACTTCGTGCTGATGCCGATCAGCCGAGGCACGGAGTCCGCTCACCTCGTGGGCGAGTACCTCCCGGTCGACGAGGCCGGGAAGTTCATGTGGACTGACATGCCGGTCACCGAGGCCGTGCGCGCCAGCCAGTCCCATCCGACGCTGCTCGTGTTCGACGAGCTCAACCGCATCGGCAACATCGCCGAGTTCGCACGGATCTACTCGCTGCTCGACGACACGAAGGTGCTGGAGCTCAAGGAGAAGCGCGCCAACGGTGGCACCGCGGAGATGCTCCACGCGGGCGACCTCTACGTCGGCGCCACGAGCAACCCGTCGGACGACGAGGCCGCTGACTACATCGGCGTCACCGACCTCGACCCGGCGCTCTCGTCACGGTTCGGCATCCAGCCGCTCGTCGGCTACCCGGATCCCGAGCTCGAGGCGATGGCGCTTCGCCTCCGCGTCAAGGACCTCGAGGAGGACGACGCGAAGGAGATGGTGGCTGCGGCCACTCGCATCAGGCAGTCCGAGCAGGTGCGGTTCCCGATCAGCTTCCGCGAGCTGGAGGGGTGGGCTCTGGCCCTGCCGTACCTCGGCTGGAAGGAAGCGGCCGAGATCGCGGTCGTGAGCAAGGCGTCACGGATGTACCACGCGGACATCCGCAACCTCGTCAAGCTTCAGAAGGGAGCGTGAACACGTTGAGGACCACGTCACCGATCGACCGGCTCCGCGACAACCCCGAGTCGCCTCTCGCGATCCGGGACTTCCGGCGCATGGTCGCTCAGACCGCCTCGCTCGTGTCCACGGACGGCCCGATCCGCGAGGAGATGGCGGAGTCGTGGGTCGCCAACATGGAGACCCGCACGATTGGCTGGCGCACCACGCTCCCGTGGCCGCCGTCCGACGTGATCACGGAGGACGAGATGCTGGTGCTGGTGGCGCACGAGGCCGGGCACCTTCGCTTCTCGGGGCTGCACACGTTCGCCGACGGCATGACGAACGAGGACAAGGTCCGGTTCCACCGCTTCGTCAACGCCGTCGAGGACATCCGCATCGAGCGGATGCTCGGCAAGGAGTTCGGCGGCTTCTGGCACCGGGCGCAGGCCTTCGTGCAGAAGTGCTACGGGTTCCTCGCACCGACGGCCGACGAGCTCCACGCGGTCGACCAGGTCGGGCTCACGTGGGTGCTGGTCGAGAAGGGCGCCAAGGGCATCGGCGATCCGCGCTGGATCGAGTGGGCCCGGGCGAACTGGGCGCGGGTCGACACGATGATCGCCAACGCCGACTCCACGTCGGACCTGGCGGACGCCGTGTACCCGGTCTACCTCGAGCTGATGGACGAGGTCAACAAGCCGAAGGAGGAGGAGCAGAAGGACGACGAGCAGCAGGGCGACGCCGGCGACGAGCAGGAGCAGGACGACGACGGCGAGTCCGGCGACGGTTCCTCTTCGGCCTCGGGTGCAGGCGCACCCGGCGGCGAGTCCGGCGAGGCCGGCGAGCAGGGCGAGTCCAACGACGGCGGAGCCGGGGACGAGTCCGGCGACATCGAAGGCAAGGGCGCGACTGACACGCCCGTCCGCTCGGACGGCGAGGCCGGCACGGGCCCGATGTCCCCGGAGGAGCAGATGAAGGGAATGCGCGAGGACGCGGAGGGCGACGCCAAGGACGCGCTCGACACCGCCGTACAGGAGGAGCAGGGCGAGAAGCACGACGCACGCAAGCAGAAGGAGAAGGTGCAGGCGTCGGCCGACGGCCGCTCGAGCAAGGGCCACCACTTCTCGGTCGACGAGAGCAACCTCGACTGGCAGAACCACGCGCACATGAACCGCCCGCAGATCAACCTGCTCACGAGCCGGCTGCGCTCAGTGCTCCGCACGAACGCGATGGACAACTGGCAGGGCGGGCAGAAGCGGGGACGCCTCGACACCAAGCGCGCGTACAAGGCGAGCGCCGGCAACCCCCGCATCTTCAAGCAGCGCAAGGCCGTGGGGAGCCTCGACTACACGTTCGGGATCCTCGTCGACTGCTCCGCTTCGATGCGGGGCGCGAAGTCGACGGGCGCCCTCGACGGCACGGTGATCGTGGCCGAGGCCCTGGACAAGGTCGGTCTCAACAGCTTCATCGTCCCGTGGCAGACGATCCCCGGCGTGATCAAGCGGGTCGGCGACCAGCTCACCGATCGGGTCCGGGGGTTCATCGGGTCGCAGATCAGCGGAGTCGCCGGCGGCACGATCGAGGTCTCCGCTCTGATCGTGGCACAGGAGGAGCTCCGCAAGGTCGGCGGCCACCGGGTGCTGTTCACGATCTCGGACGGCGACACGGTGAACAAGGACGAGTCCGCGAGGGTGATCCGCGAGCTCACGAACGAGGGAGTGATCTGCGTCTCGATCGGCGTCGGCTTCCCGGCGCCGGCTCACCACCCTCGGCAGATCAGCGTGAAGGACGGGGCCGAGCTGGCCGCCGTGCTCCCGCGGCTGATCGCCGAGTACGTCAAGAGAGGAGCCTGATGGCCAGCAAGGAAGGAATGACGAAGGAGCAGCTGGCGACGTTGACCCAGCTGCTCAAGGACCACGAGGTGTGCATCGTCTCGAAGCGGTCGCAGGACGACGTGCTCTGCGTCGGCGTCCGCGCTCCGGACGGCAAGGGCATCGTGCACAAGTGGATCGACCCGGACGGGCGCGAGGGAGGCGATGTCTAGTGGACACCGTCATCGCGTTCGTCGTCTTCGGTGGCGGCTCGGTGCTCGCGTTCCGCTGGCTCTTCCGCAGGTCGGATCAGCTGAGACGTGTGCGTGACGAGGGTGCGAAGCAGATCGTCTGCCCGCACTGCAACGTCAAGGGCTCGGTGAACGTGAAGTCGACGCGAGTCGCCCGCGGGATCAGCGGCGGCAAGGCGGCGTTCGGGTGGATCACCGGCGGCTCGTCGATCTTCTTCACCGGGCTGAGCCGCAACCAGCTCGTCACACAAGCGAAGTGCGGCAACTGCCGGACGGAGTGGGTCATCGAGTAAGATGACCGTACGTATGAACCTAGATCCTAAATCGACACTGGTGGACGCTCACGACTTCACGCGTCTCGGCTGGCGGTTTTGGCTCTGCCGTCACTGTTACGCACCCAAGTCTTTGCATCCACGGATCGGCTACACGGTGGCGCGCCCGATGGGCGACCACACCTATCTAAGCGCCGATGCGCCGCATTTCAAGGAGGGCTGGTAATGGACATGACCCCAGAACGCCTCGCGGCATCCTCGGCTCATCCACACAACGAGGATCCCGTGTGGAGCGAGGATGGCCGCTGCCTGATCTGCGCCTTGTCTGTCAAGCAGCGGGAGGTAGACAGGCTCACCGTCTGCGTGGCTCAGCTTGTTGCCGTAGCCGAAGCCGCGCGTGGCGCTGAACGGCTGATCGAGGAATTGTGGGAATCGTATGTCGCCCCGGCGGATGTGGACTGGCCCGAAGCTATCGCCCTGCGGGACTCGCTGGCTGCTTTGGACGCCCGACTGGAGGAGAAGTGACCTCGCCACTCGACACGGCCAAGCAGCGGCTAGTCCAGGGGATTCTCAATATGCCTGAACGACAGATGGCCGTAGATGTCCTTCTGACTGAGATTCAGAGCCTCAGAGCGGAGGTGGACAGGCTCGCCGCCGAAACCGACCAGATGGAGGCGGAGATCACGATTCTCCGCAAAGAGCGTGACCGGCTCGTCGCCCGCGTGAAGCAACTAGAGGAGAAACTGCGATGAGTTGGCAGACTGTAGCCGTAGTTGGGCCCGTAGCTCAGTGGACAGAGCGGCGGCTTCCTAGGCCGACGGCCGACGGTTCGACTCCGTCCGGGCTCACTTGGCTCCCTCCTGGGGCCATGCGCGGGGATCGGTTCCTCCAACCTGAGGAGGCGCCGGTCCCCGCAGCCATGTCTCGAGCTCTCCAGTTGTCTCCTGAGGGGGCACCACCGACGGACCAAGGTGGTATCATTGGTCTCCGGGCGGTCGCCCTCCCGTGAGCTCCTGTGAGCTCAGAGCTTGATGATGTAGTTGACCACCAGGTACGCCGGCGCGTCGACCGAACCGCCAGTGATGCCGATCGAGGCGAGGTCGATCGTGAGGAAGTTCGACGTCGACACGGCGTAGTTCACCACGCCGCCGCCCGCGGAGCTCAGCGGCCTGTTGCCGCCCGTCCACGCCCACGTGTGGCTGTGCAGCGGTGACCTCGATCCGACGGCCACGCCGTCGCTCTTCCCTCTCGCGTTGACCGCGGTGTTCGTGCCGAGGCCAGCCGGCACGCGGCCCTGGAGATCGGGGACCGCGAACGAGCTCTGCCCTGCGCCGCCGTACGTGGTGCCGATGACGCCCCACAGGGCGAGGTACGCCGCCTGCGTCCCGTCGTACGTCGCGCCGTTGCAAAGCACGAAGCCCGTGGGTGCGGCCGCTCCTGCGTACGGGAAGATCGACCCGGGCGGGATCGTGACCGGCGCTCCAGTCGGGACGATCGACGAGAACACGCGCTTGTCAGCGATGTTCGCGTTGAGCACCTGCGTCGAGGCCGCCGGGACGAGGATGTCCGCGAGGTAGAGGTTCGAGTTCGGCAGAGCCGGAGCTCCGAGCCTGTTGCCCAGCGTAGCGCCCGACGTGGGCGTGCCGGCGATCGTCATGATCGTGGCGTCGTCACCGCCGGTGCCGTACTGCGAGTCCCTCACCCTCACCACCGCGATGTCGATCCGCGGCAACGACGCGTGAGCGGCTGCCACGACGGCGTTGACCGTCGCGTCGTTCTGCAGCCGGTACTTGCCCTGGAACGTCGTGTCGTCGCCCGTCACGTACGCAGAGCCCGCGGCCACGTCCACGCTCTGGTTCGCGCCGGCACCGCGCTGCGTCACCTGGAACGCGCCCGAAGAGACGACGCCCTCGGTGAAGATGTCGTCGAAGATGCGGCGGTCGTCGGCAGCGGCGTAGCCCAGAGCCTGGAGCCACTGCGGGTTGCGCATCGTCATGCTATGCCTCCTCTCAGTCTGACTTCACTCTGATGAACCCCGGCGAGAGCACGTTCGAGCCTCCCCCTCCCGCTCTGACGGAGCCGCCGTTAGCCGAGCCGGAGTAGACCTTGACCGAGTACGTGTGCGCCCCCGCGGGGACGAGGACGTCGCGGTACGAAAGGTGAACCTCAACGGTGATCGCGTTCGTCATCAGGATCGACGCCCACTTGCCGACGACGACCGTCGTGTCGCGGACGAGGACGAGGATGTACGACTGCCCGCTCGTCGCCGCGGACTCGAGCCTCGGCGTGAAGAACTCGATGAGCGCTGACGTGTTGCCGTCGTAGGTCAACGAACCACCGGTGACCACGTTCACCGCAGTCGCCTCGGTCGTGGCCGTGAACGGGA
>Ga0306925_10003769_pt1 | contig 13530 bp, 14 predicted proteins | sample flu12Cox44000176_FD_203755 | JGI IMG/M metagenome (GOLD analysis project Ga0306925, IMG submission 203755) | Lab enrichment of tropical soil microbial communities from Luquillo Experimental Forest, Puerto Rico - flux8day.12C.oxic.44.000.176 (v2)... | ecosystem: Environmental > Terrestrial >... | reverse complement strand
CACTCTATCACAGGTCCACAGAAAGGGGATCGAAATGCTGGCGATGTGGGTGAAGGTCCGCGTGAAGCCCGATGCGCGCGAGCGGTTTCTCAAGGCGATCGAGGTGGATGCCCTCGGCTCCGAGCGGGACGAGCCCGGCTGCATGCGCTTCAACGTCCTTCAGGACCGAGAGGACCAGAACGTCTATTATTTCTACGAAGTCTACCGCGATGAGGCGGCGCTGGAGGCGCATCGGGCGGCGCCCCACTACGCCGTCTGGCGCGCCGCCGCCGACACCCTCGACGGCACACCGCAGGCGACGCGATGTCAGACCGTCTTCCCCGCCGCTGGCGGTTACTGGGAGCGAAAGAGCTCGTCTGCCGGCTGAGGCTCAAGCGATCGCGCCGGCGAGCGCGGTCCACAGCGCGGCGAGCAGCAACAGGGCGCCGAGCGGCGCGGCGAGGCGGCGGCCTAAAGGAAGGTTCTTTTCGGCGGCCATGACGGCCCCGAGCGCCAGCATCCAGCCGATATTGGCGCTGCCGACGACGAACATGATGAGCATCAGCGCCCAGCAGCAGCCAAGGCAAAACGCACCGTGCCGGCCGCCGAGCACGAATGCATGCCACCGCTCGTGCGCGCCGCGCCAGTGCTCGATCACAAAGCCGAGCGGCGCCCGGCACTTGTCGAGACAGCGGTATTTGAGCGCGCTGAATTGATACAGCCCGGCGGTCGCCAAAACGGCGGCGCCGATGATCCAGCCATGTGCGAGCAGCCAATCCGACCGCCGCACGCCAGTGAAGACGGCCCGGCCGGCGATATGCGCGGCGAGGCCGAAGAGGCCCCACACTGCGAGATATCCGGTGATGACGAGCGCCATCAGCCATCGCCGGTCGACGCGTCTTGCCGTCAGCCGCCGGAAGATGTCGAGCAACGGCAATGTCGTGGGCAGCATCATTGCCGCCAGCATCAGCAGCCAGCCGGCGGCGACGAGCAGACCGGTCAGCGCTTCGCTCCCGCCCGGGAGCGCCCGGCAAAGCGCGCCCGCCACCCCGATTTCGGTCCAGTTGCCGGGATCGAGGTAGCGGCTGTACGGGCTCCGCCCCCACAGCCACAAGGTCACCCACGCCGTCGCCGACAGCGCGGCCATCAGGGGCAGGAAGCGGCTGCGGTTCAGGGCCAACGACATTCCGGACCCGCCGTCGGCCTAGCCTTCGAACGCGAAAACCCCCTGGATCGCGTTGTGGTCGCGCAAATTTACGTCGACTCCCACGGCGTCATTTTTCATCCGGAAAGTCGAAGCCTTTGCGACATAGGCCGGCGAGCCGGGGATCGTCGAGAAGATGCTGTCGACCAAAGTCGTCGGCTTGCCGCTCGCCCCGCGATAGGGCTCCATCACCGCCTCGGTCGTGTTGCCGATGCGCAGCGTGCCTTTGCCCTCCTTTACCTCGAAGGTGATCGGCGCGCGCTCGATCTTGACCATCTCGCCGACCAGAGCCGCGAGGTCGGCGACGGGCCCGCCCTGCTTGCCGGTGAACACACTGACCAGCACTGTCTCCTGCTCCTTGCTCGCCCGCTCATCGATGAACAGGTGAGCGCGCCAGTTCCCGGCGAGAGGGGTTCCGGGGATGAAGACATTGGTCGCCAGGGTCAGCCCCGAAACATCGACGCCGTCGATCGTCCCGCGCTCGAAATGATAGGCCAGCGCGGACTGACAGGTTCCGTTGTCGGGCGTTTCGCCGATCCAGCACGGGCAAAGGACCTTGCAGTCGCAGACTTCGAGAATGCTGCCTTCGAGTTTGGAGGCCATTGCTTGGCTCCCTTGGTTCGCGCCAGAAATTATGGCGCCGCCATTGTGCCAAGCACGCGAACGTCTTCCAAGCCTTCAAGCCTGTCGATCGCATCCCACAGTGCCATGGCCCGCTGTGGCGGGAAATGTGGGACCGCTCGCCAGCAGGCGTCGAATTTCGCCCGAGCAGCCTCGGGTGAGAGCGGGTGGCCGGGGCTGCCGAGCACCGCGGTCACGGCGCAGGCGACGGTGCGGCCTTCGGCAAGGTCGATCTCGACGCGCTGCGGCGCGAGCGCGTTGGGGTCGGGGTTTGCGTCGGCGAGCACCGTCAAGCGGCGAGCCAGCCCCAAGGTCTGGGGATCGGAGAGCGCGGCGGCACTGAAATCCTCGAGGCCGACCGTGCCGCGGCGCAGGCACACGGCCGCGACATAAGGCAGGCACAGCCGCGCATAGCCGGGGCTCATGCCCGCCATCGCCGGGCGGCCCACCAGCCGGGCGGTCAATGGAGGAACCCGAAAGCGACAAGCGACGACCCGGTCGGCGGCGACCGCGTCCTCTTTCAATAACCGTTGCACCGCGTCGATGCCGCCATGCGTCGCGCGCCCCGTTGGAAACGGCTTGTGGCTGAGTTCGGCAATGCGCCAGACCGAGCCGAGCAGGTCGAAAGGCGCCGGATCGGCTTCGCCCTCGAAGAGCGCGAAATAGCCGAACTCTCCGGTGACCGGCGCGCGCGGGCCGGGCATGCCGCGGCGGGCGAGTTCGACTGCAGTCACTGCGTTGCGCGCGGCAAAGCCCATCTGCATCGCCAGCTGAGGGCTGGCTTCGGCATGCGCCTGCATCGTGCCGCCGCATTGCCCATAATAAATGCCGATGGCGTCGCGCAACCGTTCGCCCTCCAGCCCTGCCAGCATCGCCAAACCAACCGTGGCGCCGAACCCGCCGGCATTGGCCGGCCGAAAAAAGCGCATCGGCGCACGCGAGCACAAACCCAACGTCGCGGCGACATCGACCGCGACGACAACCGCGCGGATCAGGCGAGCCCCGGAGACGCCGCCCTCGCGTTCCGCCCAACCCAACAATGCCGGCAGCGCCGCCGCCATCGGGTGCACCACCGCGGCCTCGTGCACGCAGTCGAATTCCTGACTGTGCACCTGATAAGCGTTGAGCATCGCCGTATGCGCGAGCGGCAACCGCTCGCCGGTGCCGAGCACCGTCGCCTCGGCCGCGCCGCCACCGGCGGTGAGCATCTCGAGGATCTCGCGGCGCCACGGCGTTGCAACGCCGGCGGCCGCCACGGCAAAAGTGTCCGCGATAAAGGCCTTGGCGGCCCTACGCGCGGCTTCCGGCACGCCGTGCGCCACGACCCTCTCAGCATGCGCGACAATCTTGTCGACGACAGAATCTTGCAACGGCATCTATGCCGCGGCAAGCCGCGCGAGGGTGCCGATGTCGGCCAGGCTGTCGAGGCCGGCGATGGTTTCACGCAGTTCGCGCGTGCGCGAGGGGCCGAGTACCGGCTCGACCAGCGAGTCGAATTTGGCGGCGAGGCGGCGGCCCTGATCGGCAATGTCGCCGGCGGGAATGCCAGCATCGTGCCGCGCCATGGGACGGCGGCCGTCGGTTAGCTCCAGCTCGAGCTCGCTCAACGTCTGCGGCCAGCTGTCTTGCCAGTCGAGCACGACCCGCTCGCGCAATCCGACAAGCCTCGGGTCCCGCGCGTTCTCCGCGCTGTAGGCGCCGAGGCTCGCGGTATCGACGCCAGCAAGCGCCATGGCCACGGTCTGCCGCAGGCTGAATTTGCTCTGCAGCCCGTCACTCGGCGCGGGAATGTTGCAGACCCGCTCGCAGCTGGCATCGAGCCGCAAGGTGATGCCGGCGATCGCGTCCGGTTCGAGGCGATGGTCCTCCCGCAGCCGGCGGGCGCATTCAATCGGCGCGTGCGTCAGATAGCAGGCAGCGTGATATTTGAAGAGGTTGGCGAAAAGGTGGAGGCCGCCCTCGGGCTCGGCCAACGCAGCTGCGGGCGCGAAATCCGGGCCGTGCGTGAGCGCGAACCCCTGCACGCATTCGACGATATCGGTACGGCTCGAAAAGCCGCGCGCCGCGAGGCGCGCCGCCAGCAGCCCGCATTGAGCCGCCTTTCCGGCGTGGAACGGCTTGCACATCGTGCCGAACTGCGATTTGAGCCCGGCCGCCTGCGTGCCGGCGATGCCGAGCGCGATGGCGGTCGTCTCGGCGTCGAGGCCGAGCAGCCGAGCGCACGCCGCCGCGGCCCCGAAGCTGCCGATCGTGCCGGTCGAATGAAAGCCGAGATTGTAGTGCCCCGGCTGTAGCGCCGCGCCGATGCGGCAGGTGGTCTCGTAACCGGCGACAAAGGCGGTCGCGACCGCATGGCCCGAGCTGTGCCGCAGCTCGGCGAGTGCAAGCAGGGCCGGCAGGATCGCGACCGAAGGATGGCCCGGCATCGCCATGTTGACGTCGTCGTAATCGAGCGCATGCGCCGCCGCGCCGTTGACGAGCGCTGCCGATAACGCCGGCAGCCTCAACTCGTGGCCAATGACGCTCGCCTTCGGCGCGCCGCCCGCCTCGTTCATCTCGTCGAGCAAGAGCCGCACCAAGCCGTCGCTCGCGCCCGCGACCGCCACGCCGAGATAATCGAGGACGCATTGCCGGACGAGCTCGCGCGCCGGTGGCGGCAGGTTATCGTAGTCGAGCCCCGCGGCTTTGCTCGCGAGAACATGCGTGAGGCCAGTTTCGCTCATCCTGCAGCTCCTATTCCGTCAGCGGCCCTCGAACCGCGGCTTGCGCTTCTCGTTGAAGGCTCGCACGCCTTCGCGCCGATCCTCGGTCGGGACCATGCGGTTGTAGGCCTCGATCTCGAACATCATGGCGCTCGCGAGATCCATCTGCATCCCGAAATGGATGGCGTGCTTGGCTTGGCGCACCGAGATCGGCGCATTGTCGGCGATGCGGCGCCCGGTCTCGAGCGCCTCCTCGACGACCCGGCCCGGCGCGCAGAGACGGTTCACCATACCCCAATCATACGCCTCGGCGGCGGTGAAAGGCCGTCCGGTCAGAATGATCTCCTTGGCCCGCCTTTCGCCGACGGCGCGCGGCAGGTTCTGCGTGCCGCCCGCGCCCGGCATGATGCCTAGGGTGACCTCGGTCAGCGCGAAGCGCGCATTCTCAGCTGCGTAAATGAAATCGCAGCACAACGCCAATTCGCAGCCGCCGGCATAGGCGGCGCCGTTGACCGCACCGATCACCGGCACCGAGCAAGCGACGAACGCCTGGATCATGCGCTCGAATAGGAGGTGCTGTTGCTGCCAGGCCTCGTCGGTCATGCCGTTGCGCTCTTTGAGGTCGCCGCCGGCGCAGAACACCCGATCCCCGGCGCCGGTCATCACGATGCAGCGCTGCACTCCTGGCTCCGCGTTGATCTCGTCGAAAAAGGCGAGGAGGTCGCGGCCCATCTGCGTGTTCATCGCATTGGCGACCTCGGGCCGGTTGAGGGTCAGCAGCAGCAAGCCCTCGCCGCGATCCTCGACCCGAAGCGTCTCGTATTGGCGATCCATCGGAATGTCTCCGCCCGCCGGTACTGTAAAACCAGACTATAGTCTTGCATGCTGGCCTTGCCGAGATCAGGTTCCGGACCATGAGTGACCGACATTCGGCAGGCGCGCTGTCCGGCCGCCGGATTGCGCTACCCGAGTCCCGCGAGCTCGACCGGCTCGCCCGCATGCTCGAAGAATTTGGAGCACAAACCTTGCGTTGTCCGATGGTGGCGATTGCCGACGCCCCGGATCCGGGGCCGGTCCGGGATTGGCTCGTGCGCCTGCCGTTCGACGATCTGGTGTTGTTTACCGGCGAGGGGCTGCGGCGGCTGCACGGTTTGGCGCAGCGGTCCGGCCTCGAGGCGGGCTTTCTCAACGGATTGCAAGCATCGCGCAGGGTTACGCGCGGCCCGAAGCCAGAGCGGGCATTGAGAGAGCTGGGGCTCAAATCCGACTTGCGCGCCGAACAGCCAACCACCGAGGGGCTAATCGCGACCTTGTCGGCGCAGGATCTGCGGGGTCGGCGGGTCGGGGTTCAGCTCTATCCGGGTAATCTCAATACTAGGTTCACCAATTTCCTGCGGCAGGCCGGGGCGGAACCCGACACCGTCCTGCCCTATGTCTACGCGGCTGCGGCGGCGGACGAGAAGGTCGTCGCGCTGATCGAGAGCATGGCTGGCGGCGAGGTGGACGTGATCGCTTTTACCAGCTCTCCTCAGGTCGAGCGCCTCTACGAGGTCGCGGCGGCGACCGGCCAGGAAGCCACTTTGCGCACGGCTCTGCAAACAACCGCGATCGCTGCGATCGGCCCAGTGGTTGCTGGGGAATTGCGGCGGCGTGGGCTGTCAGTCACGATCACCCCGGACCACACGTATTTTATGAAGCCGCTGGTCTCCGCGATCGTCGCGGCGCTGGCAGACTAGCCGGATGCAGTGACGGTGTTTCGTTAAATTCTCGCACAGTCGTCGTGGATTTGCCGTTGTCGGCAGTGACAGGGGCATCATTGAGTTGAGCTATCGTGGTGATGCCGATCGCCCAGCGATCCCTTCCATTCCGGTGCACTTGCCCGCTTTCTTCCATGCGCCTTAACGTCATTTCCGTGCGCTCGGGAATGTAATCGATTGCTTTGGCAACCTGCCTTGCCGTCATGGCCTCGCCGGAAAACGCCAATTCCCGTAAGATCAGTTGGGGTATCGGCCGCCGCGCGCGCCGCCGCCTAGCCTCCTTGAATTCGGAGCCGGCATTGCCGACGGTAGCCTCCCGGCCCAGCATTTCCAGTGCCGCCCGAAATCCTTCCTGCCGGGCTTTGATCAGCTTGGCTTCCTCGGCTTTTTGTTCGCTCAACGCGAGCGCCGCTTGTCGCTCAGCCTCCAAACCCTCCAGATAGGCGAGAGCTTTCTCAACTGGTGTCGGCATCGAAGCTCACCCTTTTTGCGGTGACTCAGCATCTCTATCCGCGGTCGCACGACGAAACACTCTCTTTTTTCGCCCGTTCCCACATGCGACAGCGTGTCACGCCTCGTGAGGTTTCCTTAATGGTTGAGAACTCGCTGGAACGAAAGCGGTACACCTCCCGGTTCCCTCCCACTCCGATTAATCCTACTATTCGAAAAGGCAATCTTTTGTGACACCGGGGCCATTTAAGCGGGGCAGGCCGCGGTGTCAGGCGCGATGCCTATGTCATCATTGTGGCGCGCACGGATTGCCGCCTGCGCCGAAGTGCTCATCCGATGCGCAAATCTTCGCTGTGCGCCGCCTACGTCAGGCGCTGCGGCAGTACTGGGAAGCATCTTCCGCTTCCTCCGGCGCCGTGATCGCCATCATCCAACCGGCGGGATGCTCTGCTCCAGCGCTTCGCGCAGCGCCGTCCATCGTGCGAGCTTGCCGGCGAAGTCGATCGTGGCGTGGGCCGGGCTCGTGGAAGGCAGCGCCAGATAGGTGAGTTCAGGGCGCCGCGGAAAATGACGGTCGTAGAGGCGTCGCGCACCGGTGCCGTTGAACGCGACGGCGCGGATCAGGTGATACTGGTCGAGGAGCCGATCGATCGCATTGGGCCGTTCGCGGCGGATCGTCGTGTCGGCGCTCCTTTCTCGCTCGCCCATCTCACAGACATCCCACACCGCTATCCGGTGCGCGGCGATGAACGCCAGCCGCTCGTCATAATCCGCCGGCGGTGTGGCGCCGAAGAGGGTGAAGACGATCGGCCAGAAGACATTGCGGGGATGCGCATAATATTGCTGCCGCCGCAGTGACTCCTCGCCGGGGAGCGTGCCGAGCACGAGAACCCGCGAACGCGCGTCGACGATCGGCGGGAAACTCCGCTTGGCCAGCTCTTCCGCGAAGCTGGCTGCGAGACTGGTTTTCACTCGACATAGCGGCCGAGGCGGACCGCGGTTTGACCCTTGGCAAGACGGCGCGACGGCATGATCAGCACACAATTATCGTACGGAGTGCGCACCTCGCGCCCGTCGTCGCGGCCGATCAGAGTGCCTTTTCTCGGCAGCACCTCGAGGCCGCGATAATCCTCGACGAACTCGAAGCGCTCGCCGTTGATCGTGACGGCTTCGGTGACTTGGATAATCCGCTGGTTCGGGCGAGAATGGAAGTCCGGTCCGGCGAGCGGCTCGGCATCGTGCTCCGTCAGGGCACCAAGGACGACCAGAAAGCGCAACATCACGTCCATCCCGACTTCGGCGGCGCGACGTTCCCAGTGCTGTCCACTCTCGATCAGAAGCGCCGTCTTGGACGAAGCCGGATCGCCGAAGCCGCCATAGTCGCGCATGCGAGGCCCTGCGGCGTGTCCCGCATCGCACATGATCAGCTCGGGGATGCCGATCTGCCGCGCCAGAGCGACCGTTCGTTCGAGTGTGCCGGCCAGCATCAATGGCGCTGTCGCATATTGCATCGAATGGATGTCGAGCAGGAAATCGGCGGCATCGACAATCGCTCGTAACTCCCGGGCGCGGGCCAACTCGGTCGACTGCCGCGGTCCGTCCAGGGTTGCGGGCGACCACAGACGGTTGAAATCCTCATCGACAAACCGCGACGCGGTCGGAACGCGCGGATCGAAGTTGCGATAGGCGGCGGCATTGTCGAAGGCCAGGGTCAGCTTGCCCTGTCTCGGGCGCAGCCCGGCACGGAAGAAGCGGTCAAGCGCAACAGCCCCGCAGATCTCGTTGCCATGCGTCAAGGCAGTGACAAGAACATGCGGTCCGGCGATACCGCTGTCGAAGGTCGTGACATAGTCGATCCCGGTGTTGCCGGAGCGGTAGGGTTCGATATCGGGCGGGGTCAGCTCGATCGCATGGTTGGGCTCAGGCACGCTGCGCTCCCAATCCTCTGGTGGTTGCGTGGCCCCATCTTGCATCCGATCGGTCTCGGCGTCACGCACCCCGCAGGGCGACGCATTTTGGCAGAAACGCCTGCATTCCCTTCCTCGCTTGCCCACGCGCGAGACGCTTCGTAAATTCCGCAGCGGAGCACGATGCGCTCCAACGAGGAAATCAGCGGATGAGCTTCGAGATCCCCGGCGTGCTGTGGCGCCGCGAGCCGCAAACGGAGGAGGTGCCGCTCGTCTTCGACTCGCCGCACAGCGGGTCGGACTATCCCGAGGATTTTCGGTTTTGCTGCCCGCTCGATCTCTTGCGGACAGCCGAGGATAGCTATGTCGACGAGCTTTATGCGGCCGCACCGGAAGCGGGAGCCACTCTGATCGGAGCGCTGTTTCCGCGCAGCTACGTGGACCCCAACCGGGCGTCAGACGATCTTGATCCCGCGCTGTTCGACGCGCCCTGGCCACAGCCCCTCTCGCCTTCTCATCGGACACGGTCCGGGCTCGGCCTGGTTCGGCGGGTCGCCAGACCGGGAATCCCGATTTACGATCGCAGGCTGACAGTTGCCGAGGTCGTGGAGCGCATCGCACGTTGCCACACGCCCTATCATCGCGTCCTCGACGAGACTTGCGACCGGTTGCACCGTAAGTTCGGGACGGTCTGGCATATAAACTGCCACTCGATGCCGTCGCAGCGCAGTGGCAAAAAGGGCGGCCACTGCGCCGATTTCGTGCTGGGGGATCGAGACGGCACGACCTGCGCGCCGGAGCTCACCGATTTTGTTGCGCGGGTGCTGCGCGGCTGCGGCTACACCGTTCGCATCAACGAAATCTACAAAGGGGTCGAAATCGTCAAGCGGCAGGGTCGGCCCGCCGTCCGGCGGCACAGCCTGCAGATCGAGGTCGACCGTGCGCTCTATATGGATCAGAAGACGCTGGCGAGGACCGCAGATTTTGCCCGCCTGCGGGCCGACGTCACCCGCCTCATCGAGGCCTTGAAAAGCTTTGCAACCGAACGCCTCGACGAAGGTGCCCGGGTGGCCGCGGACGATTAGCACGGAGTTTCCGGTTCGCCCTGAGATTTAAATTTCTTTGGACTGATCGCATGGAGGCGTTATGGCGATGATCCCGAAGGTATTGCAGCCACACATCGACACCGCTTTTCCGGCGAATGTGTGCCTGGTCGGAAGCGTGCTGCCCAACGGCTACGCGCAGGTCAGTCCGCGCGGCAGCACGATGGTGTTCGACGATACCCATATCGCGCTGTGGGAGCGCGGCAAGGGCTCGACCAACGAGAACCTCACGGAGGGCACGCCGTTGACGGTGTTTTTCCGCAAGCCGCAGCTTCGCGAAGAGGGTGTGCTGCCGAAGGGCGGCATCGCGCGGCTCTATGGCCACGCCCGGATCTACCGGTCTGGCCCCATCTATGATGAGGTGTGGCGCCGTCTGGTCCAGCCCGAAAAGGATCGCGACCCGGAGAAAAAAGGGCACGCCGTTTTGATCGAGATCGAGAGGGCGGAGGATTTGGACGGGCAACCGCTGGCGCTCGACTGATCATCTTTGGCAATGACCGAGATAGGGACCGACTTTATGGCTGATCCCTATCTCCGGTGATGACGAGCGCGCTTTCGCTGTATCTCGACGCGCTGCGTTTCGCAGCAGCGATTGCGGTGTTTCTGTCACATTACGGCGCCGGGCGCATCAGCGGTGGTTTGTTCTGGCGTTTTACCGATTACGGGCACACTGCTGTTCTCGTATTCTTTGTGCTCTCGGGGTTCGTCATCGCCTCGGTAACCGCTACGAGAGAGCGTAGTCTCGAGGATTACGCGTTGAGCCGCCTTGCCCGGCTTTATTCGGTGCTGTTACCGGCCTTCATCCTGACCGCGCTGCTCGATTACCTCGGCAATGCAATCAATCCGACACTGTATGGGCCGGAATGGAACCCCGTGCCGGCGCATCCGGCGCTGGCGTATGCGCTCTCGGCGGTTTTTCTCGGCGAGAGCTGGACGCTCGCGGTGCTGCCCGGCTTCAACGTCCCATTCTGGTCGCTCAATTATGAGGCCTGGTACTATGTATTGTTTGCTGTTGCGATATTCTTGCGAGGACCCTTCCGGACAGCCGCGCTTGCATTGGCGGGGCTGCTGGCCGGGCCAAAAATCCTTCTCCTTCTTCCCGTATGGCTGCTCGGGGTTGCGGCATGGCGGTGGCGAACCGCACTGCCCGCGGGATTGGGGGCCCCGATGATAGCCGCCAGCGTGGCCGGGTTCATCGCCTTGGAGGCTATAGGTGGCCAGCATTCCTTTTTGCATCCCGGCTCCCGCTGGCTGCCCCCGGAGTTCTCGGCATACGATTACATACTCGGCGCCATCGTCGCTCTATTCATCGTCGGTCTTGCCAACGCGCGGCTGCCGATGCCGGCAGGCTGGCTCAATCGGATGGTGCATGCGCTCGCCGGAACAACCTTCGGCCTTTACCTGCTTCATTTTCCGCTTTTGAACTTTTTCGCGACCGTTGTTCCCGGTCCGCCCGACGGCTTCATGCATCGGGCGTTGGTCTTTGGGTTCGCCCTGAGTGGCGGGCTCGGGCTGGCACGCCTCATCGAGCCGCGCAAGGCAGCGCTGAAGCGTTGGCTGTATGCCGTGCTTAGCAGACGGCCGCAGCCGGCTGTTGCCCGACAGGGTCAGACTGAGCGGTCTTGATGCCTGAACCCGCATGGCGCCGGGCCAATCGCGCCATTTGACGATGAGCCCTTGCAGCGCCTGCGGGCAGGTGCGACGCACCTAGCTAAATGCGCAGAAGCCCGCCCCTCTAACGAACCTTCTGTCGCTATCGCGCAAAATCGCGCGTATAAGTCCGCTGACACGGGAATGAGGCGACCGCCCATCCCGTGCTGACACGGACCCCGAGGGGAACATGCGCGAGAAACTGAGCAACCGCTTCGCGATGACGGCGCCGCCGGCCATCGGGAAAAAGACCGAACGGTATTTCGACACCAATGAGCGCTCGCCGCGCGGCTTTCTGCTGCGCGTCACCAACGCGGGCGCCCGCGCCTACGCCCTTCAGTACCGCAACGCCGATGGCCGGCAACGCGAGATTACCATCGGCGATCCGGCAAGCTGGCCGCTCAACGATGCGTGGAAACGCGGCCACGAACTGCGCCGCGAGATAGATGCCGGTCGCGACCCGCTTGATGAACGTGAAGAGAGACGCCAATCGCCGAGCGTCGCTGAGCTGGTGGAACGCTTCGAAAAGGAAGCCCTACCGACCCGCGCCGCCGGCACACAAGCCGAATACCGGGATATGCTTCGCGCTTACATCCTCCCGGCGCTCGGCAAGCTCAAGCTCGACAGCGTTGTCCGCGAAGACATCGAAAAACTCCACCGCAGGATCACCGAGGCGGGCAAAAAGAAGCGCGCAAACTCGGTTAAGTCGCTGCTCTCGACGCTGTTCGCGCAGGCAATCGCGTGGAACTTGCGCGCCGATAATCCGGCGACGGGAATACCGAACAACCGCGAGCACGCCCGCGAGCGTTATCTCACCAGCGAAGAGACTGAGCGGTTGGTCGAGGTGCTCGACCGCTGGCGGCAAGCCGGCAAGCATACCGACAGCGTCGACGCCATCCGCCTGCTGATCCTGACCGGGGCTCGTCGCGGCGAGGTGCTCGGCATGTGCTGGGGCGATGTCGATCTCGCCAGCGGCGTTTGGAGCAAGTCGCCGGTCAAGACCAAGCAGCGGCGACCCCATCGTGTGCCGTTGAGCGAGGCGGCGCTCGACGTGCTCCGTCACCGCAAGGCCGAGCACGATGCCGGCGGCAAGGTGGTGCGGCTGCACGGCGATGATTTTGTGTTCCGCGGCGGCGGCACCAAAACGCACGCAAACCGTCTCGAAACCCACTGGCAGGTAATCCGCGCCGCCGCCGGGCTCGAAGATGTGCGGCTGCACGATCTACGGCATTCGTTTGCTTCAATGCTCGTCGGCGAAGGCTTCAGCCTGCCGATCATCGGCAGGCTGCTCGGTCATTCCAAGCCGGCGACCACCGCTCGCTATGCGCATTTGAGCGACAAGCCGTTGCGCGATGCCGCCGAGATCGTCGCGGGCAAGGTGCGGCGATGAGCGCGAACGGGGCGAAACGCCGAAAACCGGTCGCCGATCGATACCAGAAACGACCGATGGGACCACGCTACCCACGCGAAAACGTTGAAGACTACATCGTTGATGTTCGGGACGCACAACCAAGCGCCGCCCGCATCCAACTGCTCGGAGCGGCAACCGCAGAAGCAGAACGCAGAGAAGCGGTCGAAGCGCTGTTGGCACTCGCCCGCGCGGAAATCGCCAAAACGGGCAGCGCTGCTCAGTGTTTCCAGATAGTAAGCCCAACGAATTCCAAGGAGGAGCCGATATGGGAATTCCTCGTATCCTCGGCGCTGCAGATACTGGTCGCCGACAATCCAGTAGCGGCTCTGAAGCGCTTTCTCGGTCGCCATCAGAGCCGGCCGCCGGAAGATAATCGGTGGCGCGACTTTACGATCTGGGGAGACGTGCAAAAGCTCCACGACAGCGGCATGTCCATCAGAGACGCCTGCAAACAGATTGGTGACGCGGCTGGGCTCGGACCGGTTCGGGTGCTGGGGATCTATCTCGCCGAGCGCAAAGCACGCGAGCAACAGAAAGATGACCCCATCTGGCAGCACATTATTGCTAGATTTGAAGGTATGGGTGTGAAGCGCGACGAGATCTCCGGCCGAAATCTGCATAAAAAAATCTGCTATTTTTTTATACACACGCCCGACTAAAAAAGCTGATATTTAGACCGCCTCTTTTTTCGTAAGAGGCTCGCAAGCCATGTCTGAACCTTCGGAAAATCAACCGCAGCCCACTCT
>Ga0306925_10003765_pt1 | contig 13538 bp, 13 predicted proteins | sample flu12Cox44000176_FD_203755 | JGI IMG/M metagenome (GOLD analysis project Ga0306925, IMG submission 203755) | Lab enrichment of tropical soil microbial communities from Luquillo Experimental Forest, Puerto Rico - flux8day.12C.oxic.44.000.176 (v2)... | ecosystem: Environmental > Terrestrial >... | reverse complement strand
CCATCCTAAGAGATCGTCGGCTTTGGCAACCCGCTTGACAAACAAGACAGTCGCTCTCCCCTTGCGGGAGAGGGCAGCGTCCAAATCACAGCAAGTTTGAATGGGTGAGGGGTATCTGCCCCCTCACCCCTTCTTTTCTGTTGCGCCTCTGGAGTTGCCTCTCCCGCAAGGGGAGAGGGCGGCCACAAGCTGCCGCGGCACTCTTCTGACGCAGCAAGACAAGCCCGAGTTCGGGCGGGGAGAGGTCAACCGCGTCTGCGGCGCGGTCTGAGAACAGCTCCCGCGCACTGAGCGTATCTCTGCAGGAGCAGCGGGGCTCGCGATCGAGGGTGCTCTCCATCGATATGACTTTGTCTTTTTCGGAAGCTCGCTCCGCCAGCTGCAAGCATCGCACCGCATACCGTCGAAGCAAATTGCATCATCCTCCACGGCGCACCCCACATCCGTTTGTTCCAGGCTTGGAACCTGGGGCGTTCCTTTTAACTCTGCGCTCGCCAATGGAACCCCGGTCGCATCGGGTGCAGGGAACTATGTTCAGCTTCGAACATTGTCCCGCATGCATGAGCTGTGTCCGAAGCCGGGTCTGACCCGAGGAGTTCTTGCATCGCTCGGCGAAAGCCTGCGCACGATGTATGCGGACCTGGGGACGGCAGTGACCCTTGATCAGTCGGATCTTCTGGAGCGGTTGGAGCGGAGTGAACGGCCGGAGCAGGGTCAAGTGCTTCAAGGCAGTCGTTAACCGATAGGCGAAAGGAAGAAGATCATGCGCACTCTGCTCGAGCACGATTCGGTGGCGCTTGCAGTCCTCGTCCTTGGGATTGCCGCAGTCGAGCTGCTTGCCCTGAGCTTCTGACCACGCGCTGGCGTCTGTCGGTGTCACGGGCTCGTAGCGCCGGGAAAGGTCACCGGCGCAGTGCTGGACAGCAAAAGCGACCTACCGGCTAGACCTACCGGCTATAAGGCGAGAGCTCTCAACGTCCGTTCCCGCAGCCGCCGAGGGTCGCGTTCGCCCGCCCGCGCGATGTCTATGATGTGCCTCGCCACTATCGCGACCGCCGGATCGCTGCGTTTCACCAACCGCACCGAGCGCAAGGTCTCTTCGAATGCAGTTGACAGAACCGCGATGTCCTCGGGGTCAAACGCAAGAGCGTCTGCCGGCACCAGGGGGATTGGCATGTGAAGCCCTCTCATGCTGTCCCAGGCTCGCCTGACCGAATCAGGCAAAACCAATCCGCCTTTCGATAATGTCGGGAAGATGACGTTGACCGGGGGCGCGGCCTCCGTCACCCCGGAAGAAAGGCGATGCCCGCGCCATCGGCTACCCGTTGCACCGGCGCACCGTAGAGCGCCTCGAGCCGCTCCTGGGTGAGGACCCGCGCGACCGGGCCCTCCGCGAGCCGTTTCCCGGCGCGCAGCAGATAGGCGCGGTCGGCCGCGCGCAGCGCGTGGTTGGGATCATGGGTGGTGAACAGCACGCCGTGCCCGGAGGCCGCGAGCGCGCGGATCTCGCGCATCACCTTTCCCTGGTTCCCGAAATCGAGGCTGGCGGTAGGCTCGTCGAGCACGATGAATTGCGGCTCCTGCGCCAGCGCGCGGGCGAGCAGCACCAGCTGGCGCTCGCCGCCCGAGATCATGGTGTAGGGGCGCTGGGCGAGCGCGGCGATGCCGAGATGCTCCAGCGCCGCCGCGGCAACCTTGCGGTCGTTCGCGCTCGGACGGCGGAACAGGCCGCCGTGCGCGGTGCGGCCCATCAGCACCACCGTCTCGACCGGGAAGGCGAAGGTCGCCACATGCGTCTGCGGCACATAGGCGATGAGGCGCGCGCGCTCGCGCATTGAGCGCCCCGAAAGCGCGCGGCCGTCAAGCCGCACCTCGCCCGCCTTGGGCGCGAGCAGGCCGAGCAGCGTCTTGAGCAGCGTGGTCTTGCCGCCGCCGTTGGGGCCGAGCAGCGCCAGCACCTCGCCGGTCGCAAGCTCGACATCGAGCCCCGCGCCGACGGTGCGGTCGGGATAGCCGATGGCGAGGCCGTGGCCTGCGAGCGTCACGAGCCCGCCTTCTGCATGCGGGCAAGGTGCCCTGAGAACGGCGTGCCGATCGCGCGCTTCAACGGTTTACGAACCAGAAAATCGGGCTGAGCAACAGGCTCAGGAGCAGGCAGGTCATCAGCGCAAAATAGAGCGTCACATTTTCCCGCTCAATCACGATGTCGCCGGGCAGCCGCCCCAGCCCGATCCGGCTCACCGCGTCCTTGTCCACCGCCCCGCCGAAGGGAGCACGCAGCGCGCCGCGCACGCGGCGCAGATGGATCGCGCCGGAGCCCGGGAGGGGCTGCCGGCCTCGAAGCAACCTTCCTTCATCTCCCGCACAGTTGCGCAACGCCGTTTGGACCGGCGATACTCGTGACACAAGAGCCATTTCGGACATAAGCGGCCTTGGCGAGGTCGGTTGGAAATCGCGTACAGGCTTCGATCAGTTTCTGTGCCTGTTCATTCTGTTCCCGCTATCGACATTCGTGAGGATCGGATGCAAGCGCGATTACTACCAGCGAAGATGAAGCCATTCGTCCGGGTACTTCCTGTTCTTGGATGGTTGCCCACCTACGAGTCCAGATGGTTCGGCGCCGACCTTATCGCCGGACTCACGCTCTGGGGGATTTTGGTTCCTGAGTCCATTGCCTATGCGGTCATGGCCCGCGCGCCTCCTCAAGCTGGACTTTATACGCTTGTAGGCTCGCTTCTCGTCTATGCCGTATTAGGAACCACCCGGCAGGGGGTCTCGGCGCCAACCTCCGGCACCTCCATCATGATGGCAGCGGTAGCAGCGCCATTTCTGGTGACCATCTCCACAGAATTTGGGGAACTGCTCGTCCTCCTGGTTCTTGTGGCGGGGATCATCTTTCTGCTGTGTGGACTGCTCCGTCTTGGGTTTGTTACCGCATTTATTTCTTATTCGGTCATGACTGGGTTCATTTTCGGGCTGGCGATCTGTATTGCCGTCAGCCAGGCTCCCAAGATCTTGGGGATGCCCAGAGGCCATGGTGAGGCAGTCTACCAACTCTGGCATCTTGTCGAGCATCTGGGGGAGGCTAATTGGGTGACATTCTCCGTCGGGGCCGGGGGCATGGCGCTGCTTTACATCCTCGAGGCGCGCACGCCGCGTCTCCCCGCGCCCCTGGTGATCATGGCCGCCGGAATCCTGGCAGTTTCCGTCTTCCGACTCGCTGACGAGCACGGGGTGCAAATAGTCGGAGCCATGCAGACGGGATTCCCTGCGCCGAAGCTGCCAAAAGTGAACTTAGACGACGTGCTGGACCTGCTGCCGGGCGCCTTTGCGATCGTCCTGCTCGTCCTATCAGCAGCCTTGGGGGTGGGACATACCCTCGGTAGAAAACACGGCTACGATATCGACCCGAACCAGGAGCTGATTGCCATAGGCATCTCCAACTGTACCGCGGCTTGCCTTGGTGGAGTGGTGAGCGGAATCAGCATATCTTCTACAGCCGTCAACGACGCAGCGGGAGCTAAGAGCCAATTCTCCTCGCTGGTGGCAGCGAGCATGGTGTTGTTCACGCTGTTCGCGCTCATGCCTCTCTTCCACAACGTGCCGGAAGTCCTCCTGGGGGTGATTGTCATCCATGCAGTGATGCGGATGATGAATGTTGGCGAGCTGAAGCGTTTTTATCAATTTCATGCTGGCGAGTTCGGGCAAGCCATGTTGGCCCTGCTCGGGGTTATTTCTCTTGGGATACTGCCCGGCCTCGGCATTGCAGTGGTGCTCTCTCTGCTTCGGTTCATTTGGGGCGCCAGTCATCTCTCGATCTCTCGGCTGCGCCCGGTACCGGGCAGGGCGCATGCCTACAGCAACCGGCAACACCCCGGCGAAGGGACCGCCATTCCGGGTCTGGAGATCCTGCGATTGAATGGCCCGTTATTCTTTGCCAACGCCCTTCGATTCCGCGATGAAGTGCACTCTCTGCTTTCCGGCGCTACCCCGCTGCAAGCAATTCTTATCGATCTTCATGCAAATTTTGGAATCGATCTATCCTCCACGGACATTTTGCTGGGCTTGGTCGCTGAAGCCGAGAAGACGAAAACGGAGGTTCTTTTCGCCGAGATTGCGGATCCGGTTCGCCACATGTTTCGGCGCTGTGGGTTGCTGGATACGCTCGGGGAAGATCGGCTCTACCCGACGGTGGACGACGGCGTGCAGGATTATTTGAAAAGGCATCCGCGAGCCTGTCGGAATAGCCCAACTCAGGGATAACCCCACCGCTCTCATGATACCTTCCGGCGGCGACCCCTTAGAGCGGAATGACTTTTCTTCGAATCGTCATCCCGCTCTACCTCTTTGTTTGAGCATGTCCTTTTTCGCAAAACCGGTTCCCACTTTTGCGGGACATGCTCTAATGATTTGGTGGCGTCACGCTCTCAAATAGTCCCGTCTCGCTTTCCAGCCATGCTCTTTCCAGCTCATGGCTGATCTCGTCGATGCGACTCGTGATCTCTTTAAGCTTTGCCCGTTGAACCCAGGACCGGCCTTCCAGCATTTCGCTCATGCTCCGCAGCTCCTGAGCTGCGGCGCGGAGCCGATTTTTTCTCTCGGTCATGTCCACGCCGACCCTGAGCACTTCCCGCACCTCTCCCCGGTCGTCGAAAATGCCCTTATTGGCCCAGAATATCGTGACCCGTTCGCCGCTGCGCAGGACATTTTCATGAACACTGAAAGCATAGCGATCCGGGTGGCGCACCAGCTCCGCCAAAAAGGTTGCCATATCCCGGCCCTGAAATCCGGTAAGGGGCGTCAATGTGCCCAACATCGGCTTGCCGATAACCTCCATTCCCGGGTAGCCGAAGAAGCTTTGGCCGTAGTGGTTCAAGAACGTGATCTTGCCCTCACGGTCGAGACTCAAAACAATGGCCCGAACGTTCTCCATCACGAACCTGCATCGGTCCTGGCTCGTGTGGGTCGCGGGTGATGGATCGTCGGCGACCTCCGATGGGTACTGGTGCTATCAAAGCGAGGGCAACTGCGAGGCTCCACGGAGATGCCTGAAACAGCCATGCCGGTGTCCTTCCTCTCATTTGCATTCTCCTCTCCATGATAGGACGGTCCTACCGCTCCAACGAATAGTGTCCGGATGGATGTGTTGCAAATGATGTCGGTTGCAGGAAGGGCTGTCGGCCGAGGGCACGCTGGCCGACTAAATCGGCCACATCGCGTTGGCGGTGCGCGCCACCGAGAAATCTACATGCCGAGGCCGCGCAAAGATCTGGCTAACCAGGCGAGCAGGATATTCTTCGGCGCGTCATCGAGCTGTGCGCAAAACCAGCTCGATCTCATAGACTTCAGGCCAGCATTTCCCGGTCACCAGCAAACGGCCGGTATCCTTGTTGTAGGCAATTCCGTTGAGAACATAGGGATAGACGAGAGCGTCAGGCTCGCAGTTCAGGCCGGTCAAATCGATCCATCCAATAATCGTTCCGCTCTTCGGAGCAATTATGGCAATGAAGTCTGTCTGCCAGACGTTCGCATACAGCTTGTCGTCAGCATATTGAAGATCGTTGAAAAAGCCAACAGGTCCGTTGTTGTCTGATACAAAAATGGAGTCAACGGCTCCGAATGACTTTGGATCGACAACGACGATGACCGAAGAGCCATTGCTCATCAGCAGCTGCTTGCCGTCGTTGGTCAGGCCCCAGCCCTGTGCAATGTAACGAAATCGCTCCTTGCGGCGCAACGTCCCTTGGTCATAGGTGAAACAAGTGTTTGACAGATACGTAAGCTGATAAATGGTGCCGTCGAGGACCGTGATACCCTCACCAAAATAATTTGGCTCGAGATCGATTTCGTTCAGGATCCGTCCGCTATGCAACTCCCAATGCCGCAATTTCGACTGGCCGTACAGACCGGTGCCTTCATAGACAGCGCCGCTCTCCACAACCAGTCCTTGAGTATATAACGTTCGATCATGTGGATAGACTTGCGCAATCTTGTAAGTGTAGATCGGTATGGCGGATTGCGTGAGAACTCGCTCGCGGGGTGACTTGGACATGCCCGGTGTCGTCCATCGCCCTGGTATTCGCGCGCTGCTGTCCAAATGAAACGTGCGTTGCAGGCAGCGTTGGCGCGGCTAAAGGCCCCTTGCTACCGGGACTTGCATCCACTGAGGCTCGGATCTCTCGCTGCTTGTAAGAGAGCATGGTGGTTCTCCCTCATATAAGCAGAGTCGGTCTGCGCAGGGGCTGCCCCGGAACAGGGTTCCCCTGGCGCAGGTTACCCGGCCAGTCTCGGTCGTGCTGTGATGGAAATCACAAAAGGGTGGATTTCGTCGATGGCGCTCACGAGCGGCCTTCATGGGGTACTCGCCCCCGGCGACAAGAATCGCGCGTATCGGTGCAACTTTCAATTGTGCGTTGCGTGCTCGTCATGACCACGTCTTCTGCATGCTGGCCAGGAGCCAGATGAAGAACGGCGTGCCGATCACCGCGGTGAGGATGCCGAGCGGGACCTCGACCTGCGCCATTGTGCGCGCCAGCGTATCGATGAGGAGGAGATAGCCACCGCCGAGGATCGCCGCCGCCGGAAGGAGGCGCGCGAAATCGGGCCCCACCAGCGAGCGCGCCAGATGCGGCACCACGAGGCCGACCCAGCCGATGATGCCGGCCGCGGCGACGCTTGCGGAGGTGACCAGCGTGGCGGCCGCAACGATCGCCGCCCGCAGCGGTCCGGTGGCCACCCCGAGCGCGCGTGCTTCCTCTTCCGGCAGCGACATCACGTTCATGCGCCAGCGCAGGGCGATGAGCACGAGGGCGCCGATGGCGATGGGGGCGAACAGAGGAGCAAGGTCTGCCGCCGTGGTGGCGGAGAGGCTGCCGAGCAGCCAGAATGTCATGGCCGGGAGCTGGTTGTAGGGGTCGGCCAGATATTTCACGAGACCGACGGCGGCGCCGAACAGCGATCCGACCACGACGCCGGTGAGCACCAGGACAATGATGGGATCGCGCGCGCGCAGCGCCGAGCCGAGGACATAGACGCAGGCGACCGCGGCAAGCCCGCCGGCAAAGGCCGTGCCTTCGATGGCGAGCACGCCGAGCGAGAAATAGATGCCGACCACGGCGCCGAGCGCGGCGCCCGAGGATGCGCCGAGAATATCGGGCGACACCAGCGGATTGCGGAACAGCCCCTGGAACGCGGTGCCGGCAAGCGCAAGCGCTGCCCCGATCAGCACGGCGGCGAGAACGCGCGGTCCGCGCACCTGCAGGATCACGCTCTCGACGGCCGGCGAGACATCTGCGCGATGGCCGAGCGCCTTCGCCGCGAGGACATGGACGAGATCGGAAACGCCGACCGGATAGCGCCCGATGGTGAACGCGGCCAGCAAGCCCGCGACCAGCACGGCAAGCGCGATCGCGAAGCCGGAGACCGCGGAGCGGGGAGGGCTCATCCTAACACGTCCTGGTTGTTGACCGTACGCGGCCGTTGCAAGCTTCCTGAAAAACATCGTCTTTCAGTTCCATTTTCAGTGTTCCGTCGTATAGTAGCTGAGTCCATCTTCTGTCGCTTTCTACACCACCGAAGATGGCCTTCAATACACGATGAAGAAGCGACATCCACGGTGCTACCCGACTCGGACGTGGCCCCGGCGGCGGGTTGTGTAATCTTGCGGGCCTCGGCTCGGCGAATAATCTTCAAGGCTTCCAGCCTAGACGGCATCGGAGGCTCCCCAATGCCGCTGTCCCTTTCTGTGCGCACCAAGCCAAAGTGTTTCATCTGAGCCTCAACGACGCCATGCTCGACGCACATGATGCGCGTGACCGAGCGTCGCGGATCGTTGACGCGGCTATGGCCCGACGCGGGGCGATCAGTGCGGCCAACCCGACGGAGCCCGTCGGGCGGTCAACGGGGATGGGCGGCCACCGGCGCGAAAACTCGGCCTAAGTCCGCTTAATAACCGATAGCGGACAGATGGCGGACTGATAGCGGACATTGCGCAAGGTCCGAGTTGTGCCAGACTCGGACATTCACGGACCAGCAAATTGGGTTCGTGCAAGCCACTTGCTTTTTGCGAAAAACTAGGTGTTACATTACCCTCGGGCCGTTGGGGGCCCGATAGCTGCTCATAAAGCGGAGACCGGACCGAAGTCGGCAGCATCGATGCCATCGGTGGGCGCGAAACTCTGACCACCAGTCGCAAACACGGAAACCGGGTGCGTTTAACGCGCGGCTGCGTTAGCAACATGCCTGCTGGCGTGGATCATCACAGTCGCGCAGGTTAACGCCGGTACGGTCGCGTACTAGCCAATCAAGAGCGACATAGGGGCTGAAAATGCTGAAAGCACAACAAAGTAGCACTCGCTGGTGGTCGGCCTTGATGTCCCTGATGGGTACAGGTTTCGCTATGACCCTGATGCTGATTACGTCAAGCAGCCTATTATCTCAGAGCGTTTCACGCCAATTCTGCACCGGCGCGGGCGGTTTGAGCCAACCCCCGTCGGGCTTCCCGCAGCCGCAGGTGCGCCAGTCTCTCAACGGGCTACTACGGACGACCCTTCACGCCTGCATTTCCACGAACGAGATGCTGGATGAGAATCAGGTACCTCCGGTGACTGTGCAATTTAACCCCCCGACTTTCGAAGGGACAATGCCGGGGCCTACATTGTCGGTGAAGCCGGGAGACAAGCTGTCGATTCTTCTGGTCGATGACTTGCCGCCGAACCCGGCGAACCAACGGGCTAACCACTTCCCGCATGACCCAAACTCAATCAATCTTCACACTCACGGGCTCACGGTTTCGCCGTTGCTGTACTCCGACAACATTTTTCGGGAAATGAATCCCGGCACGACAAATAACAACGTATATGTCCACATCCCCCAGGATCATCCGTCTGGCACTTACTGGTACCATGTGCACAAGCATGGATCGGCGACGTTTCAATTCCTCGGCGGGATGGCCGGTTTCTTGATCGTCGAGGGAGGACCGGGAACCCTCGACACAGTGCCTGAGGTTGCTGCCGCCAAAGATGTGCCAATGGCCTTTCAGGTCGTTCGAAGCCTAAACGACGGTAGTGTCGTTTTCGTCAACGAGCTGACGCAACAGTTCGGCACGTTCCCCTTTCCCCCGCCGCCTCCGCCACCCGCACAACAGGGTATCTGGAGCACATACGGCTTGGATGGCGGACCGCCGCTATCAGGCCTACCAAGCCGATATTCCTATACGACAAATGGCGTCGCCAATCCTACCCTGCAAATGCAGCCCGGTGAGGTGCAGCGGTGGCGGCTGCTTAACGCCACTGACGGTGACAACCTTCAGCTAGTTTTGGTGTCGAGCGCAAACGGGAGCCAAGGTCTCGGGTTCAACGTCGTCGCGATGGACGGGATTACGGTGCCGAAAACCTACCCCCTCGCGGCCCTCGACCCACTGGTGATGGGGTCGGGTCAACGCATGGACGTGATGATCAAGGCCCCGGGCGCGCCCGGCACCTACCTCCTCCAGACGCTTGATCCTAATTCGGGCGCGGTAAAAGCGTCGGTTTCACCGTACCGGGATTCAAACTTTCCCAGAGGGATCGCTCCAACGACGAGACCATCTCGGCACAGTTTTGATTTTCCCGGCCCATGTCCCAGGGCGCCTGGTGATGATTGTACAGGAAAACCCTCGTATCCGGTTACGCTCGCAACCATTGTGGTCTCCGGTACGGCCACAAACATGAATTTGCCCGCCGATCCTTTGCCCACACCACAGGGTCTTCCGAGTATTGCGACAATGCTCAACAAGACACCGGATAAAGTGCGCAACGTCGTCTTCGAACTCTGCGGCAGTGTCCAGATGTTCCGACCCGCTGTAAACTTACCGAGTTGTGGTTGGTATTTAGCGAAATACAATGCGACGTTTTGGGGAGGTACCCCGTTCACCAATCTTCAGATGATGCGCGATGCCGATGATGTCGGGGAGCCTAACCCAAACCCCGACCCGAACATGCCACGGATCAATTTCAAAAAAGAAGGATTGTTCGACCCGACCACGCCATTATTCTCCGACATGATCGCCGGGAATTACGAAGAATGGACGGTTTATAATCGTACATTCTCCGACCATCCGTTCCACCTCCATCAAAATCATGTGCTGATCACAAAGATAAACGGAATCACCCTGCCGCTGCCCGAATGGCACGACACCTTGGTTGTCCCTACCGCCATGTGTCCCCCCGGCAACCCTACTTGTCTTGGGCCATGCCAAGCTGAGCCCCCCTCCGGCATCCCCTGTACGGGGGACATCAATGTCGCAACGCCGGGATCGATCACGTTTCGGACGTATTTCAATCCGATCACCGTGGGCTGCTTTGTCGCGCATTGCCATATCATCGACCATGAGGATCTCGGCATGATGCAGCGGATGGACATCCTGCCCGTCCCGGGTCGGGGCAGCGGTTGCAGACTCGACGTAGCTGCTGTTAAGCCAGATTTGCGGAAGCTGCTGGCGGGCTTCGAGATCTGCACTGCACCGCGCTTCAGCAGTCGGAAGCAGTAAATCGGGCTGGCAGCCATCGGCAAACGTGAGCGATTCGGCTCCAAGTCAATGGAGGCCCGCGTCTATCACGGTTTTCCGGGCGACAACGGCTTCCGTCGGCTTTCATTTGGACAAAATGGTTCCATGCGACCATGCCCGGCGGATGATTACTCGATCACCTCATCTCCAATCAGTTACATCGAGTTTGGCAATTCGAGCTTCGAGTGCCTCACGCCGGACTTTGGCCTTATTGCATATCGTGATGATGCTGCATCGGCGCGCCCGATCCGTAGCCGCGCAGCGTTGTGTATTGCTGCATCTGCTCGGCTGACAGGATTTGCGCGGTTTGCAGGTGGTACTTGAGGTGAGTGTTCCGCAGCGCCGCTTGCGTCAGGCCGATTTGCTCCGTCGCCGTTTTGAGGTTGTCGGCGGTTACGGAGTGTGTGGCGAATAGCTGATCTAACGCCGCTTCCTGCTCCAGCAGTTTCGCCCCGAGCGGCACGGCCTCAGCCTTCATTGAATTGAACAGGGCCTGCGCACGGGCCTTTTGATCCGCGGATATGAGGGAGACCGCACCCATGAAATCGTTTGCCGCCGCCGCCGTTACCAACCCTTCCGGCGGTGTTGTGGATGGTCTTCACCCCGCCAGCATTCTGCCTGCGATTTTCGGCGGCGGTGGCTCCTTCTCGCACAGGCAGACCGGATGGACAATCGGCGGTGGTGTGGAGAGCAGGATTTGGGGCGCCTGGTCTCTTAAACTCGAATACCTCTACGTCGATCTCGGCGACATGACCGACGCCTTTGGGTTAGTTGTCAATCCTAGGTTCATAGCCACTGACCCAGCGAGTCTTTCCCGCCTTGTGGCAGGCGCCACCAGCACAACGCACTTCACCGACAACATCGTCCGTGTCGGTCTTAACTACAAATGGCCGTGATCCGCCTCAGCCGATTGCGCCGCTGAAACTCGCGGCGCAGCATTGCTGCAATGCAGCTTATGTCGGCTCAGGGTCAAGAGTTCGCATAAGCCCTCCACGAGGAGGGCGACCTTACGGTCGGATTGATCCGAAGGCCGACATAGCTTCAAGGACCTTCGGCCCCGGGGCGGGGGGAGCCCCGGAAATTGCCCCGGCTTCGTAGGTTGGGACAGCGGTGGTCATGCGCGAAAGCCATTCCGCCTCGTCGGTGCACGAATTCGCGCGCGACGATTCCGATCCGGTTCCCGCCGACCCTGCCTTGGTGGCGAAGCTGCAGCAGGCGGCGAAGCTAGCGAACGAGAATTGCGACCGCGCAATGGCGCTGGCGCACAAGCTGTCGGCCCAGCTGCGCGACGCCCAGTCACGGATCAACCAGCTTGAGCTCGAGGCCGACGGGCTTATCGACCGGTTGCGGACGGAGACCGAAACCGCTGTCGCCAAGCTGCAGTCCGACGCCGACGCCCGCGTCGCCCGGACGAAGCGAGAGGCGGACGATCGCATCGCCCGCGTGGAAGCCGAAGCCAAGAACCGCTTGCAGGAAAAGCTCGCGCAGGTACGTGACCAAATGAAGATCGAGGCCGATGCGCGCATGGAACGGATCAAGATTGAGGCCAGCGACAGCGCTGCGCGCGCGCAGATCGAAGCCGATGCACGGATCGCGCGGATGAAGATTGAGGTCGACGAGCGGATTGCGCGCGCGGAGGCCGAAGCGAAACAGAACCTTGATCGCGGGCGGATCGAAATCGAGAATCATCTCAGCCGCCTCAAGGCCGACCTCGCGCAGGCCGAGTTTCGCGCCGACGGCGCCGAGAAGTGGCTCGTGATGATCCGCCGGGAGATCGAGGAGCATCTCATGCCCTCGTTCGTGCGCGACCGATTGACGCTGCCGGAAGCCGATTGAGCGCGAAGCCGGCGAGAATTTACTCTCCCAGGGCAACGGCGAAGTCTGCACTGGCACCTGACGGCGCGGTCAACCTAGACACCTGAGCGGCTTGGCCGACTTGTTGACGCCTACGACTACCGCCCAAAGCTCGGCTGACGGCTTGGTAATACAGGGGCCATTGGGAGGAATCGAGATTTGCGTGTAACTTCGCTTAGCAGCTGCTGATCCGCTTTTAAGGTGCGGAGGGTGGCATTATCCAAATCATTCAGTGCGTTCTCAATCATGCGCTCCAACGCGACCCCGGTGGTTTGCAGATTATCCGGCTGAAAAGCGCGAGCGTTGAAAATTTCCAAATCCTTTAGGGCATTTTCGATCCTGCGCTCCAGAGTGGTCGTCGCCTGCTCGTCGAGTGGGCACATTGAAGGAGCGCAACCAGCATGGGTAGCGGTACCAATGCCGATGACGATCGCCAGAGCAGCCAAGATCGAAAATCCCATTGGTTCTCTCCTCTCTCAGGAGGGATTGCAATTAGACACCGCACTTGGAGAGGGTTCAAGGGGGCGGGCGAGCATCTTGGCAGCAGCGATCACCGTCTGCCCGACGATATGCCGGTGGCGGTCAAGCCCGCGGATAGTCTGCGCCCAGTGCGGCTATGTTGGCGCCGATGTTCGGCCGGACCGGGGACCACACGTCGACAAGCGGCACGTTGGGAAGCGTTGTTGCATCCGCATTGGTAGCGGACTTAAAAACAGGCAGGAGCGCTTACCGCCGCTTCGTGCCGATATTGTTGCAAAAGTCCCAAATCGCCAGGAGCTAATTTTTCTGCTGTTTAAAAAATCCACCGACGACCGCTGATTCGCGTGCCCTCAATCGCGTTACCGAGGTCGTCAGTCAGTTTATCGTCAGGCGATGAGGTCCCCCACATCTTTACATGAAAATCGCCTGTACAGCCAAAATAAATTTTGATGACGAGTGCAAAAGGACTTTTGCAACAAAATCTGCCAAATGTGGACATTTGCGAAGCCTAGGCGAACGCGGTAACGGCGGCTTCCGCGATCTCCTTGCCCCACTCCTGGACGAAGTGACCACCATCTGGAATCTGGAGCGGCGAGGGACACCCGCGTATTTGCTGGCGCAGTGCTGCCATCACCGTCGGTCCCATTACCGGGTCTTT
>Ga0306925_10003764_pt1 | contig 13541 bp, 15 predicted proteins | sample flu12Cox44000176_FD_203755 | JGI IMG/M metagenome (GOLD analysis project Ga0306925, IMG submission 203755) | Lab enrichment of tropical soil microbial communities from Luquillo Experimental Forest, Puerto Rico - flux8day.12C.oxic.44.000.176 (v2)... | ecosystem: Environmental > Terrestrial >... | reverse complement strand
AGTTCGAAGAAAAACCTGCGCCTCCGTGGCTGGCAGACATTGCCAGCGCAGTGAGCGCCTCCGATCCCAGGCAAGATGGCTCTTTGACGACACTGGAAGATGTGCGGAAGAAGTATCCCGGAAGCAAAGCCGGTAATCCCTACGAATCGGTGTGGAAGCGTTTTTTCCAGGACGACGCCGGCGCCTACCAACGATAGTCTTAACGGCAAGCGAATAATCTTGCGCGGCAGACGGGCAACACCCAACGCCGAACGTCCAACATCGACTCGAAAACTTTAACTGCCGGCGGAGGGGCTCGAACCCACACGACCTTGCGGTCACTGGATTTTGAGTCCAGCGCGTCTGCCAATTCCGCCACGCCGGCGTTAGGAGCCAAAAGGATACGAGATTCCCGCGTAAGCTCAACGTTGCCGCGCTGTAGGGTGCGTTGTCCTAAGCGCATTTGTACAAAGTCGGGAACGAAGAAACCCGCTCAGGACGACGGACACTACAGAAGATCAAGCGCTCGCAAACCACGAGGTGTTCCTAGAATTTCACGAAGCAGAATTGCTTCGCGCAAACTAGTTTTCGATGCAAGCAACGTGGCGATATCCATCTTGAAATCTGCGCGTTTGGCAATGTCGAAAGGTTTCGGAGCTACATAACCTTCGATCGGTGTCGTGATAATCGACGGCTGCTGAAGATCAGCGGGTAACGCTTCATGAATTTCGAACGCCGGTGTAGCCGGAGGCGGTGCTGGTGCTGGAACGATTTTCTGCAAACGGCTCGGCTGTTCAAGCGACGCATTTTCTCTCTGACCGCCGTCCGGTTTTTCTCGGTGTTCTGGAGGTAATCGCCATGCGCGTGGCATGATTACGGGTGGCGGTTGCACGGGCGCCAGCGGTCGAGGCGGAATATCGGTGCGAGGGACAACAGGCCGAGGGGGAGTCGAACTTGGCGGCTGACCCAGTGCTTCAAGGAATTTACGAATCCGATCTGCGTCCGATTCCCGTGGGGCCCGTTGAATTGGTCGACGTGTTTGTGGCATCGGCGAGCTCGATGTTTTGTTCGAATCGGTTTTGCCTGCTTTGCTTATCGCTTTCGACAGCAGCTGAAACAAAGCCGCAACGGCAATCAGCAGTAAGAAAAGTAGATTATCGAGACTAAGCCCAAGCATGGCTACGCCGGCGTTAAAATCGTTAAAAGATTAAATAATTGAAATGAATTCAAGTTCGTAACTCATCTCCCGTTGCAACCCTTGTTTTAACCTTTCAACTTTTTAACTCCCGGTCTGCGGTTTGTCTCCGCCGGCAATCGATTCGCGCATGGAAGTATCGGCTTGGACATTTTTCATCCGGTAATAATCCATTATTCCAAGGTGCCCCGCGCGAAATGCCTCCGCCATAGCCATCGGCACTTGCGCCTCTGCTTCGACTACCTTGGCCCGCATTTCCTGCGTTTTGGCACGCATCTCCTGCTCAACAGCAACCGCTGCCGCTCTGCGCACCTCCGCTTTCGCTTGCGCGACGCGCTTGTCTGCCTCGGCTTGTTCGGTCTGCAACTTTGCGCCGATGTTATCGCCCACGTCCACGTCAGCGATGTCGATCGACAGAATCTCGAACGCGGTGTTGCTATCGAGTCCCTTGGCGAGAACCGTCTTGGAGATACGATCGGGATTTTCCAACACTTCCTTGTAGGAATGCGCCGAACCAATCGCGCTCACAATGCCTTCGCCGACTCGCGCGATAATCGTCTCCTCCGTTGCGCCACCGACGAATCGATCGAGATGCGAGCGCACCGTAACCCGTGCTTTAACTTTCACTCCGATGCCATCCTGCGCCACGCCATCAATTGTTGATCGGCCCATCGTCGGGTTCGGCGCATCGATGACTTTGGGATTAATGCTCGTGCGCACCGCTTCCAGGACGGTTTTGCCTGTTCCTTTGGTGGCCAGGTCGATGGCACAGGCGCGATTGAAGTCCAGCGTAATGCCTGCCTTATCAGCGGCAATCAAGGCCAGAACCACGTGGTTTACATCGCCGCCGGCGAGATAATGCGCTTCAAGCGGGTCGCTGCGAACGTCGAGCCCGGCTTTCACCGCTGTAATCCGATTATCAACAATTAAACCAACCGGCACCTTGCGTAGTCGCATCCCGATCATTTTGCCGAGGCTCACCGGCGCATTCGCGATCCGTGCGCGCAGCCAAAGACCGAAGAAATTGAAGAGAACAATCGCGAGTATGAATGCGAATAGCGCGAGTACCGCGATGCCGATGAGATAAAGCGATTCCATGTTGCTCGAAGGCTATCGGAAGGGAAATGAGACGAAAAGTTCTAATTGGCACGCATCGAACCGGGCGTCGCAGGAAAATCGTGCTCGGGGCGGGACTTGAACCCGCAAGCCTTTCGGCATACGCCCCTCAAACGTACGTGTCTGCCAGTTCCACCACCCGAGCGTCGAGAAGGTGAATTTTCCGCAGACGGCAAGGACTGGCAAGTGTCGATTGTACGGTTCTTACTCGTGCTGATGCTCTTGCTCCTAATCGTAATCGAAATCGCGACGACAGAGGTTAAGGTGTTTCGAGCACGAGCAGGAGAAGGCGCATGAGCACGAGTGAGCAAGATTGGATCAAAATCGATCTGCACATTCACACCCTCGACGATCCGAAGGATGCCGTGGATTTTTCGGCGCATCAGTTACTGGAACGCGCGCTCTCGCTCGGGTTTCGCGTCCTCGCGATTACCCTTCACGATGCTGTGTTTGATCGAAAAGAAGTGTTCGCCGACGCGGCGGCAATGGGCATTCTACTGATTCCCGCCGTCGAGGTGCGTTTGCTCGGTGCAGACGTGATTGTGTTGAATGTCACTGCGGAAGAGGTTGCGCAGGTCAGAAATTTCGATGATCTGAGGCAACTCCGGGCGCGCAGAGGAAATTCTATCTTCACTATCGCGCCGCATCCGTTCTACGTTTTCGGCGGCTCAATCGGATCGCGGCTGTTTGCAGAGATTGATTGTTTTGACGCGGTTGAGTTCTGTCATTTTCACATTGGCCCGTTCAATCCGAATCGGCGGGCACAACGAGTTGCAAAACGGCTTGGCAAACCAATGATCGCCACTTCCGATGCCCACCGGCTGCACGCTTTTGGTCGGCACTACACGAGTATGCCAATGCCGCCTGCGCTCACGGTCGAGAACGTTCTTGCTGCATTGCGCAGCGGCCCGCTGCGCCTAACAAGTCCGCCTTCAAGCCTGACAGATTTTGTCAGCGCGATCCATTTTGTTTTCCTTACGCATCCCTTTCGGGTGCGGCGAAAGATGGCCGCTCCATGAGCCGCCAAGCGTACGGGACCGTACCGTCTTATTGCTGAGGGGCAGGCTTCGCGAGGTCGTAAATTGCGCCCCAATCACCCGACGCAACGAGGAATGCTGTCGCTTCCCAGGGGCGGCTGCTTGACTGGTAATTCGTTCGTTCGTCCTGTCCCCAGAAGATATAACGCACGCCTAACGCTTTCGCGGCGTCACGCCAGTTTGCAGAGCCGTTCATCAACGCCGTCAACTGATCATTGGCCTTGCCGTAATCGAATCCTTCCGTCCACAAATGGCCAGGATAACCGAGGACAACTTTACGGCCTTGCAGCAAAACTGGATGGTTGTAGGTCGGGTAAGTTGCGAATCGGGCTTCCACCGGCAAGGGCCGAAGTGCCGTTCCGATGTGATCGAGTCTCGCGCGCTCGATGAATCCAAAGCCCGGGTGTCCGGCAGACAGCCCGCCAAGCAGCGTAACAAATCCCGAACCGAAAAGCAGCAGACATGTTGCTGCCCTTTCGGGGAACGCCCAGCGCCCGATGATGTCGCTCCACAGGAAAGGCAGAATAAGAAAGTAGCCCCACACCATGAGTTTAAGATTGTCCCACTCCCACGGCGCGGTTTGAACGAAATAGCCGAAAGCGAAAATCACGACAGCAGCGATCACAAAAGCGATATCCGCAGGCGGTTTGTCGCCCCACCGCCACTTACCTTTCCAAATACGCCAGCCGCACAATCCAACAAGCCCCAGCACCAACGGCACCCATAACCCGAAGTTGGGCAGCCAAAATTGGAACAAGGGAGCGATGACTCCGTTCCATATCTTTTGCAACAGCAAACCGAACGACGTGGAAGATCCAAAATCTTTTGGCCCGAGCCGAAAGAACGGCGCGGCGAATTCAGTCGAATCCTGGGCCCAGCCGGGATGCCACTTCAGCACGGATGCTGCGTGGAATTGATCGGTAGTCAGCCACACGAAGAAAGTTGCCGGGATAAAAGCCGCGATCAGCATGGCGGCCGCGTGTCTGCGAATCGGGGCGTCGGTGAAAATCTCGATTCCGGGTACACGTTCAAAAAACAATCCAACGATCAGCACGATTGTCAGCGCGATGAAAGTATGCAGATGAAACAACGGCATCGATGCGTAAATCGAGAGTTCAACCCACCAGGGCAGGGGACCCTTGTTGTAGCCGCGGGCGTTGACCGCGGTTGCCTGGCCGGGATCATTGCCCTGTATCGAGCCGGGGTCATCCGCCTTCGCCAAGCCTATGGCGGACGAGTCGACCCCGGCTACAGGAGATTGGCTGAAAAACTTTTCGCGCCAATGCCACAGCAGCACCAGACCTGCCGGGATGGCGTAGAGCCAGCCGCGCTGCGTAACGAGCATGGATAATACAATGCTTTTCCAGGCAATCGGCTTGTGCGCGATGTCTGCTGCTGCGCCTTGATAATCCAAAAACTTGAACGTCTTCAAAAACTGAAATCCGGCTATACCGCCGTTGAACAAGAATCCTGCGACAGCGAACGTGCCGCCCCACCGGTAGAATCCGTAAAAGATCGCGAGTGACGCGAGCAACCCTACCCAAACCAGGCCGATCAGCAGATCGACGTGAACCAGCGAAAGCAGCGCGTTGAACAGGTCGATACCGGCGGGGTATCGGAGTTTGCTGAAAACGAAGATCGGACTATCTGGCCAAAGCGGGACGCCGTTGGCAAAATTTTTGATCATCGTCAAATGCAGTGAAAGATCGCCCAGATTATTTGGAGATTGAATCTTTAGTTCGCTGCTATCGATGTACAGCAGCCAGCAAAAAGATCGCACAGCGAAGACGGCGAAACAGACCGCAACCACCCAAAACCAGACGCGGCGGTAGCGCATCAAGGCGGGTGGAAAGCCATTCTGCGTTTCTTCTGCCTCCGAAGCTTTGGGCGCCTTTTGTTCGGCTGCCGGACCAGTAGCGGATTTCGGTCCAACCGCGCCGTCGCGAGTGCCCAGAAAAGCCGCGACCGCAAACGCAGCGCCGCATACCAGCGCCAGAGCTGCGCTGACCGTGTTTAAACCTCTTCCCGCGAGCCCCAAAAGAACTCCGCAGACCACCGACAAATTAACGAACGTAACTCCAGCTGTGACCCACTTCATGGAATCTTAGCGGGTGCCGGAGAAGGTGCGGGTTTCGGCGCGTTGCCAACAAAGTCCGGCGCTTTACCCGGGAACAAGTCTTTAAACACGCTTGCGCTGAAGAAGATCTTCGACGGTTCCTGATAATTCCTCAACGTCATCATATCGGTATAGTAGGTCCCTTTCAATTTCGACTCGACATCTTTGATTTTGTCCTGCTGCACGAGGAGAAAATCGCCATCGAGATTCGCCGGCATATTTCCTCCTTCGTAGTAGCCGACCCGATCAAAGTCTCCTAAAACCCATGGAAGGGGATACACGCTCGAGCGAATCAGATGTCCTGTGAGGTGATAGTTGGACGGGTCCCGTTTCGCTAGCGTGAGAAGGGGTTTCGTCAACTTAAACATGTCGTTATAAGTCTGGACGTACGCGTACGGCTCATCTGGCGACGAACACGTGAAATAATTAAGCCAAATACTTGAGGCGAGAGATATGCACAACAGTACGCCGATCGTGCGTTGTGCGAGACGCAGATGTTTTGGGGGAACTAACAAAACCACCCCGCCAAAGACGAATAGAAATGGCCAGCCGAAACTGATAACGCACCATGGGGTCTTGTACTTGACTATGGTGTAAGCAACCAAGCTGCCCACGCCGTAGATCGCCAGGTACCGCAAATTCAGATTCTTAAATTTTTGGCAAAACGCGCAAAGAATTAATCCGGCTAGCATTGGCAACTCGTAGCCGAATGCATCGGCCCGCCCATTTCTAAGACGCTGGAGTGGGGAGTCGTTGCCTCCCACGTCGGGCAAAGGTCCCATTAACTTCAGCCAATAATCCCAAGCTTTTTCATGGCCGTGACCCGCAGCGCCAGTCTCCGTCCATGCCTTAAATGCCAGATACAGGCCTTTGACGCCGCTCCAGTTAAAGAATGTTCCCGAATAGAAAAAGACGATCGCAAATCCGCCGACGATCATGATCATGGCAAGATCGATCCAGCTCCAGGTTTGCTTTGCAGGCTTTGCGTCCGGAACGCGATTTAGCGCGTACGAAATTGCGACAGTTGGAATCGCAAGCAGGGCGCAGGCGACATGAATGGCGTACGTTTCCTTCGTGAGAATCATGCCGGTTAACCCGACGCCGGCGCACCATAAGTAGGTTAGCGTGCCGCGCCGCCACAAACCGAGCAGCCCCAAAATAAATATCATTGAGAAGAACTGCAGCCACACTTCGTGAATGGCGTAGCGCCCGTAGAAAACGAACCCGGGCGACAGCGCCATCGCAAGAGCCGCGATTCGGCTGACGTTTTTTCCCACGAACGGTTCAAACTTCAAAGCCAACCACACACAACCGATGCTCACTAGAACGACAGGCAACCGCAGCGCCCAGAGGTTGCGTCCAAACAAACTCTCAGACAGCAAAAGAACGTAAAAGTGAAGCGGACCGTGATAATTGGTCGGGTCGTAACGGTAAAACCCGTTCTTCATCACCTGATCGACGAACCAGCCGTTGATGCCCTCGTCGAAATGTGGCGGCTTGATGCCCAGGAGGAAGAAGCGCAGGAATGCCGCCAGCGCGAGGATTAACCACGGCACCCAGTCTTTTCCCTCAAAACGAAGCTTCCAGCGCTCCAGGTAGTCGCTCACTCGCGCGGTTGCGGAAGCAGATTCTACTAGCGCGTTGCGCTCGGCACTGCTAGTACGCGCTGCCATGCGCATCCTTGTCACCGGTGGCTGCGGATTCATCGGGAGCAACTCTATTCGGTATATTTTGCAACATTACAAGCCCGCATACGTCACTAATGTCGATGTGCTCACTTATGCCGGGAACCTGGCCAATCTGGAAGGCGTGATCGAAGAACATGGCGAGCGTTACGAATTTTTCAAAGCCGATATAGCGGATGCCGACGCAATGGACGCGTTGATGACTGAGCATCGGTTCTATGCAGTGATTAATTTCGCTGCCGAATCGCATGTAGACCGCAGCATCAACGATCCGCTTAACTTCATTCACACAAACGTCATTGGCACCAGCGTGCTATTGGACTGTGCCCGCCGTCATGGCGTTCAGCGGTTTATCCAAATCTCAACGGATGAGGTATATGGGTCGCTCGGCGCTGCGGGCAGATTCACCGAGCAATCGGCGCTCGATCCCAGTTCGCCGTATTCGGCCAGCAAAGCTAGCGCCGACCTTCTTGTGCTCGCGTCGTACAAGACGTACGGCCAGGACGTGCTGGTGACCCGATGCTCGAATAATTACGGTCCGTATCAATTTCCCGAAAAATTGATTCCGCTCATGATCATTAAGGCGCTCCGCGATGAGCCGCTCCCGGTCTATGGCGACGGTATGAACGTGCGCGACTGGATCCACGTGGACGATCATTGCGCCGCGATTGTCGCAGCGCTGTTCGAAGGAAAATCTGGAACCGTTTATAATTTCGGCGGCAACAGTGAGATGGTAAACCTGGACCTTGTCAGAATGATCCTCGATCGGCTTGAGAAGCCGCACAGTCTCATTTCATTCGTGCCGGATCGGCTTGGTCATGACCGCCGCTACGCGATCAACTCTTCCTTTGCGCAACGCGAATTGGATTGGAAGCCGCTCCGCACTTTCAAAGAAGGTATCGACCAGACTATCCAGTGGTATATCGACAATCCGTCCTGGTGGCAACCACTGCTCGAGCGAACTGGTCGGTATTAAGGAAGTTTTCGGTTAGCAAACGGCCGATCGGGTATTAGCGCGCTGAACAGATGAAAATTGTGATTCTAGGCGCCGGCGGTCGACTCGGTGCGGCGTTGATGCGCGAGTATCGAGAGATATACGATATCGCTGGCTTCAATCACGCTCAGCTTGACCTGGCGAGTTTGGATGTTGTGCGCGGAAGACTCGGCGGGATGGATTTCGATGTGCTAGTTAATGCCGCGGCGTTCACGAATGTCGATGCTTGCGAGACCGAGCGGGATCGCGCGTTTCTGATTAACGCGGAAGCGCCGGGCGTTCTTGCGGGCATCTGCAACGCGAAACATGCGAAGTTGATTCACTTCAGTACGGATTACGTTTTCGATGGCGAGAAACGCGCGCCTTACACAGAGGAGGATCAAGCGAATCCGATCAGCCTTTATGGTGAATCAAAGCTGGCGGGAGAAAAGAACGTGCTTGCAGCTGAAAATGGGCATCTCGTTGTGCGGGTGTCATGGGTGTTTGGTCCTGACCGGCCGAGTTTCATCGATGCCATGATCAGGCGCGCACAAGAAGGCGAAAAAATCGATGCGATATCCGACAAATTTTCCACGCCCACGTACACGCACGATATTGCCCGGACGTTGCCTCAATTTTTGGATCGCAGCGTCGAGGGTGGCATTTTGCATTTCGCCAATGCCGGCAAATGCAGTTGGCAAGAATACGCGCAATGGGCGCTGGATTGTTGCCGGGATGCCGGTATTCCTCTGAGAGCGAAAACGGTTGGCGCGCTTAAGTTGAGCGAGATGAAGACCTGGGTTGCGCGGCGCCCTGCTTATTCCGTGCTGTCGACCGTCAAATATACGGAGTTAACCGGCACTGCACCTCGGGCTTGGCGAGACGCGGTTGCTGACTATATTACGCGCTTCTATTCCAAAAAATGAAAACACCAATCCTCGCTTTCACTCTGTCGCTGATCATGTGCCTGGGCGCGCGCGCCGAATTGAAATGGGAACAGACCAGCGTCGAGCTGCACCCCGCTCCCAACGACAAACAGGCGGTCGGCCACTTCAAGTACCAGAATACTGGCAAAACGCCGGTGCACTTTAAGTCGGTGCACGCCTCTTGCGGTTGCACCACTGCGCAAACCCAGAAGGAAGAAGTGCCGCCGGGAGACAAAGGCGAGATCACCGCCACGTTTAACATCGGCGATCGTACCGGCACTCAGATCAAAACCGTAACCGTCGAGACGGATGAAGCCACAAATCAAAAAACAGTGCTCACTTTGAAGGCGGATATCCCGCAGCAATTGGAGGTCACCCCGAACTTTGTTTTTTGGAAACAGGGCGACAAGCCAGATACAAAGACGATTAACGTAAAAGTAGGCAAAGAATTTACGGTCAAACATATCAAGGTCACGTCATCGACTCCAGATTTTCAAACCAAAGTGCAGGAAGCGGGCAACGGTCAGTTCAAGATCGACGTGAAGCCGCAGGACACAAACAAAGTGGTTGCTTCGATGCTGACGATTCAGCCGGAGGATTCGCAAAAAGTCTTTTACGCCACAGCGCGAGTTACCAACGCGCCGACGGTTCAATAAATCGAGGATATTAAGTAACACTGTAGCCACGGCCCTATCTGCCGTCTTGCTGTGAATCACCGCCGAATTCGGACCGGCCATAAGCCGATGGCTACAACAGTCGCGGGGTTGTTCTGATGAAATCTTCGCTCGTCGGCCAGGCTGTCATTCTGGCAGCCTTCGCGCTGCTTCCTGCGGCCGGCGGGGCGATCTATTTCCGTGACAAGATTTCGTGGCGCTCCGCCATTCCGCCATCGGAAATAGTGACGGTCGAGCGGGCACGTGGATGGGGCGACACTGCGATCTGGGTTGATGCACGGCCGGACGATGAGTTCGCGAGCGATCACGTTCCCGGCGCGATTTCGTTGAACGAAGACCGATGGAATGAATTGCTGCCGCAATTTCTGGCAGTGTGGGCGCCCGGCAAAAAAATCGTCGTCTATTGTAGTAGCCTGAGCTGCAACGCCAGCCGGGAAGTTGCCCGCCGCCTGCGCAAGGAAGCGCAACTCTCCGACGTGTTCGTGCTCGAAGGCGGCTGGGAAGCGTGGCTGAAAAAGAGATGAACAAAACGTCCAACGCTCAACTCCCAACGCCGAAGACCGAACTCTCGGCGGGTGCCACCACATCAGACATCAAACCTCGAACATCAAACATCCTCTGGCGAATTCTCGATTTTGTTCTCGCCGGCATTTTCATCTACGCCGGAGCGCTCAAGGCATTTGACCCGGTTCAGTTCGCCAGCGACATCGACAATTACAAAATTCTTCCGTGGCCAGTCAGTGTCGCGCTCGCGTTTTATCTTCCATGGTTGGAAATTTTCTGCGCGTTCGCGCTTGTGTTTCGGTTTTTATATCGTGGCGCGCTGTTGATTTTGAGTGCGTCGATTGTGGTCTTCACGCTCGCCACCATTGCCGCGAAAGTTCGCGGACTCGATATCACCTGCGGCTGTTTCGGTCACGTCAGCGAACACTGGAGCTTCCCAAGCCACCTCGCGACCAATCTCGCAATTCTAGCCGGGCTGCTCGCGCTTTTATTCAAAGCGACGTCTCAAAATAAACGGCAAAATTCGATCTGATTTTCGTTAGATATCTAGATCATCGTGCGTCGCTGCGCATCCTCGGTAACATCTGCGTGGCTGTTACCAGTGCGGTGAGGGAATTGTGATGATTAGGAAACTGAAATCCGGCAAGTATCGGCTGTATTCCCGCAAGAAAGATCCGAGAACGGGCAAACGAAAAAATCTCGGCACGTTCAACAGCAAGCCTGCGGCGAAAAAACACGAAAAGCGGTTCAGTATTTCAAGCACCATTAGAACGGTTTTCGGAATGCTGTAGCCACCGGCCTGTGGCCGGTTGAGTCATCATCGATATTTTCAAGTCGACCGCCCTTTTTTGTCGGCTTGATTGACCCGGCCTGCCCGAGACTATACTGCGTCGTGAGGACTCAACTTCGGTTCGCCTTTCGATGCGCACTTAGGATCGCCGCTCTTGTGACTGTAGAGAATGCGATGAGTCACATTTACGGCGAATCGCTACTCGCACAGCAATCACAAACGCCGCCACCGATTACGACTACGGCGCAATCACCGGCGGCTGCGGCGGTGAGTGAGTCGCCTCAAGCCATTCCCAGCCAAACTGCATCCTCCGAATTAGGAAGTCTCGAAGCGAAGGTCCGGCCTTCGGTAATTTGGGTGACCACGTTTGATTCAAAAGGGAATTTGTTGCGGACGGAGAGCGGTTTTTTTATTTCGGCAGATGGCAGATTTGTTACGCCTGCACACGCGATTGAAGGCGGCGTTAACGCTGTGGCGAAGACGGCAGATGGCGGAATTTATAATGTGAGCGGAGTCCTCACCGTTTCGAAGTCGGCGGATTTGGCGGTGCTCAAGGCTGACGTTAAGCCCCAAAAGCTTTTGCGATTTCTTGACCTAAACAAGACCGGCGAGCTTTTGGTAGGCGCAAAAGTCACGGTGGTCGGCAGCGCTTTGGCTGGAAACGAGGGCACGGCTCGCGAAACGACTATCACGCGGCAATCCACAGATCGATTGGAAATTGCGGGAGCAATTGCCGCGAGTTCGGTCGGGTCGCCGGTAGTAAATGAGAATGGCGATGTTGTTGGCATAATCACATCGGCTGGCGAAAAAACCGTTGGTCGACCTGTTGCCGCCTTGGATTCAGTGCTGTCCCGAGTTACAGCCGATACTGAGGCACACTGGCCGCACGTTGCCCAAGCAAGCCCGACACCACACGCGACCCCGAAGCCGCGAATGCTGTACGCGCCCGCACCGTCATTTCCCCCGGGGCAGTCTCTGCCCGGACAATCGGGGACAGGCCGCTTCCGATTGACGTTCGATCCACAGGGAAACGTTACAAACATCCAAATCGTCGCGTCCACAGGAAATCCGTACTTCGACCAGGCCGCGATAAAAACGCTTCGGCAATGGAAGTCTGCTCCCAGCCAGGGATGGGCGCTGACAATCCCGGTGACGTTCCGAACAAGATGATAGATGCGCAAACTGCCGGTCTCGGATTTCGAGTGAAATCCGGTTGGGCGGCTGTTGTGCTCCTCACAGACACAGCGCGCTCCCCGCGGCTCTCGGACGTCACTCGGATCGAGCTGTGCGATCCGCAACTTCCTGAAACGCGACAACCGTATCACGCCGCTATGGGGAAACTCGAAACGGACTCGACAAAAGTGAAGCAGCGGGTGCGTATCGTGCGAAGCATTTCGCAAAAGTCACTTACAAAACTTATTAAAGACTATTGGCAAAAAGGATTTCGGATCGAAGGCGCCGCGCTGGTGGTGGGAAGCCAGATCGATCCGGCTAACATCGCAAATCCGCACATTCGCGCGCATGCCCTCGAAGGCCAGTTATTTCGGTCGGCGGTAGAGCAAACTTTGGAGGACTATGACATTTGCACTGACATTCTCCTCGAAAGCGACGCTTACCCCAGCGTGGCTGCGCGGTTGAAACAATCCAGCGATGACGTGACACGGACGATACAAGATCTCGGGCGATCGGCGCCGGCAAAGGGCGGACCATGGCGCGCAGAGCAAAAGCTCGCTGCGCTTGCTGCGTTATTTGCGCTTGGATAGTTGTAGAATTGCGGCAACCGAAGCGGTTGCCATACAATGTTGGTTGCGAGCATGAAAATTCGCCCGGCTACCGACGCCGATCGCGACGCGATCTGGACCATTTTTCGCGAGGTCGTCGCGGTGGGAGATACCTATGCGTTGGATCCGAACATGTCGCGCGAAGATGCGCTCGCTTATTGGTTTGCACCCGACACACACACGTACGTGGCGGAACAATCAGATATCGGAGTTGCTGGTACTTATCTTTTGCGGCCTAACCAGTCGGGGGGCGGGTCGCACGTCGCCAATGCAGGATTCATGGTTTCAGCGAGCGCTCGGGGGCAGGGAATCGGTCGCGCAATGGCCGAGCATTGCTTGGACGAAGCACGCCGGCTCGGTTTTCGCGCAATGCAATTCAATTATGTGATTTCCACAAATACCGCGGCGATCCGCCTATGGCAGGATCTCAGTTTCGAAATCGTCGGGACTTTGACCGGCGCTTTCCGCCATCCCCAAGAAGGATATGTCGATGTTTACGTGATGTATCGCTCACTGCTTGAGGATTAGTCCTGTTCCGCGCGCTGGGCGGTCGGGCCCTAAACAAGCATTGCCAAACGAGTGGTTTCCTGCTGAAGCTAAGCAGTGAAATGCAGACGGTGATTCAGGTAATCGCAACTGGAGCAGGATCGTTGCGGAACAAAATCATGAGCGATCCGCAACTGGAGAACAAATTTGGGTTCATCAAGGTCTGGCACAAGCAGCCGGGCCGTCCGCATGGATGGGCGAAAATACACAGTGCTCGCG
>Ga0306925_10003763_pt1 | contig 13544 bp, 11 predicted proteins | sample flu12Cox44000176_FD_203755 | JGI IMG/M metagenome (GOLD analysis project Ga0306925, IMG submission 203755) | Lab enrichment of tropical soil microbial communities from Luquillo Experimental Forest, Puerto Rico - flux8day.12C.oxic.44.000.176 (v2)... | ecosystem: Environmental > Terrestrial >... | reverse complement strand
TCTCGGCAAGCGCTATGCGCACAACCGCGACCATGGCGGGCTCTATTACGCACTTCCTGACGGGTCGAAAATCGTCGAACTCGTCTATCCGATGCTGACCCCGAACGGGGTCGGTCTGTCGCCCGACGAGAAGGTCGTCTATGTCGCCGACACCGAAAGCTCGCGCCTCTTCGCGTTCGACATCATCGGGACGGGCGTCCTGCGCAAGGAGCCGTTTCCGGCGCCCTATACCGGCCGTCTCGTCTGCGGGCTCCCGGGTTTTCAGCGTTTCGACAGCCTCGCCGTCGAAGCCTCGGGCAATATAGCCGTCGCGACCTTGATCACCGGACACATTACCGTCATCGCGCCCGACGGCGGGGTCGTGCGGCAGGTCAAGATGCCGGACGTTTACCCGACCAACATCTGCTTTGGCGGACGCGACATGAGGACGGCCTACATCACCTTGTCCGGCAGCGGACAGCTCGCGGCGATGGAGTGGCCCGAACCTGGCCTGCGCCTCAATTTCCAGGAGTAATCCATTTAATCGCTTACGACCCAGCCGAGCTTTGCCAATATCTGGCGAAGGTAATCCCGAGAACCCCGAGCGTCAGGACCATGATGCCGGCTGGTTCAGGAATCACATCGGGCTCGTCAACATCAGACCGGGCTTGGACCGTGTACCCCGAAGGCAAGCGCCCGGGCGGCGGCAGCGGCGCACTCTCAATATACGCCCTTTGCTGCATTGCATTGTCGACAGGTCCAGTGAAAAACACGCTGGACAGGTCGTCCAGCTTGTTATCCTCGATGGCGGTGAAAGAGGCAATAAAGCCTGCTGGGACCTGGCCCAAACCACTCGGGTCGCCATCTGACGTAAACCGCAACGTGACCGTGTCGAAGTTCACTGCCGCGGGTCCCTGGACCACTGTTAGCGTAATAATATCGCTGATGGTCTTTTGATCGGGGTCGAGCAGGTAGGCCCTTGCTACTCCGCCGACGGGCGGGGGAAAAACACCTTTGGGCACCTGCAACTGGACAGAGGCCCCCGTCTCCGTCCCAGGCGGCATCGCGGAAACACATGGGAGGGCTGCGCCTCCGCCGCAGCCCGGAAGGTTTGGACCGCCCGCCGCGGTCAATACCTCCGGCATCACTGTCGTCGAGAGCTCACGGACTTGGCCGGCGGGACCGCCCGAGCTGGTCATCTCATTGAAGTTGATCACCACGGCGTCGGCCGAAACAGGCATGATTGTCGCGACCAAGGCCACGACCAGAACGCTCCTCATCGCTTCCTCCCGTTCGATTATTTGCGGTTTCGCCTGATCTTCGCAGGCTTGTATTAACCATTATATCGTCAATAGAACCAAGGCACAAGCGTGCCGGCAACCCTTGGCGATCGCCCGCACTTTCCGGCTTCGGTTGAGGCCATGCACCGGAGGGGTTAAGCTTGTCGCGGTAGCCGCCGATCGCGTGAGCGGCGCCGACAGCGGAGGAGACCCAGATGAGAGCTGCCGTATTCCATGCTCCGAACCAGCCGCTGACGATCGAGGAGGTCGCGGTCAACAAGCCTGGGCCACGCGAAGTGCTGTTGCGCACTGCCTTTGCCGGGCTGTGCCACAGCGACCTGCATTTCATCGAGGGGCTGTACCCGACCCCGACGCCGGTCGTGCTCGGGCATGAGTCTTCGGCGGTCGTCGAGGCGGTCGGCGACGGGGTCACCTATGTCAAGCCGGGCGACCATGTCATCACGTGCCTCTCGGTGTTCTGCGGCACCTGCCCGCAATGCCTGACCGGGCACCCGAATTTGTGCGAGAACACCGAGGTCAAGATGCTCCCCGGTGTGGCAAAGCGGATGACCTGGAACGGACAGCAGCTAAACCAGGCCTTCAACCTGTCGTCCTTCGCCGAGCAGATGCTCGTGCACGAGAACTCGATGGTGAAGATCGACCCCGAGATCCCGCTCGATCGCGCTGCGCTGGTCGGCTGCGGCGTGATGACCGGGGTCGGTGCGGTGTTCAACGCCGCCAAGGTCGAGCCCGGCGCGACGGTCGCGGTGATCGGCTGCGGCGGGGTCGGGTTGTCGGCGGTCAATGGGGCTGCGCTCGCCGGCGCCGAGCGCATCATCGCGATCGACACGGTCGCCTCGAAGCTCGAGCTGGCGCGCGAGCTCGGCGCCACCGACACGCTCAACGTCAGCAATGCCGACCCGGTCAAGGCGGTCAGGGAAATGACCGGCGGCGGGGTGCACTACTCGTTCGAGGCGCTCGGCACCAAATCGACCGCCGAGCAGGCGTTCCAGATGCTGCGCGCCGGCGGCACCGCGACGATCATCGGCATGGTGCCGTTCGGCGTGAAGATTGAACTGCACGGCTTTGATTTTCTGCGCGACCGCAAATTGCAGGGCACCTCGATGGGCGGCAACCGCTTCCGGGTCGACATGCCGCGCCTGTTGTCATTGTGGCGCCAGGGCCGCTTGAAGCTCGACCATTTGATCTCCGGCAAATTGAAGCTCGAGCAGATCAACGACGGCTTTGCCGCGCTCAAATCGGGCGCCCCCGTCCGCCAGCTGATCGAATTCGCCGCTTAGTCGAAGCCGACCGCACTCGGTCGATAGTAGGGCTGGAGCTAGCGCTCAGATTCACTCAGATGTTTCATGATAAGCTTCACCGTCATGCCCGGCCTTGTACCGGGCATCCACGGAAACCGGCAACACCACCGCACAGCTCGTAGATGGCCGGGTCAAGCCCACGGCTGTCCGGTTGAGTTTTGCTGGACACGGAGCATGGCATTGATTCCACTCGGTTCGGGACGTTTCGCCGACGATCCGGACACGAGACGGGGGATCAATGCCATGCGCCATCAGAATAGCGTTTTTCATGGACTTCTGAAGCATTTGCCGTGGGGCGAGTTTGACCGGCTGGTGACCGAGCACGGAGCTGATTCGCGGGTTCGCCGGCTGACGACAAAGGACCAATTAGTGGCGCTGCTTTACGGCCAGCTCTCGGGAGCATCGAGCCTGCGCGAGATCGTGACGGGGCTGGAGAGTCATGCCGCGCGGCTCTACCATTTAGGCGCGCATTCGGTTCGCCGCGCGACCCTGTCGGATGCCAATGCGCGGCGGCCTGTGGCGGTATTTGCCGAAGTGTTGGCGGTGCTGATGCGGCAAGCTCATCGCGGCCTGCGCCGCAAGCTCGCCGAGACCACTTATCTGATTGATGCCACCAGCGTTCGGCTGAATGGGCACAGTGCCGGTTGGGCGCGGTTCGCGACGGGGGTCTGCGGTGCCAAGGTGCATGTCATCTACGATGCTGATGCCGACCGCCCGATCTACGCCGCGGTGAGCGCGGCCAACGTCAACGACATTACCGTGGCCCAGCAGATGCCGATCGAACCGGGCGCCACCTATGTCTTTGATCTCGGCTATTACGATTACTCTTGGTGGGCCAAGCTCGACGCCGCGCAATGCCGGATCGTCACCCGCTTCAAAGCCAACACGCCGCTGGCCGTGGTGGAAGAGCTGGCGGTACCGCGGGGCGGCAATATTCTGTCCGACCACATCGGCTTTCTGCCCGCGCGCCAAGCCAAGAGCCGCTGCAATCCGATGCAGGACGCGGTGCGCGAGGTGCACCTCGTCACCGAGACCGGCAAGGTGCTGCGCCTGTTGTCGAACGATCTCGACGCCACTGCGAACGAGATCGCCGATCTCTATAAGCGACGCTGGGCGATCGAGCTGTTCTTTCGCTGGGTCAAGCAGATCCTCAGGATCACCCGCTTTCTCGGCACCAGCGAGAATGCCGTCAAGATCCAGATCGCCGTCGCTCTGATCGCCTTCTTGCTGCTGCGCCTCGCGCAAGCCGCGCAGAAAATCGTTCACAGCCCGCTCGCTTTCGCCAGGCTGGTGCGTGCCAATCTGATGCACCGGCGGGCCCTCAATCGCCTGCTGCAAATCGACCCGCCGCCCCCTTCCAATCCGGACCAATTGGCGCTCCAATGGAACTGAAAACCGGAACCGGACAGCCATGGGTCGAGCCCGGCCATGACGACTGAGTGAATCGACTGTTTGAGTCTAAGCACTAGTGGGAAGGAGCTCCGCTGTCGGACGGCGTGGTGTTGCCGGATCCTTGGCTGGCGCCGGACCCGGTGCTGCTGGGTTGGGCTTGTTCGGTTGCGTGCTTGTTGGCCATATGATGACCCATCACGCAGCCCGCTGCGGCGCCTGCCAAGCCATGATGGCCGGCGTAGTGCCCCGCGACGCCGCCGACGACGGCGCCTTTTATGCACCCCTTGGCCGCCGCCGGGGCGGCGGTCAATCCAGCGGCCGCCAGTGCGCCCAACAATGCTGGTGGGACCAAGACTGCCCGCATGGCGTACTCCCTCCGGTGTGTTTCAACGCTCGTATAGAACGCAAGGGGAGAGGCGACGTTCCGTCTGGGCGAGCACAACGCAACGGTTGCGCATCGCGAGCAACCGGATTAACGTTTTACGACGAAAGATCGGCTGTCGCCTACCGCCGGTCGTACCTCTTGCTGAGGGCTGATGCGATGCCAAAAACCCTGGTGATATGTATCGTCGCACTCCTGGCCGAGCGGAACGGTCCTGGCCCAATCGACAACGCCGCGTTTGCCCGCTCCCTTCGCGGCGCACCCAGCTCCCGCAAGGCCGAGCACGCCGTCCAGCCTGGCGAGTAATCAGTTCCCCGAGGAGAGTGCGGCAAAGTCGCATTGCCTCGGCGATACGGTCGTGTGGGTCAATCTCGGGGGTTCGAAGGCCTACCACACGACCGGTGACAAATATTACGGCAAGACCAAGGAAGGCGCGTATATGTGCCAAAAGGAAGCCGATCAGTCGGGTTATCACGCCGCGGGTCACCGCGCTGTCGCTGCGAAGACTGCGCCCACCAACGCGCCCACCAAGACGACAAGGTGAGGAGAGATCGATGAGCCTATTTGATATGATCGGCTCGCTGCTCGGCAAGACTGGGGACTCGCCGACGAGCGTTCCGGAAGCATTGGTCGCCGCCCTCGGCAGCCACGAGGGTGGTCTCGGCGGATTGGCGCAGAAATTTGAAGCCGCGGGATTGGGCCCGATAATCTCGTCCTGGATCGGAACCGGCGACAATCAGGCGGTTTCGCCCGATGCGCTGCATGGTATCCTGGGCAGCGACCTGGTCCAGCAGATCGCCGCCAAAACCGGGCTGCCGGTCGAACAGCTGCTGCCGCAGATCGCGCAGCACCTGCCTCAGCTGGTCGACGGAATGACGCCCAATGGCGAAGCGCCATCCGGGAGCAGCCTGGTCGACGCCGGATTGGCGTTTCTCAAAAGCCGCATGGCCTGACCACGGAGGCACTGATCAGACCGTGTCTGGCCGCCTCGTGACTTCCGTGCCTCCGGCGTGAATTCCGGCTATCGCACCGGCGGGCGGCGCAGCCCCCAGAACGCGATGCAGCCGCAGAGATAGAACACGATCGACAACAGGAAGGCGAGGCGGTAGCTGCCGAAGCGGTCGAAAATCCATCCCGCGCCCCAGGCGCCGGCGGCGGAGCCGATGCCGCTGCCGATCGTGATGACGCCGAGGATCGTGCCGAGCTGGCGGCCGGGAAAGAGGTCGGCGGTCTTGGCGGTGATCGCCGGGCCTCTGGCGCCCCAGGTCAGGCCGAAAAAGCAGGCATGCAGCCATAACAGCCAGTGCTGGTCGGGGCTGGTAATCAGCAGCGCGCAGACGACGCCGAGGATCGAGACGCCGTAGGCGAGGATCGCCGACCACTCGCGCCCGATGTAATCGGACAACGTGCCGGTGACGATCGTGCCGGCGATCGCAAGAAAAGCGCCACTGCCGAGAACTCCGGCTGCATAGAGCTTGTCGAAGCCGCGGTCGACGGCAAACGCCAGCTGGTGCAGCGAGACCAGAAAGCTTCCGAGCCCGGTGAACAAATAAGCGAAGAGCAGCCAGAAATGCGGCGTGCGCATGGCTTCCGCCAAGGTCCAGTTCGCCAACCGCGGCGCTGATGCGGCGAGTGCCGGCCCTGGTGCGGTCGGCTCGGCCGCTAGCGGGTAGCGGCTCGCGCGGCGAAAGAGGGCGGCGAGCAGTGGCACTGCGGCGGCAATAAAAGCGGCCTGTACCAGATACGTCTCGCGCCAGCCCAAGGTCGAAATCAGAGCCTGGACGAGCGGCGCCGATGCGGCGCGGCCAAAGCCGTTGGCCGATTGCAGGATCGAGACCGCCATGCCGCGGCGCCGCACGAAGTAGCGCGACAGCAACGGCACGAACACGACGAGGCCGAGGCAATTCGCGCCGATCGTCATGATGATCCCGTAGAGCAGGATGATCTGCCAAAGCGCCGAGATAAAGGCGCTGCCGAGCAGCCCGATAAGGAGCAGGCCGCCGCCGAGCAGCAGAAGGCGGCGCGGACCGAGGCGATCGACCAGCCCGCCGACCAGCGGCGAGCTCGCGCCGGCGACGAGCTGCGAGACCGAGTACGCAATCGAGGTCTCGGCGCGGCTCCATCCGAATTCCTCGATGAAGGCGACGAGGAACACCGTGTAGGAGTGCATGATCCCGGCGCCGACGGTAAATGCCGCGAAGGCTCCGCCGAGCGTCAGCCAGGGGCCGCGCGAAGCCGGCGACGCCGGGCTCCTCGTACGGGAACGATCAACGCGGTAAAGGGAACGCACCTCTTGACCCGCGGTCCTCTGCGGCGCTGTGATCGCGTCAGTCTATCGGTGCATCAAGGGAACGATCTATATGGCAACTGCAGAGCAGGCAGAACCGCCCGCTGTGAGGCTGGAGTGGCGCGAGCGCGGCTGTCCGGCTGCGTAATAGCCGGGTTGGTGCTGCCGATGAATACGCAAGCCCAAGCGGCAATTTGCATCGAGAATGCGACGATCAACGAGCTTCGGGCGGCGTTGGCTGCCGGCGACATCACAGCCGCGGATCTGGTGCGCCGCTATGTCGCGCGCATCGAAGCTTATGATCGCGCCGGTCCGCGGCTCGATGCCGTGCGAGAGTTGAATCCCGACGCCCTCGCGATTGCCGCGGCACTCGATGCGAAAAAGCGCGCCGAGCAAGGGCCGCTCGAAGGCATCCCGATCCTCGTCAAGGACAACATCGCCACCGCGGACGCGCAGCACACGACGGCCGGTTCAATGGCACTGGACGGAGCGCAGGCAAAGGACGATGCGACCGTAGTCAAGCTTTTACGGCAGGCCGGCGCGGTGATCCTCGGCAAGGCCAACCTGACCGAATTCGCCAACATCCTCGCGATCGACATGCCGGCGGGCTACAGCTCTCTGGGCGGGCAGGTCAAGAACCCGTACGCGCCGGAACTCGACGACAAGGGCGTCCCGATCGTCATCCCCGGCGGGTCGAGCTCGGGATCGGCGGTGGCGGTGGCGGCGGGGCTGGTGGCTGCGGCGATCGGCACCGAGACCTCCGGCTCACTGCTTTCGCCGGCGAGCCAGAACGGTGTCGTCACCGTCAAGCCGACCGTCGGCCTCATCAGCCGCGCCGGCATCGTCCCGATCGCGCACAGCCAGGACACCGCCGGCCCGCTGACGCGAACGGTGCATGACGTGGCGATCCTGCTCAATGTGCTGGCCGCCGCCGACCCGCTCGATTCTGAGACCGAAGAGCTGCAACGTTCGCCCGATTACACGAGTTTCCTCGACCGGGACGGCCTCAAAGGCGCACGCATCGGCGTGCCGAGCGACCCCTCCGACCCCGCCAACGACGTCTATTACGGCCCGCTGCTGCCGCGCGCGGCAGCGGTCATGCGCGAAGCGATCGCGGTACTCGAAGCGCAAGGCGCGACGGTCGTGCGCGCCAACATCCCGACCGAGGGCTGGATCGGTGGCCCCGGCACCGATATGGCGATCCTCAACCGCAACCCGGAAAGCCCGACGCGAAACCAGCTGGCGCGCCGGCCGATCGTGCTCGTCTACGAGTTGAAGCACGACCTCAATCTTTATTTGCGCGATTGGGCGACGAGGACGGAGATGAGGAGCCTTGCCGACGTCGTCGCGTTCAACGCCGCCAATGCCGAGCGGACATTGCGCTTCGGCCAGGACATCTTCCTTGCCGCGGAGGCGACCCGCGGCGACCTCAGCGAACTCGAATATCTCTCGGCTCGGCAGATGGATCTACGCGCCTCGCGCAGCCTCGGCCTCGACGCCTATATGGATCAGCACCGGCTCGACGCGGTGCTGTTCCCCAGCAACGCCGGCGCCGCGATCGCCGCCAAGGCCGGCTACCCCAGCGTTCAGGTCCCCGCCGGATTCGTAGCCGGGGTGAAAGACAAAGACACACCCGACTATCCCTACGGCGCCACCTTCACCGGCCGCGCCTGGAGCGAGCCGACCTTGCTGCGCCTGGCTTACGCCTTTGAGCAGGCGACCCAGGCGCGCCGCTTGCCGCCGCGCCTGCCGCCGCTCAATGGGGGCTGCAGCGACTGAACGAGCCTTCGCGATCGCGCGCTTGGCCCAGCAACGCGGCGCATCTTCGCGTCGGCAGAGAGCTCCAAGAGATCAAAACTCGACGATCTGCTGCTTCAGTCCCTTGGCGACGGCTTCGGCGCGCGACGAAGCATCAAGCTTTCTGAAGAGCGCTTCGACATGGAATTTGACGGTGTGCGGCGAAATACCGAGGCGCCTAGCCGTCTCCTTATTGCTGAGGCCACTGCCGAGAGCGACGAGGATCTCGATTTCCCGCGGCGTCAACAGAGTTGGCATCTTCTCCGGCAACGGCCCGAAATCCCGCCGTCGCCGGTGCGGTCTGCGCACAGTCAGTCCTGCCGCAACTGCGCGCAGCGCGGCATCGATTTGCGCAATGCCGGCATCTGCCGGGAGCAGACCGCCGAACTCTTCGTCGACGATCCCGAGAGCGACGACCAAGGACGGTACGACCGCATCCGCGGCGCCGTCGGTAAGCACTGCATCGGGTACGGCAGAAATTTCTACAAGCTCGTGCCCGCACTGAGAGACGAGCGCCGCAAGCCGGCGGTGCGCAGCCTCATCCGCGGCCGCTACCGCAACCCGAAGGCGGTTCGAGACGACAGCCACCGCGGACTTCACCGCGCAGGCCGGGCCGCGACGGTGACGTGAGTCGATAGGAGTTTGCCGGCTCGGATCAGGCGCAGCTCGATCGGTTGTCCAACCGAGTCGGGGCCGAGGTGCTGGGCCACCATCACCAGGCTGGTGACGCTCTGGCCACCGATAGCGACGAGAATGTCGCCGACATGCAAATCGGCCTGTGCAGCCGGGCCGCCTTTCGATACACCCATGATCATCAGGGCGCGCGACGCGCTGGCTTCTGATTGCAGCTCCTCCGGTACGAGCACGGGCTGAAGCGCAGCACCGAGCCATCCCCGCTCGACCCGCCCCCTGGACAGGAGCGGCTCGATCACGCTGTCCACCGTCGAGCTCGGGATGACGAGAGCGCGGCGGCGGGGTCCCAGTGTCGAGATCCCGAGAATAGCGCCGGCGGCATCGAGTACCAGTCCTCCCTCTTCCCGCGGCGTGACGGCCATGTCGAGGGTGATGCGGCGGTCTATTCGGCCACCCGCGCGGCTGTGCCAGGCGGGCCCGACGGAGTGGATGATCCCCAGGCGTATCGAGATGCCGGCTTCGTCGGCGCCAAATCCGACAGCAAGCGCTCCAAGACGCGGCTCTGCCGCCAGAAGAGTCGGCGGATCCGGCATGGCGCCATCGAGCCTGAGAACGATGACGTTGGTGCCGGGGTCGCGGCCGGCGACCCGCGCCGGGAAGGCGCGCGTATCGGCGAACGTGACCGTGGCTTCTTCGGCTTCCGGGAAGGCCTGTTCCGAGGCAACGACAACGTCTTTGCGCCATAGCGTTCCCGAGCGCAATCGCCGTCCTCGCACGGCGATCCCCACAACCAGCGGCCGGGCGAAACCCGCGCACTCGGCCAGTGCTTCGGATAAGCTGAGCAACGGATTTTGGGCGACATCGGGCATGTGATTTCCCCTCACGTAAGGCTCAGGAGAATGGCCCCTGCCGAAGGTCGGTACCACCGGGCGAATGGGGAGGAAGGGGGAGAGCCGCGTGGGATATCCTCGTCAGCCGGCGCATCCGCGAAGAGGCCCGTGGCGATGGCCGACCTTCTGGGCGCGCTGCGGGATCGAGCCGCCGTCGTTGAAGCAGGTATAGCCGAGCTGGTTCGCGGCCCAAGGTTCCGAAATGCGCTCAGTGGTCATCGATGTCGGCAATGCGCGGCTCATGGTCTGCCTGCGACAGATGACCGCCCAGCTGGCGGGAGGCATTTTGCAGTAGCGCCGGCTGCATGAACGGACTATCACCTGCCGCCAGCCGAGCTGGGCTGCATCGCCCGCATCGGTGTGATTAACCTGTGCGAGCCGAGACGGCCGCCCGTCGACCGCTGCATGCGATACCGCCTCGGTTCCCGAATAACGTTCCAAGCCCTGCTTGCCGGCCTGGTCGACTTTTGCCGGCGCAACGCTTTGCTTGTGGTCCTTTCCGGCTTCATTCTGGCGGTCTTCGCAGGTTGGTACGCGTCCGGTCACCTCGGAATCACGACCGACACCGATGAAATGTTCGCGTCGAGCCTGCCGTGGCGGCAGCGCGCCCAGATGTTCAAGAAGCAGTTCCCGCAATTCACCGACCTTCTCGTCGCGGTTATTGACGCGCAGGAACCCGAGGAGGCCGACGACACGGCAGCCGCGCTCGCCGGGAGACTGGCCGCCGACCACGAGCATTTTCTCTCCGTTCGGCGTCCTGATGCGTCTCCTTTCTTCGACAAAGAGGGACTGCTGTTTCTTGATACGAAGCAGCTCGAGTCGCTGACCGACCGCCTGATCGATGCGCAGCCCTTTCTCGGTGAGCTCGCCAAGGATCCGAGCGCGCGCGGATTGTTCGGCGCGCTCTCGCTATTGGCCACGGGTGTGGAGCACGGAGAGGTCAATCTCGCGCCCTACCTGACAGCCTTGAACGGCTTCCACCAAGCGATCGCGGACACGCTCGCCGGTCACCCGCATCCGCTATCCTGGGTCCGGCTGATCGGCGGCGATCTCGCCGATCTCGGCGGCCGCTACAAATTCGTATTGACGCAACCCAGGCTCGACCTTGGCAAGCTCGAACCTGGCGGGGTGGCAACCCAGGCGATCCGCGATGGCGCGGCGGAACTCGGTTTCGTCAAATCGGGCGTGGCCCGCGTACGTATCACCGGCAATGTCGCCTTGGCCGATGAGGAATTCGCATCGGTCACTCAGGGTGCGGTCGAAGGACTGGTCGGCAGCATTTTGTTGATCTCGCTATGGCTGTTTCTGGCCGTCCACTCATGGCGGCTGATCCTTCCGATCCTGATGACGCTCGGACTCGGCTTGATGCTGACGCTGCTGTTTGCCTCCGCCGCGGTCGGCACCTTGAACCTCGTCTCGGTCGGCTTCGGGATTCTGTTCGTCGGCATTGCCGTGGATTTCGCGATCCAATTCTCGGTGCGCTATCGCGAGATGCGTCTGGCGTTTCCCGAGCCAACACGGGCGTTGGCGGAAACCGGACGCCGCGTCGGCGGCCAGATCCTCGTGGCGTCGGCGGCCACGGCGGCGGGTTTTCTCGCCTTTGTGCCGACGGACTTTCGCGGGGTCGCAGAACTCGGACTCATCGCCGGGGTGGGAATGCTGATCGCGTTTTTCTGCACGCTGACTTTCTTGCCGGCGGCGATAAATCTTTTCCGTCCTCGCGGCGAGCGCACGGAAGTGGGCTTTCACTGGGCGGCGCCGCTCGACGACTGGGTCCTCCGTCACCGGAGGCCGATGTTGGCCGTGTTCGGCTTGCTGGCGCTGCTGGGCATCGTCCTCCTGTCCCACATTGGCTTCGATGCCGATCCCTTGCACACCAAGAACCCGCACACCGAGGCGATGCAAACGCTGTACGATCTCGGTGATTCGCCGCTGACCAATCCGTTCACGATCGACATCCTGGCTCCCAACGCCGGGGCGGCGGAAAGTTTGGCGGAGAAGCTCCGCAAGCTGGCGCTGGTTTCGGGCGTGCTGTCGATCAACAGCTTTGTGCCGGCGGACCAGCAGCAGAAACTATCGATGATCGCCGACGCTGCGACTTTGATGGGTCCCAGCCTCGTGCCGACCGATACTCCGCCACCGCCGACCGTCGAAGAGATCAGGGCTGCGGCCGAAACAGCGCATCAAAAGCTTGGACCGGCGCTAACGAAGTTGTCCAGCGATCACGTTCTGGCCGCGATCGATGCTGATTTGGGAAAGCTGGCCGCCGCCTCCGACGCGGTGGTGATAGCGGCTGACCGGGCGTTGACCCGCTTCTTGCCCGCCGAGCTCGACCGGCTACGCGCGTCGCTCGAGGCCGAGCCCGTGTCGTTGCAGACGCTGCCCCCAGACCTGACCCGCGACTGGCTTTTGCCGGACGGGCGGGCGCGCGTGCAGGTGCTGCCGAAGCCCGAAGCGGGCAACACCAAAGGCCTCGCCCAATTCGTCACCGAAGTGGCTGCCGTCGCACCGGATGCGGGCGGCGCCGCGGTGACAATCGAGGCGACCAGCGCGACGATCGTCGGCGCCTTCCGCTCCGCCGCGATCGCCGCAGTGATATCGATCGCGGTCATCCTGTTCATAGCCCTACGCCGCTTCCTCGACATGTCGCTGGTGCTGGCACCGCTGTTGCTCTCGTCATTGATGACCGTAATCGTCATCGTCCTGTCAGGGCTGTTACTGAACTACGCAAACATTATCGCGCTGCCGCTGCTGCTGGGGGTCGGGGTCTCCTTCAACATCTATTTCGTGATGAACTGGCGGGCGGGCCAGACCGCGATGCTTGGATCGGCGACGGCCAGGGCGATCCTGTTTTCGGCGTTGACGACCGGCACCGCTTTCGGTTCGCTCGCGCTGTCGGCGCACCCGGGTACGGCGAGCATGGGGACGTTGCTGCTCATCAGCCTCGGCTGCACCCTTGTCGCGAGCCTCGCCTTTATCCCGGCCCTCCTTTCCGCGGTCCCGAGGCCTCGTCGATAGCGAGGAACTGGCCGCCGACGCTACGAGCGTCTTTGCCGCGAACGGATCATTGCGATGTTGATCCTAAATTTGCCCCATTTGCATCGCATAATGTGTTTTTGAGACTGCCGCGACAGCCGGTTGCTCACGTGGACGTCTGCTTCATCTGCACCAACCAGCCGGGGAAATTTCCGCTGCAGATTTGCTGCTGATTCGGCGACGGGTAATATATGGGTCAATTTGAGATTGCAGTTCGAGAACTCACTCGACGGGCTTGGCAGAGCGTCGCGAAGCTAGAATAGGAGCGGACTTTGCCGGCTGTGCCGCTCGCCTCTCTGGTTCCGGCCGTATCCCGAAATGCGCCATGTACCTGGTGTAGCGTTCACGCTCTAGCGCCGCATCAAGACCGTAATCCTCCAGACGAGAGCCATGCGCGCGATAGCCTCCGTTTGGCTTTGCTTCGACCAGCCGCCCGATCCGCGCCGCCACCGCGGGCTGCAGACGCTCACCAAAATGGCGGTAGAGCGCCGCCACCGTGCCTACCGGATCCTGGATCAGGTCCAAATAATGGACATGGAAGATCGG
>Ga0306925_10003761_pt1 | contig 13546 bp, 13 predicted proteins | sample flu12Cox44000176_FD_203755 | JGI IMG/M metagenome (GOLD analysis project Ga0306925, IMG submission 203755) | Lab enrichment of tropical soil microbial communities from Luquillo Experimental Forest, Puerto Rico - flux8day.12C.oxic.44.000.176 (v2)... | ecosystem: Environmental > Terrestrial >... | reverse complement strand
ACGTTTAAGAGCTGCTGACCTCCGCAGATCCCGAGCACTGGCATCATCCTGGCGAGCGCCCCCTTTGCCGCAGCGAGCTCGAAGGCGGTCCGGCGGTCCTTGGTCGTCACGGTCGGGTGGCGGGTCGCCGCGCCGAACAGCGCGGGATCGACGTCAAAGCCACCGCCGGTGACGACGAGCCCGTCGATCCGATCGAGGTAGTCCGAAGCGGCGTCCGGGTCGTGTGGCAGCAAGATCGGCAGCCCGCCGGCACGGCGCACCGCGTTGCAATAGTTCTCGCGGATCGCGTACCACGGAAACTTCGAATAGCCGCCCAGCGGCTCGTGATCGAGCGTGAGACCGATGATGGGTTGTGCCATGTTGAGAACGTCCAAGCCAAGCAGGAGAGGCGATGAGCGAATTCTACGAGCAGCCGCTCCCGATACGGACCTACGACATAGACTTTGCCGGCATCGTCAGCAACATCGTGTTCGTCCGCTGGCTTGAGGATCTGCGCCTCGCACTGCTGGACCAGGCCTACCCGCTGATCCGGGCACTCTGCGAGGATGTGGCGCCGATCCTGCTCGCGACGCGGATAAACTATCGCCGGCCGGTGACGATCGCCGACCCGCTCGTCGGCCGCATTAGGGTTGCGGGGCTCAGCCGAGTGCGCTGGCGGCTCGCCGCCGAATTTACTGTTGGCAGTGCTGTTCATGCTGAAGCCGAGCAGGAGGGGCTATTCATGCGCCTGTCGACGCGTCGGCCGATCGCGATCCCGGAACCGATCCGGCGCTGGCACGGCGGATGACCGCGGGCTCGTCGCCAATGGTCCTGGCTCTCGCCGAAGCCGAGGCGGCGGCGGCGCGCGGCGAGGTGCCGGTCGGCGCCGTCCTAGTCGACAACGTTGGCCGCCTGCTCGCTGCCGCCGGCAATCGAGTCGAGGCCGATCGCGACCCGACGGCACATGCCGAGATGCTGGTGTTGCGCGCTGCCGTTCTGCGGCTCGGTACGAAGCATCTCGCCAAGTGCGATCTCTACGTCACTCTCGAGCCGTGCGCGATGTGCGCCGCGGCAGTCGCCCTGGCCCACCTGCGCCGGCTCTATTTCGGCGCCTACGATCCGAAAGGGGGCGCCGTCGAGCACGGCCCGCACCTGTTCGACCAGCCGACCACCCACCATCGCCCGGAAATCTATGGCGGTATAGAGGAGCGACGCGCCGCCGATCTGCTGCGCGCCTTTTTTCGAGATAGGCGTTACCCCGCTCACTCACCGCTGACGAAAAGGATCTCTTAACCGCTCTCGGCTATCCTATCGCCAACGAGGGTTTGCACGATGCGTTGGTATCAAGCGGTCCTGCTTCTCGGTTCGATCGCAATGTCGCTGATAATCCTGATCCGCCCGACTTCGGACGGGCGGCGCATGGCATTCACCTTGGTGCTTGGCGCCCTGGTGCTGGTGACCATCGGCCTGGCGGTAAAAGAGTTGACGAGCGTGTTATCCGTTGCGGCGTGGCTCGCCTACTAGGGCCAATTGGCCGAGTGCCCGTTGTAGGTTATCGACCGGCCACCCTTATCCCGTTTGCGGGATTTCCGCTGGGTCTGGCTCAAATATGCCGAGCCGGTTGATGCCGTCCAACGCTGCCACTTTGTAGCATTCTGCCAAGGTCGGGTAATTGAATACCGTCTCGATGAAGTAGTCGATCGTTCCGCCAAACGATAGCACCGCCTGACCGATGTGGATCAGCTCGCTCGCTCCTTCGCCGATGATGTGGACGCCGGGGAGCTGGCGCGTCTCGCTGTGAAATATCAGTTTTAACAATCCGGTCACGTCGCCGAGAATCTGAACGCGAGCGATCTCCTCCTAGCAGGCCTTGCCGATTTCGTACGGGATGGCGACCTCGGTCAGCCCTCTTCGTTCTTGCCTACCATCGAGATTTCCGGGACCGCGTAGATGTCGTAAGGAAAGCGCTCGGGGACGCTTTGCGTCTTGACCCCGAAAGCATGGCATGTGGCGAGCCGACCCTGTTCCATTGAGGTCGAGGCGAGCGCAGGAACCCGATCATGTCGCCGACGGCGTAGATGCCGGGTACCGCCGTACGATAATGCTCGTCGACCGCCAGCCGACCCCGGGTGTCCGCGGCGCGCTGCCCGCCCGGCCCGGAGCCAACCACGAGAAGATCGTAGTCGGACGACTCTCCAAACATCTCATGGTTCCCAGGAAGAACCGCCGTCCTGGTCGGAGAGTGCCACAAGCCTGCGACACCACGGTGACATTTGCATGAAGGCGGTATCGTGCGCCATCTTCCCTTCATCTCGGTCCGACCGACCCAATATCCCGCTATACCCCTACTCTGATGACCAATCTCCTCCTCCAGCACGGGCTTTCGTTCGCCGGTCTTTACGATCGCGACGGCCTCGTGCGTCTCGACCAGGCTTTTGTCGCCCATCTTGCCGAGGTCGATGTTACTCTGCACGACCGCCTGATGACCGCGCGGCATGAGCCAGGCGCGGTCGAGCGCCAGATCGAGTCGGACCTTCTCGTCGATCTGGCACCCCATCTCGAGGATTTCATCGGAGACCTGTTCGGAATCACGGACGCAGTGCGGGCGTTGCAGGCGCGTCACCAGGAGCTCGCTCCGCTCTATTCGATCAAGCGCCTCTATGTTCAGCGCCGGGCGGTCAAGGGAGTGAAAGAAGTTGACGCCGACGGGCTCGATGGGCCCGGCCTCGCCAGCGAACTTGACCGCGTGATGGGCGCGCCTCCCGACGCGACGATCGGCATCCCCGCTTGGGAGCGACTTTACGCCGAGCATGTCGCGAATTGGCTCGCGGACGAGGCCGGAAACGCCGGGGCGCTCGACATCGCGCAGCGCTACGCCGCCTGGGCGACTCTGTCCGGAGAGGGCCGCCGTAAGCATCGGCGCGGCGTGCTGTTTAAGGTGCCACACCGGCTCGACATGCAACATCTCGTTCCCGTCGAGACGGTGATGCGGGACGGTGTGATGATGCTGCGGCGCCCCGAGGAGGAATGGCGGCGGCGCGAAGGCTTTGCACTGACCGATTCCGGGACCGACCTGACGGGCGCGCTTGATCAAGCGAATTACTGCATCTGGTGCCACAACCAAGGCAAAGACAGCTGCGCCACGGGGCTGCGGGAGAAGGACGCCGCATTCAAAAAGACCGTCTTTGGCGTCACCCTCGCGGGCTGCCCACTCGAGGAGAAGATCTCTGAGATGAACCTGGTGAAGGCGCGCGGTAACTCAATCGGCGCGCTCGCCATCATCACCGTCGACAACCCGCTCTGTGCGGCGACCGGGCATCGCATCTGCAACGACTGTATGAAGGCCTGCATCTATCAGCGGCAGGATCCGGTCGACATCCCGCAAATCGAGACCCGTACGTTGAAGGATGTGCTTGGACTGCCCTGGGGTTTCGAAATCTATTCGCTGTTGACGCGCTGGAACCCGCTCAACGTTAGGCGACCCTTGCCGAAGCCGGCGACGGGCCACAAGGTGCTTGTCGTGGGGCTCGGCCCGGCCGGCTTCACCTTGGCGCACCACCTTCTGAACGACGGGCACTTCGTCGCCGCGATCGACGGGCTGAAGATCGAGCCGTTGCCCTCTGATCTCTGCGGGGTTACGCCAGACGGCGGCCGCCCACCGTTCGGGCCGATTCGCGATGTCATGAGCCTTGTCGAAGGGCTCGACGACCGGATCATGGCGGGGTTCGGGGGCGTCGCCGAGTACGGAATCACCGTCCGCTGGGACAAGAATTTCCTGAAAATCGTCCGTCTCCTGCTTGAGCGCCGAGCGAGCTTCGCGATGTATGGCGGCGTTCGCTTTGGCGGCACGATCACGATCGACCGCGCCTTCGAGCTGGGCTTCGACCACGTCTCCCTGTGCGCCGGGGCCGGCCGCCCGACCGTCATCCCAATGCCCAATGGGCTCGCCCCGGGGGTGCGGATGGCCTCGGATTTTCTGATGGCACTGCAACTGACCGGGGCCGCCAAGACTGCCAGCATCGCCAATCTGACCGTGCGGCTGCCGGTGGTCGTAATCGGCGGCGGTCTGACCGCCATCGATACCGCAACCGAGTCGCTCGCCTATTATCCGATCCAGGTCGAGAAGTTTCTGGCGCGCCACGAAACCCTCGTGGCTGAACGCGGCCAGGAGACAGTGTGCGCAGAGTGGAACGATGTGGAGCACGAGGTCGCCGCCGAGTTCATCGCCCACGGCCGCGCGATCCGCGCCGAACGCGAGGCGGCCCGGCGCGAAGGTCGGCCGCCGCGACTGACGCAGCTGCTGGATGGCTGGGGCGGGGTGACGATCGCCTATCGCCGGCGGCTGATCGACGCGCCGAGCTACACCCTCAATCATGAGGAAGTGGCAAAGGCAATGGAAGAGGGGATCCGTTTTGCGGAACTCCTGACTCCGGCTGCGGTCGAGGTCGATCGCTTCGGCCAAGCCGAGGGGTTGTGGCTGACCCGCCCGGGGACCGCCGAGCATCAGACGCCGGAGGAGGTCCTGCTGCCGGCGCACACGATCCTGGTAGCGGCTGGGACTCAACCCAACACCGTGCTCGGACGCGAGGACCCGGCGAACATCGTTCTCGACGGGCGCCACTTCCAGGCACTCGACGAGGACGGCAACCCGGTGACCCCGGAGCGCGTCGCCAAGCCCAATGCCGTGCGTGTGCTGACGAGCCTCCGCCCGGATGGCCGCTCGGTCAGCTTTTTCGGCGACCTGCATCCGAGCTTTTCGGGCAATGTAGTCAAGGCGATGGGTGGCGCTACCCTGGGCTACCCGGTGGTCAGCGGCATGCTGGCGCGGCTTCTGCCCGTGGCTCCGTCACCCGCCGAGCTTGTCGCCTGCCTTGACGATGGATTGCGTGCACGGGTGCACGAAGTCGTCCGGCTGACACCCAAGATCGTCGAGGTCGTGGTCAAGGCGCCGATGGCAGCGCGCGCCTTCAAGCCCGGCCAGTTTTACCGATTGCAGAATTACGAGACGCTAGCGCCGCGGGTCGACGGGACGACCCTGGCAATGGAGGGGCTGGCCTTGACCGGAGCGGCTGTCAACAAAGAGGCCGGTCTTTTGTCGACGATCGTCCTTGAGATGGGCGGCTCCTCCGACCTCTGCGTCCTCTTGAAGCCGGGCGAGCCGGTAATCCTGATGGGCCCCACCGGGACCCCGACGGAGACGCCGGCCGGCGAGACTGTGCTGCTGGTGGGCGGCGGGCTCGGCAACGCCGTCTTATTCTCGATCGGCGCGCAGCTACGCGCGCGAGGCTCGCGGGTGCTCTATTTCGCCGGCTACAAGACCATTGCCGATCGCTACCGCGTCGCCGACATCGAGCGCGCCGCTGATCAGGTCATCTGGTGCTGCGACGAGCCGCCGGGCTTCGCCCCGGGGCGCCGGCAGGACCTCGCCGTTGTCGGCAATGTCGTTGAGGCGATCGAGGCGTTCGGCTCAGGGACACTCGGGCCGGCGGAGATCCCGCTGGAAGCAGTCGACCGGATCATCGCGATCGGCTCCGACGGCATGATGAACGCGGTCGCCGAGGCGCGCCGCGTGCGCCTCAAGCAGTATTTCCGGCCGGATCACCGGGCGATCGCCTCGATCAACTCGCCGATGCAGTGCATGATGAAAGAGATCTGCGCGCAGTGCCTACAATTGCAGCGCGACCCCAAAACCGGCACCGAGACGGTGGTGTTCTCCTGCTTCAACCAGGATCAAGAGATGGATCGCGTCGATTTCCCGGCGTTGCACCGCCGTCTGTCGCAAAACGGTGTCCAGGAAAAATTGAACAAGCTGTGGATCGACCGCTGCCTCAACCGGCTCGGCTGGCGCCAGCCGATGGCGGCGGACTGACCCTGTCCGGCCGGCTGGCCGAGCGCGGCGAAAAACAGGGTAGCAAAGCTCGTAGCCGGAATGGTGGCGGGGAAAATGATCGTGAGCGCTATGCCAAATTAAACACTTAGTGGAAAATTCCCTGCCGGCTTGAGCAGGGAATTAATCACAGCTGATCAGGGAAGAAATCGCGAGTATCAGAGAAGTCGAAGAGCAGAGACTCAATCCGCAATTCCTGATGGGAATTACCGAGATGTGGCGGGCAAGTAACGCCGTCCTCGCAATATCTAGATGATTGACGTTCGCGTCGGCTCGACTGGCGGGGCTGCCGTCGCATGCTGCCCGGCACCGGTCCTGGCGTGTCTTATGGTGCTCGGTTTGCTTGCACCGGTCTCCGTCCCACCCCTGCCGGCACCGCTTGCCGCAGCCGACCTGCTTCCGGCGTTGGTGTGGGTTGCCGTGGAGTGCTGCGCGGTGGTCCTCGTCGAGCGGGCATACCCCCTTGATCTGCCAAGCGAGTGCTTCGCGGAGCCATGAGCGGAGGCGTGCCTTGCGTGCCGCCCTGTCTCCGTCGCGCCCGAAACCGCCGGCCCGTCTTCCGGGACGGCCGCCACGTCCTCGCTGGTAAACGGGGTCGCGTGGTCGACCCGAGCGGACTCGGGAACCGTCTCGTTGGCAAAGTAGGAAGGGGCGTCGGTCGGTGTGCTGAAATTCTTGGTGCCGTCGGTCGGCATCTCGCCAGCAAATACCGGGATGGTCGCCAACGCAAAGCTGGCGGCTGCGAGCGCAATCTTCAGCTTGATCTGCATGATTTCTCCCCCCAAGCCCAATCTCCATAGCCGAGATCGGCGTGAAAGGGGAGCGTCAATTTTCACAAGTTCGTCGTATTCGCCGCCTGATCAGCGCTTGCTTGCCCCGATATGCGCCACGGCGTTGATCTCGACCTTGAGCGAAGGATCCGCCAATGCCGCCACCTGCACGAGGGTCGAGGTGGGAAAGTTGCCAGTGAAGAACTCCCGTCGGGCTTGCCACACCTTCTCGCGCTGGGTGATGTCGGTGACAAAAATTGTCACCTTGACGACATCGGCCATATTGCCGCCGGCCGCCTCGACAAGATGGCGGATTTTACCGAAGATCTCCTTCGCTTGAGCATATTCGTCGCCCGGGGTGCCGCTCGGACCACTGCCCCGTGCGGTCATGCCGGCGACATAGGCAACGCCGTCCACAACCAGGCAATTTGACCAGGTGCCGGCAGGTGGGTCGGCGACTTCGGGGCTCGTAGCCCGCACAATGCTGCTCATCGGTTAGCCTCCTCTAATGGAGAGACCAGCTTAACGTCGCACGCGACCGGTTTCCATGGCCCGGATCTGCGCCATTTCCTATTGCACCTTCGGATCGCCGTCGGCGTCGGACCGCGAGCCCGGCCACTCGTCACCCGGCAGCCGATGCGGGCGTGTCCGACACCTAGGCTCGCAGTCCTGGCCTTTCCCGTCGACCTTGACGATCGGCTTTCTAACTGTGCCAAGGCCGGTCGCCATAGCGCACCGGGTCCGCGGCCGTTAAGCGACCGCACCTGACAACGTCTATCCCCGGGCGAGCTTGCGCTCCGCCAATCGGGCGAAGAGGCTCGCGCCGAGCGGCAGGATGGCGTCGTTGAAATCGTATCCGGGGTTGTGGACCTGGCAGGCACCAGGCTCATCGCCGTTGCCGATGCCGATGTAAGCGCCAGGCCGCCGATTGAGCATGTGCGAGAAGTCTTCCGAGGCCATCACCAAATGGCCATTGCGGTCCACGTTTTCCGCGCCGACGAGTTCGGCCGCGGCGTCGGCGATGAAGGCGGCCTCGGCTGCGTCGTTGACCAGAGGCGGGAATAGACTGCGGAAATCGAGCTCCGCGGTCGCGCCGAACCCGGCCGCCACACCGCTCGCGATTCGCCGCATGTTCTGTTCGATCAGCGTCAGAGTCGAACTCTCGAAGGCTCGGACCGTTCCGCCGACCACCGCGCGCTCGGGAATGACGTTGTAGGCATCGCCGGCATGAAACCGGGTCACGCTGACGACCGCCGTATCGACGGGTCTGATGTTCCGCGACACGATCGTCTGCAGCGCCGCGGCGATGTGGCTCGCCGCAACGACTGGGTCGATGCCCGATTCGGGCCGTGCCCCGTGCGCGCCGCGGCCGATCACAGCGATGTCGAAAAAGCCGCCGCCGGCCATCATCGGCCCCGTCCGGAGGGCGAATTTGCCGACGGCGAGCCCCGGCCGATTATGCATGCCGAAGATTGCGTCGCACGGGAAGCGATCGAACACTCCCTCCTTAACCATAGCTTCGGCGCCTCCCAATCCCTCTTCCGCCGGCTGGAAGATGAAGTGGACAGTACCGTCGAAAGCTCGCGTCTCGGCGAGATAGCGGGCCGCGCCGAGCAGCATTGTCGTGTGGCCGTCGTGGCCACAAGCGTGCATGCGCCCGTCGTGCTGCGAACGGTAGCCGAAGGTATTAGCCTCCACGATCGGCAATGCATCCATATCAGCCCGTAGACCCACCGAGCGCGGCGAATCGCCGACCCGCAGCCGGCCGACGACGCCGGTGTTGCCGATCCCGCGATGGACCTCGCAGCCGAACTCGGCAAGCTTCGCGGCGACCAGATCGGAGGTGCGCCGTTCCTCGAACCCGAGCTCGGGATGAGCGTGAATGTCTCGTCGCCAACTCGTCAGATCGTCGTGAATCTGCGCGATCCGGTCTATGATTTGCATTGCGGGTCCTCTGGCGAGTTCAACCTGTCGGAGTGTCAGCCGAGGCACGAGTAAGCGCAACCCAATCGGCAATGTTGAGCAATTCCTCCCGAACCCAGCGGATTGCGATCGTTACCGGGGCGAGTTCCGGGATTGGGCGTTATACAGCGCTTGGCCTCGCTCGGACCGGGATGCGGGTTGTTATGGTCGGTCGAGACCGGGACCGAACCGAGGCGGCGCGGCGCTTCGTCATGGAGGGATCCGGCTCTGACCGGGTCGCTATCGCGATTGGCGATTTTTCCAGCCTGGACCAGGTGCGCCGCCTAGCCGACGAGATCCTTTCCACCACCGATCGGCTCGATCTGCTAGTCAACAATGCCGGGCTGATGTCGCCAAAATACAGATTTACGTTCGACGGGTTCGAGCTCACCTTCGCGGTCAACCATCTCGCCCCATTCCTGCTGACGAATTTGCTGCTCGATCGCGTCAAGGCCTCGTCTCCTGCGCGGATCGTCACGGTCGCGTCAGAGGCGCATCGCGGCTACCGGCTCAACCTTAACCAACTTGCTCAACCGCACGATTGGGGCGCTTTGAGAGCCTACGGCCGCTCCAAGCTCTGCAACATCCTCTTCACCCGAGAGCTGGCGGCGCGGCTCGATGGCTCCGGAGTCTTGGCAACTTGCCTGCATCCCGGCGTCGTCGCTACCGCGATCGGCCATAGCGGCGGTTTGACCGAGTTGGTCTGGCGGCTGATGAAGCCGTTTTTGACGACCCCCGAGAAGGGTGCTGAGACGTCGCTCTTTCTCGCGACGGTACCAGATCCCACGCCGTTCCACGGCGGCTACGTCATCGGCAAGTCGCTGGTCCGCCCCGACCCCGAGGCACTCGACCGGAGCCTGGCGCGCCGCCTGTGGGAGGAAAGCGCCCGGCTTGTCGAGCTCTGAGAAGGCGGTCAGTGGCGCACAAAGTAGACGCGGTATAGCTGGTCGCGAAAATTGGCGCTCGCTTCGATCGCGGCGCGGAAATCCGCCTTGCCGAGCACATAGGTATCGAGATTGTCGTTGGCGACCACGGTCGCGTTGCGCGGCTCGCCGGTGATCAACGCGCCCTCGCCAAAGAAATCCCCGGCGCCCAACTCCGCTACATCATGGCCCTCACGCATCACCTCGACCGTGCCATCGGAGATTAAAAAGAACTCTTCGCCGGCCTCACCCTGACGGATGACGACATCGCCCTTGACGAAGCGACGTTTGGTTATCTTTTCGGCGACGTCGGTGAGTTGCACGGGTGTGAGGTTTTGAAACACATCCACGGTCTTCAAAAACTCGCAGATCCTCAATGCGTCATGCAGCACCACATCGGAGGCAATCCGCCCGTCGACCATGTGGACCAGGCGATCGGCCTTTTCGATGATTCTATGATCGTGAGTGACCATGACAACCGTCGAGCCTTGATCGATCGTCGTCTCCTTCAGGAGATCGACGACTTTGTGCGCAGACTCTCTGTCGAGCGCAGCAGTCGGCTCGTCGGCAAGCACCAGTTTTGGGCGATTAACGAGCGCCCGGGCGATAGCGACGCGCTGGCGCTGGCCCCCCGATAAAGATCGCGGCTTGTAGTCGACCCGGTTCCCGAGCCCGAGGCGATCGAGAATCGCGGTGCCGCGCTGGCGCATCTCACTCACGGGACAATCGCCGAGTTGCATCGCCATCTTGACGTTTTCGTAAGCCGACAGCGCGTCAAACAAATTGTGCATCTGAAAGATGAAGCCGACATTGCGCCGCATGGCGACCAGCTCGCGCCGGCCCAGCTCTGATAAGTTTTGCCCGAGCACATCGATGCGGCCCTCCTGCATGGAGCGGAGTGTTCCGACAAGGGTGAGCAAGGTCGTCTTTCCGGCCCCCGACGGCCCCGTCATCACGACAAGCTGCCCTGCCCCGATCTCTATCCGGTTGTCGAACAGGACTTGGTTGCGCGACTCGCCTTCTCCGAAGAAGAAGTTGAGGTCCTCGACCCGAACCGTCGGCTGCAGGCGATCGACGGACATCGAAGCAACAATCGTCGGCGCATTCATCAGAACACCTCGGCCGGATCTGCCAAAATGACGCGGCGAACGGCCAATACCGCCGAAATCAAGCACATACCCAAGGTCAGCAAAAAGCTGACGACGGCCAATTCCACGGTCATATGCAATGGCAACAACGCCATCTCGCCGAGAATACGGAACAGCAGGATCGCTATGAGCGAAGCCGGTATCCAACCCGTCAGCGCGCTCAATAGCGCTTGCTCGAGCACCACCCGGATCAGATAACTTGTGCGGTAGCCCATCGCCTTCATCGTCGCATATTGAGGTTGCTGCTCGGCGAGGTCGGTGTAGATGATCTGGTAGGATATCAGCATTCCGACGATAAAGCCGACCAAGGTTCCCATAACGAAGATCGGCCCAGCGGAGGACACCTCGGCCTGAAATCTACGCTCGAGTTCGAGCAGCTGCGCTTTCGTCAGAACCGCTAGATCCTTGGGTGCGGCGGCCGCGATTGCCCGCTGCACGGCAGTCGGGTCGCTCCCCGGGATCAGCTTGACGACCCCCAGTTCGACATCGGGCGAGCCGCCGCGCGGACCAGGCATCAACTTCGCGAAGGTGCGATTTCCGATCACCACCGTGCCGTCGTTCTCGAAATCAGGACCAAGAGCAAAGCTCCCGATGATCTTGATCTTGGTACCGTTTAGTTCGGCCGCGGCGGGTGGCGAATCCATTCCCAGAAATCGGCGGGACCGGCGATCGACGGTCGCCGTATCGATGCCGTTCAAATCCGCTAGGCTCGCGCCGAGCGCCGGCAACGACAGAACCGGTTGATCGGGATCGAAGGCGAACACCCGGACCAAATAATCCTTACCGTTAGCCGGGTTGCGCCAAAATACATGGTGCCAGTCAGCGTAAAGCGGCCACGCGCTCGCCACCCCTGCAACGGCGCGAGCCGATTCAAGGTCTCGGGCCGGAAACGGGTCTTTTGTCGCGAAGCGGTATTTGCTGGCTCGCTGAAGAAAAATCTCGCCGTCAAGCAATCGGATGACTTCGAGCGAGGCGTTGAAAAAGGCCCTTTCGAAGCCGAGCTGCGTAAGCATCAGCAGCACGGCAAAGCCGATCCCGCCGCTTGAGCGCAACAGACGGGGCTTGTTCGCCAGCAAATTGCGCCATGCGAGCGGGACAAATCCGGCGGGGCGCCACCCGGCTGCTCGTTTTGCCGTAGCGATCATCCGAACAGATCAGCGGGATCGGCGCGCCGCAGGCTGCTCATGGAGAGCAAAGCCGAGGCCGCCGCCATGGCAATGGTAGCCCCAAATACGGCGGCTATGCGCGTCCCCGACATCTCCACCGGAAGCAAGGTTTCCTCTCGGATTACGGCATAAATGCCCAGTGCGGCAGCCAGCGCGGGGAAGAACCCGGCGAGAACGATCAGCAGCGCCATTATGATGACGGTCGCTGCGAGAAAGCCGTCTGCATAGCCAACTGCTTTCAATGTCGCAAATTGAGGCAGCTGACGGCTGATCTGAGTGGCGAGGATTTGGTAAACGATCATGACGCCGACTATGAAAGCGACCATCAGTCCGGAGCCGAAAAGCAGGCCGACGGAGGTCCGAGTCGTCCAATAGGCGGTTTCGTGCGCTTCGAGCTCGGGGCGAGTAAAGATCTGGATATCGCTCCCGAGCAGCTTGCGCAATGAAGCCGCGGCACCGTCGGGATCGACGCTCGGCTTTAGCTGGATCAGCCCGAGATTGACCTGGCTCAGCTGGCGATACGGGAAGAGGCGGACAAAATTCTCCGCGCTGACAAGGATCACGCCCAAGCCCATGAAGCCCGTTCCGAGAACGTAATCCCCGCCGATTTTCTCCTTATCGCCGTCAATGTCGACAATCCGGCCAGCCGTTAGCTCGCCGAACATCGGTCGCGTCGCGCTGTCCACGAGGATGGTGTCGGCACGGTCGAGGATCGCAAGTTGGCGATTGATGTCTTCGCTCTCGAAAATCGGGTCCTGCGGATCGAGCCCGATGACAAAGACATCCGGCGCCTTGCCGTCTTCGCCGCTGCGCCATTTGGCCGAGCCGAAATAGAGCGGGCCGGCGAGTGCTACCTCAGGCGCCGTCTTCGCCTTGTCCAACAAGCTGAGCGGGAATGCTCCAGGTTGGACCTGATATTCGTACCCGGTCGAGGCGACCAGCAGGTCGAACCGGGTCCGATCGTAAAGCAACATTCCGCCTCGCGGCACGGCGATAAAGAAGCCGAGCTGCACAAAGACGAGCAGGATCGCCAGTAACACGCCTGCCACTGCCAGAGCAGTGCGGCCTTTGTCGTAGGTGAGGATCCGCCACGCAAGCGCGAACCTGGCCGGCCAACCAGCCTCATCAGGCATCGGAGAGCTTTGCGTCGATGATGGCAATCCTCTGAGTCGGCAAGCGTTGATGGTTGATCTGCACGTCGCAGCCCTTTCGACCCGTCACTAACAAGACGAGCGGAGCACTATGGTGCAAGCAGTACGTCAACAACAATGGAGGTGATGGCGACCTTTTCGCACATTAAGATGCCGCGCTCATCCGCGTTTCGTCGACAAAACGCTCGGTCGCGGCATCGATGGCACGTCCTTTGCGGCCTCGCGGGGCGAGTATGTACAGCGAGCCCTGCTGCCGTGAACGTTCAGTTCCCGGCAAGGGGATCTGGTAATCGACCGGCTTTTGGTGATCGGCGAGCAGGTATTCAGGTTGGAAGACGCGTTCGAGATTGAACAGGCTGCCGAGAAAGTTGGTCTGACCGCGCATCAGCTGGCCGGCAACAACCCCCGATACTTTCATCAACCGTCGAAAGCCGATGTGTTTACGGTAAAAGGCCTGCTGAGTGGTCACCAGTTCGTCGTAAAACTCCGCGAGCGGGAGCCTGGTCGGCAGCACCGCATGTTGAATGTCGTATAGCCGGTAATCACGACTTACAACCCGT
>Ga0306925_10003758_pt1 | contig 13549 bp, 12 predicted proteins | sample flu12Cox44000176_FD_203755 | JGI IMG/M metagenome (GOLD analysis project Ga0306925, IMG submission 203755) | Lab enrichment of tropical soil microbial communities from Luquillo Experimental Forest, Puerto Rico - flux8day.12C.oxic.44.000.176 (v2)... | ecosystem: Environmental > Terrestrial >... | reverse complement strand
GCCATCTACCGGCACCTGGCCGCTGATGAGCAGCGCACCCGGCAGGTCATCGCGGACGTCCTCGCCGCACTCAGCAAGGACCGCAACTGCCTGGTCCTCACCAACCGGACCAGCCATCTGGAAAAGTTCGCCGACTTGCTGCGCGAGGCCGGGCACGACCCGGTTATTCTTCGCGGCGGGATGGGTGCCAAGAGCCGCGCGGCGGCGCTGGCCCGCCTGCAGCCGCAGCCCGGCGGGCCGCCACTCCTTGTCGTGGCCACCCGCCCGTACGCTGGCGAAGGCTTCGACTGCCCAGCCCTGGATACCTTGTTCCTCGCCGCGCCGGTCGCCAACAAGGGCAGCCTGACCCAGTACGTAGGCCGGATCCTGCGCTCGCATGAGAGCAAGACCACGGCCGAAGTCCACGACTACCTCGATCAGCGGACTGGCGTCCTCGCCGCCATGCTCGCCAAACGCGCGCCCGGCTACGCCGGTCTCGGCTTCTCCGACCCGCGCAGGCTCGCACTCACTCCAAGCGCTAGCACAGACAGTTAACCGGCTCGGCAAGCCACCTAATATCACGCCGATGTGATATTATGTCTGCGTAATGTTATCCCGGTAGAGAGACAGCTGATGTGGCCTATGCCCTGGTCATGACACTGGAGGTCCGGGCATGGCTGCATGACTTGCGCAAGCGTGACCGGGCCAGTGCGATCCAGGTCGGCCAGGCCATCGGCATGCTGCTCGAAGCTGGGCCGGAGCTGGGCCGCCCGCTCGCCGACCGCGTCCACCACTCCCGGCTGAGCAACCTGAAGGAACTGCGGCCAGGCTCCGCCGGGCGCAGCGAGATCCGCATCCTGTATATCTTCGATCCCCGGCGGAACGCGGTCCTGTTGGTAGCCGGAGATAAGGCTGGTAAATGGGAGGCCTGGTACCGGCAGCCGGTCCCGCTGGCCGAGCAGCGTTACGAGGACTACCTGAAACAAGAGGACATCCGATGAGCAGCAGCGAGTTCCACCACTACACCCGGGATGAGTTCCTCGCCGAGTTCTATCCCGATCCTGCCGACAAGGCCGCCATCGCCGCCGGGATGAAGCAGCTGCGCGCAGAGCAGCGCGCCTTCCGGCTCGCCGAGATGCGCCGCCGCCTCGGCATCACCCAGGCCCAGGTCGCCGTCCGGATGGGTATCACCCAGGGCCGCGTGTCCGCCATCGAGCACGCCAAGCCAGGCACCACCGAACTGCGCACCCTGGCCGCCTACGTCGAAGCCCTCGGCGGCCGCCTGGAGATCATCGCCGACTTCGGCGACCAGCGGCTCGCCTTCACCGAACCCGGCACCGGAGCAGCCTGATCTGATCAGTACTCGCGACCTGCCAGAAACCCTGCGGTGAGGGCGAACCGGAAATCCTCCGCAACGCCTACAGAACAAGCCGATGCTTCAGCGCATAACATCCACTCCGGCGTCATCCCGAGCCACAGACATGGCGAACGGTCCTCACGCATAACGAACGGCGGCTCTTCGTGAGGGAGCCAGAAGCGGGACCAGTCACAGAAAGTGGCGTTGAGCTGAGTGCCCAAGCGGCTCGCCGAATACACAACGTTCGGCTTCATAGACTCGCCCTAAATCCAAGGACGCGGTTCACCAACCGCGGCACCCGGCCGTCGCCGTTTCCCCGCTGAGTGGAATTACAGACCCAATAGTCCCCACCTTCGGGCTAATCGGTCATCCAAGTTCAGTTCGAATTTAGCCTCTGAGCTGCAGAGCCCCCTTACGGAATCGAACCGTAGACCTTCTCCTTACCATAAGCACGCCCCAGCGTCCCAAGCGCTCTGCCTGCACGGATAGCGTCGCTTCGGTGCTCGCGGTGCGCTGATTGCACGCAGCGCTCACTGCGCCGTTCCACGACTCGTTCCATGGCTCGGCCGATAGAGTCATAACCCTTAGTAACCGGTTGGCGCATTCCCTTGCGACGAGGGCGGCATCGCGGCGCCGACGAGCGCCGCGGCGGCAGGCCTTATATAGGGGCCAGTGGTGCGCCCACGGCACGGGCTCGAGACAATCCCAGCAGGGTACCCATCTACTTTGCTACTTAGTCGCGGAGCGTAGCCGGTCAACGATGACGGTACGCGAACATCCAGCCGTGAAGCTAGCGCGAGCTGGCCTTCCGTCCGCGCCCGACACGTTCGATCTCGTCGATTCCGAAGCGCGCCGGAGCGCTTGACATCGTTACGCCAGCAGGCGGCGGGGTGATGCTCTGCCCGAAGTCGAACAAGTTCCCAGGATCGTACTTCTGCTTGACCGCGAGCAGGCTAGGGAACGCATCCCCCCAGTACGCGAAGCGGTAATCGGCGAGATGGCGCAGTGGGTAGTCCTGATAGACATGGCCGTTGGACCACGGCCGCACGACCTCAAGGTATTGGGCGAGCCATTCCTCCGCCGGCTTACGCTCCGGGCCGTCCGGCTGCCCAACCCAGAACGAGTCGACGAAGAAGTCCATGTCGACGGCGCGGTGCACGAATGCCGAGTCCTCGACCGGGTACCTGGAGATCGCCCCGCCATACGGCTCTATTACGACGATGTTGTATGGGTTCGGCGTCGATCCATAGAAGTCGATGACCCTCTGCCAGCCGTCCGTGCCCAGCGGCCGGGCGATGTACGAGGCCTGCTTAGCCTCATAAACGGCCTGGCCCTGCGGTGGATCCGGAATCCCGGGCAGAACTTTGAGTAGTGCCTCGTTAAGGTTCGCGTACGTATCGGTCGTGTCGATTGTGAGCGATGCCGAGCCGATCGACTCCAGCGCGGCGAGTTGCCGCCTGCCCTCATCAGCCGGGCCGTTATACGTTCCGACTACGGCCAGGCCCGGCTTGCCGGAGAAGGTGGTGAAGACCGCCAGGTAGCCGAGCGTATCGGCGGCGCCGTTGCGCATGTATCCGGATTGCAGCTCGGCGAGCACCTGCGCCGCGTCGGCGCCGTCCCACCGGAGGCAGAAGCCCCACAGTTCGTAGACCTCCGCGAGCTCGTAGGTGACGTCGAGCAGCACGCCGAACTGATTGCCGGTGCCGCCGCGGACCGCCCAGTGCAGATCCGGGTTCACCTTGGGTGTCCCCTCGACGATCGTGCCGTCGGCGAGCATCACCTTGACCCCGACGACGTTGTCGCAGTTCAGCCCGTACTGGCGCGAGGTGAAGCCGTAGCCGCCGCCCATCATGTGGCCCGCCACGCCGACGTCGTTGCAGGTGCCGCCCGGGACGTGTAGCCCGTAGGTGTCGAGCACCGAGTTCAGCTCGCCGAGCGTGGTGCCTGCGCCGACGTTGGCGCGTCGCCTGCGGAGATCGACCGCAACGTGGTTCATCAGGCTCACGTCGATCACCAGCCCGTTGTTCACCGAGAAGCCGGCGCTGCTGTGGCCGCCGGAGCGACAGGTCGTTCGCCAGTGGTGGTGGCGAGCGGCCTCGAGGCACACCGCGATGTCGTTCGGCACCGCGCAGTACACAACGAGCTTGGGCGCGAACGTGTGCGGGTAGACCGGATTGCCGATCCGCGCCTTGGCGTACTCCGGCATCCCCGGTGCCACGACCTTGCCGCGGATGCGCCGCTGGAGCTCCTCGAGTTCACGCGGCGAGAGACCCAGCCCGGATAGGGCGGCAGCGTCCGCCTGCGGTAGCAGCTCCGCGATGCGCTGCTCGCGCATGAGCCTATTGGCGTCCGCCGTGAGTGCCATGTGCGCGCCCTTCAGCCGGAGGTGGTCAGGTAGGGCACCTCGAGGGCGCCTTTCACAAATAGGCAGAGCAGGTCCGGATCCCACGCACCAAGCCAGAAGTTGACGGCCCATGGGTTTGCGGTATCGAGCGTGCCACCGAGCGGGTTGGGCGCGCCGGTCGTGACCGACGCCCGGCCGGTCATCGGGAAGCCAAAGCGCTCGACGAAGTAGCGCGCCATCACGCGCCGGTCGCCCGGGTTCGCGACAGCGAACTCAAGTTCGGCGATCCGGCCCTCCAGCGCGACGATCGCCGTCTCCTCGCCGCCGTGACGCTTCAGGTCGCCGAGCTCGCGCTCGAGCGCGGCCAGGCGCGCGGTCACGACCTTGAGCGAGTCCCAGATGCCAGTGGCCTCGCCGATCGTGGCCGGTTCGTACTCCATGCCGCGCGCGCCCTGGGCGGCGAGCAGCTCCTGCGGGGTCTGCCACACGGGCTGGTTCGGGTCCTGGGGGTTAAGCGGGGCGTATCGTTCAAGCGTCACGCCGTTCCCGGCGATCTGGAGATGGAACGGAACGATCGGCTCGAAGCCGGGCAGCGTGAGGTTCCAGTTGCGGTTCTCGAGCTTCGGCGTCTCGAGCAGGTTCACGGCTGCGCCGGCCAGGACGGGCACCTGCTCCCCGTCGGTGCGCACTGCGCTCGTGACCCCTACGCCGAGCGTTGGGCTCTGCGATCTCGGCGTGAAGTTCGGCGGCGGCTGCAGGTAGAGGATGCGGTCGAGATCTGGCTCGCCCGCAAAGGCGAATGTGTAGCCGCTCACGCCACGCGGCTCGTCGCTCGGGTCGGGGTCGGTCGGCAGCCGCAGCAGCGCCCATCCCGCGAACGAGATCACGAGCCGGGTCGGGTCGGCCGGCTGCGGCTGCGGTGATTCAGGGCTGCTCATGTGGGCGGTCGAAGGTTCATGGCGCCGGAGAAGACCAGCGCCATCCGGGCGGCGTTCTCGTATACGAGCTCGAGCCGCTCGCGTACGGGTTCGGGGTAGTCCGGCAGCGTGCACAGCCGCGACGCGTCCGCGGCCAGTTGTTCGAGCTGCAGCAGCATCACCTGCCACGCCGCGCGGCGGTGCGGGTGGAGCGTGAGGTTGCGGGTGAACTTGAAGCTCGCGCCCGCCGTGGGCGTGGGCTTGTCAGTGTGCGCCGGCAGCAGCGTGAGCACCTCGCCGAGCGGCCGGATGGCCGTGGTCATCAACGGGAAAAACGCGGTCTGCTGGAGCGCGGCGAGCTCTGCCTGCGTCTCGTCCGCGTGAGCGAAGTAGCGCATCAGCATCAGCATCAGTGTGCCGTACGCCAACTCAAACAGGTCCGCTACCGCGCGCGTCGCGCGGTTCTTTATCCGGCCGCGCGGGTCCTCGATGACCGGGCGCGCCGGATCGAAGCCGGGATCCTCGCGCTGCGCGGCGGCGAGCTCCTCGGCGATCGCAAGGAAGCGTGCGAAGTGGCTCGAAGGCGTCGGCTCAGGTATGCCCTCGCCCTCCCTGAGAATCTGGGCGATCGCCAGCTCCGCCGAGGCGAGGTCTTTGACCGCCACCAGGTTGACGTCGTAGACCGCCTTGCCCGCGAGCGAGACGCCGCGGATCGGGACCGGGATCACCTCGGTGGTTATGAACTGGGCGCCGGGCGGGCCGATCCAGAGCTCGGGCGAGTCGAGCTGATTGAACAGCGCCAGCACCTCTTCGTACAGCTGCCCGATCGACTGAAAGCGCCCGGGTTTCACGGCCGGCACGGCGGCCGCCAAGCGCTGCTGGCTCCCGCGGTCGGGCCGACGCGGCATTTCGAACTCGATGAAGCGGCTCAGCGCGCCGGGCGTCAGGCGCTCGAGCTTGAACGGAATGTCAATCGGATAGTGGCGCGGCCCGAGGGGAAAGTTCGGGCGTTCGAAGTAGGGTGCCTCACCGATCGCCGTGAGCATGTTATTGACCAGCCCGAGGTGCTCCATCTCCTGGCGGGCGACGAGCATGATGCTCGCCTCCCAACGGCGCATGAGCTCGAGCTGCGCCCAGCTGACGCCCTCTTCCGGCTGCCGCTTCAGCGAGAAGGCCGCGTAGAGATACTGACACATCAGCCCGTGCTCGAGCTCCGCCGCTTCGCTCAGGAGCTCGGCGAGCCGGATCCGCTTGTGGGCGTCGATCATGAGGCCATCACGGCGTTCCCGGCGCCATCGATCAGGGAGCGGGCGGCCGTCATGTCGACCGTCGCGTGGCCCTCTTCGAAGCGCAGATAGCAGCCGCGCAGGGCCGCCTTGTTCGCGTCGTCGTTGCTGATCCGCGCGAGGCTCGTGGCGGCGCGAAGCTCGAGCATCAGCTGCGAGCGGCGTGCAGCCAGGGTTACCGCGCTGCGCAGGCGGACGGCCGCCTGCTCAGGCGTCTGCTTGCCTGCCTTCAGCGCTATCTCGGCGGACAGTCGCACCAGCTCCGGCTCGTACCAGCAATCGCCGGAACGCTGGGCGTGCTCGATCCCGCCGTCAAGCGTGGCGAGGGCGTCCTCGTAACGGCCGCAGCGCGCCTGCGCGTCCGCCAGCATGCAGCGCAGGAACGCGATCATCAGCTGAGCGCCGGTGACGCTCCACAGATTCAGGCCCTCCTCCATCTGCGCGAGCCCGCCCTGGTCACCTTCGGCCACCAGTGTCCAGCCGCGATACACGTTCGCTTGCGCGAGCCAGTTCGGGAACCCCTCGACCAGTGAGATCGTGATCGCCGTGTCGGCATGCTGGCGTGCGGCCGCGACCTCGCCGCGCAGGATACGCAGGACGGCGGCACCGGTGTGGATCCACGCGTCGGTGAACGGGTGCGGCCACTCCTGTATGAGGGCCTCCGCGGAACGCATGCGGTCCATCGCGCTGTCTGGCTGGCCGAGGGTCCAGAGTGCGAGCGCCTGATGAAGGCGGGCGATGGCCGCTGGCTCCTTGCCGTACGAGAACGCGTGCACCCGGAAGCGCTCAGGTTCGTAGAGCTCGTCCACGTGCAGGAGGTGGCCGAGCGCCTCGCGGGGACGGCCCATGTAGAAGAGAGTGTTGCCCAGGTCTAGCTCCGCCTCGAGCTCGTATTCGGGGTTGTTCTGGGCTCGGGCGAGGACGAGGTCCGCTTCGCCCATCGTGCGCGCTTCCTCGAGCTGCCCGCTGACGATCAGATAGGTCACGAGCCCGACAAGCGTCGGGAACAGCTCGGGCGTGTCGCCCACACGGTGGCACAGCTCCCGCGCGCGCCGGTAGTGCGCCTCGACCTCGGGCGCGGTCCAGCCGCGCGTGAGCGTGAGCGGCACCGCGGCGAGAACGCGCAGCGGCAGCTCGAGGCGCGCCCGCTCGGCGTCGTCCGGCAGCCGCACCAGCAGCCCGAGCGCATGCTCGAGCTGGATGATCGCCTCGGCATTCGAGGAGCGCTGCACCTCACGCTGGCCGGCGCGCATCCATTGGACTACAGCCTCTGCGATGCGTCCGCCGTGCTCGAGGTGCTGAGCGAGCACCTCCGGCTGGTCCTCGGCGAGTTGCGGGAAGCGCTCTATCACAGTGTCGGCGATCCGCGCGTGGCGCTCCTGCCGGGTGGCGCGCAGCATCGATGACAGCGCGGTCTCTTGGATCAGCGCGTGGCGGAAGGCGTACCGCCCGTGCTCCCCGGCGATCGGCTCAACAAGCTGCGCCTCCGCGAGCCGGGCCAGGCATTCTTCCAGCATCGTGTCATCGACGCCGCAGACGAGCCGCAGGAGCTCGAGGTCGAACCGCCGGCCGATCGTCGCGGCCACCTGCGCTACCTCGAGGGTCCCGGGGTCACGATCCAGGCGCCCCATCAGGCAGCCGTAGAGAGTCGTGGGGATCGTTTCCTCGCCGTGCTCGGGCCCGGATACTCCACCGGCGCCCGCATCGAGCACCGCTCGGGTCATCTCCTCCACGAATAGGGGCACGCCATCGGTTTGCGCGCCGAGCCGCTCGATCACCTTCGCCGAAAGCTGAGCCGCGGAGGCCACGCCGCGGGTCAGCTCTCGCGACTCGGGCACGCTCAGCCGGTCCAGCGCGAGCACCTCCAGGCCACTGTTCGTGGCCCAGGGCACCTTGAACTCGGGGCGGGCGGTCAGCAGCAGGAGCAGCGGCACCCCCTGCTCGCCAGTCAGCAAGCCGGATATGAACTCGGACGTGGAGGGGTCGACCCATTGAAGGTCCTCGATCGCCAGGAGCAGCGGCCTACGTCGCGCCTCATCGCGCAGCAGGGAAAGGAGCAGCTCAAGCGTTTCCGCGCGCTGCCGTTGCGGGCTCCCGAGCAGGGGGGCGTCGGGGGGCTTCGGCAGGTCGAACAGGCCCGAAAGCAGCGCACGGTTCCTCGGGTCAGCGAAGGCCGGATGGCTATCGAGCCCGGCGCGCAAGGCATCGCTCTGGGCACCGGCCGCCCCCTTGATCGTCCAGCGGCGGCGCAGCGTCTCGATGATCGGGTGAAGCGCCGTGCCGCGCCAGTAGGGCGAGCACTCGCACGTGTCCGCTTGGAGTCGGCCGGCATTCTCCTCTGCCACAAGATGGACCAGTCGCGACTTGCCGATCCCCGGCTCGCCCGTGATCAGCACAGCCTTCAGCCGCCCGCCGAGGACCTGCGAGACAGCATCAGCGAGCCGCGCCCGCTGAGGCGCGCGGCCAACGAACGGGGTCAGGCCGCGCCGCAGGCTCACGTCGAAACGGTGCCGGGCCTGCCCAGGGCCTGTCAGACGGTACAGCTCCAGCGCGCCCGGCACGCCCTTCAGGTCGAATTTTCCGAGCGGCTGGAAATCGAAATACCCAGAGGCGAGCCGCCGCGTCGCGCCGCTCACCGCCACCGTATCGGGCTCCGCGGCAGCGCCGACGCGCGCGGCGATGTTCGGTGTTCCGCCGAACGCAAGCGTCTGCCAGGGGCTGGTGACACCCTCGTCGCCTACGACCGTTGTGCCAGTGTGGACGCCGATCCGCACGGCGAAGCGAATGCCATGCTCCCGTTTGAATCGCTCGCGTGCTGGCGCGAGCGCTTGAAGGATCTCCCATGCACAGCGGACGGCCCGGGCCGCATCGTCCTCGCCCGTGCGCGGATAGCCAAACAGCACGAATACGCCGTCGCCCTGCCATGTCTGCACGTGGCCGCCGAGCCGCTCGATCGTCCGCGCACATACGGTCTGGTAGACGTGCATGACCTCGCGTAGATCTTCGGGGTCAAGCCTCATCGAGAGGGCGGTCGATCCCACAAGGTCGCATGAGAGCACGGTCAACTGGCGCCTCTCCGCGTGCGGATGCGATATCGCAGGGCCCGGCGAGGACCGCCCTGCGAACGTGAGCACTTGGCGCTCCCGGTCGTCCTCAGCCGCCCCGAGGATCTCTACGAGTTCGCGGCGCAGGGCGATAAGTTCATCCTCTGCGATGTCGAACTGGCGGCGCAGGGCATCGTATGACACCACGCCGCGTCGACGGAGAATGTCGAGCGCTCTCTCAAGGGTGTCGTCAAAGCCCCCCACGACATCAAGGCTAAGCGTTGCGCCACCTCAGCGAAAGCGCAGACGGAAGTGTGCAGAGGTGTCACCGCGATGACGGGCGCGGTGGCCCCCTTCACGCGGGCGCCGGGCTCACCTGGAGCCGCACAACCGCTGCGCCCGCATGAGCGACGGCCTATGCCGACTGCGAGCCCGCAGGCAAGGCCACGCGCTAAGCGCCACGGAGAGCTGCGATGCCCGGGCCCAAGGGATTTCCAAGGAGTGTGACTCTGTCGGCCCGCCTGCGGCCGGCCTGGCGCGCCGTTCCTGGTCCCGGCCGATGCAGCTGGTCATGGCTGCACTCGCCGCGGCCTCCGAACGGCCACATAAAATGCAGACAGAGCTATGAGCTGCCCGGCGACTGCCGGACGCAGCTGCGGCAGAGCTCGGTCGGGCAATGGGCTCCAATGGGCTGGCCGATATCGAGCAACTCGCCGGCTTCACGGGCTGGGTGGCAGCGCTGCGCGGCGACGCCGCCACAGCCGCTGAGACCATGCTGGCGCATTTGCCAGCTTGCGGGCCAGCGAAGCTTCCCCAGGATCAGGCCATAATCAGCGTCGCGGAAGCCTTCGCCGCCGCCGACAGGCCAGAAGACGCGCTCCCGTTGCGCCGTGCCACCCTGGCCCGCGTCGGCGAGCTCGGGCTCAGACATGAAGCCCTGCGCTGGGCGTGGCCGCTGGCCGGGTCTAATGCCCTGCGCCGACGGCTTGCGCGCGGCTGCGGTTGCGGGGACCTGCGCGCTGGTGAACCTTGCGCGGCCTGGGGGTTTACGAGTACTGCTCCTAGTGGTTCAATCAGGGGGCTTCTCTCGTGGTTCCGGAGCCGCGCACCACGGGACTGGTGCAGGTGTGATCGTGGCGGTCGGCCACCGGGAGCCTGGGGGGGCTGGTGGGAGGCGGTTTTCGTGCCCGCGGCTGGGGGGCGTTCCGGTCGCTGGCGGGCAACGGGGCGCTTGTGCGGGTGCTGGGCGGCTATGTGCTGTTCACTCTCACCCAGTACTCGGTGTGGGTGGCGATGCTGGTGTACGCCTACCACCAGGGCGGTGCCGCGATCGCTGGGCTGGTGGCGGTGGCGCAGCTGGTGCCGGCGGCGGTCTTGGCACCGGTGGCGGTGGCCGTCGCAGACCGGCGATCCCCGGTGTTTCTGCTGGCCGGGGGTTATCTGGTGCAGGCGGCGGGGATGGCCGCGACGGCGGTGGCGATCATCGCGGGCGTGCCGCTGGCCGCCTATGCCGCCGCGGTGGTCGCGTCCGCGGCGGTGGCCACGACCCGCCCGGCGCAGTCCACGCTGATACCGTCGGTCTCGGCGACCCCGGATCAGCTGACCGCGGGCAACGTGGCCGTGAGCTGGGTGGAGGCTGCCGGGATCGCGGTGGCCGGGCTGATGACCGGCGCGCTGATCTCGGTCGCGGGTGTGGCCAGCGTGTTCGCGGTGTGCGCCGTCCTTGGCGCGGCGGCGATGGCACTGGTCGCCGGGCTGCGAGTGCCGCCGCTGGCGTCATCGCCAGAGCGGGCCCCGGCGGTGCTGGCCGGCTTGGGCCAGAGCATCCGGCTGGCGGCCCGCCAGCCGCGGCTGCGGCTGCTGCTGGCCCTGCTGACCGCCGAGGCGATCGTGGTGGGCGCGCTGGACCTGCTGTTTGTCATCTTGGCCATCAGCGTGCTGCACCGCCCGCAGGCCTGGGCCGGATATCTCAACTCCGCCTACGGGGTGGGCGCCGTGCTGGCCGCTCTGGTGACCGCGACGCTGGTGGGCCGCCGCCTGGGGCTGCCGATCCTGGGCGCGGCCCTCGTGCTCAGCGGCGCTCTGGCGGCCCTGGCCTTCGGGCTTGGCCTGGCCGGGACCGTGACCCTGCTGATCGTGGTCGGCGCCAGCCGAGCCCTGCTGGATGTCGCCAGCCGCACCCTGTTGCAGCGCTCGGTCCCCGCACAGTCGCTGGGCAGGATCTTCGGGCTCTTGGAAGGGCTCACAATGGCCGGGCTCGCCGTGGGCGCCCTGCTGGTGCCCGCGCTGGTCCACCTGGGCGGCAACCCGCTCGCGCTGCTCGGGGTCGCGGCCGTGCTCCCGCTAGCCGCCACGGTCGGCGGGCGCCGGCTCTTCCGCCTGGACGCCGGGGCGCCCGTGCCGGTCGTGCAAATCGCTCTGCTGCGCTCGCTGCCGTTGTTCGCCGAACTGCCCGCACCCGCGCTCGAAGGCCTCGCCGGCGCCCTGACACCGGCCGCAGTTTCGGCCGGCACGGTGCTGATCCGCCAGGGCGACCCCGGAGATGCGTACTATGCGATCGCCGCCGGCGAGTTCGATGTCCGGCACGACGGGCACCTGCAGCGCCGGTGCGGGCGCGGCGAGGGCGTAGGCGAGATCGCCCTGCTCCGTGCCATCCCCCGCACCGCGACCGTGACCGCCCACACCGACGGGACCGTGTACAAGCTCCAGCGCGAGCCCTTCCTGACCGCCGTCCTCGGCCATGCCCCCACCCAGCGTCACGCCGACCAAATCGCCGATACCCGGCTCACAGCCGACGCTGCACCGGTCACTGAGAACCCCCAGGGGTGAACACCACCGAACAGGGCGTGCTGAGGAACCCCGATCGCTACCGCGAAGTCCTCGGCTCCTTCCTCGACGGGGTGGAGGCGGGCAAGCAGTGCTAGCCCGGCACCGGCGAACACCCGCGCCGATGCCCGACAACACGCAATGGCCCGCCGTTCGGCGCGGCGGGGCTTCACCCGGTAGACCGGTGTGTGCAGGACCCGAATGAGTGATCTGCGCAACATGCAGTGTGACGACATGGCTAGAGCGAAGCCGCGTTAGTCAATGGTCAGGACCTGTGTCTTGTGTGGTCGCCCAGCCAGCGGTCGGCCTCAGTGAGCGGCATTGCCGCGCCAAGGTCGGCGAATACGGCACGCGCCGCGAGCAGCGGCGGCGAGGCGTCGGGATGGCCGGCGCGACGACGGCAGCGGCCCAGCCCGAGCAGGGCCAGGCCGTGCTCGAGCACATGGCCGTATTGGTGCCAGCCGGTTGCCGCCTCGGTACAGCGCTGATCCGCGGCTGGGTCGCCAGCAGCTTCGGCGATGGCTGCCCGCGCGCTTTGCGCCTGGAGCCGGTGGCGCCACAGCGTGGACTCCGCCGCGCCGGTGAGGCGCTGCGCATGTTCCACCTGGCCGAGTGCAGCGCACGCCCGGACGACGTCGGCCAGACGCTGCCCGCCCCAGTACCAGCTGGCGGGCGCTGCCCGGCTGAGCGCTTGCTCGTATTCCTCGAGGAGGCGGAGCGCTAGATGTGCGTTCCCGTCCGCGACCGACAGGGTCACGGCGGCAGCGAGGGCAGGCAGGAGGTCCTGCAGTGCCATCTTCCTGGCCAGGGGAAGCACCGGGTCGAGGTATTGGTGGGCCTCGGCCAGCTTTCCTCGCCAGCGCAGGACGGCAGCGCAGGGGGTTCCATCGGTGAAGCTCCTCCCGCCTCGTGAGGACAGCAGGAAGCTGAGGTCAGGGGATGAACTTCCCGCACCACCACTTGCTCTTGCTATGCGGACAACATCGATCACAGAGAGTGATCAATGACCAACAGAAATGATCGATCTGAGCAGCGTGAGCAATGGAGCGTCTCTACGACCCGTTCCACGAAAGCGACAAATAGGAAAGCTATTGTGTTCGAAAAAGCCGATCGACCTGGAGCCCCCTTACGGAATCGAACCGTAGACCTTCTCCTTACCATAAGCACGGCCCGCCGCCCCAGGCGCTCTGCCTGCACTGATGCACTCCCCTGTCTGCTCAGAATGCCCAGAGGACCCAGGAAGCTACAGGCACCCGGTCCACGGCTCGTTCCACGGCTCGCCGCTGGAAATACCGCAGCGCTGGTCACAGTGAGTGACCGTGGCAGAAGGAATCTCGGCTATCGCGTGAACGCGATATAGTGTTGGTGCGATACCCGGCGGGTGAGCAAGCGCTGGACCGTGGAGATCTCCCCGGAGGTCGAGAACTGGTATGCCACGCTCAAGAGCAAGGACAAGGCGATGGCCGACCGCGCGTTCGACCGGCTCGCCCAGTTCGGCCCTGCGCTGCGGATGCCACATGCCCGGCCGCTTGGCAGCGGCCTGTTCGAGTTACGGTTCACCTGCGAGGGAACGGCCCGCCGCGTGACGTACTTCATCGACACGCGGGCGAAGGTCATCCCGCTGACGACCTTCCGCATGCAGCGGCAGAACGAGCGGCGGGAAGTGGCCCGGGCCCGGCCGGCCATGCGGGCAGGCCAGGAAGCAGGAGACGGCGATGGCTAACATCAACCTCGACGAACTGCGCGCCAAGTACCCGCCCGGGGACCGGGAGGAATATGACCGGGCTTACGCCGCG
>Ga0306925_10003753_pt1 | contig 13555 bp, 13 predicted proteins | sample flu12Cox44000176_FD_203755 | JGI IMG/M metagenome (GOLD analysis project Ga0306925, IMG submission 203755) | Lab enrichment of tropical soil microbial communities from Luquillo Experimental Forest, Puerto Rico - flux8day.12C.oxic.44.000.176 (v2)... | ecosystem: Environmental > Terrestrial >... | reverse complement strand
GTGCCCCAGATCAGCGATATCGTCGGCATGTCGCTTGCGACCGTGCAGCGCTATTGCCGCGGGGCGTCACAACGTCTTGCGTCATCTTGTCCCTTGCAGAGACGGGGGCGCTTGAGGGGGCGGAACCACGCGAGAGGCCGCTTTGCGTTGCACTTGGGTGATGGTTGTCGAATACTGGCGCACGCGGCAACAACAGCCGACCAAGGCTGACCCTCAGGGAGCAAGAAAGATGTCATTTTACCGAGGAATGACCTGCGAGAACGTCACGATCAACGGCGACAAGGCCACGCCAATCACTGCCTATACCGCAAGGCCTTCGGGCGCGGGCCCCTTTCCCGGCGTCGTGCTCGTCCACCATCTTCCTGGCTGGAGCGAGTTTTATATCGAGACGACACGCCGGTTTGCGCACCACGGCTATCTTGCGATCTGCGCCAACCTCTACGAACGTGCTGGTCCGGGTAACCCCGACGACGTCGCCGCCAAGGTGCGCGGCGACGGAGGCATTGCCGACGCCCAGATGGTCGGCGACACTGAAGCAGCCGTAAGATGGATGCGCGCGCAACCGAACCAGAACGGCAAGGCCGGCATTTTCGGCTCCTGCTCCGGCGGCCGGCACGCATTCATCTATGCCTGCCAGAAGAGCGACGTCGACGCCTGTGTCGAGCTCTGGGGCGGCCGGGTCGTGATGGCAAAGGACGAACTCAACGCTAAAACGCCGGTCGCCCCGGTCGACATGACCAAGGACCTCTGCTGCCCGCTGCTCGGCCTGTTCGGCAACGACGATCGGGCGCCGAGCCCGGAGCAGGTGAACCAGCACGAGGCCGAGCTCAAGAAGCACGGCAAGAGTTACGAATTCCATCGCTACGACGGCGCCGGCCACGGTTTCTTCTATTGGCATCGGCCGCTCTATCGGCCCGAACAGACCATGGATGGCTGGAGCAAGGTGTTTGCCTTCTTCGGCAAGCATCTTGCGAAGTAGGAGGCCCAGCTATGTGCACGTCTATTGTCGAGATCGCCCGCGCGGAGGGCATGGCAAAGCGCGGCGATGACTGGTTTGCCCTCTCGCACGCGGTGGTCGCCTATGACCACGCGCGTCATGCCGCGCTGGGCGATGTGATCACGCTCGATTTCATCAATGCGGAGCTTGATCCCGGCGCGCGCGCCGGGATCGAATTGACGCTCGAGACCGCCAAGGAATTGCGCGCCGCGCTTGATCGCGCGATTGTCGCCGCCGACTTCGAGGAGGCGGAGGTGCGAGGCAAGGGCGCGGTGCCAAAAACCTCGGGCGGCGTGAGGGGTTCTTATCCCTCCCCCCGCGAGCTGTCGTGATGGGGAGGGAAAGAAGAAGGGCGCCGCTTGGCTTCGCCCTACGGGCTCAATCCGACCACACGTTTCTTCGTGTTCACAGCTTTTGGAACGGCCGATCGACGCCCAGCCGGGCCTTCGGAACATCCTTTTTCGGTTCTTCTTTGCTGAATTTGTCGAACGGCCTCATCGGCTGGCTGTTTGCCGTTGGCGCGCCGATGGCGATCATTTGCGCGGTCGGTAGCTGGTAGTGACGCTCGCGGGGCTTCCGATTTTGTGCGTGTTGCAGACAGCCGTCGTCACCGCATTCAAACAGCGCCTCTCGCTTGGCGCGCCGGTCGCGCTTCATTGCCGAAATCGCCGACCTGGCGCTATTGAATGTCGGCGCGGCCTTATGGGGGTTGTTGTCCGGCTTTGCCATATCGGCGTTGCTGGGAGGCGGGCGGACTTCACGGGCTAGCGGACATCATGGCGACAACTGCGCGGCTACTGCCGCTTTCTTGTCTCTCTCCCAGCGGCGGTCCGCCGAAGCTTCAGCGAAGGCGGACGCGCTGGCGAGCGATGAACGGGTTACTTCGCAGGCTCCAGGATCGAGACATAGTTCGCGACCGCGGCACCGCCCATGTTGAAGATGCCACCGAGCTGCGGATTCTTGATCTGCATGCCCTCCGGCGCCTGCCCCACCAGCTGCATCGCCGTCATCACATGCATGGACACGCCGGTTGCGCCAATCGGATGGCCCTTGGCCTTCAAGCCGCCGGAGGGATTGATCGGCAGCTTGCCGTCCTTCTGCGTCCAGCCCTCTTTGATGGCGCGTGCGCCCTGCCCCTTCGGCGTCAGCCCCATCGCCTCATATTCGATGAGCTCGGCAACGGTGAAGCAATCATGGGTTTCGACGAAGGAGAGATCGGTCAGCTCGACGCCGGCCTTCTGCAGCGCGCGCTGCCAGGCGACGGTGCAGCCCTCGAACTGCAGGATGTCGCGCTTGGACATCGGCAGAAAATCCTGCGCATGCGCGGTCGCGCGGATGTTAACCTGCTTGCTCACGCTCTTTGCGGTCTCGCCATCCGCCAGCACAAGCGCGGCGGCGCCATCGGACACCAGCGAGCAATCGGTGCGCTTCAAGGGGCCCGCGACATAGGGGTTCTTCTCGCTCTCGGCGCGGCAGAACTCGAAGCCGAAATCCTTGCGCATCTGTGCATAGGGGTTAGCGACGCCGTTCTTGTGGTTTTTTGCGGCGATCATCGCCAGCGCGTCGGACTGGTCTCCATATTTCTGGAAGTAGCTTTGCGCGATGTTGCCGAACACGCCGGCAAAGCCGCCGACCGTGTCGCCGTCTTCGGGCAAATACGACGCCTTCAACAGGTTCTTGCCGATCTCGGGGCCCGGCGTGCGCGTCATCTGCTCGACGCCGACGACCAGCACGATTTTCGCCTGCCCCGCAGCAATCGCCCGGATGCCCTGATGCACCGCGGCCGACCCCGTGGCGCAGGCATTTTCGACCCGCATGGCCGGCTTGAAGCGCAGCTCTGGATCCGCCTGTAGCACCAGTGAGGCGGTAAAGTCCTGTGGCGAGAAGCCGGCATTGAAATGCCCAAGCACGATCTCGTCGACGTCGCGCGCGGAGATGCCCGCATCGGCAAGCGCCCCGTTCGCCACTTTCACGACAAGGCTCTCGACGGTCTCGGCGTCGAATTTCCCGAATGGGGTGTGCGCCCATCCGACGATGCTGGCTGTCATGGCCGTCTCCCCTGATCCTTTGAAGATGATTTAGTCAACGAACTTACCACCAAGTTCGTCCTCGATGTGAATGCGAATGATGTCGTCAAAGGTGTTTTCGGCGGTGATAAAGCCGAGCTGGCGCGACCGTTTGGCCTCGAAATTCCGCGGCCAGCCGTCGACAATGCTCATGATGAAGGGGTCCGGCACGTGCTTGATGCGCGCGGCGACCCGCTCGCCCGCGACCCGCTTCAAGGCGGCGATCTGCTCGCCGACTGTTGCGGAGAGACCGGGCATGGTGAGGTTGCGCCGGGGGCCGACCGCGGTGAGATCGAGGGTCGCCGCATGCAGCAGGAAGCCGACGGCCGAACGCGGCGTCGCATGCCAATGCCGTACGTCTTCGGAGACCGGCAGAACCGCCTCTTTGCCCGCAAGCGGCTCGCGCAAGATGTTGGAGAAGAAGCCCGACGCCGCCTTGTTGGGAAGGCCGGGACGGATGCAGATGGTCGGCAGACGGATGCCGATGCCGTCCAAGACGCCGCGGCGAGAGTAGTCGGCCAGCAGCAATTCGCCGATCGCCTTTTGCGTGCCGTAGCTCAAAAGCGGGGTATTGAAGAACTCGTCACCGATCGCCTCCGGGAACGGCGCGCCGAACACGGCGATCGAAGACGTGAACACGACGCGCGGCTTGTAGTCGCCGCCTGTCAAACGGATCGCCTCGAGCAGCATCCGCGTGCCATCGAGATTGATGCGATAGCCCCTGTCGAAATCGAGCTCAGCTTCGCCCGAGACGATTGCCGCGAGATGGAAAATCACGTCCGGTCGGCCGACGATCAGCTTCTCGGCCGCACCGGGCACGGCGAAGTCGCCTTCATGCACCGCGACCGTAAAGCCCGCCTTCTCGGGCTTTGCCGGCGCCACGACGTCATGCAGGGTGAGCTTGGAGATGTCCGACTTGCCGAGCCGGCCGTCGCGCAGCAGTCGATCAACCAGTTTGCGCCCGACCATGCCGGCCGCGCCGAGAACCAAGACGTGCAAGAGCCAACTCCTCGTTGATTGTGTTTGTGGGCTTCAAGGAGTGCACTCACTCCTTCACGGCGCCGGTCATGGCCGACACATAATGCTCGACGAAGAAGGCGTAAAGGATCACGAGCGGCAGCGAGCCGGCGAGCGCCCCCGCCATCAGCGAGCCCCAGCGGTAGATGTCGCCGTCGACGAATTCGTTGACGATCGCGACCGGCACCGTCTTGTTCTGGCTCGACTGCAGGAAGGTGAGCGCATAGATGAATTCATTCCAGCACAGTGTGAAGCAGAAGATGAAGGCCGAGATCAGGCCGGGCACCGCAAGCGGCAGCACGATCTTGATCAGGATCTGCCAGCGGCTTGCGCCGTCGATCAGGGCGCATTCCTCGAGCTCGAAGGGGATAGTCTTGAAATAGCCCATCAACAGCCAGGTCGAGAACGGGATCAGGATGGTCGGATAGGTCAGAATCAGCGCAAGCGGGGAGTCGAACAGGCCGTACTGGAACACAACCGTCGCAAGCGGGATGAACAGGATCGACGGCGGCACGAGATAGGCGAGGAAGATCAAGCCGCCAACGAGGTTGGCGCCCGTGTAGCGCAGCCGCACGATGGCATAAGCCGCAAGCACGCTTGCGGTGATCGAAAGCACAGTGGCCGCCACCGCGACATACATCGTGTTCCACAGCCAACGCGGATAGTGGCTCTCAAACAACAGCTGATGGAAATGCTTGAACGTGGGATTCCAGGTCCAGAACGGACTGTAGGTCTCCATATCGAGGAGTTGCGCATCCGGCTTCACCGCCGTCAGCGCCATCCAGTAGAACGGAAACAACAGCACGAAGAGGATGATCGAGAGCGGCAGATAGAGCGTCACGAGCCGCCGCGGCAGCGACTGCAGATAGCTCATGCCCTCACTGTTATCGATCCGCGGCGCCGTCGATAGCACGCGCTTCAGGTCGACCCTGTTGGCCGGAAGATCAGTCATTGCTCTCTCCCTGCTGCCATTTCCTGCGTTGCAGGCCGAACCATGACACCATGATCGCGCCCAACAGGAACGGGATCATCGCGCTCGAGATCGCCGCGCCTTCGCCCAGCTGGCCCGCGATAATCGCACGCTGATAGGACAAGGTCGCCATCAGATGCGTGGCATTGACCGGGCCGCCGCGCGTCATCGCCCAGATCAGCTGGAAGTCGGTGAAGGTGAAGAGCACCGAGAAGGTCATCACGACCGCGATGATCGGCGTGAGCAAAGGATAGGTGATGTGGCGGAACATCTGCCAGCGCGTCGCGCCGTCGAGCGTGGCCGCCTCATAGAGCGAAGGCTGCACGGTCTGCAGCCCCGCGAGCAGCGTGATCGCGACGAACGGCACGCCGCGCCAGATGTTGGCGAAGATCACACAGATCCGTGCCCAGGTGGTGTCGCCCAGAAAGTTGATGTTCTGGGTGATCAGCCCGAGATGTTTCAGAGACCACGAGATGATCGAGAATTGCGCATCAAAGATCCACCAGAATGCCAGCGCCGACAGCACGGTCGGCACGATGAAAGGAACCAGGACCATTGCGCGCAGCATCGCCTTGAACGGCATGTTTTCATTCAAGAGCAGCGCGAGATAAAGCCCGATTGCGAATTTGAAGGCGCTGGCGATGAGGGTGTAGAGCAGCGTGTTGGTGACCGACAGCCAGAAGATCGCATCGTCCCACAGCCATTGGTAATTCTCGATCCCGATATACTGGCCGATGCGACCGACCCGCGTATCGGTGAAGGATAACCAGATGCCGAGCCCCAGGGGGTATGCAAGGAACAGGATTAAAAACGCCATCGCCGGCAGCATGAACCAGAGGCCGAGCCAATTCTTGTTGTGCCTGAGCTGGTCCCAGCCGGTGGCTTCGCGGATTTGCTGCTTGGCGCGCTGGGGTGCAAGTGCGACGTCGGCCATGGCGATATCCCGAATCCCTTGAGCGGGGCGGACGGCCGGACCGCCCGCTCCGAATTCTGGTCAGCGATAAATTCGCTTCAACTGCCGCTCGGCGTCTGCGATCGCGCCCTTGGCGTCTTTCGCGCCGGTGCAATAATTGGCGAACATGTCGACCACGATGAAGTCGGCGATCGCGGTTGCCGCCTTCTCGCCGGGCGTGCCGATGCCGGACGCCGGCAGCGCGCGCCTCGAGGCCTGCGCAAACACGGCGTTCTTCGGGTCCGCAGTCCACACCGGAGCTGTGTCATAGGCATTCAGCGTGTGGGTCAGATAGCCGCGCGCGCCAGTGAGCCAGACGTCGAACTGTTGCTTTTCCAGCATGAAGTCGATGAAGGCCTTTGCCGCATTCGGATATTTGGTGAAGTTGAACGCCAGGATCGGGACGCTGAGCTGCAGCTCGGTCGGCTTGCCAATTGGGCCGACCGGGTGCAACGCGTGATAGGTGTCCTGCGCCAATTCCGTCTTGGTCGGATCGTCCTTGGCTGCAATGTAGATTGAGATGCCGTTGAGGGTACAATAGAGCTCTCCGGCCAAAAACGCCTTGTTGTTGGAGGAGTCGTTCCAGGATGCCACGCCCGGGATGAAAGTCGCCGATAGCGCCTTGCAATAGTCGAGCGCCTTCGCCGTCTCTGGCGAGTTGATGATGACCTGGTCCTTCTCATTAACGGTGTAGGCGCCGTGACCCCAGAGGATCCAATGCAGCCAGCCGTTGGCATCGCCGGTGGCATGGCCGAGGGCAAAGCCCGCTGGCGTATTGTTCGCCTTCAGTGCCTTGCACATTTCGAGGAAACCCGGGAAGTCCTTTGGGAACTCGTTGAAGCCGGCCTTGTCGGTCGCCGACTTGCGGTAGGTCATGTAGCCGCCGACGGTTGCAACAGGGATGCCGAGCCAGTCATCACCCTGCTTGCAGGTTTTTGCCGCAGCATCGGTCCAACCGCCATACTTCTTGCCGAGGTGATCGGCAACGTCGTTCATCTTGAGGACCTTGGTCGGGAACAGCTGCGGCAGCGTGTGCAGGCCCCAGGCGATATCGAGGCCGGAGCCGGTATTGGCGGCGACCGAGGCCTTTGGCTGCACGTCCTCAAAGGACTCGCTGAACACGTTCATCTCGATCCCGGTCGCCTTCGAAAAAGCGGCAACGGTGGCGTTGAAGGCATCATCCTCGGATGGCACAAAGCGCTTCCAGCGCATCAGGGTGAGTTTGCCGCCCGGCTCTGGCTTCCATGGCGAGGTGTCGGCCCAGGCCTTGGCAAAATCAAGCAGCGCCGGCCCGGCGAGTGCGGCGCCGGCAGCGAGCGCGGTGCCGCCCTGGAGCAGGGCGCGGCGGGTAACGTCAAGCATTGTGGTCTCTCCCTCGGGTCCTTTGCATTTTTTAGATTTACGCGTTCAGCCGCTTGCCGGTCGCCTCATCGAAGAGATGGACGAGCGCGGGGTCGGGTTTCAGGCGGATCCTGTCGCCCGGATTGAACTGGTGGCGTTCGCGGAACACCGCGACAACCTGCTCGCCGCCGAGCTTGGCGAAGACCTGGGTTTCCGAGCCGGTCGGCTCGACAACGATGATCTCAGCTTCGGCACCCTCGTCGGCGATGGTGAAATGCTCCGGTCGCACGCCGTAGACCGCGGGCCGGCCATCGGCATTGGCGGGTGCGGATTTCAGTGGCAGTTTCACGCCGTTCGGCCCTTCAAAGGCAGCCAGCCCGTTGACCTTCACCTTGCCTTTCAGGAAATTCATCGCCGGCGAGCCGATGAAACCCGCAACAAACTGGTTGTCCGGCCTGTCATAGAGATCGAGCGGCGAGCCGATCTGCTCGACGATGCCCTCATGCATCACCACGATCTTGTCGGCCATGGTCATGGCCTCGATCTGGTCGTGGGTGACATAGACGGTCGTGGTCTTCAGCCGCTGATGCAGCTCCTTGATCTCGGTCCGCATGGCCACCCGCAGCTTGGCGTCAAGGTTGGACAAGGGCTCGTCGAACAAAAACACCTGCGGGTCACGGACGATGGCGCGTCCCATTGCCACGCGCTGGCGCTGGCCGCCCGACAATTGCCGGGGATAGCGATCGAGCAAAGGCGTCAACGCCAGGATTTCGGCGGCGCGCGCCACGCCCTTCTTGATCTCCTGCTGCCTGGCGCCGCGCAGTTTGAGCGAAAAGCCCATATTGTCGGCGACCGTCATGTGCGGATAGAGCGCATAGTTCTGGAACACCATGGCAATGTCCCGCTCTTTGGGCTGGACATTGTTGACGACGCGGTCGCCAATTGAAATCGTTCCGGAGGTGATGTTTTCCAGCCCCGCCAGCATCCGCAGCAGGGTCGATTTGCCGCAGCCCGATGGGCCGACCAGCACCACGAACTCGCCGTCCTCGATCGGGATCGTCACGCCGTGCAGGACCTCGAAACTCCCGAACGATTTTCGCACATCGCGAATATTAACAGACGACATCAAGTTCCTCCCCGCTCGAGCCTTCCAGAGATGTCCCGCAGTGGAAACCCGTCGTGTTGATTTGCAGCGGTCATACCAGACTTTTTCGGCGGTGTCGTCGGATCAAAGTCGTAAGTCTTGCTCAGGACGCCCGAATTTGCGAAGTGGAGACCATCATGTAAACATCGGCCCCAAAATCAAAATCACGCACAAAAAGGGGCGTGTGCGCTGCGGGAGAAACCATGGACAAGCCGCTCACCAGCGTCGCGAGGCGCAAACTTCGTTCCAGCGAATGGTTTAACAACCCCCACAATCCGGGCATGACGGCGCTCTATCTCGAGCGCTACCTCAATTACGGCCTGACGCGGAAGGAGCTGCAGTCCGGCGCGCCGATCATCGGCATCGCGCAGACCGGCAACGACCTGTCCCCCTGCAACCGCCACCACCTCGAGCTGGCGCACCGCGTCCGGGAGGGGATCCGCGCCGCCGGCGGGATCGCGATGGAGTTCCCGACCCACCCCATTCAGGAAACGGGCAAGCGGCCAACGGCGGCGCTCGACCGCAACCTCGCCTATCTCGGCCTGGTGGAAATCCTGTTCGGCTATCCGCTCGACGGCGTGGTGCTGACCACCGGCTGCGACAAGACCACACCGGCCTGTCTAATGGCCGCGGCGACCGTCAATCTGCCCGCGATCGTGCTCTCGGGCGGGCCGATGCTCAACGGCTGGCATCAGGGCGAGCGCACCGGCTCCGGCACCATCGTCTGGAAAGCCCGCGAGCGGCTTGCCGCCGGCGAGATCGACTATGAGCAATTCATCGAGATCGTCGCCTCTTCGGCACCCTCAATCGGCCATTGCAATACCATGGGCACCGCCTCGACCATGAACTCGCTCGCCGAAGCTCTCGGCATGTCGCTGCCCGGTTGTGCCGCGATCCCCGCGCCCTATCGCGAGCGGGCGCAGATGGCCTACGACACCGGATTTCGGATCGTCGAGATGGTGTGGGAGGATCTGAAACCTTCGGACATCCTGACCCGAAAAGCCTTTGAGAACTGCATCGTGGTCAATTCCGCGATCGGCGGCTCGACCAACGCGCCGATCCATATCAACGCGCTCGCGCGTCATGTTGGCGTGGAGCTTTCGATCGACGACTGGCAGAAGGTCGGCCACGATGTGCCGCTCCTGGTCAACATGCAGCCGGCGGGCTTCTATCTCGGCGAGGAATATCACCGCGCCGGCGGCGTGCCGTCGGTGGTCCGCGAATTGATGGCCCATCAGCGCATCCATGAGGATGCTGTCACCGTCAACGGCCGTTGCATGGGCGACAATTGCCGCGAGGCGCCAAAGCCCGACGGTGACGTGATCCTTAGCTATGACAAGCCGTTGGTGAAGGACGCGGGCTTCTTGGTGCTGCGCGGCAACCTGTTCGATTCCGCGATCATGAAGACCAGCGTGATCTCCAGGGAATTTCGCCACCGCTATCTGAGCAACCCGAAGGACCTCAACGCCTTCGAAGGCCGCGCCATCGTGTTCGATGGACCGGAGGACTACCACGCGCGCATCGATGATGTCGCGCTCGACATCGACGAGACTTGCGTGCTGTTCATCCGGGGCGCCGGCCCGATCGGCTATCCCGGTGGCGCCGAGGTCGTGAACATGCAACCACCGGCCGCCCTGATCAAACGCGGCATTCTTTCACTGCCCTGCATCGGCGACGGCCGCCAGTCCGGCACGTCGGGGTCGCCGTCGATCCTCAATGCGTCGCCGGAAGCGGCCGCCGACGGTGGGCTTGCGATTCTGAAGACCGGCGACAGGGTCCGCATCGACCTCAACAAGGGCTCGGCCAACATCCTCATCTCTGACGATGAGGTCAAACGCCGCCACACCGAGCTGAAGGCCAAGGGCGGCTTCCCCTACCCCGCCCACCAGACGCCGTGGCAGGAACTTTATCGCTCGACCGTCGGCCAGCAGTCGACCGGCGCCTGCATGGAGTTCGCAACCCGCTACCGCGATATTGCAGGCAAGGTCGGTGTCGCCAGGGATAATCACTGATCGCAAACGTGTTTGCCGGGCTTGACCCGGCCATCCATCATTTTCGTAGGATAGATACGCGGGATCCAAGGCTGCGCATCACACCGAGAAAAACTCGACCGAGCTTGTTAGGGGGAGAGAGATGTCCGACCGCCTCAAGGGCAAGCGCAGTTTTGTCACCGCCGCCGCCGCCGGTATCGGCCGCGCCTGCGCGGTCGCGTTTGCGCGCGAGGGCGCAAGCGTATTCGCAACCGATATTGATGAGAACGCTCTGATCACACTGAAGAGCGAGGGCATCGCTGAGGTTGCAAGGCTCGACGCGCGTGATACCGCGGCGGTCAACGCAACTGCCAAGCGCGTCGGCAAGGTTGATATTCTGCTCAATGCCGCGGGCTTCGTGCATCACGGCACGGTGTTGCAATGCTCGGATGAGGATTTCGACTTCTCCTTCGACCTCAATGTCAAATCGATGCACCGCACGATCCGCGCCTTCCTGCCTTCGATGCTGGAGGGTGGCGGCGGCTCAATCGTCAACATCGCCTCCGCGGCCGGCGTCTTCAAGGCGGCGCCCAACCGTTACGTTTATGGTGCGACCAAGGCCGCCGTCGCGGCGCTGACGCGTTCAGTCGCCGCCGACTTCATCACCAGGGGCATCCGCTGCAACTGCATTTGCCCGGGCACGATTGAGACGCCATCGATGCTGCAGCGTGCAGCTGCCGCCGGTCCTGGCGGGCGCGAGATGTTCGTGTCGCGGCAGCCGATGGAACGGCTCGGCACCGCGCAGGAGATCGCCGCGCTCGCCGTCTACCTCGCAAGCGACGAGAGCGCGTTTACGACCGGCGTCGCCCATCTCATCGACGGCGGCTGGACCTTATAAATTAAGGGATACATCCATGAACAAGATCGATCTGAACGGCCGCGCGGCCGTCGTCACCGGCGGCGCCCAGGGCTTTGGACGCGCCATCACCGAGCGCTTTGTTGCATCAGGCGCCAAGGTTGCGATCTGGGATCACGACCAGGCGCTTGCGGAAAAGGCCGCGCAAGAGATCGGCAACGCGGTGTCGCCGTACAAGGTCGACGTGACCGATTCCGCTGCCGTGGACAACACCCGCGATGCGACAGTCGCGGCCTTTGGCAAGATCGACATCCTTGTCAACAACGCCGGTATCGCAGGCGTCAACAAAACGGTGTGGGAGACCGATCTTGAGGAATGGCGCAAGGTGCTGCGCGTCAATCTCGACGGGCCCTTCATTTGCTGCAAGGCGATCGTCCCGCAAATGCAAAAGCAGAGATACGGGCGCATCGTCAATATCGCCTCCATCGCCGGCAAGGAAGGCAACCCCAACGCGGCGCATTACTCGGCCTCGAAAGCCGGCCTGATCGCGCTGACCAAATCGCTCGGCAAGGAGCTCGCCGCCCACGACATTCTGGTGAACGCGGTGACGCCTGCCGCCGCCAAGACCGCAATCTTCGACCAGATAACCCAGCAACACATCGACTTCATGCTGTCGAAAATCCCCAAGGGCCGCTTTGTCCTGGTGGAAGAGCTCGCCGCGATGGTGGCGTGGCTTGCCTCAGAAGACTGCGCGTTCTCCACCGGCGCGGTGTTCGACATTTCCGGCGGGCGCGCGACGTATTAAGGGTCAGAGCCCCGCGCTCGTCCGCTTTGAGGGAAATTGCCGACGTCAATTTTTGGTCGCAGGACATCCGGAGGATCTGACGCGTGGCGGCCCGATGGCTGGGCTCAAATCCGGATCGGCGTGCGCTGGTCGGATTCTGAACCGAATTGTCCGATTGTGACCATGAGCATTTGAAGCAAAGATGGACCAGACCGGCCGAACCGTTTGGGGCCGGAGCTGACGACAGCGACAACAGCACGAAAGGCAGCAGCAAATGGCCAAGGCACCGCCATCCGCCAAGCGGGACCGCATCAAGAATTTCACGCCGGCACTGGTCGATTACACCAACGACGTCCTCTACGGCGACCTTTGGGAGCGCAAGGGTCTTTCGAAGCGCGACCGCAGCCTCATTACGGTTGCGGCGCTGGTTGCGACCTACCGGCCCGAGCAGCTCGTCTCCCACCTGACGCGCGCGATCAACAACGGCGTCACAGAGGAGGAAATCACCGAAGTCATCACGCACATGGCATTCTACGCCGGATGGCCGGCGGCGATGTCGGCGGCACAGGTCGCCTACACCGTGCTGGTCGAAGGCAACAAGGGGGAATAGCCATGGCCAAGGAGGTTGTCGTCGGCTTCATCGGGCTCGGCACCATGGGCGGCAAGATCGCCGCCAACATTCAGAAGGCCGGATACGCGGTCATCGTGCACGATTTGCATCGCCAGCAGGCCAGCCATCATCTGCAGGCCGGCGCGACATGGGCGGACACGCCCCGTGCGCTGGCGGAAAAATCCGATGTGATCTTTACCTCGCTGCCCGAGCCCGCCGACGTCGAGCGGGTCGCGCTTGGCGCCAACGGACTGATCGAGGGCGCAAAGACGGGCGCAGCCTTCTTCGACCTGTCGACAAACTCGCCGGCCGTCGTAAAGGCGATTCATGATGCCTTCGCAGCAAGGGGCGCGCACATGCTCGACGCGCCGGTCAGCGGCGGACCCTCGGGCGCGGCCTCGCGCAAAATGGCGATCTGGGTCGGCGGCGCCAGGGTCGCTTTTGATCAACACAAGGCCGTGCTCGACGCGATCGGCGACCGTGCGGCCTATATTGGCGAAATCGGCACTGGCACGGTGGCAAAGCTCGTCCACAACCTGTCGAGCTACGCGCTCGCTTGCGCATTTGCCGAAACCTTCACGCTGGGCGTGAAGGCCGGCATGGATCCTGTCACGCTCTGGGAAGCCGTGCGTCAGGGCGTCAGCGGCCGGCGCCTCACATTCGATGGCCTGCTCGAGCAGTTCCTGCCGGGCAAATATGATCCGCCGAACTTCACGCTCAAGCTCGCCACCAAGGACGTCGCACTCGCGACAACACTGGGACGCGAGCTTGGTGTGCCGATGCGTATCTGCAATCTTGCCTATGCCGAAATGCTCGAAGCGTGCAATCGCGGCTGGCAGGGGCGTGAC
>Ga0306925_10003746_pt1 | contig 13565 bp, 12 predicted proteins | sample flu12Cox44000176_FD_203755 | JGI IMG/M metagenome (GOLD analysis project Ga0306925, IMG submission 203755) | Lab enrichment of tropical soil microbial communities from Luquillo Experimental Forest, Puerto Rico - flux8day.12C.oxic.44.000.176 (v2)... | ecosystem: Environmental > Terrestrial >... | reverse complement strand
GGTCACCCCGTGCGGCACCCGCACCCGGCGGGCCCCGGGCTCGAAGGTCAGATCCACCCGGACCGGCCCGGTGGCCTCGGTCTGGAGGTCCACGGTGCTGGTCATGGTGACGGCTGGGCGGCCGCTGCGGCACCGGCGCCCGCCCCGGCTGCGGCGCCTGCCCCGGCTGCGGCGACCGTCCCGGTTGCCGGCGCGGCGCCCGCGGCGGCGGCGGCCTGCTGGGCGCGGTGCGCGGCGATCCAGGACGCGCCCCAGGAGTCACGGTCGAGCAGCAAGTCGGCGGCCTTGACCGCGCGGACGATCTGAGGCGACCGGGCGTCCATGATCGCGCTGGTCAGGCCGTGCGAGATGGCCACGGGCAGGAACGCCGCCCCGATCGCGTGCCGGTCCGGCATGCCGAACGACACGTTCGAGGCGCCCAGCGTCATGTTCACGCCGAATTCATCGCGCAGCAGTGCAATCGTTTCCAGCGTCCGGATCCCGTGCCCGGTGTCGGCGCCGACCGGCATGGCCAGCGGGTCGATCACGATGTCCTCGATCGGAATCCCGTACTGCCGCGTTGCCACGTCGATGAGCTTGCGGGCCAGTTCCACCCGGCGGGCCGGCTCCTCGGGGATCTCCTCCTCGTCGTTGGGCAGGCCGATGACCGCGGCGCCGTACTTCTTCACCAGCGGCAGGATCGCCTCCAGCCGGTCGTCTTCCGCGGTGACCGAGTTCACCAGCGCCTTGCCCTCGTAAGCGGCCAGCCCCGCGTCCAGGACCTCGATGATCGAGGAGTCGATGACCAGCGGCAGGTCGGTCAGGCCCTGGATCAGCCGGACCGCGCGGCTCATGAGCTCCGCCTCGTCGGCCAGGGGCGCGCCCATGTTCACGTCGAGCACCATGGCGCCCCCGGCGATCTGCTGGGCCACGTCGGTCTCCACCCGGGACAGGTCGCCGGCCCGCAGCTCCTCCTGGAACGCCTTGCGCCCGGTCGGGTTGATCCGCTCGCCGATGATGCAGAACGGCTGGCCGGGGCCGATCACGGCCTGCTTGGCCGCCGAAGAAAGAACGGTGTCCACGCCGGCCGCCTACGCGGGCAGCGCGGCGCGGCGCCGCTGCAGCAGTTCCTTGGCGCGGACCACCGCCGCCGAGGCGTCCGCGGCGTACCCGTCGGCCCCAACTACGTCGGCGTACTCCTGGGTGACCGGGGCGCCGCCCACCATGACGATCACCTGGTCGCGCAGCCCGGACTTCTCCAGCGCGTTGATGTTCGCCTTGAACATCGGCATGGTCGTGGTGAGGAACGCGGAGAAGCCAAGGATGTCGGGCTGGTGCTCGCGCACCGCGTCGACGAACTTCTCCGGCGACACCTGCACGCCCAGGTCGATCACCTGGAATCCGGCGCCCTCGAACATGATGTTCACCAGGTTCTTGCCGATGTCGTGCACGTCGCCCTTGACCGTGCCCATGACCACCTTGCCGATCATGGCGGCGCCGGTCTCGGCCAGCAGCGGCCGCAGGATGTCCAGCGCCCCCGCCATCGCCTTGCCGGCGATCAGCATCTCCGGCACGAAGAAGTCGCCGCGCTCGAACCGCGCGCCGACCTCCTCGAGCGCCGGGATCAGCGCGTCGTAGAGCAGCGTCTCCGGGCCCAGGTCCATCCCCAGCCCGGTGTTCGTCAGCTCAAGCACGGAAGGGCCGTTTCCCACCAGGGTGTCGTCGTACAACTGCTTGAGTAGCTCGTCGGGGGTCACGCGGCACCTTCTCTCTGTGCTTGGGTCTCATGCGATGCGTGTGCGACGTCCGGACGGTGGCCCAGGACCCCGGACAGCCCGCTGGCCTGGGCCATGCACGCGGCGGCCACGTCGGCGATCCTGGGCGGGGTCAGCCGGGTCCCAGGTCCCGACACCGACAGCGCGGCGACCATGGCGCCGCCGTCGCGGTAGATGGGGGCGGCCACCGCCACAAGACCGGGTTCCAGTTCGCCGTCGATGACCGCGTAACCCCGTTCGATGACGGTGGCAAGCTCGGCCTCCAGCGCCGCCCGGCTGGTGACGGTCTCGTCGGTGCGCCGCTCGAGCCGGCCCGCTGGCAGCTTGACCGCGCCGTGGGCGAGCAGCACCTTGCCGGCCGCGCTGCAGTGCAGCGGCACCGCCCGGCCCAGCCAGTTGGTGGCCCCGATCAGGTACACGCTGTCCACCTGGGCGATCTGCTCGACCATGCCGTCCCGCGCCACGCCAAGGTTCACGGTCTCGCCGGTGGCCACGCCGAGCCGGTCCAGGTAGGGCTGGGCAACCTCGGTCAGTCCCGCCTCGGCGCCACCGCGCCAGGCGAACCTGACGAACATCTCCCCGGGGCGGAACCGGCCCGCGTCGTCGCGCCGGACCAGCCCGTTGCGCTCGAGCGCCAGCAGCAGCCGCGACGTGGTGCTCTTGGCCAGCCCGGTGGCCGCGGCCAGTTCGGTGAACGTGACCGACCCCGGCGCGTGCACCACCTCGGTGAGCAGCCGCGCGGCACGGTCCACCGCCTGGGTTCCGTTGGGACTGCTCACCACGTTCCTGCCTGGGGGGGTTGACGTGCCGTGCCTGGCCTGTGCAAAGCTTGGCCACATAGTTCCACGTTACGGAACTCTGTTCTACTATGTGATCCTACGATCGGGGTCTTGGCCGGTCAAGGCGGTCCGGGCCCGTCTCGGCAGAGGCAGGTGGCGATGTTCCGCAACACGATGCCGCGGTATGAGATCCTCTCCGCCGACGCGGTCGGGGTGCTGGAGCGCGGCTGGCGCCGCATCGTGAGCGAGATCGGCGTCCAGTTCGCCAAGCCGGAGGCCGTCGAACTGTTCCGCAAGGCCGGCCAGCAGGTGGACGGCGACGTGGTCAAGTTCGACCCGGACTTCGTGCTCGAGCAGGTCGCCAAGGCGCCCCGCGAGTTCGACGTGCAGGCCCGCAACCCGGCCAACAGCGTGCACATCGGCGGCGACGACATGGTGTTCGGCGCGGTATACGGGTCGCCGTTCGTCCGTGAGGGCGAGGTCCGCAGGGACGCCACCCTGGAGGACTTCCGGCGCCTGGCCATGCTCGCCCAGTCCTTCCCCGAACTGGACTCGGCGGGCGGGGTGATCTGCGAGCCCAACGACGCCCCGCTGGACTCCCGGCACCTCGACATGATCTACGCCCTGCAGACCGTCACCGACAAGATCTACATGGGCAACGTGGTCTCCGGGCCGAACGCGGCCGACACGATCAACATGACCTCGATCCTGTTCGGCGGCCTGGACAAGGGCCGGGCGAGCATCGAGCAGACCCCGGCGACCATCTCGCTGATCAACTGCAACTCGCCGCTGCGCTGGGACGACCGGATGCTGGACGCCCAGTTCGAGTACTGCGCGGCGAACCAGCCGGTGGTGCTCACCCCGTTCCTGCTCATGGGCGCCATGTCGCCGGTGGCGATCCCGTCCGCGCTGGCGCAGCAGCTCGCCGAGGCGCTCACCGGCATCGCGCTGGCCCAGCTCATCCGCCCCGGCTGCCCGGTGATCTTCGGCTCGTTCCTGTCCAACATCGACATGCAGTCCGGGTCGCCCAGCTTCGGCACGCCGGAGTCGGCCATCGGCCTGCTGTGCACTGGGCAGCTTGCCCGGCACTACGGGCTGCCGTTCCGCACCGGCGGCGGGCTCAACTCCAGCCAGACCTGCGACGCGCAGGCCGCCTACGAGGCGCTGATGACGCTGCTGCCCACGTTCCTGGCGGGCACCAACTGGGTGATGCACGCCGCGGGCTGGCTGGAAGGCGGCCTGGTGAGCTGCTACGAGAAGTTCATCGTAGACATCGAACTGCTGCGGATGCTGCGGGTCGAGTTCACCCCGCTGGAGATCGACGAGGCGTCGCTGGCCTTCGGCGCGCACGAGGAGGTCGGCCACGGCGGCCACTTCCTCGGCGCCGCGCACACGATGGAGCGGTTCCGCACCTGCTTCTACCGGCCCCTGCTGTCCTCCACCGCCAACTACGAGCGGTGGCTGAAGCAGGGCGGCAAGGACACGGCGGTGCGGGCCGGCGAGATCTGCAAGAAGACCCTCGAGGAGTACGAGCAGCCACCGCTGGACGACGCGATCCGCGCCGAACTGGAGGACTACGTCGCCCGCCGCCGCGCCGAGCTCGGCGACTAGCCCTGGGGGCCCGATTGGGGCGCGCCACAACCGGTGATATCACCCGAAGTGGCCGGGCATACCGGGCAAACCGGGCGCGAGGGCGGCCGTTTTGTATGACAAGAGGCGCGAGGGAGGTGCGGAGTGGCGGCGGATCTGGTACTGACCGGGGGAGCGGTGTATACGGTGGACGCTGCGCGGACCTGGGCGCAGGCGGTGGCCATCTCTGGCGGGCGGATTGTTGCGGTGGGGAGCGACGCGGACATGCGGCCGCGGGTGGGCCCGCGCACCGAGGTGGTCAACCTGCGCGGCCGGATGCTGCTGCCCGGGTTCCAGGACGCGCACGTGCACGCGTCCCGTGGCGGCATGGATCGCAGCCAGTGCGACCTGGCCGGCGTGCACACCCGCGAGGGCTACCTGGCGGCGATCCGCTCCTATGCCGGCCGCAATCCGGGCGCCGCGTGGATCGCCGGCGGCGGCTGGGGGATGGACGTGTTCCCCGGCGGCGTGCCCAGCAAGGACGACCTCGACGCGGTCGTCCCCGACCGGCCGGTGTTCCTGTCCAACCGGGACCTCCACGGAGCCTGGGTGAACTCCCGGGCGCTCGCGCTGGCCGGCATCGACGCCACCACCCCGGACCCGCCGGACGGCCGGATCGAGCGGACCGCGACCGGCGAGCCGCAGGGCACGCTGCACGAGGGCGCGATGAACCTGGTCCGGCGGGTAGCGCCCGCGGTCACCCCGGACGAGCAGGTGGCCGGGATCCTGGAGGGCCAGCGGTACCTGCACTCGCTCGGCATCACCGCCTGGCAGGAGGCGATCGTCGGCGAGTACCCGGTGGTGCCCGACTGCTTCGCCGCTTACCGCGAGGTCGAGCGGCGGGGCCTGCTGACCGCCCGGGTCACCGGTGCGCTCTGGTGGCAGCGCTCCGCCGGCCCGTCCCAGCTCGATTTCTTGACAGAACGACGGTCCATCGCTGACGGCCCCCGGTTCCGCACCACCAGCGTGAAAATCATGCAAGACGGCGTCTGCGAGAACTTCACCGCCGCCATGCTCAGCCCCTACCTCGACGGGCACGGCCACGAGACCCAGGGCAGCGGGACCAGCTACTTCGACCCTGAGGAACTGAAGGAGGCGGTCACGGCGATCGACGCCCGCGGGTTCCAGGTGCACATCCACGCGATCGGGGACCGGGCGGTCCGCGAGGCGCTGGACGCGATCGCGGCCGCCCGGTCGGCGAACGGGCCAACCCAGGGGCGGCACCACATCGCGCATATCCAGGTGATCCACCCCGAGGACGTGCCCAGGTTCCGCGACCTGTCCGTGGTGGCCAACTGCCAGCCGCTGTGGGCCAGCAACGAGCCGCAGATGACCGAACTGACCCTGCCGTTCCTCGGCCCCGAGCGCTCCGCGTGGCAGTACCCGTTCGGCAGCCTGGCCCGCTCCGGCGCGCAACTGTGCTTCGGCAGCGACTGGCCGGTGTCCAGCCCGAACCCGATGTGGGAGATGCACACCGCGGTGAACCGGACCACCGCGCCCGACTACCCGTTCCGCGGCCCGGACACCGGCACCCCGTTCCTGCCCGGCGAGCGGATCGGCCTGCCCGCCGCGATCGCTGCGTTCACCATCGGCTCCGCCTATGTCAACCACGACGAGCGGGACGCGGGCTCGATCGAGCCCGGGAAGCGCGCCGACCTTGTGGTGCTCGACCGCAACCTGTTCACCCAGCCCGCCGGGGAGATCGCCGAGGCCGAGGTGGACCTGACCCTGGTCGACGGCACCGTGGTACACGCCCGCCCCGGCACCTGACCGATTGCTGCGGCAAAGAGGCCGTCTGCCTGCGCGGGCCGGGACCTTAGCCCCCTGGCCACCGGCGCGGCCCGGCGCACTGTGTAAGTGCGAGGCATGCAAGACACGGGAGCGCCGATGCTGCAACGAGCACCCAGGAGAACGTGGCGCTCGCCCAGTGCGGACACCGGGCGGCCGCACGTCCTGATCGGGCCGAGCCGTGCCGCCCTCCAGGCGGCCGCCGCGGTGCTGGCATGCGGGATGGCGGTGTCCGCGCTGGCAGGTTGTTCCGGTACCGCGCCACTGCAGCACCGCACCAGGGACTACCAGGTCGGCGGGCCAGTACGTGCCCTGGTCGTGCACGGCCATGTGGGCGGCATCCAGGTGACCGGTGGTGACGTTGGTGCGGTGTCCGTCACCGAGCGGATCAGCTTCCGGGACACCCCTCCAGTCACCACTCGCCGGGTAACCGGGGGCATCCTCACGCTGGACAGCAGTTGCCCGGCTCGCGACGGATGCACCGTCGGCTATGACATCAAGCTGCCGAAGGCCACGCCCGTCAACGTCAGCGACAACGTCGGCACGATCGCACTGCGGTCCCTGTCCGGCCCGGTCACCGCGCACACCGATGTCGGCAACATCGATCTGGTATCGGTCTCCGGGCCCGTCGGGGTCACCGGCCACGCCGGGCAGATCCTCGGCCAGGACGTGTCTTCACCGCATGCCGTCGCACACGTGTCCGCCGGCCGGATCGACATGACGTTCTCGGCGGCGCCCGCCACCCTTACCGCGGTCAGCACCGCCGGCTCGGTCGCCTTGCGCGTGCCGGGCGGCGTCTCCTACCGGGTGCATGCCAGCACCAGGATCGGCAGTACCCAGGTGACCGTTCCATCCAGCCCGTCGTCGCCGCACGTGATCACGGCTACGGTCACGACCGGTTCGGTCACCGTCGAACCGGCGCCGTGATCCGCTGCCGCGGCGCCGGGTCGCCGGGACACCCCGGTCATGATGGAACCCGTCACTGGCGGGAGGGCCCGGTTCCTCCGTGACGCGGACCCGGTCCGGTGGTCCGGCCGGTAACGAGAGTCACCGTCGCCTCTATGGCCAGCCCGAGTGCCGTGCCGCCCACGATGTCGAGGGGCAGGTGGGCGCCGGTGTATATCCGGGTCAGGCCCACAGCCGGTACGGCGATCAGGACAACGGCGCGGCCGCCGGGGCCGAGCCGGGGAAGGGCCGCCGCGCCGAGGGCGGCGGCAACTCCGGCGTGCCCGGACAGGTATCCCAGCCCGGCGGCCGGGCGGCCGCGGCAGCGGGTCCCCGGCAGCAGTGCGCCCGGCCGGGGCCGCCGCACGACCTGCTTCACCAGTTTCGCGAGCGCCCAGGTGCCGACCCCGCTCGCGAGGAGCCGGGCGGCCAGTTCGTGCTCTCCGGCGAGCCATGCCGCACCTGCCGCGGCGGGTGCAGAACCGAAGGCACCGAGTTGCATGCACGCCCAGACGGCCGGATACACCGAGCTGGGCAGGCCGTTCACCGCCCGGAACGCGCCGGCCTCCCAGGGGCTGACCTGGCGATGGCGTACCGCCGCCAGGGCGGTGACCGCTACCACCGCGGCCCCTGCGCCGAGCCGGACCCGGGGACTGGCCAGGACCCTCGCGAGGGAACGCGGCTGGGTAGCGGCCGGCGCCGGTGCCGGGGTGGTGGCCGGTGGCTGGTCGCGTGGTGCGGTGCGCGGCATCATGGGCCGAGCTCCACGCCGAGCTTGTGCTTCAAGATGAGGCGGAGCTGCTGCCTTGGGTAGAGGCCGACCGCCTGCTCGAACTGTTCCATCAGCGAGATCTGTGACCCCAGCGCGAAGTCGAACGAGTAGCTCACGCAGCCTCCAGGGAACACGTCGTACAGGCTGCCCGCGAACCGAGGGGTGATCGAGGTAAGCCGGGTGTAGGTGACCACGCCGGGGGCGCGCGGCGGGGATGGGCTGGCATCGCCGGGCCGACACGACGGGATGAGCCGGACTCTGACCGGATGCCCGGGGGACCGGTCGGAGTTGAGCAGGAAGCTGGTCCCGCCCGGGGCGGCACGGAACCCGGACGTGCTCCAGCCCTGCGGCAGCGAGCGGAGGCAGGGCAGGTAGGACGCCGAGGGCAGGGACTGGGCCACGATCGCGAGCCGGAGCGGCTGACGGCAGCCGGGAGCGGCATCGCTGAACGCGGCGCAGCCGGTGACCGCGGCGGCCGCCGCGAGCAGCAGCGCCGCCAGCCCGGCGGTAAGCCGGGGGCGCTCGCCGCGCCTGCCGCGACCTGCCCGCGCGGTCATAGCAGCCCCGCCACCTTCATGTACCCGGCGAACACCGCCACCGCAACCGCTAGCGATGCGAGCAGCATGGCCGTTACCCCGACCCGGCGGATGTTCCAGAGCTGAACCGGCACGGGGCGGCGGCTGGGTGCGAGCCGGCGGAACTGCCCGACCAGGTCACGCCCGTCGGCGCGGACCAGCGCTCGGAGTTGCGTGGGCACGGTGATGCTCCGGCATGCGGCAAACGCCTCGGCCACGTCCTGCGCCGCGAAGACCTCAAGCGCGCGCTGGTAGACCCGCTCCGGGGTGCTGAGCAAGGCCAGGGTGAGCATCATGTCGGCCAGGTCCACCGCCTGGCGCCACGGCGTCGGCCGTACCGCGGCGAACGACACATCGATGAGCAGCACCTTCCCGTCCCGCACCAGGACGTTCGACGGCTTGATGTCGCGGTGCGCCAGCCCTATGTCCCACATCCGCCGCACCACGCGGAGCGCATCCCTGATGACCTGGTCGTCGACCGGCTCGCCGCGCATCTCGCGCGCGCCCTCGAAGAACTCCATCACGATCAGGTACTCGCGCTCCGGGGTGATCTCAACGAACCCGTACGGGCGGGGTGTGGGCAGCCCGGCATCGCGCATCAGGCGCAGCAGGTGGTCCTCGTACTCCACCAGCCGCCGCACTGTAGAAAAGGGCTTCTCGTCCTCCAGGCGCCCGTAGATGACCGTCCTTGCCATCTTGTACCAGCGGTCGGACCTGAGGTGGCTGACGGCGTAGAGCTTGCCGAACAGTGTGACCTCGCCGCCGTCGGCGGCGCGGGCGCGCAGGCGCAACGGCGTGGAGCCGGCTGACGCCTCCAGGCCGAACGGCTCCACCTGGGTCACGGTGAGACCAAGCTGGCGGTCCAGCGCGCTGACGATCGCCTCGCCGCGCTGGCCGCGGACGTCGAGATGCGCCTTGCGGAGGCCGGAATAGCTGACCGGAAACGCCTCGTTCGGCACCGCGAGCCAGAACACCACAACCGCCAGCGGCCAGCCGATGATCAGCGCGGTCGCGATGTCGGTGGGATGGTCGACCGCCAGGTACAGCCGGGCCACACATGCCATGCCGAGGATGACCGCCACGGCCCACTTCCCCCGGTTCCGCCACCGCCCGGCGGGCACCAGCGTGTACAGCGCGCCCACCAGCGCCAGCGCCAGCATTGCCACCGGCCGCGACGGCTGGGAGTAACCCAGCCATGGCCCGAGGATCTCGATACCGGCCGGCCGCATCCGGCCGAGGTCCAGCATCATCGCGGAGACCAGCAGGCCGGCGGCGAGGAAAACGAGGAGATAGACCGCCAGATGCCGGAAGCGGCGGAACCCGGCAAGCACCGCGATGGTCGTCCATGCGACCAGCCGCACCACCCACTGCGAAGTCAGGGCGTTGGCGTCCAGCATCAGGTGGGTAAGCCACGCGGTGCGCACGGTGGCGATCGCCTGAAGGACCACGAGGTCGGCCCTGGTGATGACGCCGAGGGACGCGGGGATCGACATGCCGGCCCACAGCGTCGCGGTCAGCCCACCGAGCAGCAGGTACCAGCGGATGCTACGGCCGATGGGGCGGGGCAGCGGCGGCGGCTCGCCCGAGGGGCGCCGCCGCCTGCCCTGGGGGGACGCCGCGAGCAACGGGGTGACTTCTGGCCCTACGGCACCTGACTTGGGCGTCGGTAGCGTGGTCATCGTGGCACCGCCGCGAGGGAGCGCAGCACCCGGATGTGGCGGGCCGGCGCGGTAAAGAAGGTGACGTCGTGGCCGTGGGCAGCACACCCCGTCGGCCCGGCCGGGCACGCCGGTCTACGGTGGCCCTCCTGGCCTGCTTGCTCATGCCCGCGCCGCTCGCCGCCTGCCAGCACGGGGCCGGACCTGACGGGCCGGCCCGGGCGCAGGCAAGCCCGGTGGTGGTGGCCTCGTTCAATTTCCCGGAGAGCGAACTGCTCGCGGCGATCTACGGACTGGCCCTGCGGCACGCCGGGATCCCGGTCGAGTTCCGGTTCGACATCGGCCCGCGGGAGCTGGTCGAGCCTGCGCTGGAGCATGGCCTGGTCGGCCTCGTCCCCGAGTACCTCGGCACCGCGCTGACGAGCATCGAACCGCATCCGAGCGTCACCATGACGGACCCGGCGGCGGTGCGGGCTGCGCTGGCGCGTGCCTTCGCCGCGTGGAACGTCGCGGTGCTCACTCCGGCCCGGGCGCAGGATCAGGACGGCGTGGCGGTCACCCGCGCCACCGCGGCACGGCTCCACCTGCACTCGCTGAGCGATTTGCAGCGCGCCGCGGGCAGCCTGGCCCTCGGCGGCCCGCCGGAATGCGTGTCCCGGCCTTTCTGCCTGCCGGGGCTGCGCAGCGTCTACGGGCTGCGGTTCGCCCGGTTCCTGCCGTTCGGCACCGAGCAGCAGCGGGTCACCGCGCTGACCGACGGTGTGGTCAACGCAGCGGTGCTGACCACCACCGACGGGAACCTGGCGGACGGCAGCCTGGTCCTGCTCACCGACAACCGCCACCTGCAGCCCGCAGACAACGTCGTGCCGGTGGTCACGGCGCAGGTCCTCGCACGTTACGGCAAGCGGCTGACCACGGCCGTCGACGCGGTCTCGGCGCGGCTCACCTCCGCCGAGCTGCTGTTCCTCAACTGGCGCATCGAGGTCGCCGGCCACGGCGTGCTGGCGGAGGCGCGGGCCTGGCTGGAACGCCACGGCATCCTGCCCCGGCCCGGCTGATCGCGGCAGGCCGTTCATCGCCGGTACGCCTGCCTCGCGGCTTGCTCCAGCCGCGCCGCCGTCGTGCTGGCATCGCGCCGGGCGAGGAACTGCTGGAGGATTCCGCGCATCCCCCGCCCCTCGGTGCCGCCGAAGCCGGCCGGCGTCAGGTCGGAAAGGCTGAACCGGAAGTTGCCGGCCGCCTCCAGCAGGCTGCGCGCGATGGACCTGTTGAGCCCGTCCGGGTAAGCGGACAGGCCGAGGTTGATGTTCGGCGAGACGAAGCCGCCGCGCGCGGCCCAGATCGCCGCCGCCTGGGGGCTGGCCAGGAACCTGATCAATGCGTCCCCGGCAGTGGAGCGGCGCATCAAGACGGCGGCGTCGCCGCCCGCCACCAGCATCGGGGCGGATCGCCCGGCCGCGGGGAAGCTGAGGGCGTCGGCGTCAACGCCAAGCTGGGCACGGGTCTGCCCGCTGATGATCCCGGCCACGAAGTCCCCTTCGAACACCATCGCCGCCGCGGGGCGGGACGCGAAGGTCTCCTGGACGGACTCTGCGTAGCTGGTCCGCAGCGCCCCGCGTGCACCGCCCGCGATGAAACGCGGTCGAAGCACCCGGGCCAGCTGCCGGAGCGCGGCGGTGACAGAGGGGTCTGTCCAGGCGATCCGGTGTGCGGCCAGCAGGTCGTAGCGGACCGGCCCGGCCAGGCGGAGGTAGATGTTGGAGAACCAGTCCGCCAGCGTCCAGCCGTCCGCCCCGCCGACCGCGAACGCGGACACCCCCAGCCCGGCAAGCCGGTGCTCCAGCAGCACCAGTGCGCCGACGTCAGTGGGCGGCACCATCCCTGCGCGCTCAAAGACGTCCTCGTTGTACCAGATCAAGGACTTGTCGGCGGCTTTGAACCAGACTCCGTAGAGGGTCGTGCCGACCGAGCCGAGCCGCCGCCAGGTCGCGTTATAGTTGCTGGCCACGGCCGCGCCGGCGATCCGGTTGAGCGGTACCAGCAGGTGCTCGGCCGCGTACGTGCGAAGCAGCCCGGGCTGGGGCAGGAACGCCACGTCCGGGAGTCGGTGCGCCGCCAGCCTGGCCCGCAGGAACACCGGCACGCTGTAACCGGCCGAGGTGTACCGGACGGTCACGCCGGTCCGGCGGGTGAACGCGCGCAGCACCCGTTCGAAGTTCCGCTGCTCCACACCCGACCACACGGCGGCGACTTCCAGCCGCTGTCCCCGCAGGCCCCGGGGCGCCGAAGCCCCGCCGGGCCCACAGCCGGCCACCAGCGCAGCCGCCACGGCGGCCGCCGCTACCGTCCGCGCCCGCCTGTGCCATCGCCTGCTGCCCACGCCCCGCCTTCACCTCAGCCCGCGGCCCTCCCTGCTGGCCCCACCAGGACCGGGAGGTCATCCGTACCAGGGTGGGCCGGAAGGGGAGGCGCAAAGCAGGGCCTTTCGACCCTGTGAGGCCGGCCGTTCGGCCCATAGGCGGGCGCAGCCGCCCAGAAACGATGGAAGTGATTGGGATGGCGCCCGTCTTGCAAGGGGCGCACGGCCAGGTTTGCCTGGCCGGGTACTCCGTGATGCGTCCCCTTCTGCCGGGCCAGAAGGGAGCAAGCAATGACCACCATCACCAGCCCCAGGGCTGCCAGCGTGGCTCAGCGAGCGGCCGCCCGGACCGAGGATGCGGTCAAGGTTTATGGCAAGGGCCAGGTCGAGGTGTGCGCCCTGGACCGCGTCACGGTCGAGTTCATCGCGGGCCGGTATACGGCCATCATGGGCCCGTCCGGCTCCGGGAAGTCGACGCTGCTGCACTGCGCGGCCGGCCTGGACACCCTTACCTCCGGCAAGGCGTACATCGGCGATGCCGACCTCGGCACGCTGAACGACCAGCGGCTCACGATCCTGCGGCGCGACCATGTCGGGTTCGTGTTCCAGTCGTTCAACCTGGTACCGACCATCACCGCGGCGGAGAACATCACCCTGCCGCTGCTGCTGGCCGGCCGCAAGGCCGACCCGGAATGGATCACCAAGATCACCGAGACCCTGGACATCGGCAACAGGCTGAAGCACCGGCCGCAGGAGCTGTCCGGTGGGCAGCAGCAGCGGGTGGCGGTGGCACGAGCATTGGCGAGCCGCCCCGAGATCATCTTCGCCGACGAGCCGACCGGCAACCTCGACTCCCACGCAGGGGCCGAGGTGCTCACCTTCATGCGCCGCGCGGTGGACGAGATGGGCCAGACGATCGTCATGGTCACCCACGACCCGATCGCGGCGAGCTATGCGGACCGGATTGTGTTCCTGGCTGACGGCCGGATTGTGGACGAGATGCTCCAGCCCACGGCGGGGGCCGTGCTGGAGCGGATGAAGCAGTTCGGGGAGTGAGCCCACATGTTCAGGGTCATCATGCGCGGGCTGCTGGCCCGCAAGTTCCGCCTGTTCGCCACCGCCCTCGCGGTGACGCTCGGCGTGGCATTCATGGCCGGGACCATGGTGCTCACCGACACCATCGGCCACACCTTCAATGACCTGTCCGCCACCGTGTACAAGGGCACCGACGCGGAAGTGCGGGCGAAGGCCGCCTTCACCGGGCCGGCCATGGGCGGCGGCGATCAACAGCCGCTGATCAACGCCT
>Ga0306925_10003745_pt1 | contig 13567 bp, 12 predicted proteins | sample flu12Cox44000176_FD_203755 | JGI IMG/M metagenome (GOLD analysis project Ga0306925, IMG submission 203755) | Lab enrichment of tropical soil microbial communities from Luquillo Experimental Forest, Puerto Rico - flux8day.12C.oxic.44.000.176 (v2)... | ecosystem: Environmental > Terrestrial >... | reverse complement strand
ATGTCGCCGATCCGCTCGAACTCCTTTGACACCGTGCCGAGTTCGGCGCCGTCGCCGCCACGCAGGCCAGACGACAGCCGGGCCGCGAGCCCGGCGCGTGGCCCTTCCACCAGTACCGCCAGCTCGCGCAGGCGCGGCTCGCTGGAGTAGTCGCCCAGCTGGGCGGCGGCCTGTAAACACAAGACTTCGGCGGCGAACCTGCCCTGGCTTCTCATGGTTTCAGCCGCCGATGTCAACGTCGTGAGCGACTCCGTCACCGAGCCCTGGCAGGCGGCCACCCACGCCTTCGCGAGGGCCTCCTCATAATCCACGCACCGCCAACTCGGGTGCCGCATCTTTTCCATTGCGGCAGCTGCTGCAGCAGCCTGATCGCCTAAGCCGAGCTGGGCCAAGGCGATGGCGCGCGACGGCTGGTAGCGGTAGCTGAGACCAATAGTCTCTGCCGAGGCGGTGAACAGATCGACCGCTCGCTCCAGGAGGCAGCTCGCGGTGTCAAGGCGCCCGGCACCCAGAGCGGCGCGGCCTGCGACGGCAAGGCTGAGAAGCTGAGCGGAACCTGGCAGATCGGCCGCCTCCTGACGCAGCCGTTCCGCGGTCTCCAAGGCTTGGCCTATTGCTCCTGACTGCACCATCGCCCCTACCTGGTTGTCGATGATGGTGTAGCGCAACGGTGCAGCTTCGAATGCGCGGGCTGCGATGCGTGAGCCAGTCTGTGCAGCGGCCACGGCTTGGCTCGTGCGCCCGGCGTCGCCGGCTGCCAAGGTGATTCCCCAGGCTGCCGCCGCGCCTGCCAGGGCGGGCAGCTGGTCGAACGTGAGGTCCCGCGCCGACGTGCGTGACTTTTCGGGGCGGCCCATTGCGGCCCAATAGATCGTGAAAAACGCGTCGATGCACCAGCGCGCCTCGTCCGGAATGGTCTGCGTGGCGCTCTCGACGACCTCTCGTGCACCGGTAGGGTCCGCCAGCGTCCACAGCTTGGTGGTCGCCCTGAGGAAGACGATTGCGCCCTGTTCGGCGGCGGTCAGTTCGCTTGCCCGTATGTCCTCGAACAATGCATCGATCTCGTCACCGCGACTTAGCCAAATGAGTGTGTGGGCGCGAAGGAAGCGCACCTCCACCGGGGCTCCGGCGCGGACTGCGGCGTCGGCCAGTCGATCAGCGAGTGGCAGGTCGGCCAGCGATAGGGCCCCTAGGGCGGCTCGGATCAGCAGGTCCAGGTCGGGTGGAAGGCCGGAGTCAAGAGACAATGCGGCGCGGCGCACCACCACCGGCGTGTCGTCGGCGTCGTGTGATTCAGCGAGCCGAGCCGCCACGACGCCCCGTAGCCGTCGTAGCCTGACGATAGGTATGCGTCGCCTGCGCACTTCGCCGTAAAGCGGATGCGCCACACGGACTTCCACGCCGCCGCGGGTGGCAGCACACGTAATTAGGCCGCGCTGCTCAGCGTCCTCGACCGCTGCGGCGCTTGTGATTCGGGAGAGCAGGGCAAGGTCAAGTGGCTCCCCCACAGCCAGCACGTCGACCACCTCGCCGACTGCCGATGGCAGCTCTCCGATTCTCGATTCGATCAGTTCGGCCAAGCCCGGCCCGACGACCGGCTCACCAATCCACGCCCAACCACCGGGGCGCTCTCTGAGCCGTCCAGCAGCGACTTCCTGCTCCACCATGTTGACCAGGTACAAGACGTTGCCGCGCGTGAGCGTCCACAACCGATCAGCGGCATCGGGAGCCAGAGGCCCACCGAGTACAGCTGATACCAGCATCACCGTCTCCTCGTGCGACAGCGGCCGCAGCTCGAGGCGATCAATCCCGTCGGTGTGCAAAATCTCCTGTAGCCCAGGGGGTATCGGCTCGCCGTCGCGAACGGTGAGCATGACCTTCGCCGCGCGGCGCTGCACGATCTGGTGCACGACAAATATCGACAAGTCGTCGAGCAAATGTGCGTCGTCGACAGCGACGACCACCGTGGTGCCATGCGGTGCGGAAGTCAGCGACTCGATCACGCCACGGACGAGCGCCAGGGTGTCCATCACCGACGGCCCTACCCACTCAGCGAACGCGCCCAAGGGAAGTTCCCGCGCCGACGCGGTGGCGGCAGCCCACCGGGTTTGGCAACCCGCCGAGCCGGCGACGGCGAGTGCCTCCCGGGCAATGCGGCTCTTCCCGACACCAGCGGCACCCCGAACGACGATCCCGCGCGAATCACCATCGCGAAGTGCCACTTTGAGGAGTCGCAACTCCTCCGACCGGCCGGTCAACGGCCACGAAAGGTACACGAAGAAAGAGTAGAAGCGGAGCGCCAATAGCGCGCGCGGAGGAAACACGCATGCGAGCAGACCGGCGGCGAGGTCGCGGCAAGTTCCGCGGTAATTACCTGACGTCGACGTTCCGTCTCGGGCGATCGCAGCAAGTTTAAGCATCACCGATAAGCCCACCCCACGAAATGGCTTGGGCACCCAGGGTTAACTGTGGCGGGCTGCTTCTTGGACGAGTTGCACGCGCGAGGTGAGGCCGAGTTTGGTGTAGACGTGGGTGAGGTGGGTTTGCACGGTGCGCGGTGAGACGAAAAGCCTTGTGGCGATGTCCTTATTGCCGAGTCCTTCGCCGACCAGTCGCACGACATCGCGCTCGGTGGGGGTGAGCGATGCCCAGCCCTTGGCGGGTCGTTTGCGTTCACCGCGGCCGCGCTGCGCGTAGGCGATCGCTTCGTCGGTGGACAAGCCGGCGCCCTCGGCCCACGCGGATTCGAAGTCCTGCTCTCCCATACTGGTTCGCAGCACCGCCACCAAGGCTTCGTAGCCGACATCGTGGATTTTGAACCGCACCGCCCCCATACGTTCACGGATGGCCTGTGCCGCGCCGAAGAGGCGGACGGCTTCGCGGTGACTCGCGGCCTGGCCGGCCAGACCGGCGAGGCACTCCAGGATGTCGGGGATAGGCAGGTAGGCCTCAACGTCGGCGGCACACGCGAGCGCGTCGTGGGCGTCGCGTTCGCCTTGTTCCGGCTGCCCTTGTGCGATCGCCACGCGCGCGCGCGCCAACAGCGCCGCCGACAGGAAATAGCTCGTCGCCATCGTGACCGCCTGGTCGGCCCATTGGCGGGCCGCGACCAGATCCCCGCGCGCCAGGGCCGCGACCGCACTGGCGGCTCGCTGTATCGCCGCGTACTGGGGCACGGCACTCAGGTACGGCCAGGCCTCGATCGCGTCCCGCGCCGTCGCAATATCGCCGGCGGCCATGGCCGCGCTAGCCAACGCCGTGTAGCCGTTGGCCGCAGCAATCTCACCCAGCTCGGCGGCGGCCTCGATGGCCGCGTCGGCGGCGGCCCGGGCCGCCGCCGTGTCACCCTGGTGCGCCAGCACGACGCTGTGGCCCGTGAGGCTAGTCACCTCGATGATCCCATCGTGAGCGGCTTGGGCCTCGGCCACCAGCTCGCCGAATTGTGCGGCGGCACCCGCCAGATCACCCTGATATAGCTGTGCATTTCCGAGGGACCAGCGGCACAGCCGCGAGTTGTACCGGTCGCCGATGGCGTTGGCGAGGTCGCGTCCTTCCTCGGCGGGCGCACGCGTCGCGATCGGGTCACCGGCGTAGTTCGCTGCGGTGGCCTGCCAGGTGAGGATCTGGCTGAGCCGCCACCGGTCGTCCACGGCCCGGGCCAGGCCGATCGCCTCGGCGAAGTACGGCTCGGCCGCCTCGGCGCGGAGGATGGCGGCGACAAGTCCGCAGGCGGTCAGCGCCCGCGCCAGCAGCGCCGGGTCATCGACCTCGCGGGCGATCGCCAGGGCCTGCTGAGCCTGACCTAGGCTGTTTTCGGGGGCGCCCACCAAGACGGCGAGCATGGCCCTGTCGGCGAGCGCCCGCACGCGCACCGCGGCCGCCACCCCAGAATGCTGCGCGTTGTCGTCGGCCAGGGCGGCGTCGAACCCGGCGAGCCCTTCCCGGATGCGGCCCCGCGACAGCCACAGCGGCTGCAGCGACGACACCAGCACCAGCGCCGGCTCGACATCGGAGTTTTCCCGGCTCCACAAAAACGCCGCGCGCAGGTTGTCGATCTCGCTTTCGGCCTGCTCGATTCGCTGCTCATACTCACTGCCTGCCGGCGCGTCGAGCAACCCCGCCAGCCCCGTGTAGTGATCGCGGTGACGCGACCGAACGGCATCGGCCTCGCCGGACTCCGCGAGCTTTTCCAGCGCGTACTGGCGCACCGTCTCCAACAGCCGGTAACGCGTTCGGCCTCCGCTGTTTTCGGCGACCACCAGCGACTTGTCCACCAGCAGGCTGAGCAGATCCAGGACCTGATAACGCTCCACATCTGCACCACCGGCGACCGCCTGGGCTGCGTCCAGATCGAAGCCACCCAGAAACACCGCCAGCCGGCGAAACACGACCCGTTCCGGCTCGGTCAACAGAGCGTGTGACCAGTCCACCGAGGCGCGCAACGTCTGCTGACGAAGCACCGCGGTGCGCGCACCACCGGTCAACAGCCGGAACCGGTCATGCAGACCCTCGAGGATCTCGGCCACCGACAACGCGCGCACCCGCGCCGCGGCCAGCTCGATCGCCAACGGGATCCCATCCAGGCGCCGACAAATCTCACCCACCGCCGGAGCGTTGTCGTGTTCGACGACGAAATCGGGTCGAGCACGGTGGGCGCGGTCGACAAACAACTCGATCGCCTCGTGGGCCAACGACAGCGACGGCACCCGCCAGCTCACTTCACCCGCAACGCCGATCGGCTCACGACTGGTGGCCAGCACGGTCAGCCCCGGCGCGGCACCCAGGAGCGCGACGACCAGCTCGGCGCTCGCGTCGAGCAGGTGTTCGCAGTTGTCCAGCACTACCAGCATCTGGCGGTCGCGCACAAACCGCAGCAGCGTGTCCATCGTGGAGCGGCCGGGCTGGTCGGGCAAACCGAACGCGCGGGCCACCGCGAACGCCACCACGGCTGGGTGGGTGATCGGCGCCAGATCGACGTACCACACACCGTCAGCGAACTCGGCTGCGATCCGAGCCGCGATCTCAACGGCGAGACGGGTTTTGCCGGCGCCGCCGGCGCCGGTCAGGGTCACCAGCCGGTTGTCGACGAGCAGCTTCTCCAGGTCAGTCATCTGTGCGCCGCGGCCGACAAAGCTGGTGAGCTGCACCGGAAGGTTGTGAGAGACAACGGTGCTGGTTGTACGCAGGGGCGGGAACTCATTGCGCAGGTCGGGATGGCACAGCTGCACCACCCGTTCGGGGCGGGGCAGATCACGCAGCGGGTAGGTCCCCAGGTCGGTCAGCCAGGCATCGGCCGGCAGACTATCGACGACCATGTCCTCAGCCGCGCCCGACAGCACCGTCTGCCCGCCGTGGGCCAGATCGCGCAGCCGGGCGGTGCGGTTGATCGTCGGGCCGATGTAGTTGCCCTCGTCGCGCAACTGCACATCGCCGGTATGCACCCCGATGCGCAGCCGGATCGGCGCCAGCGGCGCCCGCTGCAACTCCAGAGCACACGCCACCGCATCGGCGGCGCGGGCGAACGCGACCACGAAACTGTCACCCTCGCCTTGTTCGACAGGGCGCACCCCGTCATGGGCGGCGATGACATCGGAGACGGTTCGATCGAGGCGAGCCACCGCCGCCGTCATCTCCTCAGGTTGGGTCTGCCACAGCCGCGTGGAGCCCTCGACGTCTGCCAGAAGCAGCGTCACCGTTCCCATCGGCAAAAGCCCGCTCACGCCCAGCTCGCTTCAGTTCAATGGTGTTTTCCGCGTGGCCCTCATGCTAGCCAGCACGCGGCGAGTACGAGCCCAAAGCATCGGCGGAAGCGTGTACTCCTGCCGGGTTGTCATGCGGATTTACGCTCCGAGCCAGCGGACGCGCGGCCTCATCTTTACCGGGGTTTGTCGGATCGAAGTTCGCGCTGACCGCCCGGTCAATGTCCTGTGCCGCTGCCGAACTACGATCCTGCGTGTGCTCGTGCCCGGTGAAGTGATTTCCTACCTGGAAATGTGCCGTGAGGAAGGGGTCAACCTACAGCGCGGCATGAACTTCGGCAGCAGCGGCCGGCCCAGCGTGATTCTGATGAGTCGCCGGCCGGGCGCACCTTACGATGACCGCGTTGAAGATGATGGTGGTCAATGTTGTGAACCCCCGGCCCCACGCCCATTGCGGAACTATCCGGTGAAGCGGCGCGACACGTACTACTCGTACCGGTAAGTCTGCATATTCAATTTCCGCATATTCGGTCCCATTCGGCGTCATCGTCAAGGACGTGGAGGCCCGCGTTATGGCGGACCCATGATCAGGATGCCCGGCTCAGGGGGCGTGGCGGGCTCGGGCGAGTAGTTGCTCGAGTCGTTGCTGGCTCCCGGGCGTGAGTCCGATGTCGTGCGTGCTTGGCCAGTTTTCGACTTCGGCCAATGTTTCGTCGCACCAACGTATGCGAAGCAATAAGAACTCACCATAGAAGGCCCATACGGCTCGGTGAGGTGAAGCCACTGCGGGAAGGCCCCCCAGCGGTCAGCAGCTCTTCAGCGAGCGCTGCGCCTTCGGCGCGTAACTGACGGGCTTGACGCGCCGTCGTCTCAATGGCCGCGCGCAACTCCCTCGTGGTTCCCTCCGGGAAGCCCGAGGGACTTGTAGTGGGAAGTCGTAGGCGGTTCGACCAGATAGCTGACAATAGTCGAGATAGCCTGCCTGCCGCGGTCGCTTCCCTGAAAAGTTTTATGGGCCTCGCTGCTGTCCCAGGTGATGACGAATACGAAGCTATCAGGATCCTCGACACCCTGGAGCATTTCGACGTGGTGGCAGCCGCGATCGCTAGCGAGGATCTTCGCGTACGCATGGGCTTCCTTGACGAAGGTTGCAAGCCGGGCGCTCTTCACCTTGAGCCGGGCGATTTCGCTAACGCTCACCGTTTGTCCTTTCCGTTCACTGGACTAGGCCGGTCACGCGGTGGGTGTGAGGCTACGCCGCGGTCTCCTCGGCTGGTTCTGTGCCGCGGCTCACGGGGGCGGCTGATAGATCTCGTCGGCGGCTATTGAGGCGAGGCCGAGTTCGGCCGCGACCGCGTCGATCCCTTGCTGCGCGACGTTGAGGTCCACCAGGCCGTCTGGGGTGAAGAACGGGCCGATGTAGCGTTCGTAATACTGTTGCACTTCGTCACGCGTGAGCCGGTCGAGGAACGAGGCGATGTAGTCGACGGCCAGGCTGGGTTGTTCGGCGATCGTCTGCAGGGCCCGATTGTTGGCCCGCACGAGCGCCTGCAATGCGGGGCTGTCCAGCGGGATATGAACAGGGTCCACCGCGACGCCCACGGTGGGAATCTGGATGTGATCGCCAACCCAGGCCAGCACGTGGAACCCTTCTTCCTCGGCAACTTGTTCGGGGGAGAACGTGGTGCCGACACAGGCGGCGTCGATCGAGCCGTCCCTAAGGCGCCGCAGGTCCATCTGGTAGTTAACCGGTAGCCGCACTACACATTCCAGGTCGCGGTCGGGGTCCAGGCCGTGTTCGCGCAGGACGATCCGGGTGAACCAACCGGGGGCGGTTTGGCCGGGGTGGACCGCCACGCGCCGCCCGCGCAGATCAGCCATCGATGTCACATCGGCGTTGCCGAGAAACCAGAACAGCGGACGATGGGTGTTGACGCTGAGCACTTGCCAGCCGATGCCGCCTGTCAGTCGGTGCAACAGAGCCCGGCCCAGACCAATCGACGCGCCGCGACGCAGACGTTCCGGGTCCCAGCCAATCCCGTTGTGGATGGCGACGTGGACACCCTCATCCTCGTAATAGCCCTCCTGGTCGGCGACTTGGGCGACCAGTTCCTCGTGGACACCACGCTCGACATAGGCCAGATCGATGGTCCGCATGGCCAAAACCCCTTCCCCAATCTGATGACTTCGGTCGCGGCGGAACCTGAGGACCACCCCGCACTTGACCAGCCCGGCTGGAACTGGCTAGAAGAGGCCTCGGCGGGAGCCGCTGTCCAAGTCGATTGTTGCGCCATGCAGTGCGTCGGCTTCGGGGGCCAGCAATTGAGTTACTGCCCAGCCGATCTGGTCGGGCGTGGTCAGCCGACCCAGCGATGTCTGGGATCGGTATTCATCGAGGACGGTCTCGACGCTGACGCCGCGCGCCTGGGCTGCCGTGCCGGCGAACCGACGGAGGCGCTCGGTTTCCAAGGCACCCGGAGCGATCATGTGCACGGTCACTCCCTTTGGTCCGTACGCGTCGGAGAGTTGGCGAACGAGGTTGGCCAATGCAGCGTTGGTGACACCGGCCGCGGAGGTTTGCGGCGTGGGTTCTGAACCGAAAAGGCCGCCGATGGCGACGATCCGGGCGCCCTCGACAAACCGGTCCTCAACAGCGCGGATGAGGCGCAGCAGTCCGCCGAGCTTCAGCGACACCGACCGGCCAAGGGCATCTGGGGCGATCGTGGCCAGCGGTCCGGCTGGCGGTACGGCCGCTGTCTGGACCACCATCCGGACGGGCCCGGACACTGCGGCGGCGATCGCCGCGCCTGACGAGTCATCACCGATGTCCGCGACGCATACAGTGATCCCGTCGTCGGTTGCGCTCAACTGCTCGAGGCGTTCACGATCGCGTGCCACGGCGACCACGGGCACCGCGGCTTTGCGCAGCCGCGCGACGATGGCGGCGCCGACCTCGCCGGTGGCTCCGACGACAACGGCTTGCGCGCTCGGGCTCACCGGTGGGCCTCCGCGCGGGCGCGCACGTCATCACGGCGGCGGACGCTGGCGGGCGCGCCACCGATGGCCAGCAGCCGGGCCGCGTCCGCGCCGATCCCCCTGCTCGTGCCCGTGATGAGAGCGAACCGGCCGCCCCGCTGAACATTCGTCATATGGACCTCCGTTGAGTTGTGGAACTGCCCGACGTAGATGAGCGGTCACCCGGTAGATGTGCCGCCGTCACCGGCCAGCGCCCCGCGCAGCACCACGGCGACGGTTTCGCGCAGTAGATCGGCCGCGCTCCGGTCGAGTACGAGCGGCAGTTCCGAGGTGAGCAGCCGCTCCTGGGCGCCGCGGACGATGACGCTGAGCAGTTCGGGCGGCGTGCTCAGCGCGCCGCGCCGGTAGCCAGCCTGGAAGAGGTCGTCGATCCGCCGGTACACCACCTCTTCGATGCGCTGCTCCACGTACGACCTGAGCATCGGATCGCCGCGGCCCGAGAGCAACTGGGGGGCGCGGATCCGCGACAGCTCGCCCCCGGCCGCGATCAGGAAACCCTCCACCTGGTGCTCGAAGGGCTCGCCGACCGAGGCCCCGGCCGCTTCCGAGAGCGCGTTCTCGATCCGGCCGAACTGCCGGTCGAGCACCGCCGCGAGAACGCTGCGCTTTCCGGGGAAGTACCGGTAGATCGTCTTCTTGCTCATGCGGAGCTCTTGTGCGAGGTCGTCCATGCTGGTGCGACTAAAGCCGGCGGTGAAGAAGAGCCGTTCGGCTGCGTCGAGCACCAGCTCGGCTACGTCCGGGTTGGCCAAGCTGGAAACTTCAGAAACTGTTTGAGTTTCCATAGTGCAGAGCTTACGCCGCCCCAGATTGCGCGGTCAAAATGCCGCTCGTCGCGCTCGAAATACTCGCGCCGTGTGGAGCCGAATCTCAGTCGGACCGGGCACCAACTACCGAATTATGGTGTTAGACAGACTGCGCACCGTCAGGTTGGGTCGGAGGAGTGGTTGATTCATCTGATGCAATATGCGGTAGTTGAGCATGGATAACCGCTGATATCCACGAAATCCGCGACGTACCGTGTTCCGACACGTGCTCGGGTATCCGCCTCCACACTGTCGCTGCATTCGTGCAGATCGATAGAGTGGAGTTCGTGGCTGGCCTCCCTGATACCCCGTCCGACCCGGCCGTGGTCGTCCTCAACCCCGATGATGAGATCACGCCGGAGTCTTTCACCACGTGGCTTGATCGTCGTCAGGCGGGAGAACCGGTCGATCCCGGGGTACGGGCAGCTGACAGTCTCGCCGAAGCACGCGCCGCTGGCGAGGTGTGAACCCAGTCGTCATCGACGCCTCCGCTGGCGTCGAGCTCGCAGCCGACACGCTTCGCGGGCGAACGCTACGGACGTTGTTGCCCACCGACACAGTGCCCTGGGTGCCCGAGCTGTTCTTCGTGGAATGCGGAGCGGTGCTGCGCCGATGGGACCTGAACCACATCCTGACACGCGCCCAGATCGATCACGCCATCGATGCCCTGATGGGCTGGCCGCTGCGCATCACCCAGGTGCGCGGGTTGTTCGCCGACGCATGGCGACTACGAGCAAACGTCACCTTCGCCGACGCCGTATACGTGGCGCTCGCCGCGCACCTTGGCGCCGACCTCCTTTCTGATGATGGCCGACTGGCCAACGCCCCTGGCCTGCCGGTTCGGGTACTGCACCTGCCAGGTTGACAGCTGAGCTGTCCAGGGCAAACACGCAGCATCAGCGCAGTACGTCTTCGGGGCGTTGCATGCCGATGTTTCGCCGTGCGCTCAACCGTCTATGGCGGTGCTTTAGGGACGATGAGCTCGTCCCGATGAAGCTCTCGAAGTCCTGCAGCGCGCCCTGCGGCTTAACGAAGAACTCGTAGAGAACCGTCTTTTGGCAAACGATGACCGAGACGCCGCGGAGCAGGCCGCCGCAATCATCATCGGCAAATGGTCGGATCCAGAAGATTGAGACGACACCCAGTTAACTAGCAAGTCTAGCTAATGTGTCCAAATACGTGTCCATCCGGCATGAAAATGACCCCAGAGGTCACACCTCTGGGGTCATTTCCGCTGGTAGCGGGGACAGGATTCGAACCTGCGACCTCTGGGTTATGAGCTAACCGGTCGCGGTCTTCCGCAATAGGCTCGGTCTCATAGCTGCACGTCAGCGACGTTCAGCCGTCCAAGCTGGCTCGCCCCGTCCCGCTTGTTCGCATCGGTTCCACCGTGTTCTGTGACCAAATCCGTGGCCACCACACCGAGCGGCAAGTGCAGCCGCCTCGGCGTATCCGTCATTGGGGTAGGGCTGCAGTGCCTCGCGGATCAGTTCGTTGGCGACGTTGGGTCCGTAGAACTGCGCGGTGTCGATGTGGTCAACTCCCAGCTCCACTGCCCGTCGAAGCACTGCCACGGCCTGATCGTGGTCGCGCGGTGGTCCGAAGACACCTGGCCCCGGAAGTTGCATGGCCCCGAAGCCGATTCGCGCGACCGAGAACGGACCGATCGCAAAGCGCTGCATGCACTACTCCTTTTCACGCCTGTGGTAGTGCGCGAACCGCCGCGTGCCTACAACAGCCGTCCACGCCGAAAAAGTCCTTGCTCGCAGCGACTGTCTCGCGGGACGTTGAAAAACGACCGACTCGCCGCGGCGATCACTCGGGAAAATCTTTTAGCCCCGCGAGTCTGCGGCTTTGGTGAGCCGTTGCTCCAAGCTGGCTAAGACACGCAGGATCGTCTGGCGCTCGCGCTCGCCGATACCACCGGCGACGATCCCTTCGAGTTGGTTCCATATCTGCTCGACCTGTGGGCGCAGGGCGCGACCGGCTGCGGTGGATTGGATCAGGTAAGCGCGCTTGTCATCGGCACAGGGCGAGCGCCGTATGAAGCCGGCGCGCTCGAGGCGGCGGATAGTCCTGCTCATCGTGGCGGCGTCGGAGTCCAGGAGGCGAATGAGGTCGGTCTGGCGTTGGGGACCCAGTTCCCACAGGTACATCATCACCAGCTCCTGACCAGGGTGCAGACCCACGCGGCGCAGCAGATGGCCAGCCATCATGCGGGCCAGTCGGTCGACGCGGAAAATCGCGTGGCTGATCGGCCCACCAAGTGCGGCCGCTGGCACGGGAACCGCCGTCGATGCCCTGTCGGCCGGTGGCGTGCTGTGTCTCGCCATGCCTCTTCCGCTGCGGGATCTGCGGATCTACTGTCTGACCAGCTTAACGGCAAGTACCTTGCTGTAAAGCGGTTTGGAATATATGCGGCCACATTACTTGTTCGGACAGGTATCAGCCGACACGGGGAGCTCAACATGGGCAATGCATCCGACCCAATCAACGTCATGGATGAAGCACACCGCGCCGCGATCACCGCGATGACCCCCACCCACTCGGACACATCGACCAGGCAGAAATAACCCCCACAGTTGACAGAAGGGATCCGGAATGAAAGCAGTGCGGTTCGACAATTACGGCGGCATCGATGTTCTCGACGTGCGCGAGGTGGACCGCCCGCAACCGGGAAACGGTGAGGTGCTGGTCGAGGTCGCGGCGGCAGGCATCAACCCAGTTGAGTCCATGATCCGCCAGGGTGTGATGCAGCAGATGTACCCGACGACATTTCCGTCAGGACTCGGCCGCGATCTGGCCGGTGTAGTCGCCGAGGTCGGTCCCGGTGTGGATGGGTTCTCGGTGGGTGATGAAGTGCTGGGTTTCACCAACGACCAGGCCAGCCATGCCGAATACGTCGTCGTGCCCGCTGGGCAGCTCACCGCCAAACCCGCCGAAGTGTCGTGGGAGGTCGCCGGCGGCCTTTTTATCGCCGGCACCACCGCGTATGCCGCCGTCGGTTCGGTTGGCTTGACCGCCGATGACGCGGTGGCGGTGGCCGGCGCCGCCGGTGGGGTGGGCACGATCGCGGTGCAGTTGGCCAAGCGCAGCGGCGCGACGGTGATCGGTATCGCCGGCCCCGCCAACGACGAATGGCTGTCGGCGCACGGCGTTATTCCGATCAACTACGGCGACGGCCTGGCGGACAGGCTGCGGCAGGCTGCACCGGGTGGCCGCATCGACGCATTCCTCGATTTCTTTGGCGGCGGCTATGTAGAACTGGCCGTCACCGAGCTGGGCATCGCACCCGAGCGGGTCGACACCATCATCGACATCCCGGCAGTGGAGCGCTTCGGGGTCAAGTTTGTCGGTAGTGACGACGCGGCCAGCGCCAGTGTGCTTGCCCAGCTGGCAGCACTTGCTGCAGCCGGCGAACTGGAAGTGCCGATCGCCGACGTCCTTCCGCTAGACGATGTTCAAAGCGCCTACCGCACGCTGGAGCGGCGCCACACCCGCGGCAAGATCGTCCTGCGGCCCTAGCAGCTAATTGTGACGATCCCGCAGCCGCGTGCGGACACCGACCATCGCGTCATGCAGCCACGCGTCCACACCCCACACGGCAAGCGGTGTGAGTCGCGCCGACCGATGAGCGCTCAGTTCCACCATGTGACCGCGGATTTCCCGGTCGAAGCAGGAAACAGTACAGGTCCGCACTGTGGTCGCTCCCCGGGGTTGACCTCAAGTGCGGTTGAGGAAGAAAAGTTAGGAACATGACATCCGAGATGCGACAGATCCGACCCGATCTCTGGCAGACGCGCACCGACACACCGTTTCCCGGACTGACCACGCACGCCTATTTGTGGACGGGACCCGAGCGAAATGTGCTGTTTTACTGCCCCGCCACCGACGCCGACTTCGACACCATCGAAAAACTGGGTGGCGTCGATGATCAATATCTCTCCCACCAGGATGAAGCTGGTCCGATGCTGGCCCGGATTGCCGATCGATTCGGTTCGCGATTGCACGCACCCGCCGCAGAAC
>Ga0306925_10003739_pt1 | contig 13576 bp, 12 predicted proteins | sample flu12Cox44000176_FD_203755 | JGI IMG/M metagenome (GOLD analysis project Ga0306925, IMG submission 203755) | Lab enrichment of tropical soil microbial communities from Luquillo Experimental Forest, Puerto Rico - flux8day.12C.oxic.44.000.176 (v2)... | ecosystem: Environmental > Terrestrial >... | reverse complement strand
CGGCTCGCTCGTGCGAAACTTGACTCGAAAATCCGCAGAAATCGCTCGAATCCCCACTTATTTCCAGGTTTTTGGGCATTCCACTCCTGAGACCGGATCACACATAAAACACGGCCGCGGACAAAAAGTGGCTCCTGAGGTAGGATTCGAACCTACGACCAATCGGTTAACAGCCGACCGCTCTACCACTGAGCTACTCAGGAACTTTGGTGGGCCTCGAAACTATACCGCGAAGAAACTGATTCAAGTTCAAAATATTGACGTCCGCGAACCTACGATCCGCCACAGGCGATTAACAAGCGGGACCGTGGGGCGCCCTCTCAAATCTCGAGCTTACCAAAGCTCCGCCTTGTTGGCGAATTTCTGGATCGCCTTATCGTACCGGGTGGGTTCGAGCAAAGGGAGCAGCTGTGCGAAAAACGGATTCAGCCAATCCTGCGTGGCACGAACGTACAGATCCAGCGGCTCCAAATGCATTTGGAAATGGAGTTTCGGATCATAGTTGAGCGGGGCGCTATGATACTTGCGACAGCCGTTTTGGAGGGCCCATGTGATGGTGTCACGCCAGGTCACAAAGTATAAGTGATAGTCCAACGCCACCGAGTAATCGAGGCCGATGTAATTGTCTTTCAGCACACCGTCGTGAACCAAAAGGGAGGCGAAGGCCACAATCCTGCCATTCAGCCGCCAGACCAAAAACCGGGCCTTGTCGCCCATGCGGCGACCGAGCTCGGAAAGGTAGGATCTGTTCAGTTCTTCAAAGCGCAATTTCGAGCGTTGGAATACCGCCTGGTATAGCGGCAACAGCTCTTCGACAACCGGTGTCGCGTCAGTGAGCACTTCAACAGCAATTGCCGCTTCGCTATCCGCTTTCCGAAACTTGCGCCGGAGGTTCTTTCGCATGGAGTGGCTGAGCCGGGTCCTGAGGTATTCGTCGAAGTCTGCAAAGCCAAGTGTCAGCCCGGTCGCCGGCATACTTGGCACGCGGGTGAAGCCGGCTGAGCGCAGTTCATCGAGGGTCGTCCGGTACGTTATCGGAAAATCCTTGAAAACGATAAGCGTGGTCTTCAGCCTCTTCGCGATGACCGGCAGGGCCTCCCGCAGAGCCTGGGCTGTCCACTGGATTCGCCCGGTGCTGACATCGCGCGCCAGATCTCCCTCTCCGGCAGAACAGCCCACCATCAGCATTTTCAACTTGAGAAACGAGGGGAAGCGCCGGCGGATTATTTCGACAGGCTCGCGCACAAAATTCGGGGTGCCCGTCATCAGATCTTGATACACGATGAAAATCGGCTGGATCGCCCGAGTTAACCCGTCACGATCCTTGAGCACGACGTAGCGATGCTGGAATTGGCTCCCAAGTGTTTGATGGGCAATTTCATAATATCGGTGATCGGTCGCGTAAGCGCTCAGGCCCGACGCCCAGACGCCCTGGTCCAGGAGCGGCACTCGATCCGTAAGCGCAGCTGAGCCGAAGGAAGTCGGCAACGTCAGGAGGGAAGCCGTTTCCCGAGACACCGAATCAGCTACGGCGGATCTAGCTGGTGGCTGGTGTGCAGAAGGAGCACGCATTATGGTTCAAACGGGTGAAGGCTAAGCTTCACAGAAATACGTTAGAATGCCAAAAAAAGGCTCACCGTTATCGCCGGTTCGGTCTTCGCGCAACCCAAAACCGTTCGAACTGTTCGAGATTCGTGGCTGGAGTAAGAGAGAGCAAAGCCCTCATTACGTAAAGCCTGTTGCAAAATACGCCTTTTCCCGGGTCTGTTCATCGCAACGGTTTGACTAAGCACCAAAAGCGCATGAGAACTCAGCCCCAGGAGCCTTTCGGATTTAGGGAGGGCGCCGAGTTCTGTTTTCGCGCATTTTGATCGACAGGCTGCTCAAGAGCACCGAAGGTGCGAACCAACCAAAGCCTAGGGCGGAGCCCTAGGATTGGGGTCAAAAATGTGGTTTGCGGTCTGAAGGACCGCTCCAAAATATGCCGCGGGGGACACAACTACGGGCCGCCTTGGCAAGCTACCACGCGCCCGAGTTAATCCGCATGTTGTTCACCGCTTAGAATTGTGGCGGTCCTTCAGACCGCAACGACCCTTTTTTAACGCAATCCTAGGGCTCCGCCCTAGGATTTGGTTGGTTCGCACCTTCGGTGCTTCTGCTCCGCTCCATTCCGTGGCAGCGCAACGATCATTCCTGGCCGAACTTCTTGATATCTTCCGGCCCCGCCTTGGTTGCCACCTTTGCCTCGCCCTGGACCATGACGCGGATTTGCTCGACGACCTCCGGATTGGCCAAGGTCGTGACGTCGCCAACATCCAGCGTGTTGGAGATCGCGGCAAGCACCCGCCGCATGATTTTGCCCGAGCGCGTCTTGGGCATATCCGGAACGATGCGAACATCCTTGGGACGCGCAATCTTGCCGATTGTGGTTTCCAGTACGCGAACGACCTTCTCTTCAATGGACTTGCCCGGCGCTACCCCGGGCTTGAGCGATACGTAAATCTCCGGCACCCTCCCACGCACCTCATCTGCTACAGGTACCACCGCGGCTTCCGCGACCTCATCCACACTGAGGCAGGCGGATTCCAGTTCCTTGGTTCCCAAGCGATGCCCGGCCACGTTGATCACGTCATCGACGCGGCCCAAGATACGGTAGTAGCCATCGGCGGCCTGCATTGCGCCATCGTTGCAGAAGTACGGCCAGTCACGCCAGTCCTTGCTATTCGGGTTCTTGCAGTACTTGCGATAATACGTTGCGACGTAGCGTTCCGGATCGCCCCAGATTGTCTGGAAGATCCCCGGCCACGGGTTGCGGATGCAGATGTTCCCGGCCCGGCCGGAGCCGGCTGGGACCTCATCCCCGTTTTCGTCCAAAATCACGGGATACATCCCAGGCACCGGAGGGCCTGCGCTGCCGGGCTTCATTGGATTCAACGCCGGCTTGGTACTGCACAGGAAACCGCCATTTTCCGTTTGCCACCAAGTATCCACAATCACCGCCTCCCGCTTGCCGACGACGTCGTAGTACCAGCGCCACACGTCCGGTTCGATAGGTTCACCGACAGTGGTCATGTGTTTGAAGTGGTAGTTGTACTTACCCGGTTCATTCGGTCCGGCTTTGCGTAGCATCCGAATGGCCGTGGGCGACGTGTGGAAGATGTTGACGTTGAGGCGTTCGGCGATCCGCCAGGGACGGCCGGGGTCCGGATAAATGGGAACCCCCTCGTAAATTACGCTCGTGGCGGCAACGGCCAGTGGGCCATAGACGATATACGAATGCCCGGTTATCCAGCCTATGTCCGCCATGCACCAATAAACATCCTCGGGATGAATATCCTGGATATACTTCGAGGTTCCCGCCACATAGGCCAGGTATCCGCCGGTGCTGTGCTGGCATCCCTTAGGCCGGCCGGTCGTCCCGCTGGTGTACATCAGGAACAGAGGCGCTTCCGCTGGCATGGATACCGGAGCGACTTTTTTGCCGGCAAACCCCTTCATCACTTCGTGAAGGTTATAGTCGCGCCCCGGAACCATCGGAGTCGAGCTAGCGCTTTTATCGTGAAGCCTCGGCCAAACCAGGACCTTATCAACCTTCTGCCCATTCTGCTCGGCAGTGGCAACAGCTATATCTGCATTCCGCTTGTGGTCGATCAGTTTCCCGCTTCGGTAATAACCGTCCATCGTGATCAGCACCCGGCTTCCGGAATCCGCGATTCTCGCTCCGCAAGCCTCACCACTGAATCCTCCGAACACCTCCGAATGAATGACGCCAAGACGGGCGCAGGCCAGCATGGTGATCGGCAACTCCGGAACCATCGGCAGATGCATCGTCACGCGATCCCCGGCCTTCAGGCCTGCGAAATCTTGCAGCATCGCCGCGACTTCGTTCACTCGCGCCCAAAGTTCTTGATAAGTGATCGACTGATACCCTTCCTCCTCCGGTTCCGGCACGAAAATCAAGGCCGCTTTGTTCCTGTATCTGGGCAAATGCCGGTCAACACAGTTAAAACAGACGTTGAGTTTTCCGCCGACAAACCATTTCCAGAATGGTGCGTTACTGGTGTCCAGCGTAGTGTGCCAGTACTTATCCCAGGTCAGCATGTCGGCATACTCTTTGAAGCACTCGGGGAAGTTGCCGATGCTAAACCGTTCGTCGACCGACGGGTCCGTCAGGTTCGCCTGGCCAATGAATTGGGCGCTCGGATAGTAATATTCCTCTTCCTTCCAATGGACCGCAATCTGGGCTTCGGTGACGTCGGTTCCTTCGATGGTTTGTCGTCCTGTCTCTGTTTTCCGTGTTTTCTCTGGCATAGGGTACTGCTGTGGGGTGAATTTAACGCTTTCGGGTCGATGCGATAACTATACTGGCCGATGCGTACCAGGCTGCAATCGCAGTTATGAGGCCAAGGTAGCCGCCCAGTGCTGAGATACCAGGTTGGGAAGCAAACGCTCCGATGGCCAGCACGAAGAACGTAATGGTCAAAAGCACGAACACGGTGAGCACCGGCTTGCTGAGCGTTGTAGCTGCCACTGTCATATATGCCGTGAAGATCCCCCATGCCAACAAGAACATTCCCACCGCCTTTGGTGCCGCCTCGGCTGGGATCTTGGCCACATTGAAGGTGACCAGAAGAGCAAACGCAATCCAGAATGCTCCGTAGGAACTGAACGCCGTCGCGCCGAAGGTATTGTTTCGCTTAAACTCCCACATCCCCGCGCATAACTGCGCCAGTCCGCCGTAGGCAAAGGCCAGCCCCAGGACGATGGGCTCGCCGGCTTTCGGAATCCAGCCGGCATTAACAGCCGAAAGAATGAAGGTGGTCAACGCGAATCCGGCAAGCCCGAGCGGCGCGGGATCGGCAACCGTTGGACTCTGTGGAATTGTTGAGGTTTCGTTGCTCATGACCGGTCCTCCGAAGGTTTGGCTAAGGATCCGTACGAACAAAACTCGTACCGTTCGAGAACGGCACCCGGTAATAACACAGATGTCCGGTGCTGAGCGCTGAGCACAGCACGCGAGAGGAGGGAAACTGCGAGGGTGGATGCTGACATAAGGTTCTGGGGAGAATCAGTTGGAATTAACTAAACCAACGCGGGCGGACAGACCCGGTCGGGGAATACACTAAACGGGGACAACGGTGTTAGGCGAAACACTGAAACAAATCAAATAGGCGAATTGAAGCCGCAGGTCAAGCGCCGAGCCAAGCTCTGAGCCTGCCCGCCGATCCGCCATACCGAACCGCGGTGCAGGCTAATGCGACAAAATCTTGGAAAGGAACTGCTGCGCTCTGTCGGTCCCCGGATTCTTGAAAAATTCTTCCTTTGGCCGGTCTTCGACAATCTGGCCATGGTCCATGAAGATCACACGATCGGCAACCTTTCTGGCAAACCCCATCTCGTGAGTAACCACGATCATGGTCATCCCCTCCTGGGCCAGTTTGACCATGACGTCTAGTACCTCTTTGATCATCTCTGGATCCAGGGCCGAGGTCGGTTCATCGAAAAGCATCGCAATGGGATCCATAGCCAAAGCACGCGCGATCGCCACCCGCTGTTGTTGACCGCCCGAGAGTTGGGTTGGAAACTTCTTTGCCTGTGTTTGCAGCCCGACCATGTCCAGAAGCCGCAAGCCTTTTTCGGTCGCCTCCTTAGCCCCGCGCTTCAATACCTGGCACTGGGCCAACGTCAGATTTTGGGTAACGGTAAGATGCGGGAAGAGCTCGAAGTGCTGGAAGACCATCCCCACCCGGGAGCGAAGTTTGGGCAGGTTTGTTCGCCGGTTGCCTACCGAAATTCCCTCAATCAGGATCTCGCCTTCCTGGAACGGCTCCAGGCCGTTTACACACTTTATTAAGGTCGATTTGCCGGATCCAGACGGTCCGCAGACGACGACAACCTCTCCTTTGCTAACCTCCGTGCTGCATTGTTTCAGCACATTGAAATCCCCGTACCATTTGGAAACGTTCTTGATCGTAATCATGCGGCGACTTTCTTCTGGAGTCTGCGAACGAGCATTGAGGCCGCGAAACAAAACGCGAAATAGACCGCTCCCGCAAATAACAGCAACTCGACCAGGGTACCATCGCGATTGCCCACGTTGTAAGCATTACCGAAGAATTCTGCCAGGCCGATCACATAGACTAACGACGTGTCCTGAAAGAGAATGATGGCCTGAGTCAGCAGCAGCGGAATCATTCTGCGAAACGCCTGAGGAAGAATAATCAGGCGCATTGTCTGGCCCCCTCTCATACCTAGCGCCAGGCCGGCTGAAACTTGACCTTTGGAGACGCTCTGAATGCCGGCTCGAATAATTTCCGCGTAGTAAGAAGCTTCAAAAAGCGAGAAGGCGATGAAGGCAGACAACAGGCGAATATCCAGAGTTGGGTGGCCGAATACCTGGTTGATGAGCTGCGGAACCAGCAGATAGAACCAAAGCAAAACCATTACCAGGGGGATCGATCGGAATCCGTTGACATAGAGTGCGGCCAGGCTTGAAAGAATCGGGTTGGGTGAAAGCCGCAGAACGGCTATCACAGTGCCCAACAAAATTCCGGCCACGACGGCAACGATGGTTATCTCCAGGGTTAGCAGCATGCCGTTGCGAAGATACGGGAGAGCCCCTGGAATGGAACTCCAGTCAAAAGCGTACATCTTATTGCTTGCCTCCGACATAACCCGGCAGCCGGGCATATCTCTCCACGAAACGCGACAGGAGCATTACCGTGAGATTGACCAGTCCGTACAGGGCGGTAACGGCTATGAATGATTCATACCAGTGCGCGGTAAACTCACCGAGTTGCTGGCTCTGGCGCGAGAGTTCAACCAAACCGATCGTTGATGCAACCGCGGAGTTTTTAACGATGTTCAGGAACTCAGAAGTGAGCGTGGGAATGATGATCCGGTAGGCAACCGGTAAGAGGACCCTGAAGTAGACCTGGCTCAGAGTCAGGCCCAAGGCCAGGCCGGCGGCACGCTGCCCGCCGGGAAGCGAATTGATGCCAGACCGTACTTGCTCGGCCACACGGGCCCCGGTAAAGGTCCCCAGGCAAAGCATTGCCGCCACGAATTGTTGCAGACCTGGCCTCAGGTCTTGCTTAAACCAGGTTCCAAAGACTGGAATGATCTCCGGAAAGACGAAATACCAGAGAAAGAGTTGAACCAGCAGCGGTACATTCCGAAAGATCTCGACGTAACCTGCTCCGATCGTCGACAGGACTGGATTCGCCAGAGTGCGCAAGACGCCGACTATGGACCCGATAATAAATGCAACAATCCAGGCCGAGATGGAAAGCAAAAGCGTCCATTGAAGTCCGACCAGCAGAAACCGGAAATAAGTGCCGCTCCGATCGAAGGCGGGCTGCCAGAAAATGCCAAAGTCCAAACCGGCAGCAATCGTGATCATTGGAAGTAAAAGCTCCTGCTTTTACATATTGCCCGCGAAAGCTCTGCTTTCGTATGGGTTGCCTGTATCGCTACTGAAAGGCTTTGTCGTTCGGATTTTTGAACAACTGCCTCATATCATCACTCATTGGCAGGTTGAGATTTAACCCCTTCGGCGGAATCGGGGACAGAAACCATCTGTTATAAAGCTTTTCAGCCTCGCCGGAAGTCTGCGCCTTGGCGATGACCTCATCCACCAGCTTTTTAAATGTGTCGTCGCCCTTGCGCATCATCATGCCGTAAGCCTCTTTGGACTGCGGCGTGCCAACGATTACCCAGCCATCGGGTTGTTTCGCCTTTGCTCGTTCGCCGGCCAGCAGCGCATCGTCCAGCATGAAGGCGACGGCACGCCCACTCTGAAGAGTCAGGAACGATTCGCCGTGATCCTTGGCGCTGATGACGTTCATCCCCATACTATTCTTCTCGTTCATCTCGCGGATCAGGCGTTCGGAGGTTGTCCCGGCAGTCACGACAACATTCTTGCCCTTCAGGTCTGGGAAATCTTTGATCCCGGAGTCTTTTTTCACCAACAATCGCGTTCCGATAATGAAAAAAGTGTTCGAGAAATCCACCTGTTGCTGGCGCTCGAGGTTGTTCGTCGTCGATCCCGATTCGATGTCAACCGTCCCGTTCTGAACCAACGGAATGCGGTTCTGCGAAGTCACCGGGATTAACTTCACCTGAAGACCGGGCAGATTCAGCTTCTGCTTCACCGCATCGACGACCTTCATAACAAGGTCTTGCGAGTAACCGACGACCTGGTTTTTATCGTCATAATAAGAGAACGGAATCGACGACTCCCGGTGCCCAATAACGATGGTTTGAGAGTCTTTGATTTTTCTCAGTGTACCCGTGAGCTCCTGAGCCTGCGCTGCAGCTCCCAGAATTCCAAAATAGCCGGCCGCTAGAAATACTAAGAGATTTTTCATAGCAATGAATCACCTGCCAGACCGGCGGGGAATGCCGGCTCGCTGGCAGAAAGCTGCGGACCGGTACTTTGAAAGTCAATCTTTTTTCAGCGAGTCAGTAAGCACCGAAGGTGCTTCCGCGTTCGGCGCTTATATCGACCCGGCAGCGTATTCAGGTGGGCGGCGAAATCTCCCGACCGCACTCGCTTCTACCTGGGTTCTAACTTCGCCAGGGCATCCTCGCGCTTCCGGCGATCGACTACGAACGTGTTGTTATCGCCGTAGAGTGCCCAGGGACCGGGAGGAACTTCTGAGAACTCGACAAACTTCCAGTCGGTGGCGTCGATCTGCCCTAATTGCAGATAATCCCGTACTGCGGGTGATACATCCAGACCAGCCCCTCGGTTCAGATTCGGCCGAGGCCGATCGGTCCCAAAGACATACTGCCAATTTTCCGTACTGAAAGGGCCAACGTCTTCCCATTGTGCATAACAAACGCGCCCCTGCTTTTGGATCGCCACCCAGCGGTCCTTCAAAACGGACTGGCCACTCCTTGCAAAAGTCAGATTGAACCAGGGAATCACTCTGTAGGCTTCCGGTTTCGTGCGACCGCCGCTCACGTCATTGTAGGGGAGAGCGATGTAAAACGGATTTTGACGAGGGATGAATTTGGCGGGGATGAACCCGGCACGCTGGCCTGGTTCGGGTGAATCCGAGCCGCCGTAGTTCAATGCCCAGTTGAGGTCCCAGGCGCTGGAACGGTTGGGTACCGGGTTGTTTCCAGCCGGTGCTTCCCCGATCCAGAATATCGTTGTCACAATGTTCTCGTGCCACGGATATCTACCGTCAGCCCGCGATTTTGCTTCTGGCCTCACACTCCCGGGCTCGATTTTGAAGAGAATGCTTTGACGAAGTTTCATCGCGTTTTGGGTAAAGCGGTTGGCACTGTCACTTTCTGATTGCGCCTGAGCAAAAGCGGCGGCGAAAATCAACCCGTTTAAAACTGTCAAGAACATTCGTGGCTTCGGCATGAAAGCGCCCAGCGTAGAGGCAGGTACCGGGTCTGTCAAATGGTTATCTTTAGCTAACTTTGAATCTCCAGGTACGTGCGCGAGACTAGCTTGCCGGTTTGCGGATCGAAACGTTCAATCCGCATTTGTTTCAAGATCCACTTCCCTTTGATTTCCTGACCGGAAACAACTTTGAAGCGCTTCAACAGCCGGCTCTGTGCATCGAATCCTTCAGCCTGCACCAGCCCGCTCTTGCCTTTCGGAACCCAGATCCGCACCGACCCGTACTGGGTGTAGCGGGTCGAGGGCCGAACCAGAACTATCCAGCACGGGAACACTCCAATGCGCTGCTCGCCTTCGACCTGGGCGTTATTCCAATAGATAAAACGTAGCGCTAGATCCTCGTAGGCGATGTCCGTTCCGCGAACTGGCTGGGTGAGCCTCGCGCCAGAAACCGTCTGCGCCCCGTTCGCGGTCTGTTGCGTTAGCACCGAACCTTCTTCCTGCAGCTTCAGCCGCAGCGTTTCGTCCGGGTTCGAAAATTGAAAAAGAATCTCTGGCCCGCCAAAGCGGACCCGGAACGGAATGATGCTGCCGTCCTGCAGGCGAAGGCGTCCGGCGAAATCCTGGTCCAATTGCTGGACCTGGGTTAAGCGTAACCTTTCCAGGATGCTGTTCACATCCTCCTGGCCTGCAGCAGATTGGGCCAAGACGGCCGCTGCGATTCCTGCAACACTGAGGAATTTCTTTGCTTGTTTCATTGAAAAGGGTGTCTTTAGCCTAACATTTCCAGGGCGCAAGCCCGAGAGTGTTGATCGCTTTACATGGACAATACCCTGCTTTTCCTGATTAACCGGCAATGGACCAATCCGTTTCTGGACCGGCTAATGGCAACTTTTACCAGCTTCGACGTCTGGATGCCCTTCCTATTGATCCTCGGCCTGGTCCTGCTCTGGCGGGGTGACTTCCGAATGCGGAGCTTCATCATCGTTGCTCTTTTGACGATCGCATTCACCGACGGAGTCGTTACTCAATTCGGCAAATCGCTAGTTAACCGGCCCAGGCCGGCTCAGGCACTCGCCGATGTGCGTGAGGTCAGCCTTGAGAACACACACCCAGGCATTCTCGGGGTTTTCCGCCCGGTAAAAGTCGTGATTTCGCAGGCGCCCACCGGCGCAGTGATCGGGCGTTCATTTCCTTCAGGCCACGCGATGAACAACACAGCAATTGCCACGCTGGCGATACTCTTTTTTGGCCGCTGGGGATGTCTTTATCTCCTGCCTGCGCTGGTGGTGGCTTACTCCCGGATCTACTGCGGCTCGCACTGGCCAAGCGACGTGATCGTTTCCGCGTTCCTTGCTGTCGGCTTTTCGCTGATCCTGGCCAGCATCTTTTCCTACCTCTACCGGCTGTTCGCTTCGCGCTGGTTGCCAAAGCTATACGCCAGGTATCCAATGCTAATGGCGTCCTCGGCGTCATGAGATCGCGGACCTTTTTCCTATTCGCCTTCTTGCTTCTGGCTACGGCCGCCCGGCTTTTCCTGGCGAGCTCCCACGAGTTGTCACCGGATGAAGCTTACTATGTTCTCTGGGCACAGCATCCGGACATCAGCTATTACAGCAAGGGGCCCGGCGTTGCCATGGCAATCCTGGCCAGCACTTCATTGTTTGGCCAGAGCGAATTTGGCGTCCGCTTTTTCAGCCCCTTGCTTGGTCTCGGCACGTCACTTGCCGTCTACCTGCTGGCTCGCAGACTTGTAAGTGAGAAGGTCGCTTTCTGGTCCGCCATTTCGCTGAATCTTGTCCCGATCTTCAATGTCGGATCAATAGCGATGACCATTGATCCGCTATCCATCTTCTTCTGGGCGGTGGCGCTCTACACCTTCTGGCTCGCTCTGGAGCGCAGTCCGAGAGGAATTCTTTGCTGGCCGCTGACCGGGCTGCTCATCGGGCTTGGGTTTCTCTGCAAGTACACTAACGCCTTTCAGTTGTTTTCTATCGCATTCTTCCTGGCCGTGGTGCCGAAGTACCGTACCGAGTTCAAGCGGCCTGGGATCTACCTCCTGCTGCTCTTCTTCGTCCCCTTTCTCCTGCCGCCGTTCATCTGGAATCAGCAGCACGAGTGGATCACTCTTGAGCACCTATCGGAAAGCGGCGGTCTGGATCGGACCTTTGCCCTTCGATTCTCGCAAGTCGGTCAATTTATCGGAGCACACTTCGGGGTTTATTCCCCGCTGCTTTTTGCCGGGCTGATGGTCGCGCTGTTTGGATCGGTGAGAAAGGCCTTCCAGAACAGCAAGGTCTGTTTCCTTCTCACGTTCAGCTGGCCGATCCTTTTGACTTACCTGGTGCTCTCCTTCAAGAAAACCGGTCAGCCCAACTGGACGGCGCCGGCTTTCGTGAGCCTTGGAATTCTGGGGGCGTGGTGTTGGATTTCTGCGACCCGAAACAATCGAGTTGCCGCCGGAGCCTGTATAGCGGCGCTGATCGTCGCCGGTCTGACCACGCTGGTAACATTAAACACCGATTCCCTCCGCATGATCGGCATTCCGCTCCCCTACCGACTCGATCCCTCTTCACGCCTCCGCGGCTGGAAGACAGTAACGGAGGAGGTCGAGCGATTTCGTTCAGCCTTCGAGAAAAAGCTGGGGCAAAGGGTTTTCCTCATCGGCAATAGGTATCAAACCGCGTCGATGCTCTCCTTTTATCTGCAGGACAAGCAGCCGGAAGGGCCGGGACACCCGCCAGTTTACATTCCGGAATCACAAGACATCCAGAATCAATTTTCCTTCTGGCCCCGCTACGACGAGTTTACCGCCCCGGAAGAAAAGTCGAGCCCGGGACCGAATGGATACTTTACCGAGGAAGAGGGTGTAAACCGGTTTGTTGACCGGAGTGCTCTGTTTATCACCGATCACCCGGAGGATAACCCGCCGCAGAATGTGCAAGACGCCTTCAACCGGTGCGAGCTCGTCGCCGTCTTCAACCTGGAACGTCGCAATCTGCCGCAGCGCCAGATCCGGGTCTTTGCCTGTTATCAATACCAGACGCTGCCGCTTTGATGACAAGTCCTGATTTATCGGTAATTGTCCCCGTCTATAACGAAGCGGAAAGCGTGGCTCAGCTGCTGTCTGAGCTGGTAGCGGCCCTCCAAAGTTACAGTCACGAGATTGTCTTTGTCGATGACGGATCAAAGGACGGAACCGCGGATCGCATAGGTGGCAACGCATCGGTTCGCGTGCTGCGTTTTGAAAGGAACACGGGTCAGAGCGCGGCGATCTATGCCGGCCTCCAGGCGGCCCATGGCAAAATCCTGATCTTGATCGACGGCGATCTGCAAAATGATCCCAAGGATATTCCCCGCCTGGTCGCTGAGATCGACAAAGGCGCCGACCTTGTGTGCGGCTTTCGAGCCAAACGCCAGGATAGCTGGTTCAAGCGCGCGCAGAGCCGGATTGCCAATACAATCAGGAGCCGGTTCACCAGGGACGGCGTCCGCGATACCGGCTGTACGCTCAAGGCGATGCGGAGCGAGTGCCGGGAAGCCCTCATCCCATTCCATGGCATGCATCGGTTTATTCCCGCGCTCGTTAAAGGCATGGGCTATAAACTGGTCGAGATCCCGGTTAACCATCGCCCTCGCCAGCACGGCCAGAGCAAGTACCATTTCGGAAATCGCGCTTTGCGGGCAACGATCGATATGTTTGGCGTGCGCTGGTTTTTAAGCCGCCAAATTCGGATCCGCCTCAAGGGCGGCGCCCAATGAAGCCGGATACAGCCAGCCAACCGGAGGCTTCGTCTGCGGGCCGGGCAATGTCCTGGTCAGTGGCAGTGGGGGTGATTATGCTTGTGCTGAAGGTGGGGGGATACTATGTGACCCACTCCGCCGCGATTCTTAGCGACGCGGCTGAATCGGTTGTTCATCTCGTGGCCGTGTCTTTCGCTGCGTACAGTTTGCGCCTGTCCTTCAAGCCGGCCGACGAAAGCCATCGTTACGGGCACGCCAAAATCAGCTTTTTTTCGGCGGGCCTGGAAGGTGGGATGATCCTCGTCGCTGCCGCGTATATCTACGTCGAGTCCATTCACAAACTCCTCCATGCCACGCCTACCCAAAATCTGGGGCTTGGGGCGTTGCTTATCGCAGCGGCGGCCGTGATTAACGGAGCCTTAGGCTACTATCTTATTCACGTTGGAAAAAGGACTCACTCGCTTATTCTCG
>Ga0306925_10003738_pt1 | contig 13577 bp, 10 predicted proteins | sample flu12Cox44000176_FD_203755 | JGI IMG/M metagenome (GOLD analysis project Ga0306925, IMG submission 203755) | Lab enrichment of tropical soil microbial communities from Luquillo Experimental Forest, Puerto Rico - flux8day.12C.oxic.44.000.176 (v2)... | ecosystem: Environmental > Terrestrial >... | reverse complement strand
GCTGCGCCGCCTCCGCACCACAGCCCGCCTGATGCACACCACGGCGCACCCTGACGACGAAGACGGCGGCATGTTGACCCTGGAATCGCGCGGACGCGGAGTCACCGCGCTCCAGTTGACCCTGAACCGGGGCGAGGGCGGCCAGAATAAGGTAGGCAGCAATCTGCTCGATGAACTCGGTATCTTGCGCACTCTCGAGCTACTCGGGGCCGACCGCTACTACGGAGTGGAACAACGCTTCACTCGCGTGGCGGACTTTGGTTTTTCCAAGACGCCGGAAGAGACATTCGAAAAGTGGGGCGGTCACGACGTTGCCCTTGCCGACATGGTGCGCGTCATTCGCACCTTTCGGCCAGACGTGATTTGCACGCGTTTTCAGGGTGCGCCACGCGACGGCCATGGCAACCATCAGGCCTCGGGAATCCTGACGCGCGAGGCGTTCCGAGCTGCTGCCGACCCCAAGAAATTCCCCGAACAGATTCAAGAAGGCCTTCAACCGTGGCAGGCAAAGAAGCTGTACATGGACAACGTCCGTCAAACCGAAGACTGGAACGTCGAGTTGGAGACCTCGCAAGACGATCCTCTGCTGGGCGAGTCGTATGTGAAGTTCGCGTGGCAGGGACTGCAGCACCAGCTCTCCCAAGGCGCTGGCGGGTGGAAGCTCTCCGAAGGCCGTCGCACCAGCTATTACAAGCTGATAGACTCCGTCTTGCCAGGCAACCCGATCAACACCACGCACGAGAAAGACTTCTTTGACGGGATAGATACCTCTCTGCCCGCATTGACAGCACGACTTGGCCCGGACGCAGCGAAAGTACCCTGGTTGCGGGCCCAGCTCGAAGTGATCGCCAAGCTGGTGGAGGAAGCAAGCGCCCTGGTTGACAAAACTCCCCAGTCCGCGGGAAAGCCACTACTGCACGGTCTCAGTCTCACGCGTGGGCTGATTGGCAAAGTCGAAACGTCGGGTCTTGCTGGTGCCGAAAAGGCTGACCTGCTCGCCAATTTGCACACCAAGGAGCAACAGTTTGAGCAGGCCGCCAATCTCGCCTACGGACTAGAAATGGGCATTGGGCCTGGAACTCCAGACGGGCGCCCCATGGCCGAGGAGTTCAACACTGCCAACGGAATAGTTCTGGCTGCAGTGATTACGGCCGGGAAGTCCTTTTTGCTGCTGGCAAAGCTCCATAACGACAGCACCTTGCCGATGGAAGTGAAGCAGTTTGTTCTGGACGTCCCTCAAGGATGGAAGTATGAGTTGTTCATGGACAAGGTGCCGGCACGAATCGAGCCGGGCGATGGGTGCGCGTTGACGTTCCGCGTCTCGCCTCCGACCGATGCGCAAATCACCAAGGCTTATTTCCATCGCAACGATCCTGAAACCGACTCGATTTATCAGATCGATCAGCCGGAATATGAGACCCTGGCTCTGCCTCCTCCTCCTGTCGCGGCGCGGGTTGCGTACAGCATCGAAGGTCAGGAAGGTGAGCTGCGCAGCGTAGCACGCACGCCGATCCACGACACGCGCGGCGAGGTGTGGTCGATGCCCCTTGCGGTCGTACCCCCATTCTCTGTCGAGACTTCACCAACCACCCAGATTCTTCCCGCAGGGCCAAACCCGTCGGCGGAATTGAGTGTGGTCGTACGGGCCACTTCGGACCATGCCTCCGGAACGGTTCGCCCCGAAGTCCCCAGTGGCTGGCAGGTGGAACCGAAGTCGGCCGTCATCGAACTTGTCCAGAGCGGCGAGCATGCGTCTGAGTTCAAAGTGCTGCCCGACGGCGCTGGCGAAGGGCGCTATCGAGTCCATGCCTTAGTGGGGGCCAATGGTCGTGATTTCAGCGAAGGCTACAGCTTGGTCACGCGTCCCGACATTGGCGGATTCTTCTACCATCAGCCAGCCATCCAGCGTGCCGCTATTGTGAACGTGAATATCCCCCCAAGCCTGAAAGTGGGATACATCATGGGGGCCGGCGACGACATCCCAACCGTGTTGCGGCAAGTGGGCCTCGATGTAACCCTCCTTACGCCGGACGACGTTGAGAAAGGGAACCTGCAGCAATTCGGCACAATCGTCCTCGGCATTCGTGCCTACGACACCCGTGAAGACGTGAAAAAGCATAATCAGCGTCTACTCGAATATGCGCGTAATGGCGGCACCTTGATGGTCCAATACAACACCGATCCCGGCACCTTCAATGCCGGAAACTATATGCCCATCTCTGCCCAGTTGAGCCGGAGCCGCGTCACGGTAGAAGAGGGACCCGTTACGGTTCTTGATCCGAAGAACCCTGTCTTCCGCTATCCCAACCCCATTTCCGAGAACGACTTCAATGATTGGGTACAGGAACGAGGTCTCTACTTTATGGACAAGTGGGACGATCGCTTCACGCCGCTGCTGGCGTGCAATGATCCGGGTGAGCAGCCTCAAAAGGGTGGCCTGCTCTTGGCTTCTTATGGCAAGGGTTTTTACATCTACAACGCCTATGCATTCTTCCGCCAATTGCCATTCGGTGCGATACGTCTTTACGTCAACCTGCTAAGCGTGGGACATGAGCCGAAGTGAGGCGCCCGGCCAAGCCGAACTGATCCGCGGAGTCGGCCTGGCCAGTGCTACCACGCTGAACATGATTGACATGATTGGCGTGGGCCCGTTCATCACCATTCCCCTGATCGTCAGCGCGGCCGGAGGCCCGCAGGCCATGCTGGGATGGATCGCTGGCGCGGTCTTCGCTCTGTGCGATGGCCTGGTGTGGGCCGAGTTGGGCGCGGCCATGCCCAGCGCCGGTGGCTCGTATCAATATCTGAAAGAGATTTATGGGCCCAAGTCTCTGGGGCGGTTGCTCTCCTTTCTCTTCATCTGGCAGTTATCCTTCAGTGCTCCGCTTTCGATTGCATCTGGCTGCATTGGTCTGGCCCACTACGCCGGATATGTCTGGCCAGGCTTGCAACACACTTGGCTGTCGCATACTTGGCACCTCGGAGCTCCGCTGCTCGGCACTCTCGAAGTCAGCACCGTCTTGATGTCGGGAACCCTGGTCGCGATGGCGACCTGCGCCTTTATCGTATTCCTGCTTTATCGCCGCATCACCGTGATAGCCAAGCTGGCCGAGTTCCTTTGGGTGGGAGTGGCCATCGCCATTGCGTGGATCATCTTTGCGGGCCTTACTCACTTCCATGCCGCGCTCGCGTTCGATTTCCCCGAGGGCGCTTTCACACTCTCCAGCGAGTTTTTTACGGGCATGGGAGCTGCGATGCTCATCGCCACCTACGATTATTGGGGCTACTACAACGTGTGCTTCCTGGGTGGGGAAGTGAAAGATCCGGGTCGCACCATACCGCGCGCGCTCCTTCTCTCCATCGCAGCCGTTGCCGCCATCTACATCGTGATGAACATCAGCGTGCTCGGGGTGGTGCCCTGGCGTGAGATGACCGCGCCCGCAGGCGATCAGAACAACTACATCGTCTCGCTCTTTATGGAGCGCATCTATGGCAACTGGGCAGGCCGCGCCATTGCCGCCCTGATCATCTGGACGGCCTTTGCCTCGGTGTTCTCGTTATTACTGGGATATTCCCGCGTGCCCTATGCGGCGGCCCTCGATGATAATTACTTTCGCGCTTTCGCCAGGGTTCATTCCGAGAAGAGATTTCCTACGGTCTCGCTGTTGGCGCTGGGCGCTGTCGCGATTCTCTTCTGCCTGCTTCGCCTGGCAGACGTGATCGCCGCGTTGGTGGTCATTCGCATTCTGCTGCAATTCATCGTACAGGCGGTCGGAGTGATGGTCTTGCGCCACCGTCGGCCCGACATGCCCCGGCCGTTCCGCATTTGGATGTACCCGCTGCCCCCATTAATGGCCATTACCGGATTCGTTTACATCCTGCTCGCCCGTAAAAACTTTCAGCGCGAAATCAAATATGCAGTGGTCATTCTGATGGCGGGCTTGTTGGTTTACTTCTTGCGCTCCTGGAAGAGGAAGGAGTGGCCGTTTGCGGCCCCCGCCGTCACGCCAGAGGTGGCGACATGACCACTGCCAGGATAATGCGATTGGTCACGGATTCCCGGCAACTGAAACCACAGGCCCGGCGCGCGAATTCCGCAAGGCTCACCTTTTCTTTGCGACACAGTCTGATTTGCCATGGCTGCAATGGGCACATGGCGTCGCCAAGTTGCGCATGTTGTTGCCTTGCCGGCGCACGCCGGAGCCCCTGAGACAAGCATGTCAGATCTCGGCGCAGTCTCGGGAACGCCCACCGTGCCTACGCGCCGCCGCAGCCTGTTTGGGCCGTTGCAGGAACCGCTTTTCCGCAGTCTTTGGATTGCCGCTGTCGTGAGCTACACCGGCTCGTGGATGCAAAACGTCGGCGCCGGATGGCTGATGACCTCGCTCACCATGTCACCCCTGATGGTTGGGCTGGTGCAGGCGGCCAATAGCATCGCCGTATTTCTGGTTGTGCTTCCCGCCGGCGCCATCGCCGACGTTGTCGACCGCCGCAAGCTCCTGATGCTGACACAACTTTGGATGGTGTTAGCTGCCGCGGGGCTGGGCGCGCTCACCATCGCGGGCTTGGTCACGCCTGCTCTCTTGTTGCTATTCACCTTCTTGATGGGTTTCGGCGCCGTGTTGAACGATCCAGCGTGGCAGGCCATCATGCCGGAGGTCGTCTCTCGGGAGAACTTTGCCTCTGGTATTGCCCTGAATTCGGCTGGATTCAACGTCGCTCGATCACTTGGCCCTGCGCTTGGAGGACTGGTGATCTATGCCGCCGGATCGGGCATCGCCTTTTTGTTAAACTCGGTCTCCTTCTTCGGTGTCATTTACTTCCTGTATCGCTGGAGGCGTAAGCCCGGACGCACTTCCCTCACCGCCGATCATATGTTCCAAGCCATGTTCGACGGCTTCCGTCATCTGCATAGCTCGCGCGCCATGCATGCCGTGCTGATGCGCAGCGCGGTATTCAGCATTCCGGCGAGCGCGCTGCCAGCGCTGTTGCCGCTGCTCTCGCATCCCTTCGGCTCGCAGGGGTACGGGTTACTGCTGGGATTCTTCGGAGTAGGCGCGCTCGCAGGCGCAACCGTAATGCCCTTCTTGCGGCGCATGCTTTCGGTCGATGCCCTGATCGCTACCTCAACAGCAGTCTTTGCTCTCGCTACCTTCGCCGGCGCGCGGTGGCAAAGTTTCATTGCCTTGTCGATCACCATGCTTTTTGCCGGGGTCGCGTGGATCCAGATTCTTGCCAGCCTTAACGTCTCCGCCCAAACCATGTCGCCTCATTTCATGCGCGCCCGTGCGATCTCCATGTACCTGTTGGTCTTGCAGGGAAGCTTCGCCGGTGGCGCAGCTCTGTGGGGCGCCATTGCCGAGCGGCTCGGCATGGAGCGGTCACTCCGATATGCGGCCATCGGTCTGCTCGCGGGAATCGCCGCCACGTTCTGGTTCCGGCTGCATCCCATACCGGTCGAGCCGAATATCATCGGTATGGACTAGAATGCTTACGCACGCGGTGCCAGGGTTTCGACGGACAACTTGTGGAGGAGTTCTCAATGAAGGTTCGCATCGCAGTTTGTTGTTTACTGTTAAGTTTTGGCGTGGCGAAGATGGCGATCGCGGCCGATCCGCAGGAGAAGACCGACGCCAAGCCGACGTTTGCCTCTGTTCTCGATAAACAGCTTACGAACGCCGAAAAGACAGTTGTTCCCGCAGCCGATGCCATGCCCGGAGACAAGTACAACTTTGCTCCGACCCAGGGTGAATTCAAGGGTGTGCGCGACTTCGGTGCTGAAGTCAAGCACATGGCGGTAGCCAACTTCGCGCTCGGCGCTGCCATTCTTGGCGAAAAACCTCCCGTCGACTTGGGCGGTGGTCCCGATGGACCGGCCAACATCAAATCGAAGGCCGAACTCATGAAGTTCCTGGATGACTCGTTTGCATATGCCCACAAGGCGCTCAACAGCATCACTGAGGCCAACATTCTTGAGCCGATCAAGAGTCCATTTGGTTCCAACATGACCACTCGGCTCTCCCTTGCGACCAGCTTGATCAGCCATCCCTACGATCACTACGGCCAGATGGTCGAGTACCTCCGCATGAACGGGATTATTCCGCCGGCCAGCAGGAAGTAATTCCGCCTGCCACGTCAAACCCTTGTAAGCGGAAGGGGCGCGGGTGATCGCGCCCTTAACGCTGCTGAAGGCAATCTCATCTCGGTTACAATCGCCTACAGAACCTGCTGAGCGCGATCATGCATATCCCCGACGGATACCTGAGTCCTTCAACGTGCGCGGCCCTCTACGCAGGCGCAGCTCTCGGTTGGTACGGAGGACTGCAACGCATTAAGCGCACGCTGGCGACGCGCATGATTCCCCTGATCTCCGTGTTCGCGGCGTTTTCCTTCGTCCTGATGATGTTCAATTTGCCGCTTCCCGGAGGCACCACCGGACACGCACTAGGAGTAACCATCGCATCCATTGTGCTCGGGCCCGCCGGATCAATCCTGGCGATCTCAATTGCGATCGCCATCCAAGCTCTCTTCTTCGGCGATGGTGGCATCACGACCCTGGGCGCGAACTGTTTCAACATGGCGATCGTCGGGTCCCTGGTGGCCTATGCGACCTATCGCATCGTTGCTGCCGGAGCGGAAATCACCTCCCGCCGTCGGCTGCTTGCCGCGGGCCTCGCGGGTTATGTCGCCACCAATGCGGCCGCATTTCTCGCCGCGGTCGAGTTCGGCATACAGCCGATGTTGTTCCGCGATGCTAGTGGCGTTCCGCAGTACGCTCCCTACGCGCTTGGGGTTGCGATACCAGCCATGATGATCGGACATTTGGCGATCGCAGGCGTCGCAGAGGGCATCATCGCGGCTGGGCTCGTCGCCTATCTGCAGGCAGCGGATCCTGCGCTATTGCAAAGCACCTCAGGGCTTGCGCCCGGCGCAACTGCCGCTTGTCAGCCGTCAATGAGGCATCCCCAGCGCAGATGGTGGATCGCGATTGCGCTTCTGGCGTGGGGAGAGTGGAGCGCGTCGTCATTTTCCAGCGCGGAGGGGCGCGCCCGTATCGCCGCAGCATCTCAAAATCGACCGGCGCCTCCAGTGGCTCCGACCGGCCTGCAGCGGCTCTCCTCGCTCTGGACTTCTCCCGTTCCAGCCTATGCGCCGCCAGTTCTGAAGAGCACATCCTTCGGGTACTTTCTATCTGGGATGTTCGGCGTCGGGCTAGTGATCATGTTGTCGTTGGCGTTACAAGCGTATCTCCAACACCGTCGCGGCGCAGGACAACCTGGATGAGTCGCAACCGAGCTATAGCGGCGACGCTGGTTAGCCTAACCCGGGCATTGGGGCGTGCATTGATCTCCGAACGGGTGGCGCGGCAGCGGGGTCTGCTGCAGGCCCTTGATCCGCGGGTGCGCGTCATTGGACTGTTCGCGCTGGTGCTTGCCGTTATTCTCTCCGACCGTATTAGCGTAATCGTGGCGTTGTTTTGTGCCGCCGTCGTCGTCGCTTTGCTATCGAAAGTCAGTCTCGCGAGCCTCGCAGCCCGCGTCTGGCTCCCGGTACTCTTCTTCACCGGAGTGATCGCGCTACCAGCTCTCGTCCTGACGCCCGGCGAGCCAATCCTCGCACCAACTGGTGGGAGCTTCCCCGTCACCGCGCAGGGAATGTCCGCGGCCTTGCTCCTGATTGCGCGTGTGGAGACAGCAGTAACGCTGACAACTCTGCTGATCCTCTGTACGCCGTGGATGCAGGTGTTGCAGGCACTGCGTGCTTTTCACGTCCCGCAGGATGTGGTGGTGATGCTGGCTATGACGCATCGCTACATCTTCCTGTTGGCCGAAACCGCTGGCCAGATGTTCGAGTCGCGCCAGAGTCGCACCGTCGGCGTGTTTGACGGCGCAACGCGACGGCGCATGACGGCGCGCACCGCCGGAGTGCTGCTCAGCAAGAGCGTCGAGCTGAGCAATGAAGTCTTTTTGTCGATGCAGTCGCGGGGTTTCCGCGGAGACGTCAGGGTTCTCTCCGCCTTTCGCATGCGCTCTCGGGACTACATTGGACTGGTGGCTTTTCTGGTGGCTGGTGGTGTCGCCGTGTGGATAGGCAGGTCATGACTATGCTGCCCATCTTTGAAGTTCAGAACGTCTGCTTCGACTACGAACAGATACCTGCGCTTCGCGGGCTTTCGTTGACCATCGGCCGTGGACAATCAGTTGCTCTACTTGGCGCAAACGGCTCGGGAAAGTCAACATTGCTGCGCCTGCTCGATGCGCTCTGTTTCCCGTCTAGGGGATCGATCAGCTTCTGCAGCGAACCGCTAACCACCGAACAGCTTCGAAGTGACGAATTTGCGCTCCCTTTCCGGCGCCGCGTGGCGCTGGTCTGCCAGAACCCGGATGTTCAACTCTTTAATCCGACCGTCTTCGACGAGGTTGCCTTCGGCCCACTTCAGATGGGCTGGTTGAGCGCAGAGGTCGTCGCCCGGGTCGAAGAAACGATGCACTTGATGGGCATTGCGCATTTGCGCGACCGCGCTCCGTATCGCCTTTCTGGAGGCGAAAAGAAGCGGGTTGCGCTGGCCTCGGTAATCGTGCTCGACCCCGATGTGCTGTTGCTCGACGAGCCAACCGCCATGCTTGATCCCCGCAGCCAGAGCCAGCTGATCGACCTCATCCAGAGCTGGAAGAGTTCCTCGAAGACCGTGATCACCGCCACTCATCAGCTGGAAATCGTGGAGGACATCGCCGACCGTGTGTTCGTCCTCGAGCAGGGAAGCGTCGTCGCCGCCGGATCACCGCAAGAGATTCTCTCCGACGGTGACCTCCTTCTTCATGCCAATCTTGTCCATGCCCACCGCCACACTCACGGCACCATGACCCACTCGCACCCTCACTTGCATTCGCATGCCAGGCACGAGCACTGACGCCAGCGCACATTCCGCTTGTGCCGTGGGGATAACCTTTTTGTCCTTGACCAGTGACAATGTGCTCATCAGTAACGGAATGTATATTTCACCTGCACGGATGCCATGAACGGATCGGCCCAATGCGACCCGCCAAAGGTATTGCTGGTGTCCACCTGGTAACGCTGGTTGGTAATGTTCGTGCCGATGAAGCGCAACATCCAGCTCTCACCGAACGACCGTCCTACTGACAGATCGAGGGTGTAGTAGCCCGGCAGATGATCCGGGCCGTTGCCGTTGAGAAAACCAGAGCCGTAGTTGACGGTTACCGCGGCGAAGCTGCGCCACCGCAGGTCTCCCTCGGCGCCGGCTGAAAGCGTATTGCGCTGGTCGTGGTCAAGATAGAATCCGCCGGTGACAGGCGGAGCAAAGTTGAGCAACCCGCCCGTCACGTCGCCGAATCCCTGCGCTTTCTGGTTTGAGTACACTAGGTGCGCGTGATAGTGGCTGAAAATCAGCGGCGAGCGGACTGTGGCTTCCACTCCCTCAATCTTGGCTCCCTGAATCGTGAGGGGCAGGAAGATGTTGGAATTCCCGATCACATCGTGGTCAAAAAAGTTCCGCACTCCAGTGCGAAAATAGGTGATGCTGGACACCCAGTTACGCACAGGAATGGTAATGCCGTACTCCTGCTGGATATCGCGCTCTCCCTGCAAGGGAAGGAATGTCGCTCCCTGGCTGGCGGCGTACTCCATCAAAGGGCCCGACACAGTGTCGAGCGGTGGCGGCTGGTAGTAATAAGAGTAAGCTGCCCGCAGCACCCAGTTCAGCTTGGGAATCGCGATGGCCATTCCTAACCGCGGATTGACTGCATTCTCGGTGACGCCGCCTGAGAAATGCGTGAGACGAAGTCCGCCAGTAAACGTCAGCCACGACGTCGCCTTGAATTGGTCCTCGAGAAATCCCGCAAACAAATATCCACCGGGATACACCCGCTGGCTGAATTGCTGGCCCGAACCGTCATTGGCAACTACTGAGAAGTACGTGTCGTCCTGTTGCGCAAAGGCATAAATGCCGAATCGGGCATTATTCCTCCTGTTGATCGCTGCCAGCGTGATCTGGCCGCCTTCGTAGTCGGAGGCGCGGTTGTCGGTGGTGACTGGAAGGTCGTTCGGTCCTCCCTCGTACGCGGCGCGGTTGAAGTGATAGAACGGCGACACGGTCAGCATGAGATTTGGCGAGTAGGTGTGGGCCCACGTGCCGGTCGCGAAAATGTCCTGTTCGCGCTGGCGATCGTTGATGCCTGCGGCTTGCGTGTCAGGATCGTTGGGCACCTGGTAGTAGTTAAGCCGGAAACCTGCATCAAACCGAATCTGGTCCTTGGGGCCAGGATTGTAGATGAGGGAAGTGAATCCGCCTCCGCCGTAGGCCTGATTGTGCAAGTTAACGCTGGTGGGCGGCTCGAGCCCCCAGTCCGTGTTGTTGCCGCTGAGGCTGGCGTAATAGGCGAACTTCGCGGTGTGATCGCCGAAACTCAACCAGTTATCCGTCTGGTTGTAGTTTCCGTAGCTGAGAATGAGATCCGCCTGACGGTTCCGTTCAAAGCCGCTCTTGGGAGCGACGTTGAAGACGCCGTAGATCCGGTCGCCGTATTCGGCAGCATAGCCGCCGGTTTCCGCTTGCAAATAGGAGACATCCTTAGGAGCGAACTGCGGCCCGACATTGGACGCGATATTGGTATTGGGGATCGGCACGCCGTCAATTGCCCACGTGACCTGGTGGCCACCGCGAACATGCAGCTGGTCGTGCACCATATACGATCCCGGGACGAATTCGGTGATGATCTTGAAACTGTTGCTGGCATCCACGCCCGCATAGCGGGAGATCTGCTGGGAATCGATGAGGATCGTTCTCCGCGGCGAATCCGGATTCAGATCCTCGGGCGAGGCGGTCACGGTGACCTCTTGCTTGGCTGTGGCCAGAGCGAGCTGGTAATGAAGGGCTGGGGCAGAACCCGAAGTGAGTTGCAGGAACTGCGATTGCGCTGCGAATCCGGGCGCTTCAACGCCGATGGTATATTGACCGAGCGGCACCGCATCAAATTGGAACTCTCCATCCGCGGTGGTGCTGGCAGTCAGCTTGTAGCCCGAGTCGCTGGCTTGCAGCGTGACTTGGGCATCGCTAAGGGGGTGGTGTTGCGGATCGTGGACAACTCCACGAACCGTACCAAAGACGGTGGCAGAACCATTCGGGGCAATCATCAATACCACGGCAACGAGCAGAGAAAGTGGGCCAATTGCAAATCGTTCAATCTCACGGCCAGTCATCGAGGTCCCCTAGACGGCTTAATCGGTTGAAGGATTACTAGCGCTCATCGCCGGGCAGCCTCACCGAAAGTCGGGTGGTCCTGAGAAAATCGTTGTGTTGAGCGGCAGCTGCGCTCGTTGGTCACGAGGCGCACTGCAAGAACCGAAGAGCTTCCGGCATCCAGACCTTCAACAGACCATTGGCACTTGTTGTGTCACAGCTTTAGGAAGACATCGAGTCTCAGCCGTGATCTGCCGGGGAATCGGAAGCTAGTCTAGGAAAGGGGAGGGCCGCGCTTTTGGACGTTGCCGAAGTCGACGTGTGCAGGCTCTGGCGAGCAGGGGGTGACGGCTTTTGTTTGATCGCTGCGGTTTGCCACCGGCACACCGGTTGCTAGCAGGGCAGCGAGCTCAGTAGTGACCGCCGGTGAGACGTGGTGCGGGCACTTGCCCGGGAGGGATTGGAATCCATCCATTCCCGCCATTTCCGTGCAGTGGTGCTTGCCTCCGACTCGGCAACAGGCTGGCAGCGACGCTCCCCAGGCCTGCGCCAGGGGCGCGAATGCGCTGCTCAACAGCAGCATCAGCACCGCAATGGAGACCCAACGCCTCATAAGTAGGCGTAAGTCTACCACATCACGCACCCTGGTGATTGACGAGCAGCAATTTCGTGCGGCAGGGTATCTTAATTTCATCGGCCTTCGCCGAATCCGCTGGCCGACCCTCGCCTGTAGGTTGCGGGAGGAAGTCTTTGCGTTACCTCATAGCCGTTCTTGCCCTTGCCGGAATCGTTGTGTCAACCCTGGCTCTCCGCGTGCACTTCAGCACCGAGACGGCTCCCTGCAGCCTGAACGAGAAATGGGACTGCGGCATCGTCAATCACAGCCCGTACGCCGAAATTCGCGGCTTTCCCGTCGCAGCCATCGGCATCGCGGGCTATTTGCTGATCGGATTTCTCGCCCTGCTTCGCCGCCGTGGCTTGTTGCTCGTGGCCGTGCTCATCGGGATGGCCTTCGCCCTCTACCTCACCAACATCGAAGCGAAAGTCCTCGGAGTCTGGTGCCTCTACTGCGTCATCTCGCAAGGCATCATCGCAATCCTCACGCTGCTCGCCATGGGATGGGTCGTCTGGTATTCGATCCGCGGCAAAGCTTCCGCCTGACGTGCCCATTGGCGAAGCTGTGCTTCTTCACGCGTCCAACTCGCCCGGCTCCATCTCATCGACATAGCACCACACCCACCGCTCGCCCGGCTCTATCGAACGCATGACAGGATGTCCGATGTGCCGAAAATGTTTCGTGGCGTGCTTGTTCTTCGACGAATCACAGCATCCCACGTTCCCGCACGTCAGGCACATGCGCAAGTGGACCCACGTGTCTCCCATTTTCACGCACTCTTCGCAGACATGTTTCGTGGGCTTGGTAACTTTGATCTGGTCCAGGTGAGTGCAACTTGTTGCCATCAGCTTCCTCCCTTACGTGACCGAACGCTCCAAGGCCCGGCGGTCCCACTTTCCCAGGATCGCCGCCGCATCATAGGTTGTCTGCAGAAACTGCAGCAGCGTCTCTTTGGGCGAGTCCGCGCGGCGCACGTCATCGTACATGAGCAGATACTCCTTCAGCTGCGGATGGTAAAACGCTGCCTCGGGCTGCACTTTATATTCGGCGAACCCCGGTGGCTCCGGCGCAGCGTAGGCGTAGTACGCCGCGCCCTCGACGCCGCCTCCTCCCGGCCAGAAACCCCCACTGCTGACCTCATGGGAATATGCTTCCGCGGTGACCGGGTCCGCGTCTGGCCGGGGTGGGGCGACCCGGCCACTGAACCGGGTCACCGCTAGGTCGAAGCTTCCCCAAAAGAAATGAACCGGGCTCGCCTTGCCGACAAATCGGGCGCGAAATTCTTTAAGTACGGTGTCACTCCATAACAATATTCGGCAAAACCGTGCCACCGCATCGGCATCGTATGCCGCATGTACCTCGTCTTTTTCAAAGCGTATGGGATTGGGAAATTCCACCGGCATCGTATAGATGTGAACCTCAATTCCGAGGTCGTGCAGAGCGGCCATGAACTTCCGGTAGAACTCTGCTACTGTTTGCGGCTCCAGCTTCAATTTCCGGACGTCACCGCCGCTGGTTGCAATGACCAGCGTGTGGTCCACGAAGTCGAACCGTATCTCGAAGGAGAAATTTCCGTAGGGAATCGGGGAGGTGGTCAGGCCATTCGCAGTAACATAAAGCGCGATGCCCCACCAATGATTGATGGCCGGACATTGTTTCAGACGTACTTTGCCTACCATCTGCGTCCACATGTGCAGCGTGTCGTATGTGGCTTGCCACTCCGACAACGGCAAGGCTGGCAGGTCGACATTAGGTGCGGCGGGTGGG
>Ga0306925_10003736_pt1 | contig 13578 bp, 13 predicted proteins | sample flu12Cox44000176_FD_203755 | JGI IMG/M metagenome (GOLD analysis project Ga0306925, IMG submission 203755) | Lab enrichment of tropical soil microbial communities from Luquillo Experimental Forest, Puerto Rico - flux8day.12C.oxic.44.000.176 (v2)... | ecosystem: Environmental > Terrestrial >... | reverse complement strand
AGACGGTCAATTTGGCGTACCGGAAGAGCCTCGAGTTCGATGCTGTCTGATGCGACCGTTCCAGATTCTTCCGTCGACGACGTCACACAAGCATGAGGCACTCCTCCCGACGCTCGAGGTCTTCGCCCGGTTGGGCATGCACGATCTCGATCTGAATCTCAACCACTTCATCGAGCGCGGGATGTCTGTCGACGAGGTCCGCCCGGTGCTGGCGGCCCATCATCAACGCGTGCGGATTGTCTCGGGCGGCTGGTGCGATTTCTTTGATCCCGAGCCGAGGATCCAGGAAACCTATGCCTCGGTGGGACGCCAGATTGACATGGCCCGAGCGCTCGCCGTCACGACCCTTCGACTCTTTTTCGGCCGGCTTCCGTACGAGCAGTACTCGGCGAGCGCGCACGCGATGATCGTGTCCAATATTCAACGACTCGCACGACGGTATCCGGACGTTCAGTTCGTCTTCGAAAACCACGACGGCGCATCGTCGCACCCGCCTGTGTGCCGCAGAATTCTCGAGAGCGTCGGTCTGCCGAACGTGCGTCTGACCTTCGATCCGATCAACTTCGAGCATCGCGGAATGAACAGCCTGGAAGCGGTCGGCCAGCTGTTGCCGCTTATTGGGCACGTTCATTTGAAAGGCTACGAGCAGGGACGCTTCTGCGAGTTTGGTGCCGGCGAAGTTGACCTGATGCCGGTCCTCGAAACATTGATCAGTGGCGGCTATCGCGGCGCGTTCACGGTGGAGTACGAAGGAGCCTTCGACCGGACGTTGCGGCTCTATCAAAGCGTGCGGCGTGCGCAAACGGTATTGCAGGGATTGACCGTTCGGTCGATCGAAGCTTCAGGCCTGCGGGATTAATCGCCACCTTGTCTGGTTTCGAAGACCAGGGACTCGCCGTTGCGTTCGGCGAACCGTCCCACAAGATCGAGCGCGGGTTCCCGCGCGAGCCGATCCCTCAGACGTGTGAAGGCGTCTGACTCGAACATGTACTCCCGCATCACGACGTAGCGTACGCCGCGCGTTTTAAGGTACTGGATCGACTGACCGCTGGGAAACGACTCCATGCGACTCAAGAGCTCGAGGTACGAGGCAGGGAAGAAACCGCTCGTGCCGTTCAGAATCGGTTGCCAATGAAAGATCGAGTGGTAGAGCGGCTGCCCTTCGCTCTCCTGAAAAGGCGCATTGGGCGGTGGCAGCGGCAGCTCGACGATCACCGACCGCCGATGGTGCCGCAACCAGAGGTCGACCGGTGACGGCGTCGTCATGACCGTCGCGAGCGGCACGCGTGTCCAGGCTTCGAGGATCATCACGATGACGAGCGCGGCCGTTAGGGCGACCCGACCTCGAGCAGGCATCAGCCGCGCGACACGCGCGATCCCACAGCCGGCCAGAACCGCGAGAAGCAGTGCGACGAACATCCCGAACCGCGCCGGTACACGAATCCCTTGAAACGGCAGCACCCACGCGCGCAGCCAATGGAACAGGTATCCGTGGAGCCCCAGCGACGCCTCGAACGCCGTGGCGCAAGCCGCGGCGTACAGCGCGGCCGTGCGCGATACCGGCGGCCACAACGCGGCAGCAACGCACACCAGAAGGGCGAGTCCCGGGAATAAGTGGCGTTCCTCGTGGTTGGTGGCGGTCAAGCGGCCACTGTAGAGCCAATTGTCCGGCCGGCCTGCGAGATAGTCCTTGGGTATCGCGCTGTAGTAGAGAACGGCTTCTTCCGGGCGCTCTCCTACCGCTCGCCGCGCCGCGAGGTACGGAAGCATATACGGGACCACGAGCACCGCCGCGACAGCTCCGGCACCCGCCAGCAGTACCAGCACGCGGCCGATCTGTTGCCTGGCCTCAACCGCGATCAGCAGCGCGGCGACGACAAAAAGGATGGGGATAAGAAAGATGCCGTAGTAGATGCAGCAGAACACCTGCAACGCGAAGGCAGCGGCCAGGACAAGGGCCCACCGCCACCGCCGCGTTCGGATTGTCAAATGGAGGGCCCACAGCGCCACGGGCATGAACATCGTGAGCTGCATCTCGAGGTGGACCCAATGATCGAACCGATATGGGGCACAGACGAAAAACGCCCCGGCGATCAGCGCCGCCGTCCTGTTGGCTGTGAGATCCGCGACGAGGAGGTAGGTCGCCATCCCGGAGAGCGCAAATCCCAAGAGAAAGACGATGTTGTAGATGAGGACGGGATTGCCGTGAAGCCAGAACAGCGGTGCGGCGACGAGCCCGGGGGCGAGGAGAGCGTCCGAGAAGGCGAGCGTGTAGCGCTCGGGGTAGAAGATGTTTGCGTCGAACAACTCGAACGGATGTCTGGGGAGTTGGTGAGCGATCCAGGCCAGGCGCCAAATATTGAAGTAGCCGTCGACCATGTTCGGGATCGCCCGATCCAAAACACGGACCTGTGGATACGTCACGGCTGCCGTCAAGCCGGCATAGAACAGCATCAGTAGAAGCACCCGCGCGGCGACTGCCGCGCGGGTGGACGACTGAAACAGCGCCCGGCTGTTCCACCGCGGCCGTATCATCGAAAAAGCGGAACAGCCGCTACTTGGACCGTCGAAGCGTTGAGGTCCTCAGGCGACCATTCGAGTACGTATAGGTCGATCCGCTCCCAGAATCGAATGGAACGAGCGCGACGTTCGACCGTTCCTTGGCCAGGAGCAGGTCGCTGCTGAGAATACCCCGCGTATTTCCGACAGTGACGAAGAGGCCGATAGTTTCGCCGTCAGCCGGCATATAGCCCGTCATTGGTCCCCAGCGCCCCGGATCGTAGTACCACGTGTAGGGGATGCTCGAAGGCGCCGCGGCTGCTTCGAGATCACGACCTTCCCAGAACTGGATCACTGCCGAGCAATACCAATGTCCGCTGATGTTGAAGCAGGCGCCCAGCGTGTACTGAATTCCGCCGCCGTTTGGCGCCTGACCCGGAGTAAACGGCAGGTTCGGCCAATGGCCGTCGCCCGTTCTCTTGTCGAAATCGACGATCAGCGCATCGGGCCGGAATTGGATCAAGGTGATTCTTGCGGTCTCCGCCCAGTACGCAAGGTCGGGCGGGTTGCTGAGAATGGTGGCCTGGGTCATGTCGAACGGCACAAACCTGAACGAGTAGACGGTCGAGTACGGACCGTTGACGCCATTCGAAGGGTCATTGGCCTGTGCGCGCCAATAGTAGGCAACGTTCGGCATCAAGTTCGCGCTTACCTGAGCGGAAGTTTGACCACTGCTCTGCTCGGGTACCGTCGCGACAAACACCAGGTTGCCGAATGACGGTGAGTCGGAGACTTCGAATCGGTAGGAGAGCGTGCCCGCGGGACCGGACTTGGACGCGTTCGCGACAACGAGCGACCCGTTGCTGTTCAGGGATCCCCCCTGCGCGGGAGAGACAAGCGTCGGCGGCGAGATCACGACTTGGGGCCCCACTGTGAAGCTCCGAACGGGCGAAAACAAGCCGGGCACCGACCCACTGTTCGCGCGCACGCGCCAGAAATAGGTCTTGGCCTGAGGTCCCTGCAGCGTGTCGATCTTCACGGCCGTCTGGCCCGCCCCTTCGGGGATCCCATCCTTGGCAGACACGATCGACGCAAAGCCGGCGTCGGACGCCACCTGAACGCTGTACGTCAGCGCGGTCGATCCGGTCGTCACGCCGTTCTTGAACGTCAGCGTGAGCGGTTGGTCGGCGAATTTCAGCTGCTGACCGTTTGTCGGCGTCAGTGGCTGCGGCGTCGTCAACGTGACGCCGGTGCGCGCGTCGGTTACCGCCGAGCCTTGAGACGACGCGCCGACATCGGCCGGGCGCGTCGGGCTGCTGTTCGTGCATCCGGCTGCGGCAGCAGCCAGAGCCAGCGCACTCCAATAACTACGAGACTTCTTCATGAGCTCCTGCCACACACTTCCCCATGAGTTGATGCGACCCGCGCACTGGGAATGACTGCCACGCGGGGACGGATAGGCCGTCGTGAGTCCAAGATGTCGCGAGGTTCAAAGAATACGGTCTTGAAATCGCCAAGTCAACTGCTGCAGCGGGCGAGTTGCACACCGGTTGAGGCATGCGAGCGGTAGAATCCCCCGACGAAATGCGCGCTCGAGATCTCGGCCCTCTTACAACCCCGAACATCGCTCGACTGACGGAGCCACCCCGAGCCATGAAATACATGGCATGGGCGTTCTATCGGCACGAGCCTTGGCGCCCTTCAGTACCGCCCCGACGGTGCGCTGCGGTACTTCGCACGTAAAAACAGCTGGGCTTCCTGTCAGCCCCTAGCCGTCAGCCATTAGCCATGACATCGTGCTCGGTGGCCTGCCTCATCTCTCGAATGACGTAAATCGGTTTGCTCTGCGATTCGTGGTACGTCCGTGCCTGAATCTCCGCAACGAGACCAATCGTGACCAACTGCACGCCGGTGACGATCAGGAGGATGCCGAGCAAGAGCAGAGGGCGGTTCGACAACGACTCGGCCCCGATCAGCCGCTCGTACGCGAGCCATCCGCTGATCACTGCTCCCAGCAGGCCGATGCAGCCGCCGATCAGACCGAAGAACTGGAGCGGCCGCGTCGAGTAGCTCAGGAGAAACTTGACGGTCAACAGATCGAGCATGACGCGACCGGTTCGTCCGATCCCGTACTTTGACCGCCCGTGCTTGCGCGGGAGGTGATTGACCTCCATCTCCACGATGCTCGACGTCTGCTCGCTGGCGATCGCCGGGAGGAACCGGTGCATTTCCCCGTAGAGCCGCATACCCTTGACGATCTCCGCCCGGAAGACCTTTAGCGAGCAGCCGTAATCATGGAGTCGGACACCTGTCACGATCGAGATGAGCTGATTGGCGAGCGCCGACGGCACGCGCCGCGACAGGAACGGATCCTTGCGCCGCTTGCGCCAGCCGCACACGACGTCGTGCCCGTCTTCAATCACATGGACCATCTCGGGGATGTCGCGCGGGTCGTTCTGCAAATCCCCATCCGAGGTTGCGATGAAGCGCCCTCTCGCAAAATCGAAACCAGCAGCGAATGCGGCAGTCTGTCCGAAATTTCGGCGAAACCGGATCACGCGAACGTGGGGATCCGTTGCCTGCAGTCCCGCCATGATCTCGAAGCTGCCGTCCGTGCTGCCATCGTCGACGAGGATAATCTCGTAAGAGCGCCCCCACTCGGTCAGCGTGCCGGTCAGTTGTCGATGGAGCTCGACGAGCGATTTGGCCTCGTTGCGAATCGGAATGACGACGCTCAGCTCGGTCACTGCCGCTATTCTATCCTCGCCGTGACGAAGAGCGGCCCCGGACGCCGCGTAGTACTAGAAACACGAGGAACGCGACCGCCAGTGCGCCTGCGAGTGCCAGAGACGCGAACGCTCCGTGCTCCGACATGTAGCCCGCGGCGCGGTCGCCATACCGGACGGCAAGAAAACCGAGCGCGCCGTACCGCAGCCCCCGGCCGATGGCGATGGCGGCGGCGAGTCGTCCACGGCTGATGCCGACGACGCCGGCGAGCAGGATGAAGATCTTGAACGGCGCCGGCGGCGGCAGGAGCGATGGAATAAGCACCGACATGACGCCGAAGCGTTGAAGCAGGGCCATCGCGCGCTCGACCCGTTCACCGGAAAAGCGCCGCCGCACCAAGGCTTCGCCTCCCTTCCTGCCGACCGCATGCATCGCCAGGCACCCGAGCACCGACCCAAGGATGGTCGCGAGCACGTAGAGAACTACCTGCCCTTGCTCTCGGGTCACCATCACGGTGAGCAGGACGTCGGTCACGCCTGGCAGTGGCAGGAACGATGAGTCCAAGAACGCGACGATGAACAGACCGGGCGCGCCCCATGCGAGCGCGAGCGCACGTGTCCGGTCGGCGAGACTCTCCATGGAACGAGCAGGTGATTGTAGTCGAATGACAGCTCGCTCCAGACTGAACCATAATCGTTGGCCATGTCTTTCGTCGACGACACGCCATGTCAGGAGCTGCTGAAACTGTCGGTACCCGCGCTGATGCTCGCCGTGATCTTCGGCGTGTCGGGCGCGTCGGCGCAGACTGTGATCGTTCAGAGCGCCCCGATGGGATCGGCTCTCGAGGTGACGCTCAATGGGGCGACCGTGGCAACTGGCACGGCGAACAATTCCGGAGATGCCGTGCTGACGGTGAGCGGCCGCACGGGCGAGACAAATGCACAGATCTTCATCGATACGTGCAACGAGGCGATCAGGGTGCACCTGGTCAGCCGCGGCGTGCAGCCGGCGCCATCCCAGGCCGGTTGCAACCGCGTGGACGTCGGAAGCGTGTTCGTCATCCGGCAGATCACGACGCTCGTGGTGGATATCAGCCCGAGCCCGACGGTGCACATCGCGCAAGGCGCTGCCCCATCTGCCTGGCTGCGGGAGGGATCAATCGCTCCGTCGCGCCCGACAACGCTCGCGGGAAAGCCGGGGAAGGATCTGGTGGTGTCCGGGGGGGTCGGTTTCTCGAGGTTCAGTAACTCGGCATCGAAGGCGTGTGGCGACGCCAGTCCGTGCGATGGCGTCAACTTCGGCGTGGCGACGACGCTTGAGGCACAGTATTGGATCACGCGCTACATCGCAGCCCATGTCGCGTATTTGAGGCCAGCCGACGTCACGGCTACCGGCAGCGGGACCAATTATCACTTCGCCACGAATATCCAGACGCGGCTTCTGACTCTGGGAGCTGCTGGGGGAGCGCCGATGGGGCCGGCAAGACTCTACGGCCTTGGCGGTTTCAGCCACGACGAGGCAACGCTTACGACAACCGAGACCATCAACGATACGACTGTCACGATCGGCAACGTCACCCAGACGATCAAGGGAGGCACGCAGGCCTTTGCCCAGAAGACTCAAGCGTGGAACTGGTTCGCCGGCGGGGGCATTGAAGCGTGGGCCAACCGCTGGATCGGGTTCTACTTCGAGATTGATGTTGTCAAGGTTAAAGGCTCGCCCACGACCGGAGGAGAGGGCGGCATCGACGATTTCGCGACGTTCGCTGTAGGGGGTGCGCGCCTTCACCTGGGACGCTGAAGACGGCACCTGCCCCCTGGTACGGGGCGGGGCTTGGTGTCGTCGGAAGGCGACATGAGGCTCACGTCCGACGAGCGCGTTGCGATCACGACACGTTGAGCAGCGTGATATCGAACACGAGCGTCGCGTTGGGAGGGATGATACCGCTCCTGGTGTCGCCGTACGCCAGCGACGGCGGAATGACCAGGCGCCGCTCGCCGCCGACCAGCATCCCGGGCACGCCCAATTCCCAGCCTTTGATGACCTCCCCCGCACCAAGCGTAAAGCTGAACGGTGTCTTGCCGATCGAAGAATCGAACTGCAACCCCTGTTGGTCAGGTTTCGAGGCATCGTACAGCCAGCCTGTGTAGTCGACAGTCACCGACGCTCCGCTGTTCGCGGTCACGCCTGTGCCGAGCACGATGTCCATCTGACGATAGGCCGCGCTCGTCGTGGGTGACACCGGTGTATCCGTGCAGGCCGTCATCATCAATATGAAGACCGCCGTCGCTCGCATGGAGGGTCGTGTCATCGGTCCGATTATGACACGCACGACCGGCCGAAGAAGCGGCCGTGCTACGTTAATGAGAGTGTTCATTCGGTTCGTGCGACGGCGCCTCAGGCCAGGCGTCGCGCTCCCGGCGGCCATCGCGAGCGTGACGGGAGTGGTGGCCGCTCTCTATTACCATCGGATGGGACTCACGCTCAGTCACTACGATGCGCGAGGCCACCTGGTCGTCGCTCGGCGGATCGTGGACAGTGTCACGCCCGGGTGGCAGCAAATCGGCGCAGTGTGGTTGCCGCTGCCCCATCTCCTGAATGTGCTCCCCGTGCAACTCGACTTCTTCTATCGGACCGGGGCGTCAGCCGTGGCGATCTCGATCATTTCGTTTGTTGCTGCGGCGGGAGCCATCGCCTGGATGGTCATCGCGATCACGGAATCGGCGCTCGCCGCTCTGGCGGCAGCTTCGGTCTTCATCCTCAACCCCAACGTGGTCTATCTCCAGTCGACGCCGATGACGGAGCTGCCGTTCATGGCGCTGATGACCATCGCGGTGGCCATGCTGATCGAAGAGGTAGAAGAGGCGGGACTGGGAGGAGGAGCGGGACGGGCCGCGTCAAAGTCGAGTGAAGCGCGTCGGTCGCACGCGACCGGGGTCGCGTTTGCCCTCGCGTGCCTCACGCGCTACGAGGCCTGGCCCGTAACGGCAACCGCGCTCGCTCTCACTGTTTGGGCGTTGTGGCGGGGCGGCGCCCAGCTGCTGCAGGCCCTGCGCCGCGTGTCGGCCATCGCGCTTCTCCCGGCGATCGCGTGCATCGGCTTCGTGATCTTCAGCCGTGTCGTGATCGGCGAATGGTTCGTCGCCAGTGGGTTCTTCGTTCCCGAGAACAAGGCGCGAGGCGATCTCTGGATGGCGGTGAAGGAGATCGCATGGGGCGCACAGATGCTCAGCAGCCCGCCCCTCATGTGGCTTGGCGCGGCCGGTCTTTGCATTTCCCTCGGTCTGGCCGTGGGCTGCGTTCCGCGCCTCGGCGTTCGCCTTGGGGCCGAGGTTGCGGCCAGCCGCCGCGTTGCCGCTGTTCTCACGATTGCCCTTCTGGGCACGGCCGCCACGCCGCTCGTGGCGTTCTACATAGGGCACCCGTTCCGGATCCGCTACATGGTTCCGCTCGTGGCGGCGCAAGCCATCGGCGTCGGCGTGGCCGCTGGAGCGTTCCGCAGGGCACGCGCACCAGCGGCCATGGCTGCCGCGGTCCTGGCGGCCGTAACGCTCCGCCCGCTCGATCGGTCCGCGGCCATGGTCGTCGAAGCTCAATGGGACCGCCCGAACGTGTCCTCCCGCGCGCGCGTGACGGCGTGCCTGGGTCCCCCGCAACCTGGCGACAAGATCATGGCGAGCATGGGCTCGCTCGGTCACTACATGCAGGAAGCGTCGCAAGCCGGGTTCGCTCTGCGTGACTTTCTCCATGAAGGGAATGGGGACATCTGGCTGGCCGCGATCGACGGGCCACGGCCGTTCGCCCGGTGGGTCCTGATCGAGGAGAAGGCCGAAGGCGGGGACTTCCTTGCCCACGTCGCGCGCGAGCATCCGCACTTTCTCGACGGATACTCGCGCGTCTGTGAGGGAGCGGGGCTCGCGCTGTACCGGCGCGAGTAGCCCCGACGCCGGGCTCGAGCCCTAGCAGGGCTTGCAGCGGCTAGAATTTGAAATTGACGGTGAAGAGATAGTTGAATCCGCCCAGATCGATTGTCGGGCCGGCAAAGCCCTGGTCGGCCGGGAGATTGGCTTCGCCGCCCTGCCACCGGATCTCTCCGCCGAAGCCCATGGGTCCGACCGGGAACCGCACGCCGCCGAGAACGAGCGGACCTGCCTTGGCGCCGCTGCCGACGAACGTGCCATTGAAGATATTGCTGTTCGGATCGACCCACTGCCCGGTCTCGCTGTAGCGCCAGAGGAAGATGCCGACGCCGCCGCCGACGTACGGCTGCACCGGGGCGCGGTGGCCGAGAGGCAGCAAACGGATCGTGGCGCTGATCGGCACGATGCGGAGCTTGAGCTCCTGCGCGATCTCCGTGCCATTCGAGTTCACCTGGTTCGTGTACACAGTGGTCGCCGCCTTCTGATAGAAGCCGATGCCGGCCCCGGCCTCCAGGAAGCGATTGAGCCCGACGAGCCACTCACCGCCGAACGTGAACCCGTGGAACTCCCCCATGTCAATGCCGTTCACGCTGTTGAGCGTCGACAGGAACGACGAGTTGTTGAACAGGACGTCATCGCTGCCACGGGCATCCATCGCATGCGGCACGAAGCCGCCGATGTACAAGCTGAGTAGCTGCTGGGCGGAGGCGCTCGGGGACCCGATGACCCCCAAGACAAGAGCTGAGATAGCGGAGATTAAGAGTCGGCGCATTTGGACCAGCTCCTTTACGGGATAGGCCAAAGCAGGACGGGTGCCATCGATCCGCTCGAAATCCGGCCTGAAACACGGCCGTCACCGCGGACTGTCCGCCGGAGGGGTCAGACTCGTAGCCTGGTGGTCGGGTCCGAGCTCGCCTGGCGCCGCCGATCCTGGAACGCCGTCATTACGTCCAGCATGGCGCCATGCAGCCGGCCGTTGGTCGCCAGGACCTCGCGGCCGCGAGACGAGAACGGCTTCCCGTCCATCCCCGTCACGCGCCCGCCCGCCTCCGCGACAATCAGCGCCCCGCCTGCGACATCCCACGCGTTGAGGTCGTTTTCCCAGAAGCCGTCCATCCGGCCCGCCGCGACCCAACAGAGATCAATCGCGGCCGATCCGAGCCGCCGAACCGCGCGCGCCTCGCCGACGAACGCCGCGAACAGCCCAACGATCTCGTCCACCCGTGCATGCACGTCGTAGGGAAAGCCGGTGACGAGCAACGCATCCACGAGTCGGCTGGCCGATGACACGCGCATCGGCTTGCCGTTCAGAAAGGCTCCACCTCCACGTTCGGCTGTGAACAGCTCCCGCCGGTTGGGATCGTAAACAGCCGCAATTTCCGCCACGCCGTCGATCTCCAGCCCAAGCGACGCGCAAAAAATCGGGAGCCCATGCGCATAGTTCGTGGTCCCGTCGATCGGATCGAAAATCCAGCACGCCCCGGCGGGGACAACGGCAGCGCCACCCAGCTCCTCGGCCAGAATCTGATGGGACGGGAACCGTTCCGCGATCATCGCGCGAAACATGCGCTCGACGGCAAGGTCCACCTCGGTGACGAGATCGATGGTCCCCTTCTTGTCGACTTGGATGTGCTGCCCGAAACGCGCCATCTGCAGGTCGCCGGCGCGAACGACGGCCTCAATGGCCGTGGTGAGGTAAAGAGGGTTAAGTGCCACTCGACTGCACGCGCTTGACCATCCGAATCTCCATGCCCCCTTCCGGGGCCCGCCGCAGGCGGACGTCGTCCATGAAGTGGCGTATGAGGAAAATGCCGCGGCCGCTCGATTTCAGGACGTTCTCAGGCGTGAGGGGGTCGGCCAGCGTGTCCGGATCGAATCCGTCGCCTTCGTCCCGCACTCGAATCCAGAGCTCGGGCGGCTCGGTCGACGTCTCGGTTTCGAACTCGACGAACACGCGCTTTGACGAGTCATTCCGGTTGCCGTGCTTGATGGCGTTGATGACCGACTCCCGGATGGCCACGCTGATCCAATGAGACGCGTCGTCGTCCATCCCGGCGCCGTGCGACACGTAGTCGCTGACGATCTGGACGAAGTCGAGCATCTCGAACGCGCTACTGAACTCGAGCCGGACGATGTGGTGGCCGTTGGCCGTCACGCAGGTCCTTTTATCATAAGATGCTTTCGAGATGCCGTCGTCATCGGTCGCCACCATCGCGCCGGCCCGCCGGCTGCGTGGACGGCTGCGTGTGCCCGGCGACAAGTCGATTTCACATCGCTATGCCCTTCTCGCCGCTCTGGCCGAGGGGCGCTCGACGCTGGCCAACTACTCTCCCGGCGCCGACTGCCGCTCGACCTTGGCCTGCCTGCGGGCTCTTGGCGTCGCCATCGAAGAAGGCTCCGCCGGGGCCGTCACCGTAATGGGACGAGGATTGCGTGGGCTGCGTTCGCCTGCCGGGCCGCTGGACGCCGGCAACTCGGGCACGACGATGAGGCTGATGGCCGGCATCCTGGCGGGCCACCCATTTTCGGCCACTCTAACCGGCGATGCCTCTCTGTCCCAGCGGCCCATGGGACGGGTGATCGCGCCTCTGGCTCGGATGGGCGCTCGGATCGATGCGACGGACGACCGCCCGCCGCTCGTCGTTCACGGCGGGCGCTTGACGGGGATCGCGCATCGGCCGGCGACGCCAAGCGCGCAGGTGAAGAGCGCGGTCCTGCTGGCCGGGCTTCACGCGGATGGGACGACGTCGGTGACCGAACCTGCGCCGACCCGCGATCACACGGAGCGCGCCCTGCTGGCGTTCGGCGGCCGGTGTGCCGTGGAGGGGCTGACCGTGTCGGTCCCGTCCGGCCAGCGACTCCAGGCACGATCGTTAACTGTTCCCGGCGATCTGTCGTCGGCGGCCTTCTGGTTCGTGGCTGCGGCCGTGTTGCCGGGATCCCGCGTTGAAGTTGAAGGCGTCGGCCTGAATCCGTCGCGCACGGCGCTGCTCGGTGTGCTGCGGCGCTTTGGGGCTCGTGTCGAGGTGGTGCCGGGCACGCCAGGCGAGCCCGATGACGAGCCGCGCGGCCTTGTCGTGGTCGAGCATGATCGTGCGAGTGACCTGGCGATCCGGCCGGACGAAGTGCCGGGATTGATCGACGAGCTTCCCGCCCTTGCGGCGCTTGCCGCCGCCGGCGTCGCGGTCAGCGTCAGCGGCGCTGGAGAGCTGCGCGTCAAAGAAAGCGATCGCATCGCCGTGCTCGTGGCCGGGTTTCGAGCGCTCGGGATCGAAGCCGACGAGCGCGCTGATGGCTTCGTGATCTCCGGGCGGCCGGCGCGGCCGCCGGGGGGCGTTGCCGACGCGCGGGGCGATCATCGGATGGCGATGGCGTTCGCGATCGCGGCCATGGCCGCGAAGCGGTCGTCGGTGATTACCGGTGCGAATGCGGTCGATGTCTCGTATCCTGGGTTCTTCGAGACGCTCGACCGCTTTGTGGCATCGTCCGACAAGCTGGGGGCGTTCGGACACGTGTGAGAGCCGACAAAATCTATCTCGTCGGCTTCATGGCCGCCGGCAAGACGAGTGTGGCGCGCGCGTTGGCAAGACGCCTCGACTGGCGGGACGTGGATATCGACGAACTGATCGAGCAGCGTGAGCGCCTTGCGGTGGCGGAGATCTTCGCTCGCCACGGGGAGTCGTATTTCCGGGCTATCGAGCACGCGGTCCTTCTCGAGCAGATCGATCCCCGTCACCTTGTGGTGGCGACAGGCGGAGGGACGTTTGCGGACGCGCAGAATCGCGCCGTGATCAACCAGGACGGCGTGTCGGTCTGGCTCGATGTGCCCATGGATCGACTTATCGAGCGCGTTCCCGCTGACGGCCGGCGCCCCCTGGCCGCCGACCGTGCCGGGTTCGAGCGCCTGTATCATCAACGGCGTGCCGCCTATCAGTTGGCGCATGTACGCCTCGATGCGGGTCGCGCCGGCGTCGAATCGCTTGCCGAGCAGATCGTAGACTGGCTCGGCACCTGAGAGTGGCCATACCTAAAATGCGTTATCTCGTCCTGACCGACATCCACGCGAACATCGAGGCGCTCGACGCCTGTCTTGCTGCCGCAGGCACACAAGGGTTCGATCGCGCGCTCGTGCTTGGCGATCTGGTGGGATACGGTCCCGATCCGAATGCCGCCATCGACCGGATCGCGGCGCTCGATCCGCTCGCAATCGTTCGCGGGAACCACGATAAGGTGGCGTGCGGGCTCGACGAAGCCGATGGGTTCAACCCCATCGCGAAGCTGGCCGCGAGGTGGACCCAGGACACGCTGACTCGAGACCACCTCGACTGGCTGGTCGCGCTGCCGGAGGGCCCGAAAATCGTGGACGACCTCGTTGAGATCTGTCACGGCTCGCCGCTCGACGAAGATGCGTACATTTTTGACGAGATGGACG
>Ga0306925_10003735_pt1 | contig 13580 bp, 9 predicted proteins | sample flu12Cox44000176_FD_203755 | JGI IMG/M metagenome (GOLD analysis project Ga0306925, IMG submission 203755) | Lab enrichment of tropical soil microbial communities from Luquillo Experimental Forest, Puerto Rico - flux8day.12C.oxic.44.000.176 (v2)... | ecosystem: Environmental > Terrestrial > Soil... | reverse complement strand
CGACGAAGTCGTTTGGAATTCCGTCGGCCGGCCCGATCGTACGAACAGCATCAGGAACGACTTCCGCCATCGGCCTCTCCTCGTCGTCGGGCTCAGTCAGTATGGATAGTCCGGAATGATGTCGGACTTCTTCGCGTCCAGTCGCAGCTCACCGGGCGCGCCCGCGGGTACGCATGGACGGTGCGGTATGATCGGGTCGATGCGCTCATAGCCGGAGCCCGGAGGCGGCCTCTTGTCCGGTTCGCCCTTGTTCGGCCAGAGCGACATGGCACGCTCGGCGAGTGCCGTGATCGTCAATGACGGGTTCACGCCCGGGTTGGCCGGCATCACGCTGCCGTCCATGACGTGAAGCCCTGGCTGCCCAAAGACGCGCTGGTAGGCATCGACCGCGCCGCTTTTGCTGCTGTCGCCAAGCGGGATTCCGCCGGTGAAGTGAGCGGTGGCAGTGCGGTTGACGGGCTCGAACACCAGCGCACCCTCGCGGCTGTCCATCTTCCTTGCCAGCCGGTCGGCGAACTCCTCGACGATCGGGATATGCACCGAGGGCGGTGTGCCGGAGCCGCGTCGGCTCCGCATTAGGCCGTCGTGCCAATACAGCTCGATCGACGTATCGGTCGTTTGCATGCACAGCATAATCGCCATCCGCTCCGACCAATTGCGTGCATCGTCGAAGGTCAGCACTTCGGTCGGATGTTCGATCAGCTCCTTGAGCCAGGACGCCAACGGATGCTTCTGCTTGCCATGCTGATGGTAGGTGAACAAGAGCGCCATGAAATTGCTGCCGGCCCCATAGTAGACGGGCTCGATGCTCGTGACCGCGTCCGGCCAGACGCCGCAAGTGATCGCGACCGATCCTGGCGCGATGTGAATCTTTTCCGGATTGCGCTTCCATTGTTCGTGGGTTCGTGTGATCGAGAGCAGTTGTTCGGAGTTCGTCCGCGCTCGTTTCCCCAGTTCACTCGATAGGCCCTTCAGGCGGCCGTTGTGTTGCATGTGAAGAAGGAGCTTCGACGACCCATAGGCGTGTGCAGCGACGATCACCTGCTGGGCGGTGTACCTGTGACGATGCAGATGCGCCGCGCGCTGCGCCCAACCCGGATGCCGCGCATGCACTTCGAATCCGCCGCAATCTAGCGGGATGAGATCGTACACCTCGTGCAGCTCATGGACTTCGACGCCGAGCTTTTCCGCCAAGTAGAGGTAGTTCGTCGTCACCTTGTTTTTGGCGTTGTGGCCGCAGCCGACTTGGCAATTGCCGCATAAGACGCATCCGCTACGCCGCGGGCCAACTCCGCCGAAATACGGATCGTCAGCTTCGACACCGGGGACGCCGAAGTAGACACCGACGGGCGCCTTGTTGAACGTTTCGCCTTTCCCCATGTCGATTGCGACTTGGTACATGTACCGATCGACGTCGGTCGGCATGTACGGGTAGCGGACGACGCCCAGCATTCGCCTCGCCTGGTCGTAACAAGGCGCCAGTTCGTCGGCCCACTCGGTGATGCCCGCCCATCCGGGTGCGCTGAAGAACTGCTTCGGCGGGACGTAGAGCGTGTTGCCATACACGTGAGAGCCGCCGCCCACTCCCGCACCACAGAGGACGAGCACATCGTCCAAGTACTCGATCCGTTGAATCCCATACAACTCTGCGCCGGGAAACCACACGTAATGTTTCAAATCCCAGTTCGTCTTCGGAATGTCTTCGTCTTTCCAGCGCCTGCCTGCCTCCAGGACGCCGACCCGGTAGCCCTTCTCCGCGGCGCGCAGCGCGGCAACGCTGCCACCGAACCCTGACCCGATGATCAGCACGTCGTAATCGAAGGCCGCCATGAGCCTGTTCCTACTCGGGGTTGTCGTGGATTTGCGCGGGCATCACCAACCGGCACGCGTAGCCGGACTTTTGGTAAGCAGGACCCAGCTCGCGACCAGCGCCCACGCGAGCCCGATGAGGGGCGAGACGAAACGCGAATAGGCGCCGTCGGGGGCCCAGAATCCGTCGCTCACCCACGTGGTGCCACCCAGCAGGACCAGCACGACGGCTGCGACACCCGCTGCGAACAGGGTGTTGGATATTAGCCCGGCCCGCCAGAGCCCGAATGCGCTCGACATTATCAGCATCGCGCGCGGGAACGACGTCAGCACAAGGCCTGCCCACGCGACGTCGTTCAGTCCCGATGTGAGTGTTTGATCTTCGGAGCCGGCGATCGAGTACGCGAGCGCTGCGACGATCGTGACGAGCAGGAAGAACAGCCCTCCGACCGCGGCGCTGGAAGCGGTCGCTGCCGCGCCCCAACCGTCCTGCCCGGCATCCGCCAGGGTAATCCTGACCGCCGCCACGAACCACAGGAGGTTGAGGATCGCCAGGCCAGCAAACACCGCAGCGATCAGGATCCGCGTGTGATGGCCGTCGTAGAACGCGACGAGCGCATCGGGCGACGCGCTGACCTGCGGCTGATTGCCGTAGATCAGATACGCGATGATCAACAAAACGACGAACTGGATGCCCGCCGTCCGCCACAGGCGCTCCCAGAACACGGGAGTGGTGTAGACGCTCGTGGACGCGCTCATGAGGCATCTCCTCCAATTTGGTTCCGCTGCGTAACGACGAAAGGAACCGGCGGCGCTGCGTTTCTGCCGGACGTCAACACTATGCCCACCCGTCGCAGATTGCTCGTTAGGCGTTGTGAGGTGTTGTTAGGGATGCCAACGCTGCCAAAGGTCCCAGCTCCGCGGAGCTCGGTAAGTCGCTGTCGGACGGGACGAATTGGCCGCACATTAGATGGCGCAGGGCAAGCCTTTGTCTTAAATTGCCGTCATGGGGCGCGGATTTCGGGCGATCTGACAGGATTTTCCCAATGCTGACCGAGCGCACGTCAATTTGGCTGGCGGCCGGCTTGAGAAGCCCGTTCGGGGCCGTGGACGGTCAATTCTCCAACCGTGACTCGCTCACCTTGTCGCTCCCCGTGGTGCTCGCCATGGCGGCCCAAGCAACCGGTCCGATTGATTTCGGGGTTTGGGGCTCTGTGGTGCTCAACCTCGCCTACAACAACTTAGCGCGCGAGGTTTGGCTCGAAAGCAATCTCGATCCGCACGTGCCCACCTTTACGACGATCATGCAATGCAGCACCAGCATGGTTGGCGTTTTTGAAGCAGCCGGGATGCTTGACGAACAGCGAGCCAACCTCGCACTCGTCGGCGGCGTCGAGAGCATGAGCCGGGTTCAAATCGGCTTGACCGAGAATCTGTCAGTGTGGCTGCGGCGCATCGTTCAGGCACGCAGTATTACAGAACGATTCGAGCGCTTATCCGGTCTGAGGCTGCGCGATATTCGGCTGCGCGTGCCCGAAGTGAAGAACCGCGTCACCGGGCGGAGCATGGGCGAGCATACCGAGGACATGGCCAAGGATTGGAACGTTGGCCGTCGGGAGCAAGACGAGCTCGCGCTTGAAGGGCACCAGCGAGTGATCGCGGCGCAGGACCGCGGTTTCTTCACCGATTTAATCGTCCCGGTTGATGGGGTGGCGAAGGACCATTTTCCGCGCCGCGACACATCGATGGAAAAACTCGCTAAGCTGAAGCCGGCATTCGACAAAACCAGCGGCAAGGGCAGTCTCACCGCAGGAAATAGCTCACCCCTGACGGACGGCGCCGCCGCGATCTGGGTCGGCACCGATCAAGGCCTTAGACGGCTGCCTGATCGCGTGCCACGCGCACGCCTGGTCGATTTCGAAATGGCGGCCGTTGATATCTTCACCGAAGGTTTGTTGATGGCTCCCGTCACCGCCATCCCGCGTTTATTGGCGCGTCATAAGCTAACCTTTGACGACATCGCACTCTGGGAGATTCACGAGGCGTTCTCGGCGCAAGTGCTCTGTCACATCAAAGGACTCGAAGATCAGGGTTTCGTTAAACGAAAAGCGGGAGTGGATCACACATTCGGGCATTTTCCGCGCGAGCGAATGAACCCAAACGGAGGCAGCGTCGCGCTAGGACACCCGTTCGCAGCAACTGGAGCGCGAATCCTCAGTCAAGCTGTCAAAGAGCTGGCCGAGCTACCGGCAGGTAGTCGAGCGATCGTTAGCATTTGTTCGGACGGAGGTCTCGGAACGGTCGCACTGCTAGAAGTATGATAAACCAATTGATCGCCGGTCCTCGTGTCGAGCAATTGAGTTCGTCATCAACGTGACGGGAAAGATCATGCGATTGTTTGTTGAGACCGAAAGTCATAATCACGACCTTCAGTATTTTGGTTAGTGTCCGCGATGTGTCGACTACTCAATATCACATCCGTGATAGATACTACGGTTCGAGAGTTCAGCTTGACCTGGTTGCTGCCGCCGAGAGTGCTTCGAGCGCCTTGGTCAAGGCCTGCAAGGTCGGCGCAACGTCGGCGCCGAGCCCATGGCGTAGCGCGATCCAGTTCGGATTATTGTAGGCGAGCCACACTTTGCCAGCTGCGTCCTGGTACACTAACGTCTTCAAGGGCAGATCGATGCCGATAAGCTGATTGGCCTGCATCAGCGGCGTGCCACCGCGCGCATTGCCGAACATCAATAGCTCGGTCGGGCGCAATTGCATGCCGACCGCAGTGGCCCCCGCGGCGTGATCGACCCGAGCGAACACGGTCAAGCCCTTGGCTTTAACCTCCGCCTCAAGCCAATCCATCGTCTCCTTTGCCCCATAGCTGCTCGCAACGGTTGTCAATCCATCTACCATGATTTCACAACTCCAATATGGCGGGCCGCTGCGCCGATCGCGACGGTTTTCAGCCGCCACTGAGATCAATTGCCGACTTTCGTGTTGGCGAGATATCGACAATGACGGGCGCGGCACTTTGTTCGCTGTTGGCCCGCCGACGGCGGTGGCGAAATGCGGCTGTCATCAAGCGGCTTGCTGAACCTTCTTTCCCCCGATGAAGGCGAGCAGGTCCGCGTTGACCTGATCCTTGAGTGTCGTGCACATGCCGTTGCTATCTCTTCGGGTACGCCGTGTAGATGTAATCCTTCGCCGACACCTTGGTGTGGCAGGCAAAGCCGCATTCAGAGCCGCTCGGATCAAGTACGGACGGCTTGAGCGCGTCGGTCGCCGCGTCATAGTCCCATTGGGCATAAGCCCAGCCGTGGGTGTTCGGGAATCTCTTGAGGTCCTTCTCGATGAACGCGAGCGTCTTCAGGGTGTCCGGAATGTTCACGAAATAAGGGGACTCCTCGTTCTTTTTGAACGACCACTCGATCTTCGTGAACTTGGAACCGTCGGGGAAAAGCTTGCCGTTGTTCGGAATACCGCTGCGATAGGCTTCGATTGCGGCGTCATTTGCCGCGATCACTTTGAGGCTGTGCTCGGTCTGGCTGACTGAGACATTCTTCCAATCTTCGTATCCGCGAAAGTCGGAAAACGCGAGCCCATCCGGTATTTTCAACGTGTTCCAGTCCTGGGCGGCAAGCGCGATGCCGCCCATGATAGCGAGGAGACCCGCAGGGAAAACAAGCGTCATGGCTTTCTTACCCGCCAACGCGCGTATTGCCGAAATGCGCACCATGAAACCCTCCAAGACCCAACCTTGTGGCTCCCATCGCGGCGTGTTGTCCAATCACACCGTATTGAAAGGTCGCTGGAGGAGCCCGTTATGGATTGAATGAAGTTGTTAGAATTTGTTAGCGGTCATCGACGCCCGCTAAAATACCCACACAGGCCGCGAATTGACGAGATAGCCTAGCTCAGCGTTTTCAGCAGGTGTTCCGCAGCTTTTAGGTCGGTCGTATCGAAACCTTCGGTGAATTGCTCGAAGACCGGCCGCAATAGCGCGCGCGCGTCGTCGGGCCGCGCCTGGCTCGCCCACAGCGCGGCGAGGTCGGTCGCGGTGCGCAGCTCCCAAACGCGCGAACCGTGGCCGCGGCTCAATTCGAGCGACCGCACGAGACATTCTTCAGCATCCGTGACGCGAGGCTCCGGCAGTGCCAGGAAAATATTGCCTTTCAGGCGCAGAAGCTCCGGCATGTAAGAGGATCCACCTTTCATCTCCGTTAGCCGGATCGTTTCATCTACCAGCTTCAGGCCTTCGACGAATCGGCCGCTGGTGACAAGCCCGCGGGCGAGCATAAGATTGAATCGTGTCGTGAGGCGCTCATAGCGCGCGGCGTGAAGTCTTCCCAGGCAATCCCGCAACATTTCGACGCCCGCCGTGACCTCGCCGCGGCGGATCGCGAGCTCGCCTTTGAGGCCGCGGCCGAGGTTGAGATACGGCGTGAAATATTGCGACTCCGCACGGGAGATAAACCAATCAAGGTGCTGCTCGGCAGCGTCGAGATCGCCGATCCACAAAAGCACCACGATGGCATTCAGCACGATCGCGAGCGACACGGGATGGTGCATCGCCTCGGCATCCTCGATCGCGCGATGGGCGCGAGCCGACGCCTGCGCCGAATAGCCCTGTAGCCAAAGGGTCGTCGTAAGGGCGAGATCGGCCCAACTGTAGTGGTCGAAGCCGAAATAAATCGCGCGGCCGATCTGCGGGCTCGCTCCAGGTTCGAGCGCAGCCTCGAGTTCCGCTCGGGCGCCCTTCAGATCGCCCATGAGATGAAGCGAAATTCCGAGCAACGCGTGCGCCAACGCAGCCGCGCTCGGATCGCCAAGTGTGGCGGCGATTTCGGAACTGCGATTCGCGTAATCCAAAGCCATCTTAAAATCGCCGGCGCGGGTATGATACATGTGCAGCGGGCCGAGCAACCGAACCTCGCTGAGGAGATCACCGCGGGCCTTGGCAATGGCGAGGCTCCTGTTCAACGCCACCGCCGTGGCGTCGTTATGGCCGCGGCTAAACATCAACGCCAGGCCGAGCGACGCCTGAAGCTGCATCTCCGCGATCCCGCCGCTGCTCTTGGCGTCGAGCACGAGCAGCGCCCGCTCTGACCAACGCAGGCATTCGGGCAACAGCGACATGGCGAAAAAGACTGGCGTGGCGGCAGCCGCAAGTGCAACGCTCAGCTCGATGTCATCGCTGACGCCGAAGCACCATTCGAGCGCTGCGCGCGCGTTGTTCAGACCGGCGAAGTACGGCGCGCGTTCCAAGCCGGTCGACAACGTCAGCCATTCGGCCGCAGTCTGCTCCAGCCATTGCCGGTAATAAGTCGCGTGGCGCACCGACAGCGCGGTGGCTTCGGTATCGTCGATGGCAAGGTCGAGAACATAGGCGCGCGTCGTGTCAAGCAGTCGGTAGCGCATCATCGCACCGATCGGGCGTGCCGCGACCATCGATTTGGCGACAAGGCTGTCGATGGCAGCGAAAACACTCGACTGATCGAGGTTCGCGCTCGTCGCGACGGCCAGCGCCGCATCGAGCGTAAAGTGCCCGACGAAAACGGCGAGGCGCCGCAGGACAACTCGTTCGGTCTCGGAAAGGAGCCCGTAACTCCAATCCAATGTAGCTTGCAATGTCTTTTGACGAGGCGGCGCCGTTCGCGGTCCCAACCACTGCCTCGTCAAACGTTGATCGAGCAAAACTGCGGTTTGATGAAGACCGTAGGCCTCGACATGCCGCGCAGCCAACTCGATCGCGAGCGCTACGCCGTCTAGCTTTCGGCAAATGTCCACAACGACGGCGGCTTCGGCATCGTTAAGGTCCAAGCGAGCTCCGCTCGCCGCCGCCCGCTCGATGAACAGCTGCGGCGCCGGGAAAGTTTGTACGGCCGCCGCCGTAAGCTCCGGATCGTGCGGCGGCGAGGCAAGCGAATCCAGTCTGTAGACGTGTTCGCCCTCAACCTGAAGAGCCTCGCGACTGGTGGCGAGTATGTGCACCTGCGGTGCGGCCAGGAAAACGCGCGATGCCAGCACGGCGACGGACTCGATGAGATGCTCGCACGTATCGAGGATGAGAAGCAGCCGCTTTTCGCGCAAATGAGCGAGCAGGCTCGGCGTCGCATCGTCCGACTGGACCGATAACCCCAGCATGGAGGCGGTCGCCGTGGCCACCAGATCGGCATCGCTCAACATGCCTAGATCGACGAACAGCACCGCGCCGGCGAACGCCTCGGCCAATTGATGGCCGACGGCCACCGCAACGGTGGTTTTGCCGACGCCGCCAGCGCCGACAATCGTGACAAAGCGGGCCGCAGCCACTTGCGCCGATACTCTGAGAATGTCCTCGTCGCGCCCGACCATGCGGACCAAACGGCTCGGCAAATTGGCATGGGGAAAGCTGGCGGCGCCCGCGGCCATGGCGACCGCGGCACTGGTGACAACCGCCGGGGCGTGATCGCTCGACCGCTCTACCGGGGCTACGAAGCAGTAACCCCGCCCAGCCAAGGTTGCGATGTATCGCGCGCCGTTCTTGCCGTCGTCGAGCGCCTTGCGCAGGCCGGCGACATGGAACCGCAAGCTGCTTTCTTCGACGGTGACGTCGGGCCAAACTTTGGTCAGTAGGTCCCTTTTGCTGATGGCCTCGTTGGGCTGCGAAGCGAGCGTAATCAGGATGTCGAGGGCGCGCGCACCCAATGGTATGGCAGCGCCATCCCTGGTCAGGAGTCTCTCGCTCGCGAACAGGCAGAAAGGACCAAACGATAAGGTCTCTCTGGTCTGGGACGCAGCAGGTGTACTCATGGCACCACCTTCGCGACCGCCAGACCCTGGAGAAAATATACCCTACCCTGGCACACCGCGCGGAAAAAAAACTCGTGATCTGTGACCGCCGAATGAATGCAATCGGCAGTGAGCTGGCGGTTTAGGCGTCCAATCTGCCCTTATTTGCCGATTTCTTGGGCATTTTCAACATAACGGGCAGCCCGCCGCAACCGTTATACGAGGTCGGCTGCATCATGGGGCGCTTTACGCGAGTTGCTCCGCGGACAGTCTCTATCGCCTCAGGGCCTTGAGGGCGCAATGCACCCGACTGAAGTGCCTCTATCGCACGGACCTGTCGCTCCGACTCATTCCGGTGTCCGCGGCTCGCAATGGCTAACGACCGCTTGCAACAGCTAACGAGCAATTTCCCGGGTACCGCGCGAAAGTCATGACGCAGCGGAAACCCACGATGCTCTTCAGCTGCTCCAGCTCGAAGGGAATGAACAATGTTGAATATGACGAAGCTCGTTCTTTCGATCGGTTTCGCTCTCAGTATCGCCTTCAGCGCAACGGCAGCGAGCGACCGCGGTCGGTCGGCCGGCGGTTACCGGCAAACCATCGGTGCGGCGCCCGATTACAGCGACCGCTGCCCAGCATCCGGTGGCCCGACTTGTAGCGGTCGTTGTTTGCAGTCCGGCCCGCCCTGCAAAACAGAGCCGGACGGCTGGTGAAGGGCACGAAGCGACGATTAAGGCATCAGCTTTGCGGCGGCCGATCTGCGGCTCGCAACAGCTAACGCGGCCTAACAACCATTAACGGGCAATTGCGCCGGCTTTGCGAGAATGTTGGGGCGCACCAAGCGGCGAGCGATCCGGCTCAAGGCACAGAAGCGATCAACGAAGGGACCATCGTTATGACTGAGACAACCCGCCACCGACATTTCCGACCAGGCGTTGGAGATGGCGGCACGTTCGGATCGCAGGGAGGCGCATACACGGTTTCCTTCTGCACTGGCTTGAACAGTTGCCCCGCCGTACCTGCCGCTTAGGCGGCGTGTGCCCGGATGTTGGGGTCTCCGTCGGTCAGGGATCTCGACATCTTCGGACCGCTTCGCCTGCCTCGGCGGACCGCGTCACAGGCCGCTCGGCAGCACCACTCAAACGAGGGAAAGATCCACGATGCGTATGCGACTGAGCTTCAAAGACATCGGTTGGGACCGCCGCCGGCTGTTACGGAGTGCAGCGGCAAGCATGGTCGCGGCGGGCGGCGCCGTTGCGGTGGCGCTCGCCGTCTCCGGCAGCACTGCGATTTCCGCGCAGGACAAGTACACCGTGCAAGTGCCGAATGGTCTCGCGCTCTCTGAGTTCAGAGGATTCGAAGGCTGGCAGGTTATCTCGGCCAGTCTGGACGGACCCCTTTTGGCTGCGATCCTTGGCAATCCCGTGATGATCGAGGCCTATCAAGCCGGGATTCCTGGCAACGGCAAGCCCGTCCCCGACGGCGCCAAATTGGCGAAGATCCATTGGAACCCGACAAAAATGGAGACGTTCCCGGCAGCGACCGTGCCAGGCACCCTGCATGACATCGACTTTATGGTGAAGGACAGCGCTAGGTTCGCCGACAGCGGCGGATGGGGATGGGCCGTGTTCGTGTATGACCCGGCATCCGATACGTTCAGGCCCGGCAACACGACCGACACGCCGCCGCAGGACAACGACGCCAAGTGCGGATTGGCGTGCCACACGATCGTGAAGTCAAGAGATTACGTTTTCACTGATTACGGCAAGAGGTGAACGCGGCGGCCAACCCCGCTTGGGAATACGGGGGCATCGTCTGCGATCTTGTAACACTGGCGGCTTGAGATCGTCGAGTGGAAAGATCAGGCCCGATTGGAGTCGATCATGAATAGAGACAGTAATGATTGCCGACGCATCTCGCGCCGTGTGGTGCTTGCCGGCACGACGTTTACGTTCGGCGCGGTGGCAGCTTCTGCGGCCGTATCGCGAGCATTGGCGCAGCAGAAAATCAGCCAGGAGGTCGCCAAATATCAGGGTAGCCCGAACGGCGACAAGCGCTGCGACGGTTGCTTCAACTTCCAGGCGCCGAACGGATGCCGTTTCGTCGACGGCAACATCAGCCCCAGCGGCTGGTGCCAATTGTTCACGCCAAAAACTTAAGCCCGATCGCCGAGAGCTGCTGGCGCTGAACGGCTTTTGGCAGGTGCCGGCGATTGCAAGCTGGGCTATCCGACAGTTTTTGCTTTGGTTCAAAAAGAGAGTACGCAAATGATCATGCTTATCATGACGCTGCAGCAGTCGTGGCTGGTACCGTGCTCGCCACGAACACCTTCGCCCAGAGTGCAAGGGAGGCCCGCGTTGCCTCACCGTACGTCGCCATCGAGAACGAGCCCCCGCCCAAACTGATAGTGGACCCCACGCCGCTTGCGGCAGGACTGGCCATGACCTCGTCTGGATCCAATATCGTGTGGAGAACGTTCATATCTTACCAGTGTTCGGGGCAGGCGCGCTCAACGTATCTCCACGGATCGGGCATCTGCACATACACCTCGACGACCTACCTTGGGGTTGGGTGGAAGCGAGTGACAACAATACAATCAGCGTGGCGGGTCTGCCGCCCGGTCAGCACAAGATACTTGTCGAGTTGGTCGACGCTCAACACCACGTATTCGCTGGGTGCGCGGAGTGCAGGCAGACGGTGACGTTCACGGTCCCAGAGACCACGTCTCGCCCACACTGAACGTGATGACAAGAGCCTCGCCGGTTAACACAGTTTCCGATGTTGCCGCCGACCGTCACGGCTGAAGCGGAGAGTTGCTGCATTGCTGATGGCAGCTCCTGGCACTTTGCGTCATTTGCGGCCGCGGTATTTCGGTCGCGTCTGGGGCCAAGCGGAGCGAGCCGAATTTATAAGCACGCACCCTAGCCTCGGTGAAAGCGGATGGTCGGCGGCAGCAGCACCAGCAGCAGGATGCTCGCCGCAATGAGCGCCAGCGCCGATCCGGCATTCCCGAGAGGCGGCCGACGTCGGGCGGCCTGGCCAGAAGCGGGGGAATTGCCAGGCCCAGCACCAGCAACCGAGCGGCCGTCGCCAGCCGCGGTCCGTCCGGTTCGCTTTTCGGGCGCTTGATTTGATAAGGAAGTTCCATGCCGTTACCACTTCACGTTGCTTTTGTCGCTGGCGCGTTGGGGATGTGGCGCATTGAGCGGATCACCGCCGTTAATGGTGATACGCTCCCGCCGGCCCAACGGCTTGCGGTCCTTGAAGGTCTGGAAGCGTCCAGCACGCCTGCGGCTGCAGCGAGTTGGGCGCTGCGCGGCACGACAAGTAACGCTCGGTATACAAATCGATCGGAAATCGATGCCTTGGCAATCAAACAGGAAATGCTAGGTCGCGCCAGTGCGACTTGCGCTGCTTTGATTCCGATCCGGAAGTCGAGCGCTTGGTGGGACTTGGCGCAAGACGAGCGCCGCATCATCTTTGAAGAGCAGTCCCGGCATATCACAATCGGCTTGGAATACTTGCCGGCGGTAGCACGACGTTTGCATCACAGCCGGGAACTTGGTGAGCCATTCGATTTTCTAACCTGGTTCGAGTATGCCCCCGAACACGCTGCTGCCTTTGAAGAAATGGTTTGTCGACTGCGTGATACAGCGGAATGGCAATATGTCGAGCGGGAGGTGGATGTCCGCCTGAGCCGGTAGGTTAAGACGCTTTTTGTCGAACACCGCGCCGCAGCCAATACCCTTGAGGCGCTCATCGCAATCGGCGCGCTCCCATGGCGCCAACCGGACAGGACCGAATTTATGAGCACGCACCCTAGCCTCGTTGAAAGCGGATGGTCGGCGGCAGCAGCACCAGCGGCAGGATGCTCGCCGCAATGAGCGCCAGCGCCGATCGGGCGTCCCCGGTGAGGTCGTTGGCAAGGCCGCAGATCACCGAGACCAGCATTGCGAACGCATAGCTGACCAGGAACATCGCGGCCGAGAGGCGGCCGACGTCGGGCGGCTTGGCCAGAAGCGGGGGAAGCGCCAGTCCCAACACCAGCGAGATGCCGCTGCCGAAGCCGAGCATGCCGGCGGCAATCAAGGTCCACGCATCGGCCGTGAGCGCGATGACCGCCATGCCCGCCAGCAGCAGCACGGCGGAAACAAGGTACGGCCAGGCACGGCGCTCGAGGCGATGGGCAAAAACCATGATCAGGAGCGAGGACGGAAGCTGCCCGAAATTGTAGATGGCGAGCGCGGGCGCGATGAGATCCGTCCGCCCAGCCCAGATCAGATAAAGAGGCAGAAAGGCGTTGGTGCCGAAATAGACGGTGTTGTTGCTGCCGAAGATCAGGCCGATGCGCCAAAGCAGGCCGTAATCGAGCCGGCGCCTGCCCTGCTCGACGCCGGCATTGTCCGCCGGCGCCGCGGCACGCGGCGCCAGCCCCGCGAGCAACGCCGCCACAACGAAGATTGGAATCGAGGAGCCGGCAAGAATGAGCCGCCAGTCTCCGGGGGCCTCCCCCAGCAGCGCCGGTGCAAGCAGCACCGGAAGCAGGCAGCCCACCACCATGCCGTTCGAATAGGCGGCGGTAGCGAAGGCGATGCGCGATGAAAGCCACTCGCGCACGAGCACCGGCAACGCGGGCTGCGCCAGCGCAATGCCGAGGCTCATGACGGTCGTGGACGCAAGCAGCGCCGCAACATTGGCGAAGAGCCCGCGCAGCGCCGCGCCGAGGGCCGCGAGCAGCGAGGCTCCGACCAGCGTCCGCAGCGCGCCGAATCTCGAGATCGCAAGCGATCCCGGTATGGCGGCGGCCGCGATCATGATCATGGGCAGGCCCGAAAGGATGCCGATCTCGGTTGCCGACATCGCGAGATCCGCACGCAGGGATGCGATCACCGGAGGAACCGCAAGCACGGAGACGCGCAAGGCGGCGCCTGCGAGCCACAGCAGCACAACGATGACGGCGATCCGGTCGCGTTCCATTCCGTCGTCTTGCGGGTGAGCCGGCGCAC
>Ga0306925_10003727_pt1 | contig 13587 bp, 9 predicted proteins | sample flu12Cox44000176_FD_203755 | JGI IMG/M metagenome (GOLD analysis project Ga0306925, IMG submission 203755) | Lab enrichment of tropical soil microbial communities from Luquillo Experimental Forest, Puerto Rico - flux8day.12C.oxic.44.000.176 (v2)... | ecosystem: Environmental > Terrestrial > Soil... | reverse complement strand
GCCTGCTCACGCGGCTGCCTTCGCCCGAAAATTCTTTGGTGAGCACCGCAAAGTCGCGCTCGGCGCCTTCCTCGTGGCTCGACGAGGTGCGCATCTTGAGCGGCCAGTCCGGCCAGGTGACGAGCTTGTTCTCCGCAAGCGGCGGCGCCGGCATGAGCTCGAAATTGGTGACGGAGAGCGCGCCCTGGCGGATGGAGGTCCCGATGCAGTCGGAGCCGGTGTCGCCGCCGCCGATCACCACGACGTGCTTGCCGGTGGCAAGAATGGGCGCGCTGTCATCCGGCTCGCCGCTCACGCGCCGGTTCTGCTGCGGCAGGAAATCCATGGCGAAATGGATGCCGTCCAGCTCGCGTCCGGGGATGGGCAGATCGCGCGCCTGCTCGGCGCCGCCCGCCAGCACAAGCGCGTCGTGGCGCTCGAGCAAAGCTTCGGCTTTGACGCTTACCCCCACATGCGTGCCGCAGTGGAAGGTCACGCCTTCCGCCTGCATCTGCTTCACGCGCGCATCGACATAGTGCTTCTCCATCTTGAAGTCGGGAATACCGTAGACGAGAAGCCCGCCCGGCTTGGCGAGCTTCTCGAACACGTGCACCTCGTGGCCGGCGCGCGCGAGCTGCTGCGCGCAAGCCATGCCCGCCGGACCCGAGCCGACCACGGCGATCTTCTTTCCCGTGCGTTGCGACGGCGGCTGCGGCACGATCCAGCCCTCTTCATAAGCGCGGTCGGCGATCGCGCATTCGATGGTCTTGATGGTGACGGGATTGTCGTTGAGGTTGAGCGTGCAGGAGGCTTCGCACGGCGCCGGACATACGCGGCCGGTGACCTCTGGGAAATTATTGGTGCTGTGCAGATTGCGTGCCGCTTCCGCCCAGTTGCCGCGCCAGACGAGATCGTTCCAGTCCGGGATCTGGTTGTTCACCGGGCAGCCGGTGTGGCAGTAGGGAATGCCGCAGTCCATGCAGCGTGCTGCCTGCGTCCGCGTCTCCTGCTCGGACAGCGGCAGCATGAACTCGCGCCAGTGCCTGATGCGCTCCTCGACCGGCTGGTAGTGGCGGTCATTGCGCTCGTATTCGAGAAAACCGGTGATCTTGCCCATTGCGGCTTATGCGATCCCTGCACTGTCATTCCCCGCGTAAGCGGGGAATCCAGTAGCCCCTGAACGAGCGAACGCGCCCCGATATCTCAATTCTCGGATTACTGGATCGTCCGCCTTCGCGGACGATGACAATCGATGGAACGGCGCCTCCCAGCACTCACTCCGCCGCCTCCAGCGCGCGCGACTTGTCCATCTCGGCGAGCGCGCGGCGATATTCGAGCGGCATCACTTTGCGGAATTTGGCCCGCCAGGCGCTCCAGTCCTCAAGCATAGCCGCGGCGCGTGCCGATCCCGTGAATCGCGCATGGCGGGAGATCAGCAGATGCAAGCGCTCCTCGTCGTACCGGGTCATGTCGTCGAGCACCTCCACGCGCCCATGCGATTCGAGGTCGTGCACGTGGTGGTAGATGCGCTCGCTCGCCTCTTCCTCCGCAGGCACCGGCTCGAGCTCGACCATGGCGAGGTTGCAGCGGCTCGCAAACGTGCCGTCCTCGTCCAGCACATAGGCGATGCCGCCCGACATGCCGGCCGCAAAATTGCGCCCGGTGCGGCCGAGCACCACCACGACGCCGCCGGTCATGTATTCGCAGCAGTGGTCGCCGGCGCCTTCGATCACCGCGATGGCGCCTGAATTGCGTACCGCAAAGCGCTCGCCGGCGACGCCGCGGAAATAGCATTCGCCGTCGATTGCGCCGTACAGCACGGTGTTGCCGACGATGATGGAATCCTCCGGCACGATGGCGGCGTCCGCGGTCGGGCGCACGATGATGCGCCCGCCGGAGAGACCCTTTCCGACGTAGTCGTTGGCGTCGCCCTCGAGCTCGAATGTCACGCCGCGAGCAAGCCAGGCACCGAAGCTCTGCCCGGCGGTGCCGGTGAGCTTCACATGGATGGTGTCGGGTGGGAGCCCGTCATGGCCGTAGCGTTTGGCGATCTCGCCGGACAGCATCGCCCCGGCGGTGCGGTCGGTGTTGCGGATGGCAGTCTCTATGCGCACCGGGGTGCCGCGCTCGAGCGCGGGACGCGCCTGCGCGATGAGGCGCCGGTCGAGAATGTCGTGGATCTTGTGGTCCTGCGGCTCGCAGTGATGGATGCGCACGCCCGGTTCCGCCCGCGGCTTGAAGAAGAGCCTGGAGAAATCGAGGCCCTTCGCCTTCCAGTGCTCGACCACCTGACGCTGGTCGAGCATCTGCATCTGGCCCACCATCTCGGCGAAGGTTCGAAAGCCCATTGTCGCCATCAGATTGCGCACCTCTTCCGCGACAAAGAAGAAGAAATTGATCACGTGCTCGGGCTGCCCGACAAAGCGCGCGCGCAGTACCGGATCCTGCGTCGCCACTCCGACCGGGCAGGTGTTGAGATGGCACTTGCGCATCATGATGCAACCGGCTGCAATCAGCGGCGCGGTGGAGAAGCCGAACTCGTCGGCGCCAAGCAGTGCGCCCACCACCACATCGCGCCCGGTGCGGATGCCACCGTCGACCTGCACTGCGATGCGCCCGCGCAGCCGGTTGGCCACCAGGGTCTGATGCGTCTCGGCGAGCCCGATCTCCCACGGCGAGCCGGCATGCTTGATGGAGGTGAGCGGCGAAGCGCCGGTGCCGCCCTCGAAGCCTGCGATGGTGACATGGTCGGCGCGTGCCTTGGAGACGCCGGCAGCGACCGTGCCGACGCCCACCTCGGAGACAAGCTTTACCGAGACGAGGCCGTCCGGGTTGACGTTCTTGAGGTCGAAGATGAGCTGCGCGAGGTCCTCGATGGAATAGATGTCGTGGTGCGGCGGCGGCGAGATGAGGCCGACGCCCGGGGTCGAGTGGCGCACCTTGGCGATGATCTTGTCGACCTTGTGCCCGGGCAGTTGCCCGCCTTCGCCGGGTTTTGCTCCCTGCGCCATCTTGATCTGCATCATGTCGGAATTGACGAGATATTCCGTGGTGACGCCGAAGCGGCCGGAGGCCACCTGCTTGATTGCGGAGCGCATGGAGTCGCCGTTGGACAGCGGCTTGAAGCGGTCGGTCTCCTCGCCGCCTTCGCCGGTGTTCGACTTGCCGCCGATACGGTTCATGGCAATCGCAAGCGTGGTGTGCGCCTCGCGCGAGATCGAGCCGAACGACATGGCGCCGGTGGAGAAACGCCGCACGATGTTCCGGGCGGGCTCCACTTCATCGATCGGCACCGGCTTGCGCCTGTCCTCATGCGCCGATTTGAGCCGGAACAGGCCGCGGATGGTCAGCAGCCGCTCGGACTGCTCGTTGCTCACCCTGGCATAGGCGCGATACTCATCCGGCAGATTGGCGCGTACGGCGTGCTGAAGCGCCGCCACCGTCGTCGCCGTCCACACGTGATCCTCGCCGCGCAGACGCAGCTGATATTCGCCGCCGACATCGAGCGCCTCCCGATAGACCGGCGCCGAGCCGAATGCGTCGCGATGGCGCCGCACCGTCTCCTCGGCGATCTCGGCGAGCGCCACGCCCTCGATACGGGTCGCAGTGCCGGTGAAATATTCCGCCACAAACTCCGACTTGAGGCCGACCGCGTCGAAGATCTGCGCGCCGCAATAGGATTGGTAGGTGGAGATGCCCATCTTGGACATCACCTTGAGGATGCCCTTGTCGATGGACTTGATGTAGCGCTTGACGATCTCCTTCTCGTCGAGCTTCTGCGGCAGGTCGTCCTTCATCGCAGCCAGCGTCTCGAAGGCGAGATAGGGATTGATCGCCTCCGCGCCGTAGCCGGCGAGGCAGCAGAAATGATGCACCTCGCGCGGCTCTCCCGACTCCACCACGATGCCGACCGAGGTGCGCAACCCCTGGCGGATGAGGTGATGATGCACCGCCGCGCAGGCAAGCAGCGACGGCATCGGGATGTTCTCCTCGCCCGCGCGCCGGTCCGAGAGGATGATGATGTTGATGCCCTCGCGCACGGCGGCCTCGGCGCGCGCGCATACCGTGTCGAGCGCGTCCTTGAGACCTGACGCTCCCTGCTCGGCCGGCCAAGTGGTGTCGAGAATGCGCGACTTGAAATGGCCGTCGCCCACTTCGGAGATGGCGCGGATCTTCTCCAGGTCGCCGTTGGTGAGGATGGGCTGGCGCACTTCCAGCCGCTTCACATGCGACAGCCCTTCGAGGTCGAACAGGTTCGGCCGCGGTCCGATGATGGAGACGAGGCTCATCACCAGCTCCTCGCGGATCGGATCGATCGGCGGGTTGGTCACCTGCGCGAAGTTCTGCTTGAAATAGGTAAAGAGCAGCTTGGGCCTGCTGGAAAGCGCCGAGATCGGCGTATCGTTGCCCATGGAGCCGACCGCCTCTTCGCCCTGCACCGCCATGGGCGACATCAGGATGCGCAGATCCTCCTGCGTGTAGCCGAAGGCCTGCTGGCGATCGAGCAAGGCGAGGTTGGACCATGCCGTCTGCTCCGGGACGGCGGGCAGCTCCTCGAGCACGATCTGCGTGCGCTCGAGCCACTCCTTGTAGGGATGGCTCCTGGCAAGCGTTGCCTTGAGCTCCTCGTCGGGAATGAGCTGGCCCGCCTCGAGATCGACGAGCAGCATCTTGCCGGGCTGCAGCCGCCATTTCTGCACGATATCTTTTTCGGGAATCGGCAGGACACCCATCTCGGAGGCCATCACGATGCGGTCGTCGCGGGTCAAGAGATAGCGGGCCGGGCGCAGGCCGTTGCGGTCAAGCGTAGCGCCGATCTGGCGGCCATTGGTAAAGGCGATCGCCGCTGGCCCGTCCCACGGCTCCATGAGCGCGGCGTGATACTCGTAGAAGGCGCGCCGCTCCTCGTCCATGAGCGGGTTTCCCGCCCATGCCTCCGGGATCATCATCATCATGGCATGCGCGAGCGGATAGCCGCCCAATGTCAGGAACTCGAGCGCGTTGTCGAAGCAGGCGGTGTCGGACTGGCCCTCGTAGGAGATCGGCCACAAGCGGCTGATGTCCTCCCCGTAAAGCTGTGACGAGACCGAGGCTTGCCGGGCAGCCATCCAGTTGACATTGCCGCGCAGCGTGTTGATCTCGCCGTTGTGCGCAATCATGCGGTAGGGATGCGCGAGCGACCAGGTGGGGAAGGTGTTGGTGGAGAAGCGCTGGTGCACGAGCGCAAGCGCGCTCTCGAAACGCGCATCATGCAGGTCGGGATAATAGGTGCCGAGCTGGTCCGCGAGGAACATGCCCTTGTAGACGGCGGTGCGGCAGGAGATCGAGACCGGGTAATAGTGGGAGAGACGGCGCTCCTTGCGCGTATAAATGGCGTGCGAGATCGACTTGCGCAGCACGTACAGGCGGCGCTCGAACTCGTCCTCGCTCCTGATCCTTTTGCCGCGGCCGATGAACACTTGGAGATGCACAGGCTCGGTCGGCTTGACCGCTTCGCCGAGCGTCGAGTTGTCGGTCGGCACCTCGCGCCAGCCCAAAAGCGTCATCCCCTCGCGCCTGATCATCTGGCCCCAGATGTCGCGGATGATCTGTCGCCAGTCCGGATCCCGCGGCATGAAGAGGACGCCGACCGCGTACTCGCCCGGCTTGGGCAGGCGGAAACCGAGGCGCTCGGCCTTGGCGGCAAAGAACAAGTGAGGGATCTGCACCAGGATGCCGGCGCCGTCCCCCGCGCGCGGATCGGCGCCGACCGCGCCGCGGTGCTCGAGGTTACAGAGAATGGCGAGCGCGTCCTCGATCAGCCCGTGCGAGGCCTTGCCCTTGATGTCGGCGATGAAGCCTACACCGCAGGACGCCTTGGCCAGCGCAGGATCGTAAAGCCCCTGATGATCCGCTGCGCGCATACCGCTTCTTGGGTTCCTTCCGATGCTTCCTCGTAGGTTGGGTCGAGCGCTTGCGAGACCCAACGATTGCCCGCCTCCGCGCCGCCGTTGGGTCTCGTAAAGAACTCGACCCAACCTACTCGCTGCGCTCTGACGTACTGCGCTCATGCGCTCCTCGCGTCACGGGGCGCTGTTGGGCGCTCATGTTGGGCGACTACGCGATGCCGCCGCATCGCCGTTCACCATCATATCACGCCTGCTGCGAAAGCGGCAGCGTGTTAAACTGGGACAGCAATGCTGTCCTACTTGAGCCTGCCAAATTCCACGCGCAAGTCAAGAGAGATTGCACTGGCCAAGGTTATGCACGGTGCCTGGTGTCTGGTAGGGGCGGGTTTTAAACCCGCCCTCTCGCAACATACGCGCAATTGGATGGAGGGCGGGTTACAAACCCGCCCCTACAGCATCACCGTCCATCGATGGCCTCCCCCATGAATTTTGCGAGCGACAACGCGGCCCCGGTGGCGCCGGAAATCCTGGCGGCGCTCGCCCGTGCGAACGAGGGGACGGCGCTCGCCTATGGCAACGATGCCTGGACCCAGCGCCTCGAGCGCCGTTTCGCCGAAATGTTTGAATGCGACGCCGCCGTGTTTTTGGTGGCGACGGGGACTGCCGCCAATGCGCTCGCGCTTTCGCATCTTTCGCCGCCCTGGGGCGCGGTGCTCTGTCACGAGGAGGCGCACATCGCGACCGACGAGTGCGGCGCGCCGGAATTCTTCGGGGGTGGGCTCAAGCTCGTCGGCCTTCCCGGAGAGGGCGGCAAGATCGCGCCCGCAACGCTTGCGCGCGCGCTCGACGGGCAGTGGGGCGGACCGCACCATGTGAGCCCCTCCGTGCTTTCGCTCTCGCAGGCGACCGAAGCCGGCACGAGCTACCGCGTGCATGAGCTTCGCGCGCTTGCGGATATGGCGCACGCACGGGGCCTTCTCGTGCACGTGGACGGAGCGCGGCTCGCGAACGCGCTCGCGCGAATGAACGCCTCGCCTGCTGAGGCAACGTGGAAAACGGGCGTCGATGCGCTCTCCTTCGGCGCCACCAAAGGCGGTGCGCTCGCCGCCGAGGCCGTGGTGCTGTTCGATAATGCGCGCGCGAAGGGAATGCCGGAACGGAGGAAGCGCGCCGGCCACCTTCTCTCCAAGCATCGCTTTCTTGCCGCGCAGATGGAAGCCTATTGCGACGGCGATTTGTGGCTCACGCTCGCCCGCCATGCCAATGCCATGGCGGATCAGCTTGCGGCGGGGCTCGCTGCGCTGGGCATGCCCCCGGTCTGGCCCGTCGAGGCAAACGAGGTGTTCGTCGCCATGCCGGCGCACGTGGATGCGCGACTGCGGCGGGAAGGTGCGCTCTATCATCCCTGGCGCACGCAGGCGCCTGCCTCCGGCACAATGCTACCGTCTAACGCCTCGCTCTTTCGTCTGGTCACTTCGTTTGCGACCAGCCCGGACGAGGTTGACCGATTCATTGCAACCGCGGCCGCCGCGTGACATGGGAGCGCCCAAGCTCCGCCCAATTGCTGGTCCACGTTCGGCTTATGCAAACAAGGGGTTCCAGCTCGGGAGGGTTTGCCTTGAGATGTCCGATCGCCCTTGCTGCGGTCGCGATCCTCGGCCTTGTTCCGTTCGGTTCGCTCACCGCCCAGCCAATGATGCCGTATCCTGCCCCCTACTATCCCGGTTATCCGGGCGCCTACGGGGAGGTGCCGCCGTATGAGGTTCTCGCCATCGTACGATCGAAGGGACTTGCACCCCTTGGTCGCCCGCGACGGCAAGGAACGGCCTATGCGTTGCGCGCGCTCGACCCGTCCGATCGAGAGGTGCAGGTCACGGTAGACGCCAGAACCGGCCGTATATTGCGAGTGGTTGCGACGCCAGGCGCCGATGCCATGGCGCCGCCGAACCCCATCCCTTCGGGACCGATGGCTCCCGAGGAGAACGCTTCCAGTTCGCGCCTCGCGCCTTATCCGAACCCAGCAGAGGAAAGGACGGGGGCTCTGCCGCCGTTGCCGCGGCCGCGGCCAAAAACGGCGGATACTCCCTCGCTCTCGGCTTCGGCCGCCGATTCCGTCCCGGCCACCGCGGGTCCGGCCCCGCCTGTGCTCGACTTTGAAGAGTGAATTGTTCGCCCAAATGAAAAAGCGCCCCGGATGCCGGGGCGCTCGCAAGTGGCCGGACAAACCCGGCGTTGTAATGGGCCTCAGGCAGCCTTAGCCTCGACCACCTTCGGCTGGTGACCGCCGATGGGGATCTGGCGAGCCTTCTTGGCCTCTGGAATCTCACGCACGAGATCAACGTGCAGGAGCCCGTTCTCGAGCGTCGCACCCTTGACCTGGACGTAGTCGGCGAGCTGGAAGACCCGCTCGAAGGCGCGCGCCGCGATGCCCTGGTAGAGCACCTCGCCGTTCTTCTTCTCCTCCTTGGCTTCCTTGTCGCCCTTGATCGTCAGCGTATTTTCCTTCGCCTCGATCGAAAGGTCGCTCTGGCCGAAGCCGGCGACGGCAACCGAGATGCGATAGGCATTCTCGCCGGTGCGCTCGATATTATAGGGCGGATAGCCCGGAGCAGCATCGAAGCCGTCGAGCATGGAGAACAGCCGGTCGAAACCGACGGTCGAACGATAGAGCGGAGCTAGATCGAAAGTTCGCATGGCATAACCTCGTTGTTGAGCGAAATGCGATTGGTCCGCCCACAGAGCCGGACCGGTTTGGATTTGTGCAGCCCATGCGGGCCTGCACGCAGCAGATATGGGAAGCGCACATCTGCTGCGCAAGTAGCGTCAAGCAGAGTAACGCATTGAGCTTCTTTCCGTTTAGGCGCAGGTTCCGGGCACTGCTATAAGGCGCGACGCCGCGCCGCCTGCCCGCCCATCCCCAGCATCTCCCATACCTGCCGGTCATGACCCTCGTCTCTATTCCCGCCAATCCGGTGCCCGACGGCGCCGTCAGTGGAATGCTCAAGACCCGCGACGGGATCTCGCTGCGCTTTGCTCGCTGGCCGGCGCCCCCGGGACGCAAGGGAACGGTATGCCTGTTCCCGGGTCGTGCCGAGTTCATCGAGAAATATTTCGAGACCGTGCGTGACCTGCGCGCGCGGGGCTTTGCCGTTGCCGCGCTCGATTGGCGCGGCCAAGGGGGATCCGAGCGGATATTGCGGAACCGACGCAAAGGTTATGTGCGCAGCTTCGCGCAATACCAGATCGACCTTGAAACCTTCATTCACGAGGTCGTCCTTCCGGATTGTCCCCCGCCAGTGTTTGCGCTCGCCCATTCGATGGGGGCAACCATCCTTCTGCGTACGGCTCACGCAGGGCATCGCTGGTTTGATCGCATGGTGTTGCTTGCGCCAATGATCGCGCTCCCCGGCATGCATCGGATGGCCGGCACCCGCATGACCGTGCGGATGCTGCGGTCCGTCGGTCTCGGCTCCCTCTACGTCCCCGGCGGCGATGCATCGGTGCTGCAACAACGTCCCTTCATCGGCAACCTCATCACCTCCGATCCTGTTCGTTACGCTCGCAATGTCGCCGTGCTTGAGGCCGAGCCGTCTTTGGCAACTGGCTGGCCCACCGTGGCCTGGACCGATTCGGCGTTTCGGGTCATGGCCGAGCTGACGCAGCCCGGATATCCCGGCCGGATCCGCCAGCCACTTCTCATCATTGCCGCCGGGCTCGATGCAATCGTGTCGACCCCGGCGATTGATGAGTTTTCCATTCGACTGCGCGCGGGCTCCCATCTTATTGTCCCCGGAGCGCGTCACGAGCTGCTGATGGAGCAGGATCGTTTCCGAAGTCAGGTCTTTGCCGCCTTCGATGCCTTCGTGCCCGGAACGCCGTTATTTGCCTGACAAGCCCAATTGAGTAATTGTCTCCAGCTCACTGGGAAAATTTGAGCAGCTCTATCGCGGCGGCGTGCACGCGCTTGTCGCCGGCAGCGACAACTCGCCCACCGGAGTGCGGGGCGTTTCCTTCCCAGGTGGTGATCACGCCCCCGGCGCCCGTGATGATGGGCATGAGGGGAAGGACGTCATATGACTTGAGCTCGGTCTCGATGATGAGATCTATGTGGCCCGCTGCCAGCATGCAGTAGGCATAACAGTCCCCGCCATAGCGCGACAGCCGCACCACATTTTCGACCCGGGCAAAGCACGAGCGGTCATCCGCACTCATCAGGAGAGGGCTGGTGGTGAATAATACCGCTTCCGAAAGCGCCGAGCATCCGCGCACCCGCAAGTCCCGCTCTCCAGCCGGACCCCGATAATATGCCCGAGCGCCGTCACCGCTGAACTGCTCCCGGATGAAGGGCTGGCTCATCATGCCGAAGACCGGCTCGCCCGATCGCAGCAAGGCAATGAGCGTGCCCCAGGCCGGCATGCCCGAAATAAAGGATTTGGTGCCGTCGATGGGATCCAAAACCCATACATACTCTGCCTCCGCGCGTTCACTTCCATACTCTTCTCCAATGATCCCGTGATTTGGGAAGGTACGGTGAATGAGATTGCGCATCGCCGTTTCGGCCGCGTGGTCGGCGGCCGTAACGGGGTCAAAGTTGCGGCTGCCGCCCTTGTCCGCAATGCTCAATGCAGTGCGAAAGAACGGCAGAATCGTTTCACCCGAGATGGCAGCAAGCTCGCTCACGAAAGCTGAAAAATCGACCGCCGTCATTGTGACCCCCCTCAGGTCGGCGCTGAACCATCCATTACCGCAGCGCGGAGCAACCAGCGCGTCCGCAAGCTCGGGTCATTCCGCTTCGCAAGCTCAAAGGGCGCATTTTCCCGCAGCAATGCAGCTATGACCCAACTGCCTGACGCCTTCTGTACCCACTCCGGATTTTCTCTAACATGTTGATATAACGTACTCATTTCTTCGGGAAACGGGCGCCTGCGCTCATTTATCGAACAGCATTTGCTCACTTTCTTGGCTTGCGCGTTGTGCAATGCGGGGTCATATTGTTGCGGTGCGGTAGCGCCTTGCGTTACCGCCGCCCTCCTTGGGCGTTTCCTCCCTAAACTTGGGCCGCCTGCATCGCAGGCGGCCCCTTTTCTAAGCAAACCGACAAGATGGAGTTGGCTCGGCGATCTTGAGTTGGGGACCAGCAGCTATTCTGCGGCGGTGCGATAGGGGCGAAGCTCTTGCAGGGGGATGGTAGCGAGACTTTCGGCAAGAGTTTCTAGATCGGCAGCCAGGCGCCTGAAGGATGGGGAGCGTTCAAACCGGCGTTCGTCCATGTAAAGCGCCCGATTGAGCTCGAGCTGGACGGCATGCAGGCCGGCGGCCGGGTTGCCGTAATGCTCAGTGATGAAACCTCCCGCATAGGGCTTGTTGCGGCTCACCGAATAGCCTTGTGCCCGCAGCGTCGTTTCGGCGATCTCGGCGACCGCCGATATGCAGCTCGTTCCATACCGATCCCCGAGCACCACGTCGGCGCGCGGACGCTCGTCCTTGGAGCCAACCGATGAGGGCATGGAGTGGCAATCGATCAGGATTGCGGCGCCGAAGTCCCGGTGAACACGCGTAAAAAGGCGTCGCAATGCACGATGATAGGGCTTGTACAGCCCTTCGATCCGCCGGAGCGCATCGTCCACGGGAATCCGCTGGCTGTATATCTCCTGAGCATCTCCGACCACCCGGGCGACGGTGCCCAGTCCCCCGGCTACCCGCATGGATCTGGTGTTTGCATAGGATGGCAGGCGGCCCTCGAACATGCGCGGATCGAGCTCGTAGGGCTCGCGGTTGACGTCCACGTAGCAGCGCGGAAAATGGGCGCGCATCAGTGGATAGCCTCGGCGGACCACCCCGATGACAAGCTCGTCCACGAAGGAATCCTCGGAACGGCGCAGCGTACCCCAGTCCAGCCGTGATGCAGTCAGGAACGCAGGCGGATAAACGTTGCCGCTGTGAGGCGAATTGAACACGACCGGCCCGCACCATTCGGCGGGCTCAATGATCTCGAAGGGGGGGTCGAGCTCGTCCTTGCGTTCGGACATGGCGCGTAGCGAACCTTGCGGCAACCTCGAAAATCATCCCGCCAAACGGTTTCGCCTCCACTATCGCCAGAAGGGCGATATTGTCCATGGTCGAACGAGGGCTATGGAAAATACGAGGACATCAGCCGGGGGGTTCACCCGATATTTACCCGAGTTCTGGCTTATGCAAGCCTTGGGAAGCTTAAGGGCGGGAGCCTCGGGGGTCACCATCCTCGGCGGGCTGGACGATGGCGAAAATCATTCTTGCAGAAGATGATGGCGATATGCGGCGCTTTTTGGTGAAAGCGCTGCAGAATGCGGGCTATGAGGTGATCTCGTTCGACAACGGGCTGTCCGCCTATCAGCGTTTGCGCGAGGAGCCGTTCGAGCTCCTGTTGACCGACATCGTAATGCCCGAGATGGATGGAATCGAGCTGGCGCGCCGTGCCTCCGAGCTCGATCCCGACATCAAGATCATGTTCATCACCGGATTTGCGGCCGTGGCGCTTAATTCGGATTCGACCGCACCCAAGAATGCCAAGGTGCTCTCCAAGCCGGTGCATCTGCGGGAGCTCGTGAGCGAAGTGCAGAAAATGCTCGCGGCATAGCGCCGCCGCGCGCGACCATCGGCGCTTGCCTCGGATCACCCGCGGCGATATGACCGACTCGGCCATGCCGGCGATCTTGGGCGCGTAGCTCAGCGGAAGAGCACTACCTTGACATGGTAGGGGTCACAGGTTCGATCCCTGTCGCGCCCACCATGAATTCAACTACTTAGCAGTATTGGATCAGCTTGCGGGGCAGTCGGGTAAGCGTTGGGTAAGCAAGAGGCTCCGTTTCGTTTGCCAACCTGGGCACCTGTTATCTGGACATGAACTCAGCCACTCGATGGACCTTGGCCGGCGCAACAGGTTAGCCTTCACCTTACCATCTTGTGTCTTATCAAAGTCGTAAGCCGCTCAGTTATCGGGTCGAGGGTGGGCGCGCAGTCTTCCGGTATGCCTTGTCCTGTCTCACCTGGCCCCCCATTCATTTCTGACCCCGTTTCGACGAGGGGTTGCTCACAAAAGGACGATGAAAGGTCTGGCGTTCTTGTCCTGCGCACTTGCGGCTGCTTGCGAAAGACTTGAAACACCCTGATCCTATCGCCCTCAGCGACAAAATCGATTTCGCCCTTTTCACTGAGACGTTGCTTCAAAGCGTCTCTTACCGAGTTCTTGGCCTTTTGGGTCTCAGTCCTGAGGATTGATAGCTTGGTTGATTTCTCCAGGTACTCATCCCAACTCGCTAAACTCCGAACCTTCTCTATGGGAAGATAACCAATGGTCCTCGTCTTGGCTGCCTCCTGATCTGCCATTGTCTGGCCCTCCGGGCTTGTTCAGATGCAAGGCACCTTCAATGGGTTCGTAACCATACGTGGTTTAACAGACGATTAATGACTGCCTAGCTACCCCTACTGGCCCCCAAAGGTGGGTTCCCGATCTTTTACAGCTGTGATGATCAAAGGCCTCAACTAAGGGGCATCATGCGCCCGACATTTTGACGCACGCCTTTCCGCGCTTTTACAGCATGGCGGCTTGATCCCCACCGCCCCCCAAGGCGCGACACCCTCACCCATCACAAACCCGAAAACCCCGGTTTGCATTTTCCATGAGTAAAGCGCGTGCTTTACTTCGTCACGACACGGCAACTTTCAACGCTCGCTGCCACAC
>Ga0306925_10003721_pt1 | contig 13591 bp, 9 predicted proteins | sample flu12Cox44000176_FD_203755 | JGI IMG/M metagenome (GOLD analysis project Ga0306925, IMG submission 203755) | Lab enrichment of tropical soil microbial communities from Luquillo Experimental Forest, Puerto Rico - flux8day.12C.oxic.44.000.176 (v2)... | ecosystem: Environmental > Terrestrial > Soil... | reverse complement strand
ACCTAACGACGCATAAGAGGCTCGCACATGCTGCGGCGTTCGACGGCTCGCCATCGTCGCCATCGCGGCCACACCCATCCGCAAGCCAGTATCGTAGGCGTCGATGCCGGTCCCGAGGAAATTGAATTGCCAGCCAGTGGCGGTCTTTTCCTTGATGAGCGTGTTGAGTTCATCCCACGTATGCTCGGTCGAGGCGTTTTCGTGGCCGTCAGTCTGGATGCAGATGACCACTTTCGGGTTGCCGCCATTAAGCGATTTTTCGACGGCCTTGATAGTCTTGTAGGCCGCATCGATCAGGGGCGTCGAGGCGCCAGGTTGATAACTGGCAGCATCGAGCTCTTTGACTTGAGCGACCGGAGCGGCAACGCAAACCTTTTCGATCCTGCGGCTGTCGAATTTGATCAGCGTGAAATCGATCGGTGCGCTCTCGGCTTTGAGGGAGAACAGATATGAATTGAACCCGCCAATGGTGTCATCTTTGATGGACTCCATTGAGCCGGTTTCATCGAGCAGAAACGTGACCAGCGTGCGTTGATCGGCTTCTGCTTTCTTTGACTTGGACATCAGAGGGTTCTCCTAAAGATCTTAGCCTAATCGGCATATATGCCTTTTCGGAATATGTGTCAAGCGGTGGGGTGGAATTGCGTGGGGTGACCAGAATTCCAATGTGGCCAAGTCCCGTCGGTTCTCCCGCCAAATCTGAAGGAACCCCGGGGTTTGAACCAACCTGTTAGGTCAGCCCCCGCCTGCTGCGGACATGCCGCCGCATGAGGCTATGTCGGAGAAGTGCCAGGAGGAGACCTGAGCAGGTGCAGCAAACAAAGCGTAGCTGTTCGATGACCTCGTCGGCGCTAGCGAGGATTTCGGGCGGTACCGCGATGCCGAGCGCCCTCGCAGTCTGCAGGTTGATGACAAACTCGAATTTGGTCGATTGCACTACCGGGAGCTCGGCAGGCTTGGCACCTTTGAGAATCCGGCCGACATACACCCCGACTAGCCGAAACACCTCTGCGAGACTTGTCCCATAGCTCATCAGCCCGCCGACCTCCGGAAAGTTTCGGTTGGAATAGGATGCCGGGATTCTAAGGTGCGCTGCGAGCGTGGCGAATTGGACGCGCCGGCTGGCGAAGAACGCATCGGGGCCGACAAAGAGAGCATCGCAATGCTCGCGCGCAATGGTCTCGAAAGCCGCATCGATCTCGCGGTTGGAGCCGGCGTTGACGATTTGCAGTTGCAACCCGAGGACGCGCGCAGTCTCATTGAGCTGCGTCAAGGTTGCCTCGGTCGCCACCGGATTGTTCTGATTGACCATGACGCCTATGCGGAGAGCCCTGGGCACCAGCTCGTACAGTAGGGCAAACCGTTTGGTCACGATTTCCCCGACGAAGAAATTGATTCCAGTCGCATTGCCGCCCGGCCGTGCAAGGCTCGCGACCAGACCAAGCTTGACTGGATCGTCGCCGACGCCGAAGACGATGGGGATCGAGCCCCCCGTGGCTTTGGCGATCGTTATCATAGGGGTACTGCTGAACGCCGGCATTGCGATCACCGCGACGTGGCGAGCAAGCAAGTCGGCGACCAGTGTTGGTAAGCGATCGTATTGACCATCGAGCGAATGATATTCGATGGTCACATTTTGGCCCTCCACGTAGCCGGTTTCGCCAAGACCTTTCTGGAACGCGCTCTCTTCCGACGACACGGGTCCCGACCCCGCCCGTAGAAAGGCGATCACTGGCCTTGCTTGTTGCGCCCGAGCCGCGAGCGGCCACGCAGCCGCCGCGCCGCTAAGCAGCGATATGAGTTCGCGCCGTGTCATCGGCTTGCCCTAACGCTAAGGATCAGAGATTGAGTATAGCAGGTTAGGATCTTGCACCGCAGCAAAAGCGACCCGCTTCCGTCCGGTTGGGGTCAAAACGAGAATTACCCTTTTTTGGGCTTATGTCTCCTCCGGCCAGCTGCGGACATGCCGCTGCATGAGCTCATGTGCGAGAAGTGCACTCAGCGACGACCTTGATGCGCGAGGTAGTGCTCCAGCAGCACGAGACGGTCGTTGCCCCAGAACATCCTATCTCCGACAAAAAAAGTCGGGACGCCAAAAGCCCCACGCTCGAACGCACGGCGTGCACATGCAATCACTCGTTCGTTGACTGCGCTGCTGCCAATGGCCGCACTGAATAGCCGCACATCGAGCTTGATGCGAGACGCGATCGCGGCGCAGATTTTCGGCCCACTCCACTGCGTCACGGTGGCGATAATCCCACTCTTACTGTCCCGACAAGGGTGCGCCTCGAAACGGAGACCCACCGCGTAGATTCAAGAGTTCCCCGCCGTCTATAGGCTGTAGGTTGAAGGTGCATGAATGCGCGGCCTCGATACGGGCTATTTGTGTGAACGCAAGATACGAGTAACGGCTGCCGAGACCGAAGAAGAATTCAACTTCCCGCATGGCGTTAAGGGTTTCCTACCTCCGCCCGCGGCTCAAACGATGCCGTCATGGCGCAGGGCGGCGAGCTCCTTGGCGTCCATGCCCAGCCACGAGCCGAGCACGTCGTCGACATGCTGACCGAGCAGCGGCGACGGCTTGACCGTCGGCGCTGCACCGTCGAAACGCACTGGCCAAGCCGGCATCTTGACCTTGCCGGTCGAGGGGTGGTCGATCGTCTGCATGATGCCGCGCTCGGCGAACGAAGGGTCGTTCATCAGCTCCAGGGTGTCGAACACCGCACCCGCCGGCACGCCGGCGCCGCCGAACAACCTCATCGCCTCCTCCTTGGTGTGCTGCCGGGTCCAGGCCGCAATGATCTCGTCGACCTCCGCTCCGCGCTGGCTGCGCGCAACCTGAGTGTCGTAGCGCGCGTCACCGCTTAGATCCTCGCGACCGATGACCTTGAGCAGGCGTTGCCAGTGCTCGGGGTTAGCACGGCTGCAGAAGACGTAGACGTAGTCGTTCGGGCCGCCGGGCTTGCACGCGTAGAGCGCGCTCGGCGTGAGCCCGCCAGGGGTCGACCGGCTGGTTCCGTCGCGCATCATGGCCTTGCCGGTGAGCTGAGTCCGCGAAAACGGCACGCGCATGTAATGGAGCATCGCGTCCTGCATCGCCACCTGCAGGCGACGACCATGGCCGGTGTTGGAACGCCCGTAGAGCGCACCCAGGATGCTGACCGCCAACAGCATGCCGGTGCCGGTGTCGCCGAAGGAAGGTCCAGGCTTTACCGGCGCGCGGTCGGCATCGCCGGTAACGCTGATGGTGCCGCCGGCGGCTTGCGCGATCATGTCGAACGCGAGGCTGTGCTCGTACGGGCCGCCGGTGCCGAAGCCCTTGACTTGGCAATAGATAATGCGGGGATTGATCTTCCTGACCTCGTCGTAACCAAGCCCCAGCCGCTCGATGGTGCCGGGCGCCATGTTCTCGACCGTGACGTCAGCCTTCTTCAGCAGCTCGCGGACGATCTCGAGCCCGCGCGGCGATTTCAGGTTCAAGGTCACCGACTTCTTGTTGGCATTGAACTGATGGAAATACCACGGATCGTCCGGATGGCCGGGCTGCAGCCGTCGGCCCGGGTCACCCGTGCGCGGATTTTCGATCTTCACGACTTCGGCCCCGAGCCATGCGAGGGCTTCCGTGCATGAGGGTCCTGCCTCGAACTGGGTGAAGTCCACGACGCGAATGCCTTCGAGACAGTCGAGCTCGACGCCAGTGCCCATCGCTGACCTCTCCTGTTGCGACGACATGTCGATTGTCATGCCCATCATTCCGGCGAGGCAACCCACCGCACCTTGAATTAGCAGCTTGCCCTTTAAGTGACACGCCTCGCTGACGCGATTGGCTTCGACGGCCTCGGAAAGGTCGTAGATCATGACATGTCGCGGCAGTGAGAAATCTTGGCGGCAATTTCCGTGGAAATCAATCACTCCGTGGAAGCCGTTTGCCGCCTGAACACACGACCGCGTGGTCTGCCCAGGCCGATTACTCCCAGGTCACCGACTCCACTCTTTCATCCTAGGGTTTGGCCTTCTCGATGAAGTCGCTGATGAAGTAGGCGGCAGAGCGAGCCAATGGCAGTTTAATGGGCTCAGCAGTGGTCCGGTGATTTCGAATTTCACGCCGCCGCAAAGGCAGCTTCCCCGAATTGCAGTCATGCTGATCTCCCTTTTCCGCAATCTTCGTCATACCCGGCCGGGACATGGCTGCGTTGGGGATCGAAACGTCGTCACCATAACCGGGCGAGTCAGCACCGGAGTGCATGATATCCTGGCTCCCGAAGTCCGTCAGATGATGCAGCAATGTGTAACCGGCCAGGCGCTCCGATGACCGGTTTGGGTCAAAATGAGAAGTCGCCCATTTTTGGCTTATGCCAGCTTTGACCGGGTGCGGACATCCCGCCGTATGAGGCTATGTCAGAGAGAGGTGCCAGGGGCGCACTCCACGAAGTTGTACCTGTTTGGAGCACTGCTTAAGCCCGGCGGCTGCGACCGCGGTTGGCCATCAGTGCGGCCAAGGAGGTTTTGGCCGTGCCATCTTGGTCGAAATTCGATGGCGCGAGCCACTGTTCCATAATTTCTCGGGCTTCGGGCCACTCATCGTCAAGGATCGAATACCAAGCCGTATCGCGATTTCGGCCCTTGAAGATCATGTGGTTATGAAAGACTCCCTCAAAGCGGAACCCAAGCCGACGCGCTGCCGCACGAGAGGCGGCATTTAGTGCATTGCATCGCCACTGCATGCGCCGATATCCAAGATCGTCCATGGCATAGCGAAGCATCAAATAGAGCGCTTCAGTCGCGCCACGCGTCCGCCGCAGCGTCAGACCAAACCAGATCGATCCGATTTCAATGACCCCATGTTCCGGTTGAATATCGAGGAAGCTTGTTTGGCCGCATGCCTTCGCGCCGGTCGCAGGACGAACGGCATAGTAAATCTGCTCATGTCGCGCGGTCTGCTGACGCAAGACGTTCCTGTACTCGACCTCGGACTTCCAGGGACCCCACGGCAGATAATCCCAAATTTGAAGCGCGGCTTCGCTTCCATGCGATGCCTCGAACAGATCACTCGCATGCCGCCCTGCATCAAGTGGCTCAAGCATCACGTAGCGACCGATAAGCGCTGTGCGAGCTGGCACTAGCGCCGATGGCAGGTGTCTGACTTTGGCTCCGGACAGCGGTCGCGGATACGGCCGCTCAGTGTCTTCGATCTCTGCCATCAGCAGGGCCTTATGCTGGTGTCTGCTTCCGCCGGCTGTGGACATTCCGTTGGGTATTGGGCATGCGCAAGCAGTGCCACAAGGTGCAGCATAATGCCGATCATCTAGTCGGGCTCGTGCCCTAAAGCCCTACTTGGCCGTCCCCTCTCCGACGACGACAAACGGCGCCCATATTGCAGGATAGGCGTTCCACGGATCACTTGGGTCGTTCATGTAATTGAGCATGGCCCGCCGGAGCGCTTCCGCCCGCCCAAGATTAGGATCCTTTCGCAGGATGTCGAATGTCCCAGTGGCGAGACGAGTGGCGGCATCGCTGTCGACAGCCCAGTGCGACACCAGGAGCGCCCGAGCACCGGCATAGAAGAACGCGCGGGCAAGCCCCGAGAGCGCCTCCGCGCCCGGCTTGTCGCCGGCTGCGGTGTTGCAGGCTGAAAGCACCACCCAATCGGAATTGAGCTTGAGTTGGGCGACCTCGCTTGCCGTGAGCAGACCGTCATCAAGATCGCTCGGCTTGGCGGGAAGCGTCAGCGCCAATGCCGGCTCGCCCAGCCCCTTCACCTCGCCCGCCAACAGCCCATGCGTGGCAAAATAGACTACGCGATAGTCGACGAGGTCTGCGCGCTTGACGGCCGTTTCGGTCGCATCCTTCTGCAGATGGATGTCTGCGCGCGGCGCTCCGACCTTGTCCGCCACCGCTGTGACCTCGTCGGCCGTATCGAAAAGCGAAGGAAGCGCCTGCGCGAGCTTCTTGCGGTCCACGCTCGATCCCTGCCAGATTTCCGAATAGGGCTGCGTCACAACAGCGGCGCGGCTTTTCCTCGCACCCCGCGCGCCCAACGACTTGGCCCGCTCCGCAGGATCGAAGACCGGATCGCCGAAGGCGATCATCACCTTTCTCGCATCGGCCTTGCGCGGGAATGCGCGCAGCGTCTTGAGGCTCGCAATCGACGGAAGGACGCTCACCACCTGGCGCTTGATCAGCCAAGGAGCTTCTCGGTAGAGCGCGATGTCCTTCGCCTCCAGCACCGGTTTTGCTTGCGTGTCGGTCAGCAGCAGGTGGAACGGCAATGAGGTGAGCGCGCCGGTTGGAACGACGATAACATGCCGCTTGTCCTTGACTAGCGGTTCCACCGGCCCAATGAGCGCCAGATAAACCTCATGCGCGAGCGCAAGGTCGAACAGCTCTGACTTGCCGCGTGAGGTCTGCAGCTTCTGCAGATCGAGACCACGACGGAATGCAGCGACCTTCGCCGAGAGACCTTCTGCGCCGATCTCGATCGTGCGCCAATCGAAGCCGTCTCGTGTCAGCGCAAAAACATAGCTTTCGTTGTCGCCAGGGAGCCAGAAGATAAGCGCCTCGTCGGGCGCGAGCAGCTCTTGCACTTGCGCCACTGCAAGCGGGCGGGCGCTCACCAGGGCCGCATACTCCGGGAACTCGCGTTCGAGCCGCGCCGTATTGGCGGCAAGCCTGCTCTCGATCGAGCCAAGCTCGCTGCGCAAGGCGGAGATTGCTGCGCGATTCTGCTCGGCTTGCGGTTTCGCCATCGCTCGCAGCAGCGCCTGGTCGCGGTCGCGCCGGAAGGCGGACAGGTCCTGCTGCTCGCGCACCAGCGCCGAAAGCGCATCGGTGCCGGCGGCAAAGCGCGCCCCCATCTGCGCCACGGCGGCCGCAGCGGCGGACTGCTTCGCCCATTGCGCCATGACCAGCGCTTCGCCGCCGATTTGGGCCGCGGGCTCGAGCTGGTTGTGCGCCGCCGTCGCCAGATTGGCGACATGAAGAACGAAGAAATTCGCACGCTGCTCGATAAGACCGCCTGCGCCCTCACCGTGCCCCGCACCGCCCGTCTCGGTGTCGGCGTGGGTAATCACGGCAGCGGTGGCCTTGCGTGAATAGACGAGCGCTTCCGCAACCTTGCCCACCTCGCGATAGAGCCCCGCAAGGTTGTTGAGGGTGTTGGCCACGCTTGGGTGGTCCACACCCAATGCCGCCTGCTTCACCGCCAGAGCGCGCTTGTCGAACTCCTCGGCGGCGGAGTAATTCCCCTGCTTGCGGTACGTGTCGCCGAGGTTGTTGAGCACGTCGGCAATAGTGGGCGAACCGGGCCCAAGCCCTTTCTCGCCCACCGCGAGCGCTTGTTTATAGAGTTGCTCGGCGTCGGTGTACTTGCCTTGCTCCTGATACACGATGGCGAGGTTGTTGAGGGCACCAGCCAGAGCGTGATGGCCGGCGCCGAGCACCTTCTCCTTTATCGCCAGCGAGCGCGCGTAGAGTTGCTCGGCATCGGCGTATCTGCCTTGCTCCTGATAGATGTTGGCAAGGTTATTGAGGTTGTCGGCGACGTCGAGGCTGTCCTTGCCCGCCTTCTCGTAAATAGCGAGCGCGCGTTTGGAGAGTCCCTCGGCCTCGGCGTAGCGGCCTTGCACCTTGTACACGCTCGCCAGGTTGTCGAGGGTCGCAGCCACCGTGGGCTTGTCGGCGCCCACAGCCTTCTCCTTGATCGTCAACGCGCGCTTATGGAACCTCTCGGCATCGGCGTACTTGCCCTGCCCCTCGTAGATTTCGGCGAGAGTATTGATATTCCTGGCGAGCTCGAGCGATTCTTGGCCAAGCGTCTTCTCGCGAATCGCCAGCGCGCGCTGTGAGAGCTCCTCGGCGTCGGAGTACTTGCCCTCGTGCAAATAAACAATGGCCAGATTGTCGAGCGGTCTTGCCAGGTCAGCATGGTTAGGACCGAGCGCCCTCTCCTCGATCGCGAGGGCGCGTTTGTCGATCTCCTCGGCGTCGGCATACTTGCCTTGACCCCAGTACGCAATGCCCAGGCCGACAAGAGTATTGGCCACCTTGATGTCGTCGACGCCGAACGCCTTCTCCTTGATCGGCAGCGCGCGTTTATAGGCTTCCTCGGCCTGTGCATATCTGCCCAGTGCGCCGTAGGCGAGGCCGAGATTGTAGAGTGCGGCGCCGTAATCGGGGTGGGTCTCGCCCAACCGCGCCTTTGCTCCAGCCTCGAGCTTGAGCACCTCGGCGAGGGCCATGGCATAGTCTCCGGCAGCGTAGCTTTGATTGTATCGCCGCTGAATCGCATTGAGGTCAACCTGCTGTCCTGCGGCCGGCGCAGTCCCGGTGACCACAAGCAGGTTCACGCCCAACAGCATGCCCAGGCAGCACAGCATCAGAGCGCGAGAAACAGGCGCGGCAAGCCCCATTTCAGACGTCACTTCCACCCCTCTGGCAGAAAAACACTGACGCGAGCCGGAAAGCGTAGCATGGCATCGCTAGGGCCGAGAACATACAGAGGAAACACGAACTGGTTGTGCGCCATGGCAAACTTTTTGCAAAGACCGTTAGGGTCGATGGCGGCCGTCAGCACCTTCCAGCGCCAACGCGCTATTTCCACAGCACCTCGGTAACCGCAATTAGACGCAGATCTCGATGACGTTCGATCATCACGCGGTCTTGCAGCTTGCGGCACCTCTCCCCTGCGGGGAGAGGTAAACCGCGACTGCCTCAACGTCAGCGAAACACGCTTAATAAATCGCACGCTTCGGGCCTTCCGGGTGGTGCCAAACAGCGGTCAAACAACAACATGACCTCCAAAGCGGTAGTTCTTTCGCTACCTCGAAGTTAACAGCTTGCGTAGAACGCCGTCTGCATGGCGGGCTATGACTGCAAGGTGGCCGGCATCCGGAATCATGTGCAATGTGTGGTTCGGCAATTTGGAGGCCATGTAGCGGGCAGCGCTGGGGAAAACGGTGTTGTCGGCCTCTCCCTGCCAGATGCTGACGTGCATCGTGATGTCCTGCAAGCGGAAGCCCCAGTCCTTCAACTCCAGGCCGATCGACTCAATCGAGCCCTTGGATCCGCCGCGAGAACATTCCATCACCGTCTCCTGGAAGTAGCGCTTAGTGCGCTCGTCATTCAGCAGTTCCAGATCCGAGGTCGGCGCTCCTTTCATCAATTGCTTCATTGCCTTGGCTGGATCGTTTCGGATCTGCCAAAGAATGTATCGGAATGCCAGGCTGGCAAGGGAGGGGACGGTGTTCGCGAGCCGCGCCATCACGATCTCGGGTGCCATGATGAATTGGCTGGGTTTGAGCTCCTCCCCCTCGACCCTTAGAGGGGAGATACCGCTGACAATGGCGCAGGCCTTCAGCCGCTCAGGGATGAACCTTGCGCAGGCGAGCGCGTAGGGCGAACCTGACGAGATTCCCGCGACCGCGAAGCGCTTGAGACCAAGCTCATCCGCCAGCTCCAGGACATCGCTCGGCCAGTCCACGATGCGGTAGCCTTTCCTGTACGTCGAAAGGCCGAAGCCTGGCCGATCGATGCCAATAACACGAGCGCCCACCTTCTTGCCCGCATCGTCGTAGTAGTAGGCTTCAAGACGACTGCCTGGCACACCATGGAATTCGAGCACCGGCTCGCCGCCCGGCTCGCCATACTCGGCAAAGCCAAGCATGCGGCCATCCTTGAGGATCACCTGCTGCTCAGTCGAGCTGGAGCGGCTTGAGGCCCTCTTCACCATAGCAAATGCATCAAGCCAGCTTTTTGCTGCCACAGCTCGGCCGAGCGGCGACATCCCGGTATGTGACCAAATCGTTGCGTAGGAGTTATCTCCCAAAGGCAAGCTTTAGTCCCACAGTCAATCACTTGGCGCCGGCGGAATCCAGCCCTTGAATATTTTTCGAAGCTACATCCACCGGCTTCGGTTCAATCCGCTCTCGTCACAGCGAGGTTGCCGCGCATCCGATATGACGAAAGCGATCGCTTCCTGTCCTTGAAAAAGCTCCATATCACTTCTGCCGAGTCAAAGTCGCGATTCAGTGTACCGAGGATATCAGCGAAGGGCACACCCTCCCGGCTGGGAACACGGTGACCGCCGCCCTCCACCCGATACAAAATGACCGGAGCAGCCGAGGTGCAGTTTGTCCAGCTCGTGATGACGACGTTCGACCCGTCGTTGGGGTCCAGATGCGGCAGCCGATCGATCTTCGCGCTCTCAGCACAACCATTGAGGTTGCGTAAAGTTTTAGTTGTTTGATCGATCGATGGAAGCCGTCCGCCAAAAAACGAGAATGGGCGACCGCCAAACGGGACAAGCTGATCGGCTGTGCCATTGATCATGAGCGTCGGAGTCGCTCGCTGTGGTTTGCAACCCGGGAGCAGGTCGGCTGGTATAGTGGCCGCTATAGGCGCTATGGCGGCGAACGATTCAGGCGCCTCGCACATCAGTCGAAACGCCATCATGCCGCCGCTGGAAAAACCGGTTACGTAAACCCGCGCTGGATCGGCAACGCCGATCCGCACGAGATGCTCGACGAGCGTGCGGAGGAACACCACATCGTTGGGCGGTGCGCCCGGCCAGGAAGCTGCCATTTCGTGACCATCGTTCCACTCCCCGGCAACGGCGCTTGGATACACTGCCACCAGCTCCTTGCGATCGACGAGCTTTTGAAACCCCATGCCCAGCATCGCCATAGGCCCATTTCCCAAGGAGCCGTGGAGCACCAACACAGTTGGATGCGGGCCGTGTAACGTCGGAGCCGAGACGATATAGCTGCGCTCCAAAGCGCCGATTGTCAGGCGCCCGGTCTTTACCTCAGCCGCGTTCAGTGAAGCAAATGGGATAATGCTCGCGAAGGCCAAGGCCGCTATCGCGCGACAAGACAAGTCAGAATTCCGCACTTTGATCGCCTTTCAAGTGTGACATTAGCCAGCGCGACGAGCTGCGCGTGGTCATGACTATCCGTGTCCCCGGTTACAATTAGTCGCCCAGATGAATTATTGCGGCTACCAGCGACCTTGACAGTGATGCCCGTCACAAAGTGTTGTTTTCCCGCGTCTGGCTCGTTCGGACCGAAGCCGCGTGAATGCCGCCAGAATTGCTTGAAAATTCAAGCGTCCGCCTGCTTCATAGGTTATTCCACAAACGAACTCGCGACGGCCAGGACGAGACCTCCCAGCTTCCGATGCGATCCCTTTGCACGTGATGTGGCCTTGGACCCCGGGAGGGCGACAGCACCTCGCATAGCAGTGCCGCACTTGTTGCCTTCGAGCGAATAAAGCTCCCAGTAGCCCTTGACCTGCGTCAACGGGTAGTCTGAAATTTTCCAAAATCGACAAGCGAGATAGGGTGGAAAAATGGTCAAAGCATCACCTGCTGCGGACAAGTGTATCAACAGGCGCATCGTGCTGAAGGCTGGGGCGACTCTCGCCGCGGCAGGCCCGGCGCTGGTGCGTGGAGAACATGCCGAAGCGCAGCCGCGAGCCAACCGCGCAACGGCGCTGTTCGCCTATGTCGGAGCCTTCACTACCCCGGAGCGCAAAGGGCATGGCGGGGGCATCAACGTCTATCGGGTGGACCCGACCTCGGCCGCCTGGACCCACGAACAGCTCCTCGAGATCGTCAATCCCTCCTTCCTGACGCTCGACCGGGCGCAGCGCTTTCTTTATTCGGTGCATGCCGACCTCGAAGAGGTCAGTGCGTATGCAATCGACAAGGAAAACGGACGCATCACGGCGCTCAACCGGCAATCCTGCGGCGGCAAGAACGGGGTGCACCTGTCGATCGATCCGACCGGCCGCTGGATCGTGACCGCCAATTACAGCGCCGGCTCGGTCGGCGTGGTGCCGATCGAGAAGGACGGAACTTTGGGTCCGCGCAGTGATCTGGTCAACCTGCCCGGCGAACCAGGCCCGGATCGCAAACAGCAGGCCAGCTCGCATCCCCACGACGCTGTTTTTGATCCGAGCGGCCGGTTCATCGCCGTGCCCGACAAGGGGCTTGACCGGGTTTTCATCTTTCGCCTCGACGCGGCGAGCGGGAAACTCACACCGAACGACCCACCCTTCGTCGCCACGCGCGCGGGCGATGGCCCCAGGCATGTTGCGTTTCATCCGCAGATGCCATCGGCGTATGTGATCAACGAACTCAGTTCGAGCGTCACTACCTACCGCTTCGATGCGCAGCGGGGCGGCTTGCAGCCGATCCAGATCCTGCCTTCGACCCCGGCGAGCTACACCGCCAACAACACCGGCGCCGAGATCGCCGTCGCGTCCTCCGGCCGCGTTGTCTACGCATCAAATCGCGGACACGACAGCATCGCGACTTTTGCCGTCGATCAGCGCGACGGGACCCTAACGCCGGTGGGCTGGGCGCCGACACACGCGAAGTCCCCCCGCTTTTTTTGCCTCGATCCGGCAGCCAAAATCCTCTATGCGGCCAACGCCGACGAGGGCTACAGCGATCAGCAGAACACCGACACGATCGTGCCGTTCACGATCAATCAAGCGAACGGGATGCTGACGCCGACTGGTCAGGTCATCAGGATCAGCAGCCCATGCACAATTGTCTTCGCTGGTGCGTAACCCTTCGGCTCCGTAGTTGCCTGCTCCGGGCCGCCGCTCATGCGCGCAGCGGATAAACCGCAGGTACACGGCGAGTGTGTCTTCAGGCGATGAGGTCCCCGACATCTCTGCGCGAAAATCGCGCGTAAAGCCAAAACAAATTTTGATCACGAGTGCAAAAGGACTTTTGCAACAAAATCCGCCAGAAGCGGACAGTACTGCGAATGGTGCTGCTAGCGTGCAGCTGCGAGCAAGCGTAGACTGCGACAGTTCAAGCGCCCGCATCAGGATTGTTGTTTTGGAGAGGACGATGAGCAGACTCTTCGCAATATTGTTTGCATTGGCTCTGTTCGCCGCAAATTTGCAGATGGCCGCTGCCGTGGACCAATGTTCGATCCTGACCTCTGAGGACGTCCAGAAGATCGCTGGCGTCCATGTTCAGAACGTGCCGTTCAACTCGAAACCGGGCGCGGGCGGCAAGTGCGCAAATTTCGCCGCGGACAATGGCCGCCTCTATTTGGGTGTCAGCCAGTTGTCGTCCGCAGCCGACTATGCGGCGGAAGTAGCGGCCGTGCCGCAGGCAGTCTATCCCGAGCGCACCAAGCTCACCGATGTTGGCGACGAGGCGATCCTCATGAAAGGGGCCAGCGGCTCTCCGCGTTATCTGGTCGCCCGCAAGGGCGAGCGCGGAGTCATCATGTTTCCTTTCGGTCTGCAGCCAACCGACGACATGCTCAAGAAGCTTGCAGCGCTGGCGCTGACGCGTTGAGCCTGCGCAACCGCTTTGGGTCAAAGCGAGAAGCCGCCGCCTCTTTCCGGCTTTTCCGGTAGGGAGGCACGAGCTTGCACCGGTTGATTGCGCCAGCTTTACCCGGCGCCGTCACTTATTACATTACCAAATCCGACAGCTCCGGAACCACCCACAGCGGCGGCTCGCCGCGGGCGACGCGCTGCACGTTATCGTAGGCGTTGCGCAGGCGCGCGATTTGATTGTCCCAGGTGGGGCCGGCGAAATGCGAGGTCAGTACTACATTCTTGAGTG